>WNFT01012069.1_pt1 | contig 14469 bp, 13 predicted proteins | sample 5400191 | NCBI WGS metagenome assembly WNFT01 (sample SAMN13153359, study PRJNA577476) | soil metagenome | isolation source: 80 cm saprolite under Madrone tree | place: USA:California | collected 2016-06-14
AGCACCACTCAGCCATATTGAGGTGCTCAACGCCTTTCGGCATCATCGGAATTCACACTCAATGTAACGGATCGCCACTCCCGTCTTGATGCGTGCTCAACGCCTTTCGGCATCATCGGAATTCACACGAGCGGCGTTAGGCTCCCACCGACGCGACACATCATGTGCTCAACGCCTTTCGGCATCATCGGAATTCACACAACGCCATTGCGAATCTTTTCAAAACTCATCCTCCTGTGCTCAACGCCTTTCGGCATCATCGGAATTCACACACCTTCAGGAATCGCGCTACTTTTGACCCCGGCGATGTGCTCAACGCCTTTCGGCATCATCGGAATTCACACAGGTTGTAATGCCGGAGCGTTCGGCGGACTTCCGTGTGCTCAACGCCTTTCGGCATCATCGGAATTCACACGCTTAATGGTAGACCAATGGCCCACTTATTCACCCGTGCTCAACGCCTTTCGGCATCATCGGAATTCACACGGCTTCCGGGTTGTACTTTAGCGCCAGTGCCCGAAGTGCTCAACGCCTTTCGGCATCATCGGAATTCACACGGTGCGATGGGCCGATGGTCGCGCAGTTAGTTCTTAAGTGCTCAACGCCTTTCGGCATCATCGGAATTCACACAATGACATGCCGATAACTAGAACCCTCAAACAACTCGTGCTCAACGCCTTTCGGCATCATCGGAATTCACACCTCAGCCGGACGAACCAACTGCAGACCCCACTGCTGTGCTCAACGCCTTTCGGCATCATCGGAATTCACACCCTTGGACGGAAGCAAGCGAGGTTAATCTCAAATGGGTGCTCAACGCCTTTCGGCATCATCGGAATTCACACGCGATCGCGTTCCAGGTCGCTGCCGGGACTTGAATGTGCTCAACGCCTTTCGGCATCATCGGAATTCACACTTACATGTGGGCGCACAAGCGCGGCGCTGGACTAACGTGCTCAACGCCTTTCGGCATCATCGGAATTCACACACTTCGTCCAGATGCGCCAAGCTTGCGCCCATATGTGCTCAACGCCTTTCGGCATCATCGGAATTCACACGATGCGAAGACCCATATCCTTGCCACAAAAGTGAGGTGCTCAACGCCTTTCGGCATCATCGGAATTCACACGATGCGATATGCGTCGCAGCGTTCGTCGAGCCGATTGTGCTCAACGCCTTTCGGCATCATCGGAATTCACACAACACTCGTTGCCGTTTCGATAGTTTAGCGGTCTTGTGCTCAACGCCTTTCGGCATCATCGGAATTCACACGGTTTCATAGACCGTTCTTCCCGCATTTCTTCGCGGGTGCTCAACGCCTTTCGGCATCATCGGAATTCACACTCGTAGCCACTGGTGCGAAGGTCCGAAGTCTGCAGTGCTCAACGCCTTTCGGCATCATCGGAATTCACACCTTCCAACTTATCGATCACGTAGCCGGAAAGGTACTGTGCTCAACGCCTTTCGGCATCATCGGAATTCACACGCTCAACGGCTACACGTTCAGCGACGACTTTCGCCAGTGCTCAACGCCTTTCGGCATCATCGGAATTCACACAACGCCTCGGGCTCCCGACGTTGCCGGCTAAACACATGTGCTCAACGCCTTTCGGCATCATCGGAATTCACACGAACGAAGAAAGTTCCGGTTGGTCAGAACCTTTTAGTGCTCAACGCCTTTCGGCATCATCGGAATTCACACTCATGGCCGTTTACTCTTAGGTGTCCTGGCTTAAGTGCTCAACGCCTTTCGGCATCATCGGAATTCACACCAATGGATTCAGGTTTGAAAGACTGTTTCCCATTTGTGCTCAACGCCTTTCGGCATCATCGGAATTCACACGCCGACTCTGCGGGCGGCGTGACACAGATCAGCTTTTGTGCTCAACGCCTTTCGGCATCATCGGAATTCACACCGGCTGATCTCGTAGCTGCCAGATTTCTTCGACTTGTGCTCAACGCCTTTCGGCATCATCGGAATTCACACGAAGCGGCAGAACTCATCCCCAAGAGCTTTTCCGGGTGCTCAACGCCTTTCGGCATCATCGGAATTCACACCCTCCGACTTTCTCAACGCGTACCCGTTGGCTAAGTGCTCAACGCCTTTCGGCATCATCGGAATTCACACCGAACCCACGGCACTAAGTTGGACTGCAATCCCGTGTGCTCAACGCCTTTCGGCATCATCGGAATTCACACCTGGTAATCATGGTCACGCTGGCTTGCAGTTGCTCGTGCTCAACGCCTTTCGGCATCATCGGAATTCACACGAAGTAGCCTTTGTTGGCGCGCGCCGCTTCCTGCTGTGCTCAACGCCTTTCGGCATCATCGGAATTCACACTGTCGCGTTGCCCAGCAGCCAGTCACAACCCGAGTTGTGCTCAACGCCTTTCGGCATCATCGGAATTCACACGGCACAATCTCAGTGAACTATCTTCAGGCCAACGGTGCTCAACGCCTTTCGGCATCATCGGAATTCACACTTTTCGATCACACAATGTTTCAGGTCGATTTGTGAGTGCTCAACGCCTTTCGGCATCATCGGAATTCACACCGGCGACTGGGACAGAGCAGACTTCGAAATCTTCATGTGCTCAACGCCTTTCGGCATCATCGGAATTCACACCAGTTCGTAAACGTGGGGAACACCTCGGCAATTAAGTGCTCAACGCCTTTCGGCATCATCGGAATTCACACGGAGCGATTGGCTGGAAGAACGGCATTTTATTCAGCGGTGCTCAACGCCTTTCGGCATCATCGGAATTCACACAGGGATAAACGGCGCGCATCTTCTGATTCAATCAGTGCTCAACGCCTTTCGGCATCATCGGAATTCACACATGAAGCGCTGGCGGCCTCGCGCGCGCCATCTGCCGAGTGCTCAACGCCTTTCGGCATCATCGGAATTCACACCGTTGCGAACAGATCCATAACCTTCTTTTTTGCCTGTGCTCAACGCCTTTCGGCATCATCGGAATTCACACACGGTACTCAAATTCACAAAGGTCGTTAGGACCGGTGCTCAACGCCTTTCGGCATCATCGGAATTCACACACATCGACCCACGCGTCGCCATAGACCCGCGCGTTGCGTGCTCAACGCCTTTCGGCATCATCGGAATTCACACTTCTCCACGTATTAGTTGGCCCACAGGGATAGTAGCGTGCTCAACGCCTTTCGGCATCATCGGAATTCACACTCGATTCTGGGGCAGAAATAGAGCAATTTATGCCGGTGCTCAACGCCTTTCGGCATCATCGGAATTCACACAAAGATCATCTGATCGGTCAACTGAAGCTGCGCGTGCTCAACGCCTTTCGGCATCATCGGAATTCACACCCTGGCTCACGCATCAAGCCCGGCATCCTTGCGCAGTGCTCAACGCCTTTCGGCATCATCGGAATTCACACTTTGTTAATCGTTATCGTTCGTGATGCGTTTTGTGAGTGCTCAACGCCTTTCGGCATCATCGGAATTCACACCCTCGATTTGTATAGGTATGCTCCACTGTTATGTGGTGCTCAACGCCTTTCGGCATCATCGGAATTCACACTGCTTGTGAGATGCCTATCCAGTAGAGCTCGCTAATGTGCTCAACGCCTTTCGGCATCATCGGAATTCACACGCGACCAAGATCGATCACAACCTTGCACTCCTATTGTGCTCAACGCCTTTCGGCATCATCGGAATTCACACTGCGGAATGCGCATCCGCTCCGCGATCTCCATCACTCGTGCTCAACGCCTTTCGGCATCATCGGAATTCACACATCTAGATTGGGATCACGAATGGACCGAAGTCTTGTGCTCAACGCCTTTCGGCATCATCGGAATTCACACGCCGCAACCGAATGAAAGTGAGATCAAATCAAGTTGTGCTCAACGCCTTTCGGCATCATCGGAATTCACACATCAACTCGCGACATCGCTTAATCCTTCCCACATAGGTGCTCAACGCCTTTCGGCATCATCGGAATTCACACTAACAAAATGGCAACACGCTACACGTCATGTTCACGTGCTCAACGCCTTTCGGCATCATCGGAATTCACACCGTTTGGCAGGGGTATCTTATGCTTGTACCGGATGGGTGCTCAACGCCTTTCGGCATCATCGGAATTCACACAACGGCGATCTCGACACTGGATTCAAAAGTTCAAACGTGCTCAACGCCTTTCGGCATCATCGGAATTCACACTCGCGCCAACACCGCTTCTTGTTTCGCTTCCTTCAGTGCTCAACGCCTTTCGGCATCATCGGAATTCACACCTTCGGACAAATTCCAAGTGGCGGGTTTATTTGTGTGCTCAACGCCTTTCGGCATCATCGGAATTCACACTGCGCTGAAGGCAGATCAACCCACGCGACGATTGATGTGCTCAACGCCTTTCGGCATCATCGGAATTCACACCGCTTTGTAGGCGTTGCCGTGTTTCTTATCTTCTTTGTGCTCAACGCCTTTCGGCATCATCGGAATTCACACTCGAAAACGAGCAGCGTCATGATAGATTCATGAGGTGCTCAACGCCTTTCGGCATCATCGGAATTCACACCGGCAAGACGTTCTGCGACTCTCGTCTTTTCAGCCGTGCTCAACGCCTTTCGGCATCATCGGAATTCACACCCTTATCTTAAACGCTGCCACAAGGGCCGACTACTCAAGTGCTCAACGCCTTTCGGCATCATCGGAATTCACACCCGAACACGACCACGCATCTTTCACGAGTTGCTGGTGCTCAACGCCTTTCGGCATCATCGGAATTCACACAGGTATGACCCAACCAGGTGAGACTTCCTTTGGCCGTGCTCAACGCCTTTCGGCATCATCGGAATTCACACGATTTGCTTTGGCGGGCGGCAAGCACGATGCTGAAAGTGCTCAACGCCTTTCGGCATCATCGGAATTCACACTTAATATCCGGACCAAGCATCATCCCGTAACGGGTGTGCTCAACGCCTTTCGGCATCATCGGAATTCACACCGCCTTGTAGGTGCTGACGGTAGAGTGCGGAATGCGGTGCTCAACGCCTTTCGGCATCATCGGAATTCACACCCCTGCGGTGTACTACATCGCCTTGCTGAGTACCGTGCTCAACGCCTTTCGGCATCATCGGAATTCACACTGCGCTGGTTTCAACCCTCTTGTTTGCCGGATGTTGCAACGCCGTTTTCGGGCATCTCTTCGTTTTGGCTTCATTTTTCTTTTCTCAATTGCCCGGGTGTCCCGTTCGCTTGGGTCAATCCTCCGAGAATCAGGCACTTAACCGGGTCGCAAGCATCTGTACAGCTAACTTACCGCGCTTAACTCCGTGCGTCAGTTTGGTTTTGGTATTCCTCTAACGCTTTCAAACGCCAAACAGAAGTACATCCTTGCGTCCCTTACGCGAAATCAAACGGTCGCGAGTTATCAGACCAGGATTCCGGTCGGTTATGGAGTCCAACATGCCGCTCGCAAATTTCACAAATGCTCAGAATTAGCAGCCGATCCTCACTGGCGTCGAGCAACTCTTCCAGTTCCCAACGCAGCTTTTCGATCTGCCGACGAGTTAGCCTGCACCGAAAGATTGAATACTGCAATCGGCGACCGTACCCATTGAGTTTCTTGTAAACCTTTCGCCAACGCTTGGGCTCGGTGATGTCATAACAGATCACGTACCATTGCTTTGATTCCATTGCTTAGCCTCAACGCAATCTCATTCGGGCGAACAAACCGCCTTCGCCCATCCATTCTTTTTCCAACAGCCGAACTTCAAGTTCCATGATTCTTGAATACGAGAGTGATCGTCGAACGACCGGATGTCTCCAGTAATCACTTTTTCGCCGCTCGTAAATGCTGATCAATTTCTTTCGTCCTTCATCCGACAACCAAACTTGCGGACCCGCCACGTCAAAATCAGCTTCGATGTCCCACTGCTTTCGATTGATCGATGCGATGACCGGCAGATCAACAAGCGGCACGCGAAACAATTCCATCAGGTCTAAAGCGAGGGGCGGCGCTTGCGAGCGCGGTCGATGGAAGAACCCGAGCGACGGGTCGAGGCCAACTACCATGATCGCGTTCGTCACATCTTTAAGCAGTAGCGCGTATGCAAACGACAGCAAAGCGTTACAGCGGTCACGCGGTGGACGGCGGCTGCGACCATCAGGCTTCATCTCCTCGCCAGCGTCGGGAACAATTAGATCAGGAAGCGCGCGAAAATAATAAGCACCGATACTTCCTTCGTAACCTCGCAAAGAATCTATGCTGGTTGCTCGCAACATCGGCGAGAGCAGTTTGCGCATCGCTTTTATCGAGCTCTGAACTTCGAGCGTGGCACGCTCAGTTTCTCGACTGGACCGCAGCACGAAGCTTAATTGACTTCGCGCGCGCGCTTCAGCCAATCGCACAGCCAATTGCAAACATAGTTCCTTGTCAGTCAAAGCTCGATATTGCCGAATGCGCCGTTGCACCGATCCGGTTCCAGAAAGCCACGCGCCCATGTATTGACCGCCCGTCGTAATCCAGTGGACGCCGATCTCCTGCTGGCCGCAAAACCGTAAAGCTTGGGTGCTAATCTGCGAGAACCCGTGGAGGACAATCTGTCCAATCTCCTGGCCCGGATGTAACTGCGGCGGTTCTCCTGTAACTGAAACTTCCAGCCGATCGCCCTTGCGACCGATACGGGCTCCGTGGGTGAGCACATGCAGGGTGCGCCGGTCATCATCAGCAGGGAAGAGCTTAAGCTGCCTGACTTCTGCGGTTGCCGGCGGCAACTCAGAAAGCATCAACGCCAGTCGAGCTTCTTCAGGCAGACAGACAGGAGCGAGCGAACACTTCACGCAAAGACGCTCATTCTCAGTTACCGGCGGACGCTCGACGCTGCTCTGCAAGAGACGCGCGCGGGCAATTGCTTTCTTGAGATCGTCGAAAGCCGCGTCATCCATTGGCACGCGCACCATCACGTTATCCGCGTGATAACGTATGCGCCCTTCGCTGATTTCCTGCCCGCTGTGTTCAGCGACCATAGCCGCATAAGCAATGACTTGCAGACGATCGCTGGCCCAAGCCTCCGGTTCGTTATCGGCAGAGCGCGCGGAGCGTCCTCTCTTGTGCTCATAGGGAATGAGCAGACCGTCTCGCCGTCGAATGCAGTCGACCTTGCCGGTCAGTCCCCATTTTTTACTTTCCAGGGTTAATCGGAGCGGCTCGCCTTCCTCAAGCGAATTGGCACTCTCGGCTTGCGCAGCGTTCAAGCGTTCGAGTTCGGCTTGCTTTGCGATTTCCGCTTGGGCTTCCCAAGGTGCTTGAGTTTTGTCGGCGGCTGATTTCCTCTTCCGGCGCGGGATGTCGGCTTTAGATAGAACACTGCCCTTCCGGGTACGCTGATCTTCCTTCTTCTCAATTTCGACATGAAGCCGCCGGCCGGCATACACTCGCTCGTCGGCTACCCGCGTTTCTTCTACCTCTTCGAGGTAGAACAACCGCTCGCAATAGGCGAGCGCATGCAGAGACATAATGCGCAGTGGTTCGGCCATAGTTTTAGTAAAGTACTAATTAAACCAGCCTCGGATCAATAATTTCTGTCCAAGCCCAATCCGTTCCTCCGGGCGAATAAGCAACCGGCGAAGCCTGTTCCTCAAAGTCAAATCGCCGCCAACGTGTATATGCAGCCCCCACGTGGTCGACCCACACCGGGAGTTCGATGGCTCCAGAGTCCTTCGGCAACAAGCGGTGCCAGTTACCGTCAAAGCGATTACATAATCCCACGGAGTTCACGGCATCATCACACCCTCATGTCGCTTGCGAAAGTATTCGCCGACCAGCGACAACAACATTCCATAGACGGTTGCAGGCGGCGGCAGCGGATACGTTTCGGCAAAGGAGCGAGCGAAGGACTTGCGAAAACTCGCATAAGGAACCTCAACGTGGAGCGTGATCATTGGCTTTAGTCTCCGTTCTACTTGCCATTCGTGGGTGCAACCACTTTGAATTCCTCATGCAGCTCTGCGATGCGACCACGAGCCGCATCTGCTGCCGCACGCACGCCGGGAAATATGTTTGCTCCCAAGTCTTTCAGGCGGGCGCCCTCATCTGTTTTAGTCACTTCGCCACCAACAAAAAGTTCACTGGCAGGAATATCGTGACTTTCGACACGTTCGATTAGTCGCTTGACGGTGTAGCCCCGAGAGTCTTCATCATGTTCGAAGCAGTTTTGAATTTTGGAAGAATGGGCGTTTGTAACCCTTAGGACTATTGACGCGGGTGAGAAGTCATATGCAAAACGAGCGTGATTACCGGCAACTTGTGGAGGGTCAATAATCGCTTCGACAACATGAGCAATATTCCCCTTCTTGATCACGTCGTCCAGATTTAGACCGAAGGAATACTGATACTCAGTTGTATGCATCTCCGCGTTATAGAGAGAGAGTTTTCCTTTTACTTTTTCGCCGCTGACGGCATTGAACGAGAGTTCTCCCCGATAAGGACGCAGGCTGACCGCGCGTCCTATGGCGAGCGGGCTAGGTCGTTTGGTAGTTTTGCCTTTGGCTTTCTTTTTAGGCTTAGTTGAAGCGTCTCCTTCGCCTTCTGCTTCCTCGGTTTCTTTTTCTGCTTGCGCAGCTGCCGCATCCATGAAGCCCATCAAATCATCGTCGACAAAAACGTCACCGTCAGGGTTCCAGGTCGTTCGTTTCTCATCTTCATAATTCAGCTTTCCCGCTTCCGGGTCGTAAGATCGATTAACTTTCAGGTTCTCAAGTTGAAACCGATAACGCAGAGCGAACCGAATTGACTCAGCGGAAACGCTCGTATGTAGATCGTCCTGATGAAAGACTTTTTGGAGAGTTGTCGTATTGCCAATATTGTCACCCCGGTTATTCGCGGCCACGGCTTCCCCTGTGAGGACCGTTCCGTAAAGATAGTTTGTTGCCATGATTATTTTGTCCCTCCTGTTGCAGATCTAGCTTCTTCGCCGGTATAGCTCACGAGCGCAAAGAGACAGAGATTTTGGAAGCGATCGAAGTTGCGTGAGTTGAAAATGAACTTGCGTAACGACTCGCTATTATCCCGTAGAGCAGCTAGAGAGCCGCCACGGGTGGCATCCGCGCAGAAACGCATGAACCAACTAGCAAGCATCTCTGACGTTTTGGTTCGAAGAATATCGTTCCGCGTCCGCTCTCTTTCAACTTCGACCAGTCGACTAAAGTCTAGTCCTTCGCCACGAGCGCGCTCACCAAGAGAACCCATCTTGTGTTTCCACGCGTCCTGAAAAGCTCGGATGACTGCTTGGTCCTCCGCATCCTTGACTGAATCCTGCATTGCTCTCAATCCTCCTCTTGCGAAAAGCATCCGCTGAAAATCTTTCTTCTCACTGACAAGCGACCGAAAGTTGGCGCACCAATGTCGTTCTGCGGCAAGGTTGGCGGCAACAAGCTCGGGGACCGGACTTGAAGGGACTGCATAGTCGTCACCTTTCTTTCCTTTAATAATCTTGGTGTTGCCAAGGTGTTGATATGCAGCTCTAAAGACATCGAGTTCCTGGTAGTCGCCTCTCACCTTGGCGATCATGCTGCGATTGACCTGATTCGCATCCCAGGCAACTTTGCCCATGGCTACCACAATGCAGCCAGCGACACTCTTTTCGCTTGAAAGCCCTTCGGCTTGCAGGTCGATTAGAAACCGCAATGCGGCTTCTTCTGAACCGCCAACTACGCGATCCAAGTAGGTATTACTGAAACGCTTTAGGTCTTGGCCGCTGCTAGCAAGACGTTCTATGGCTCTTGAGAACGCCACAAGGTCTATGACATCTGGAATTATGACGCAGGACTGTGCCTTTTCCTGAAATGTCCGGGGCCTTAACAGGAAGATCGCCGAACCGACCATGAGAAACATCAGGAGGATAACCTCATCAGCGGGAGCCTGTAGATCTGCCGCGCCCCCAGTCGCTCCGGGAACCGTCCACTGCTGGATTGCCGCGACTGGCGGCAGATGGCCGTCCAATTTCTCTTCCAGCAAGCCCGTCTTTTGAGCACGTTGATGCGCATAAGCATTCAGCGCTTTATATGTAAAGAAGTTGCCGGTCTCTTGATCGGCAGTTTTCAGCTCAAACCGACGCGCTTCCTTCTCGCCGGGCCGCATCTTCGGATGCTGCAAGAAGGTAGCAGTTATTCCGTTGTGAATAGCCAATTGTAAGTCTTCTCTGTCCGGGCCAATCCGCTGACCCGGCAGCTCAATCATCTTCGTATCGCTAAGCTTGAACGATGCTCCGATTAAACGACGCACGAATTCCTGATCGGACAGATCGGTGTTCCACTGCAACAGAATTCGGTCACGGTCTACTTTAGCGCTGATGCCCTCAGGGGGTTCTTTCCCCCACGCCCGAATTGTCGCCGCGAGCCCGCCAAGCGCCGCGCGGTGATAAATCGTGTAGTTGGAATTCGTCAATCGATACTCAAGCGGATTCGGCAGCTTGAATTCGATCGCTGATTTCAATGTCTTCGCCATCCGGCTCCGGTTCCATCACTCGTTGATTCATCATAGTCGTAAGCCACTCTTGAACTCGGTGCTACGCGTAAGCCACCAAACTGATCCCACTTGAGCGCTTCATCGCGAATCGGGATCGAGACTTCATGCTCGCGCAACCAATCACTTGTGGGCCGCTCGTGAGGACGCTGTTGCTCCCACCTTTCTTTATCCATCTGAAGAACCACGCTGATCGTGTGTCCTTCGCCACGCGTGTTTCCGGGACGCGTTTGCCATAGACCAGAAAAGAAGCAAGCTAGTTGTTCGGCTCTTTCAAGATCGAACTCTTCCTCATGACTGAAACGGCCAAACATCTCCGACAAATCGTGCTGGCTCAAGGCTTCGTTGCTTTTTCGCAGAGCCGCAATCCACTGTTTAGCTGCGTCTAGTTGCAGACTGTCATACGGCAACTCAACGTTTGGTTCACCGGATGGAAGGGGACAGATCAAGGCGGGCTTGGCTTCTTCTGGTGTGCCGGGCGACATCCGTCGATTCAAGCGACCCATTCTTTGAATTAGTGAAGGGATTGGGGCGATGTCGGTGATTAGCAAATCAGCCGATAAGTCCAGTGACATCTCGGCAACTTGCGTTGCCACAAGAATCGCACCTCCGGTCTTCTGCTTGAAAGAGTCAATGACCCTTCGGTGTCGGATTGATCGATCTTTGTATCGCAGTCTTGAGTGATAAACATCAACCGCATAGTCACCAAACCGCTCTCGACATGTTCTGTAAGTCTCATTCGCCCAATCGACGCGATTTCGAACCCATAGAACTTTCCCGCCGGCTCTAAGGCATTGCTCAATCTCTTCATAAACTTCCGAAGGCGCAGTCGGTTCGCGAATAATGTAGCGCTTCAGTTCTTCAAACTCCGGCGGGCCGGAAATGCAGTCCACGTCTGGACGAACAGCTTTCAGTGCTTCGAGTCTTCGGGCGGGCAAGGATGCGGTCATCAGTAAGACCGGCAGTTTCGGAAAGTTCCTGAGAAAGACAAGTAAGTGCCCAAACAATTGATCGTCAAAGGCATGAATTTCATCGAACACAAAAGCGCCGCATAGTAAGGCTGGCAGGTTGTAGATTGGACGACGGGCGTTCGCCATCAAACCCAGGACGGTATCTGTGGTGGCAACGACCAACGGCGTACTCCAGAGTGAGAGCGATTGAATCTTGTCTCGCTCTGCGTTGAGAGCTTCTTCTGCGGCGGCGGAGGCTGACACGTTCTCCTGAACTGTAGACTCCTCCTGTGGAGCCGTCTCCGTGATCGCGCGCAGGTCGATGCTTGCGCGCGAGTGAGTGAGGCTGAGTAATTTGGGATCGATGCCGGATTCGAGTGCATAGTCCTTGAAGTGTTCTGTAGTAGTTCCAGTTGTTGGCAAACAGAAGAACAAACGAAAGTTGGTCCTTCCGTCAGCGGCCACTCGCTGGCACCACTCACGCGCCCACATGTAAGCTGCGAGACTCTTGCCCGAACCGCAACCCGCCTGAGTGAACGTGAGATAGCTTCTCGCATTTGCCACTTCGACTTGGAATGGTCGTGGTTGAATGTCCGACGGCACATCGCTGTTGCTTTTCGTTGGACGGTCCATCGACGAGCGATTCCACGACCATTCAGTAATGACCTTTTGCAGATCGTGAGGGGAGAGTCCGACGCTTAGACTTTCTTTGACGAAGTCTCGCACCGAATACCTGCTAGCTGACTGACCTCGAAAGGCGATGGCACTTGCCGCTACATCCGCAGCGATGCCAAGCCCCTTAATGAGCGCCAATTTTCGCCTTGCCGAATCGGAATCGAATAGTTCCTCATTTTCCTGGAATTCGTCCTGAAGGTCTCGAATGGCCTCGCGTGCGCCAATGTCACACTTATCCCGCCGTGTCTGGGCGATGATCAAGTCGCGCTCAACTACGGGAGGCGAAGGTAGCCCCAGATCTACACCCATCTCGCTGACTATTGTCCTGAAATCGGAATGAGAGATGGGCGCAGTTAGAGCGAGCGTCGGTTCAGGTGTCGTCAGTTTGTCGAACTTACGATGATGACCCATTGCCGACCAAAGAAACATAAAAAGACCGTCGGCAGAAAACCGTTGACTCAACCAATCGCGAAAGGGAAGGCAATCAGAGAACATTAGTAAACCGGAGATTGTCTCGTGACGGATCAATTGCTTGATTTGAGGCGAGCCACTAACCATTTCTTGGAAGTGGCTGCTTACTTTTCCCAAGTCTTGAATCCAGCCATTCGTCCGCAGGTGCAGGGAAAAGTCGTCAAGACCATCCTCGGTCAAGTCGGCATTTCTTAGTGCGAGCTTACCGACACACTCAGCTAAGGCATTACAGGCCGCTACGACGTCCCGGCTGTGCTGAGTCAGCAGGGCATAATCCGGCGGTGCGTCGGGATACCGTTCTCGGTGATACGACTTAGCTAGCAATCGTGACATGCGTTTTATTGCTCAACCGTAGAAATCGGGTTGAAGATGCCGCAGCCCATAGCACGCCGAGAGAAAATGCTTTGCCACTTAATTGAATCATCTTCAGAAGACATAGCCTTCACTGCTCCCGCTTGAAGAAGTAGTGAGTCTTCGTCGCTCAAATCATGCACGGCGACGGAGAAGCCGACGACTGATTTGCCGTGAATCGTGACGATGCGCCGACGATAGCGACCCCGGTCATCACGCGGAAGTTCCACGCGGCCTTTTACACCAAACGAATCCAGCTTGCGCTTAACTGCTCCGATGAAGGTTTCGGGTTCGGTGAACTTCTTGATTGTCACGACTCGCGCGTAGAGCGAGGGCGCGGGTTCGAGCGGGCGCGCTACGGGAAGACCAAGACGAATCTGGTGACCGCCAATGTCGAGCCTTCTGCCCGAAAGCAGCAGCACATCGCGATAGTTGTCGGCTGGAATCCGCAGATGCAAACTTGCGCCGTGCTCGGGAACGGCTATTAATCCGCGACCGAAAGGGAAGCCGCTGACCAATTCGATCGCAAGCCAATCGAGTCCATGCAATGAGGGAGTAGATCTCGAAATCGCGGAGTAAACCAGATAGCCATGATCCGCCGGCAATTGTCTTCCAATCACCGGAAAACTAACTTTGACGCACGGAAACTGTTCCGCGCGGTTAACTTGTTGTGCTGCGGCTATCAAATGACCGGAACCTCCTCAGCTAAGTGAGAAAACTCAAGGACGGGTCGGCTTGGCTCGGCCTTAAATAAACGTGGGCCAGAGTCTACTGTCTCTTTTCCTTGATAAGCAAGACGATAAGCTTGATAAACTACACCTCAGAGCATTCCCAGAGTTCATGTCGAGAAATCATTAGGGGTAGCTCCGGTCAGACGGGTTACAGTTTGCGTAGCGGCCTTACCCGTTCTCGATTGACACATCTTAGGCCTGGGCGTTTCATGAGCTGTGATTCATGCGCTGTGTGTGCGGGGTTCTCTCGGACCGTTCGGTAGTGCTCTTAGGCTAAACGGTAACTTTTAGTCTCCGAGATTACACAGTTGCGGCGCGAGCTTTTTCTGGAGCAGTAAGAGCCCTTTGGCGATCACCGAAAAACGTCTCCGAAGTGATCAAAATTTTGCGTGAGAATCGTCCCGCAAATCGTCCCGCAGCGATACGCAAATCAGGCACTGCATGCACGGTATGCGTTGCATGCACGCATATTTTTCTTGAGCGGTTTTGTAAGTGTTGAAAATAAAGAGCGCTGTATTTACCTTCCCAAGTTGGTAATACGGGTTCGATTCCCGTCGCCCGCTCCACTTCGCTAAGTAATTCTGAGACTCAGTTTTCAAAAGGCTAGAGAAACCTTAGAACCGTCCCCGCAAGTTCTCTGTGCGCAACTGTCAGCCTCTAAGGATGACGCTCACCACGGATTTTAAGTCCATTCGAAGGCATCTTACCTGATCTTACGAAACGAGATGAACCAATATTTACCGGACTGGCAGCCGTCAAAGTCACGCTTCGTCCGGTTAGGTCTCGCGAC
>WNFT01008385.1_pt1 | contig 14465 bp, 9 predicted proteins | sample 5400191 | NCBI WGS metagenome assembly WNFT01 (sample SAMN13153359, study PRJNA577476) | soil metagenome | isolation source: 80 cm saprolite under Madrone tree | place: USA:California | collected 2016-06-14
TATGGCAAGAACACCGCGGCGCAGCATTCCGATCGCCCCCATCCGCTATTCATGTCGATCCCCGGCTTCAAGGTCATCCTCCCTTCCAACGCCTACGATATGAAGGGCCTGCTCAAGTCTGCGATACGAGACGATGACCCGGTCCTCTGCTTTGAGGATTCGACGCTCTGGGGCGCACGCTGCGAAGTCCCTGAGGAGGAATACCTGGTGCCGCTGGGCCGGGCAGACGTCAAACGCGAAGGTAATGACGCGACCGTGGTCGCGCTCGGCGGGACGGTGGCTCAGGCGCTGGCGGCGGCCGAAGAGCTCGCAAACGAGAACATCTCGGTCGAGGTGGTCGATCCGCGCACGTTGGTGCCGCTCGACAAAGAAACTATTTTGGCGTCCGTCAAGAAGACGGGGCGGCTGGTCACGGTTGATATGGCGCATAAGACGTGCAGCGCCGCGAGTGAAATTGCCGCGATGGTAGCTGAAGAGGGATTTTGGGATCTGAAGGGACCGCTGATCAGAGTTACCACTCCGGATACTCACATACCGTTCAGCCCGGCGATGGAAAGGCCGCTCTACCCGAACAAAGAGAAGATTGTCGCGGCGGTCCGCCAGACGTTCGCGTGAACCGCCGAGTTGACGTGCCAGATCTCTAACGGGCAGGGAAAAGAATGGCGACCGAAGTTCGGTTACCCCAGTTCGGCATGGGGATGCAGGAGGGAAAGGTCCTCCGCTGGTTCAAACACGAGGGCGACCAGGTCCAGGAAGGCGACCCGCTTTGCGAGCTCGAGACTGAAAAGGCGAACGTCGAAGTGCCCGCTCCCGAGGGCGGAATCTTATCGCAGATAATTGCAGAGGTTGGCGCGACTATTCCGGTATTCGAAATCCTCGGGGTTCTCGCCGCGGCCGGCGAACCCGCCCCGCCAAGACGCAGCGTCGTCGCGGGAAAGAAAGACGGCACTGCGCGTTCCGCTGGAGCCGCGCCGGTCAATATCGCGATTACTTCCGAAGTCGGTTCGCGCGGCCCTCAAGTCACCCCGCTCGCGCGGCGTGTCGCCAAGGAACACGGAATCGAGCTGAACGGCGTGACGGGTACGGGCCCTGGCGGACGTATCACCGACCACGACGTTCGCCGGCTGATAGATGGGCGGATGAAGGCTTCCGTGAGTGCGACCGCCGCCGCGCTGCGAAACGTGCAAATTGAGCCACGCGCGCGCCGCCTCGCTCAGGAACATAAGATCGATCTGACGCGGCTCGTCGGCAGCGGGCCGGGCGGACGAATCACAGAGCAGGACGTCCGTCTGTTTCTCGCCGCTCCCCCATTGTTAGCGCGGGAGCAGGTCATTCCCTTAACCGGGAAGCGTGGCGTTATCGCCCGCCGGATGACCGAGAGTCTTCAATCGTCGGCGCAGCTTACGCTTACGACCGAAGCCAACGTGACCGTCCTAGTCCGTCAGCGTCAGGCTCCCAACGAGCAGCCCGATTTGACCTACAACGAACTGTTGATCAAGGCATCGGCCCTGGCCCTGCGGAAACATCCCAGGCTCAACTCGACCGTGGTCGGCCAGGAGATTCATGTGCTTGCGGAAATTCACGTCGGGCTCGCGGTCGCGCTCGATGACGGACTGGTCGTGCCGGTGGTGCGAAATGCCGATCAGAAGCCGCTTGCCGTCATCGCGAGCGAAGTCCCCGAGCTTATCGAACGTGCGCGCGCCGGAAAGCTGATGATGGCTGAAATTACCGGCGGCACTTTCACGGTCACCAACCTCGGCGGCTTCGGTATCACGTCCTTTACGCCCATCATCAATCCCCCCGAGGCCGCGATTCTCGGAGTCGGATGTATCGTCGACCGGCTCGTTCGCCGCGATTCAGACATGGTCTGGCAGCAGATGATGGGGTTGAGCCTGACCGTCGATCACCGTGTCGTTGACGGCGCTCCCGCCGCGGCGTTTCTCAAAACGCTGTGCGAACTGCTGGAACGGCCCGAATTCCTCAACCAGTAAACGCGCGTTTCGTACTCCTCCAAAATCCGCGGACCATGTCGGATAACGTAGCGAAGCCTATCCCCTTGGCACGCCAAATAGGTCCGGGGCGCTGCGATGCAGTATCTGTTCGACCACATCGTTGGGCAAACCCGCCTCCTTTATGTAGGAAAAAGCCTTCGTGTGGCGGTCCTGGAGGGTCTTTCCGTAGCCCTCATACATCAGCGGAACTGGATAGTCGCTGCCCGTGACCAGATGCTCCGGACCGAACGCCTCGCACGCGCATCGAAGCGCCGGATGCGAACCATGTCCGACGGTATCGTACCAGAATCGTTTCGCCGTCACGCTCGGCTTTTCGGGCAGGTCCTTATACGTTGCCGCTACCTGATTGTCGATTCGATTGAGCAGCGTCGAGATCGATCCGCCAAAATGCGGGACAATGATCTTGATGTTGGGGTAGCGATGCGGAATCTGCCGGATGATCATGTGCAGCACCACCAGCGTGTCTTCCAAGGTCGTGCCGACCGATCCCGCGAGATTGAAATCGTTGAGCAATGCCGAGCACAGACCGTTGACCACCGGATGGAAGCACAGAATTGTGCCGCGCCGATTCATTTCCTGGTAGACCGGCTCGAACTCTTTTTCGGTCACCGGCCGGTCCAGGATCGAGCAGCCGCAGTACACACCGGCGAATCCGAGCTGATCCAATCCACGCTCCATCTCGCGCAGCGATGCATCCACATGCGGCATCGGTAGCGATACATAGGCCTTGAAGCGTTTGGGCAGACGATGAGTGAGCTCCGCATAGCCGTCGTTGAGAATCCTCGCCGCTTCGACCGCGACCGCTTCGTTCTCGAAGTTGGGAACGAGATTGGCCGGTGACAACACCTGCATATCAACCCCCGATCCGTCCATCAGGGCAAGCCGCTCCTCGATCGCCCCGCCCGTCATCGGCGCCATTAGCTGGCGGCCATGCCGCGTCACTGTCTCGATGTATTTCTGCGGAAACTGATGCGCATGTACGTCGATCAACATCTTATGCCACCTGTCCTTTTCGATAGTCAGACAATCCCCTTGTCCCATCCCTGGAGAAAGTCAAGCCCGCGCCCTCGAAAAGACGAAATGACTACTGGCTAATGTGGCAGGTTTTCCTCGGTCGCGCCCGCGGTTGGCGCTGAAGAGAGGTCAACTGAACGAATACACCCCCTTGATTACGGTGGCTGCGTTCCGTAGAGTCGATGGCTGGCCAATGCGGTACAGGGAGCGTCGGATCTCGCGACCCTACAACATACAGAACCGTTCGTGCGGCCTCACCGCCCAACCTGAATCCGCTGGCTCTGAAGATGGAGCACTCTTGTCCTTTTCTGCACTGTCTCTTTCCCCTGAAATAGCGCGCGTAGTCCGCGCACGCGGACGTCAACGACCAACCGCGACTGACTCTGGCGCAATCCCGGCCTCCCGGCCGCTCCCTCAGGATCGTTCTTCGGGCATGCACCTTGCCTAACCAAGGGCGTTGATTTCACATTTCAGAAACAAAAGGGATCGCTACCATCGAGAGGAGAGCCGATTGGCTGCCCAACAATCCGTCGAAATCTCCGAGCCGTCGACTACTCCAGGATGGGAATGGCCGTGGTGGCGCACTACCAGGCATGACCGGCTGGTGCTCCCGTGGTTTGTGCTCATCCATCTGAGTGCCGCGGCGGGCTTGATTCTGTTTCCCTTGCCGGGCTGGCGCATCTTTCTGGGCGCCATAGGCCTTAGCTGGATCGGCGGAATCGGCACGACAGTGTGCTACCACCGGGCGCTTGCCCATAGGGCGCTCCGTCTTCATCCCTGGGTATGCGCGATACTGACATTCTTCGCCATGTTCAACGGCTCGGGATTGCCTATCACCTGGGTGGCTAGTCACCGCATCCATCATGCTCATGCTGATACGGCCGACGACGTTTCGAGTCCGGTCTGGCATGGGTTCTGGTGGGCTCACCTGCGATGGATGTGGCAAGGAGAAGAGCCGCCGGTCGCGCGGATTTGCCCCGATCTCGATCTGCCATTACATCGGCTCTGGCGGCGGCTGCAGGCGCCGATTCTGGCGCTGTCGTTTTTTGGCGGATTGTATTTTGGCCTTTGCGCGTTCTTCTGGCTGGGCGCAATTCGACTGGTTTTCTCACTCCACGGAGTATGTTTCGTCAACAGCGTATGCCATAGCGAGCCCGGCACTCCAATTGGTGAGGACTCCAGCCGCAACGTGCGATGGCTTGCCTTGATGCACTTCTTTCAGGGTGAAAACTGGCACCGCAACCATCATGCACGCCCGGCGTTGGCGCGGTTGGGCCTGGGCTGGGGTCAGCCGGACGTTGGCTATGCCGTGATTTGCATCCTCGAGCGGTTCGGGCTCGCCAGCCAAGTGCGGCGCGCCCGAACATTCCGCTCGGCTTCATGACGGACCGCAAGTCGAAGCGCTCAGTTGCTGAATCCTGCTTGCGAATCAAGACAAGCCGTAGGCTTGCGCCACATTGTTCCCTAGAATCTTTTGCTGATCGCTCGCAGACAAAGCGGCAATAGCCACCCTGGTTTCGGACAGCGCGCGCGGGCTCGCGTCGAAGTGTGGAAAATCGGACGCCCACATAAACTTGTCCGCGCCACACCGCTCGACCATCGCCGGAATGGTCGTCTCGTCCGGATCAAACGAGATCCAGCATTGCCGCCGAAAATATTCGCTCGGCGAATGCTTCAGACCGGTCCTCCAGCTCAGGTGCCGATGTTTCGCATCGAGGCGTTCGAGGAAATGCGCGATCCAGCCGCCGCCCGTCTCCAAAAGTAGAACTTTCAGGGCGGGAAACCGGTCGAATACCGCACCCTGGCATAAGGAGGAAAATGCCGCCTGGACGTCGAATGCCACCGTCGTGAAACGGTAAGAATGCAACGGACTTGCAATCGCATTGACGGAGTCTGTCATCTTCCACTGGTGCCCAAGGAAGTACTCGTTCAAGGCAACGTGAAAGCCGATCGGCATCCCGGTGTCTTGCAGCACTGTCCAGAAAGGATCATACGCGCGATCCCACCAGGGAATCTGGCTGAGTGGCGCGGCGCGCATGAAGGCGCCTCTCGCTCCGAGCTTGGCCGCCCGCTTGACCTCTCTTACGGCTTCGTTCATGTCCAAGGTCGAGATCAGGGCAACCGGAATCAGCCGCCGCGGATTGACCGAGCAAAAATCCACGATCCAGTTGTTGTACGCGCGGACATAGGCTGCCGCCAATTCGGTGTCCTTTACTTCGATCTCCCAGGTGAGGGCGAGACTCGGAAAGAGCACCGAAACGTCTATCTCTTCTTGATCCATGTAAGCGAGACGGGCGTGCGGCTCATACGCGCCCTTGGGGCCGTCAAAGTAGCCGAAGGTCCCCGCTTTGCAGAGCTTTTCGTAAGACTGGCCGATGCCGCCCACAGCCGGCCCGAGCCCGCGCAAGGTTGGCGATGGGCGCCCGTCAATCACCAGGTACTCGCCGGTTTGATCCTTTTCCATGCGGATCGCGCGATCTTTGTACTTGTCTTCCAGGTATTGTTTCCACAAATCCGGCGGCTCGAGGATATGGCCATCGGCGTCGATCACTTTTCCGTTCAACATAACCTGTGCCTCCCTGCTTCCTAACCGGGATTTTCGTTTTGTGTCCCGACGCAGCCCGGTATTGCATCGGACCGGGGCAGCGCCCGCATTCCTCATGCCCAGGTAGTGTCCTCCTCAGTAAGCGCGATGCCGAAGGCGTTCCTGCCCAGCAGCTCCAGCGTTTCGTCACTGTCGGGTGGATGAAAGAGTCCGGCGCGAATGTCCCGATAATACCGCTCCAACGGCAAGCGCTTGAAATAGGACTGGCCACCCACCGCCCGCAGTGCGAGATCCACTACTCGCGCCGAGTTCTCGATCGCGATCATCCGGGCAGCGGCACTCTTGTAAGCCCAATTGACCGGTTCATCAACTTCCAGCTCCGCGGCGGATTTCCACATTACCGCTCTGGCGCCTTCGATCAGCATGTCCATCTCGCCGACTTTGTTGAACACGCTTGGCAAATGACTCATTGGCCGCTTCAGCGGATAACGCGGCCGCTCTCGCATGAAGTCGACGACGAAATTCCGAGCGGCTACGGCGATTCCAATATACGGGGCGCCAATCGTGAAGGTGGCCCTCAGGAACAGGTCGGTGATGCCGCCGCGAGTGAATGCGGCGCGCTGGAGCATTACGGCCGACTCCGGTACGAAGACGTCCTTCATCTCGGTACTGCGCGAGGCGGTCGCGCGCATGCCCATCGTGTGCCAGTCATCCTTGAACGTCAGGCCCGGACTGTCACGTGGCGGGATAATAAAAGTGAGGATCGTTTCCCCTTTTGGACCATCCACCCAGGTTGCTTCGCTGAAATACAGATCCAGTGCGATGCTCTGGGTGCCGAAGATCTTGCGGCCATTCACGACCCAGCCCCCGTTCGCCCGCTGCGCGGTGGTGCGAGGACGCATCACCGGAACCGCATTGTCAGGCTCCGAAGCCGAGCCGCCGCAAATCAAACGGCCCTTCGCGATCTGCCGGAGCTTCTCCTCGACTTGAGGATTTTTGAATCGATGCCAGAGATCGACCAGCAATCCGAGCGCGTTGAAATGCATATTGATCGCGAGTGCGGTGGCCCCACAACCCTGGGCGAGCGTCTCCTGGGCTTTGATGCGCTGCAACATGGTCGCGCCTAGTCCGCCGAGTTCCTTCGGGATCCCCATGATTGTGTAGCCGCTCTCGCGCAACGACGCATAGTTCTCGTGCGGAAACGCCTCTTCCTCGTCATAACGTGCAGCCCGGCTGGCGAACTCGCCGGCTAGCTGCGCAGCCATGTCGACAAAGTGTTGCTCATCCTTGGTATGGAGCTGATTCATTTGCCCTGCCTCCTTCGCGATACGGTCTTCGGCTGGCGCCTCCGGCGTGGAAATTTTTCACCTTTCCGCGCGCGGCTCCGTTGTCTCCGCGCCAATTTTCTCCGAGCAAAAGCTTGTCTAACTGCGATTGCCCGGGCCCCGAAACGCTACCGGTCGGCGCAAAAACGACTGGACGCCAGCTTTCACTTATCGCCGTTAATTGCCGATGGCAAACGCAGCTATTCGCAAGAAACACGTTCATTTTTTAACAACGTGCGTTCGCGACTCGGTGTTGGCGTGAGCAGGAACCGAGGTCTAAAGTGGAATGTTAGGGTAGCATGACGAAACTGAGCCACAACGGAGGAACGACATGATTGATCTGTACTTCTGGCCAACTCCAAACGGTAAGAAAATCACGATTCTGCTCGAAGAAACCGGCCTCCCCTATAAGATCAAGCCGATCAATATCGGACGAGGCGACCAGCTAACTCCGGACTTCCTCAAAATCTCACCCAATGGCCGGATGCCGGCGATTGTGGATCACGAGCCGATGGGCGGCGGCGCACCCATCATCATCTTCGAGTCAGGCGCCATCATGGAATACCTGGCCGAGAAGAGCGGGAAGTTCTGGCCGCAGGAACCGCATCAGAAATACGAAGTCGCGCAATGGGTCTATTGGCAGATGGCCAATCAGGGGCCCAAGATGGGCGAACAGGGGCACTTTCGACGCGCTACGCAGGATGCGAAAAACGGTGATCAGGCCTATGCGCTGCTGCGCTTCGATAACGAAGTCCATCGCATCTACGGAGTGATGAATCTCGGCCTGCATAAGAAGCGCTATCTGGCGGCGGGTCAGTACACTATCGCCGACATGATTTGCTATCCGTGGGCCACAACCGTGCAGAACCGCAATGTCGACCTCAACGAATTTCCCAACGTCAAGCGCTGGCTTGATGAGCTTGGCGAGCGGCCGGCGGTTAAAAAGGCAATGGCGGCGGGCCCCGAGTATCGTGAAGACCCGGCGACGATCACACCCGATGAGCAGGCGCGACGCTCCAAGCAGCTCACTCATCAACGGGCGCAAGCAGTGCCCAGGGAATGGGCGTAGCTGGCGCCGCTGCGGTCGCCAGCGGTGAAGGCTGAGTCACCGTCCAAAAAAAAAACGAAACGGGAAAATGAGAAGGCAGGTGTGGAACCTCTGAGAGGTTCCGCACCTGCCGCGATCAACAGATGCGGGCTTTGCCCGGTTAATACCCAGAGTATTTAGAGAGCGGCCATGTAGCCAGCCGCGGTGCGCGGGTGTGGCTCTAAGAGACCGAATATCAAGTGAAAAAGCTAAGGAGTCTGCGACGTGCGCACAGCGAACGGAGTGAGCGATTAGCAATTAGAAGGGCCTTGTAGCCAGCCACAGCGCGCGCGTGCGGCTATAACAGACCGAATATCAACTGAAAAAAGTGAGAAAAATTTCACGGGAGGCCGAGTTCCTGCTCGGATGCGTGTCGGCCTACGCAACCGGCGCGAGGGCAGGGCGGGTTGCGGAACTGGCAGTGTGCGATCTCGACTGGGAGCTCCTGGTCCGCATGGCGAGATGGCACGCGGTTGCACCCATTTTGTACCGCGCGCTTGCCGGGTGTCCCGAGCGTGTACCCGCTGCGATACTCGATAATTTGCACGGGCGCTTCAGGGCCAATGCGATGCGTAACGCTTATCTGGCACGCGAATTGGTCCAAATCACGAGTCTCTTGAGGGAAAAGGGAGTGCCCGTGATTGCGTTCAAGGGGGCGGTGTTGGCCCACGCTGCCTACGGAGACTTGAGCCTGCGCGAGTTCGTCGACCTCGATATCCTGGTGCGTCCGTCCGACCTGGGCACGACCCGCGACTTTCTGTTTTCACAGGGTTATAGATCGCGATACTCGGGTCTGGGCGAGAAAGAAAGAGGCTTTTTCCTGTGGTGTGAAGAAGCCTTCGGAAACAAAGACGGGCTGGTCTGTGTAGACGTTCACTGGCAGATGAACCCACAATACTTCGCATACGCGCCCGAGGGAGCTGTGCTTTGGCGTCGCACGGTCCCGGTCGAGCTGCAAGGCGGTACGGTGAGCACGCTTTCGACGCCGGACCTGCTACTCCATCTGTGCGTCCATGGCGCGAAACACGGCTGGACCACACTGGGGTGGATATGCGACGTCGCAGTGCTGGCGTGTCGCAATCCGGGACTTGAATGGTCGAGGATGATAGCGGAGGCCGCGTCACTTGGCGGACGAAGGTTGCTGCTGCTCGGGCTCTACCTGGCTTACAACTTGCTGGGTGCGGCTATTCCCGATGAGCTGATTTCGATGGCGTTCTTCCCGCTCTACTACCTGCTGCATCCGCTGAGGCAGGCAATCGCGCAAGGACCCCGGTTGATTCGCGCTTTCATTGGACTTCCCGCTCAGGCGCCTCGAGCTAGTGAAGGTGCCTAGTGTTGTCCCGTAAATACCTTATACGGGTTAAGCTGTCATTCTCCGCGTGCGTCGCGGAGAATCCCGGCGCTCTGAAGATCGCGGGATTCTACGCACGAAACGCGCGTAGAATGACAAGTCATGAGCCGTTGGGAGTGACCGGCACTTTGTAAGGTTATTTACGGGACAGCACACTGGTGAGCAGGCGCTGATAATGAGCGAAAATGAGGATTTGACCCGTAGGCAAGGACCAGTGGCAAACGCGCCCGCGTCGCACAACCTTGCGGGAAGCGGCACACCGCCGGTCGTCCCTGCACCGGGGGGGGATGCGGTCCTCGCGGGGATCCTCGATAACGGCGCGAAATCAGGCGAAGGCGCCATCGGCTCGATTGCCGCGCTCACCGCATTGGTCAGGACGATGATGCAGGTGGCGCGATGGCGGCTTGGTTGGACGATCATACTAACTATCCTGTTTTCGCTGACCGAGGGCGTGGGCGTTGCGCTGCTTTTCCCAACGCTGGAAGCAGCGGGTTTTAGTCTCGAAAATCAGGGCAAGGCAGGCCATTATGCGAAGGTCTTGCGTGCCGCGTTTAGCGCCGCCGGTCTCCCTCTCAATCTCCCGTTGCTGCTCAGCCTGTACGTCGCGGTAATCGCAGCGCGTACTCTTATAGGTCGCGCGCGCAACGTTTCGGACTCGATGGTGCATCGACAGGTCGAAGACGCGATGCGGCAGCGGCTTTACGGCGCGATCGGCAACGCCAACTGGCTTTTCATAACACGCAATCGCTTCTCCGACTTCAACCACGCACTCACGGCCGAGATGCAGCGCGTCACTACCGCTTCGTCCTTCCTGACATTGCTGGTCGCGAATCTCGTGATGGGGGTTCTCTATATCGGGCTGGCGATGGCGCTTTCCGCGCCGATGACCTTGATGGTGCTCGGTTTCGGCGCGCTGCTGACGCTGGCGCTCTATCGGCGGACTCACAAGCTCGAGGAGCTTGGCGCTCAGGTGGCCCGGTATACCAACCGGCTCTACGCCGCGGCTAGCGAACATTTGCAAGGGCTCAAGACGGTGAAGACCTACGGTGCGCAGAAAAGCGATTTTGAAATCTTTTCCAAAGTGAGCGGACAGATCGCGCGCACCTATATCGAGACCGAGCGCGAGCAAGCCGCGGTGAGCTCATGGTTCGAGCTCGGTTCCGCCCTGACGCTTGGAGTGGTTCTCTATGTTGCGATAAGGGTGCTCGCAGTGCCGCCCGCGGTGATCCTGATTCTGGTCCTGCTGTTTGCGCGTGTGATGCCGCGCTTCCAGTTAACCCATCACTACTACCGGACGCTCGTGAACGCGTTGCCGTCGTTTGTGAACGTTTGCGCACTCGAGCAACGATGTCTTGCCGCGGCGGAAGCGCCCGCGCGGACGCAAGCGGCGTTTGCATTTGTGCGCGAGATCCGGCTCGAGCGGGTCTCATTCACCTATCGGGAAGATGCGCGCCCTGCGCTCCACGGCGTCGATATGGTTATTTCTGCCGGAAAAATTACCGCGATAGTCGGGCCTTCGGGCGCGGGGAAGAGCACGCTCGCCGACCTGGTGATGGGGCTCATACAACCCGCCAAAGGCCGGATCACGATCGACGATACAGCGCTCAATCCTGAGGTGGTGCACGCGTGGCGCAATCAACTCGGTTACGTCGCGCAGGAAACCGCCCTCTTTAATCTGAGCGTACGCGAAAATCTGCTCTGGGCGCGGCCAGATGCGAGTGCAGCAGAGCTCAACGATGCCCTCAGGCTGGCCGCTGCCGATGAATTCACGCGCGCCCTCGCGCAGGGACTCGATACCGTTGTCGGCGAGCGCGGCGCACTGCTCTCCCAGGGCGAGCGACAACGGTTGGCAATCGCGCGTGCGCTGCTGAGGCGTCCGCAACTGCTCGTGCTTGACGAGGCAACCAACAGTCTCGACTACGAAAATGAGGCGCGCGTGCTTGACGCGATCGACAAATTGCGCCCGGCAATGACGGTCCTAATCATCGCCCATCGCCTCTCTACTATCCGGTGGGCCGATCTGATCTTTGTGGTCGAAGACGGCACAGTGATCGAGTCGGGAAGATGGGATGAGCTGAATGTCCGGCGTGACGGCCACTTTCGTGCGCTTTGTGCAGCGCAGAAACTGGTCGCCTGAGGACCTGCGTCGACTGCGGCAGTAGATCGTGAACTGTGGCATCGCACTTCACTCAACCAGCCGGCCGTTTGGAAAAAGCGGCCGCCCTTGCGATCTACTCCACCCTGGCATTCGTTTTATTCGCGCTCCCTCTCCTTACGGGTTTCTCAGAATGCCGAATCGGTTACTACCCTGACGGAGACCCGCAAGTATACATCTGGGGTCTCGCCTGGTATCCGTACGCACTCGGCCACGGCCTCGACCCCATTTTCACAAAAGTGGCGTGGACGCCCACCGGATACAACCTCGCGTGGTCGACTACGGTCCCCGGCCTGGCCGTCCTGATGTGGCCCATGACGCGGCTTTTCGGGCCGCTGGTGTCCTACAATCTACTGACCGTCACCGCGCCGGCTTTTGGCGCTTTCACCGCTTTCCTTCTCTGCCGCTATTTTACCGGGACGTTTTGGCCTGCCCTGGTGGGCGGTTACATATTCGGGTTTTCACCCTACGAACTGACCGAATTGCCCACCCACCTCATGCTCGCGATCATTGCGCTTGTTCCCCTCGCTGCCTACCTCGTCTGCCTCTTTATCGGCGGACATCTCTCGCGACTGAAATTCGTGGTCCTGCTCACTGCCATCTTGGTGACGCAGTTCCTCGTGTCCCCCGAAATTGCGGCAACCGGGACATTATTTGGGGCCCTTGCGATCTTTCTCGCGCGTCAATTCTCCGGCGACTCTTTCAAGGAACCGCCACTCCTCGTGTGTTTAGCGTGGTCGTACGGCGCCGCCGGAATTCTGCTCGCCGGCTACCTCAAGAACTTGATTGCGGCCTCGAGGTACCTTCCGCTGTACAACCCGGCGCACGCGTCGACCGACCTGCTGGACTTCTTTGTACCTCACCAGGACAACCTGATGGCCCATGTGCCGGGAGTCTCAGCCCTCAGCATGCGAGCGGACTGGTCTTTCGAAGCGAGCGCCTTCGTCGGTCTCCTGCCGCTGGCGGCATTGCTTTTTACGCTGACTTATTCCGACCGGCGTGCAGTAAAAATACTGGTTGCACTAATGGTCACGCTTTCCCTCGCCGCATTGGGACCGGTACTACACCTCGCGGGACGCGCCGTTATGCCTCTCCCTTGGCTGCTGGTCATGCCCATGCCGCTTGTCAATAACTCCCTCCCTTTCCGCTTTCCCATGTACCTCTTCCTCGTAATGGGCATCGCCACGGCTCTGTGGCTCGCCGAGCCAAGGTGCAGGCACGGCAAGAGATGGCTCCTGGCCGGCCTGATGGTGATTATGCTGCTTCCCGATTTAAACCGTGCAAACTACGTCGTGCGCGAGGATATACCCGGCTTTTTTCGCAATCGCCTTTACGAACGTTGGATTTCGAAGAACGAGACTGTCGTGATTCTGCCCTACGGCGCCGGCGGTCCGTGCATGCTCTGGCAAGCGTCGGCGAACTTCCACTTTAGAATGGCCCAGGCCTACTTGTTAGGCGGCGACAGCATTCCGCCGTCTTTTGAAAACTGGCCGATCGTTGAGGCGTTGGAAGCTGACCTTCCTTATATTTCCGATTACAAGGAGCAGTTTCGCACGTTTCTCGCCGCCCACGACGTGCACACGATACTCGTTCAAGAGCAATACGAATCTGCGTTCGAGGAACTCCTGTCATCGCTGGACGCCCGCAGGACGGCGGTGAGCGGCGTTGTCCTCTACCAGCTAAACCCTGAATCGCTGGCGCCGTTGGCTTCGGTCACGGCCGACGCGATGGGGTCGCGCTACAATCTCGACCGCTTCGCGCTGCTGGCGAAGGCCGCCCAACAATGGCTCGCCCGGGGCCTGCGCGCCGACAAGCTGAACCCTTTCGCCGCTGTCCAGATGGGCATGCTCCCGCGAGCGGTCACGGGATATCCGTGGCCGGTGCAGACCTCCGGCTACGGAATTCGAGTGCTGCTTACTCATAATGCCCAGGCCCAAGCAGCCGTTGAATGGATAATGCGCCACTACCATGTGCGCTACCGTCTCGCCGCAGAACTCGGGCCTGCTCCGGTTGCTGTCGCTACCAAGACCGGAGTGTGGTTCGGTCCGTGGAGCGAGGGACGGATAGCGCTCGGTATAGTCGGAAGCCGCGACACCATATCGGATACGGCAGAGCGGTATGAAGCAAAAGCGGACCGGGTTTACTATCCATACCCCCTACTCTATGAGCGAACCGGTAGTGAGCCCGCAGGTCAGAACCTGCTCGTCATGGTATTTCGGCCCGAAGTCCTCTTGGGAATCGAGCTCGGTGGGTCATCCAGTCATGCGGCCGGCGCGCGACCCTAGATCTGCGTCCCTACCGGGAGGGTTCACTCGTCGAGTGTTCGCGCGCACCGCAGCATAGACCGTCCTGCGGGCCGCTGTTAGTATTCGCACCATCAAACCTGGGATGAATGTGTGCGATGGCTACGTCGCTCTCACAGCGATCGGACATCGGATCGACCGATAGCCGCTCTTCTGACGACCGGCGCGGCGCGCTCGGAGGCCGTCTCATGATTTCCCGCGCGGTCAGCGTCGAAATCCTATATCGTGATTTCGATCAAAAGATTCCTCCCCGCGTAGATTGCGGGACGCTGTTTCTTGGTTCCCATCTTGGGCTGATCCTGGAGACCTACAAGGAGGCAGTCCGGTTGTTTTCGGAAATTCGCGATCCGGCGGAGTTGCTCAAACGGCTCGAGGGTTCAGCGGAGATTCAGAAGGTTTACGAGAGCGGGATGGCAAACGGAAAAGTTTGCCTGCGGATGCGTGATTCCGTGTTTCGAAAGCCCGGTCCGGTCCGCGACCTGGAATTTTCGCTGAGAATCCTGGCCGGAAAGCGGATCTTGTTTCATCCGGTGCCACTGGAGCGCTTCGGCGCCCTCGGCAATCTTTTTCCGTTACTGCTGGGGCGCTATGCCGAGCACGAGATCAAGGCCCGGCTGAGCGCCAGATTGGCTTGCGATGATGCCGAGTGGGCTACCGAGATTTTTGCGTTCTT
>WNFT01003041.1_pt1 | contig 14464 bp, 17 predicted proteins | sample 5400191 | NCBI WGS metagenome assembly WNFT01 (sample SAMN13153359, study PRJNA577476) | soil metagenome | isolation source: 80 cm saprolite under Madrone tree | place: USA:California | collected 2016-06-14
AGGACGAATGCTTCGTGGCTTCCTTGGGTTTTCACCGGCGGGACACTGCGACCTTGAACCTCAAGCCCGCCTCGGCGATCATTTTCCGCATTGGTCTCAAGACCGGCTTTACGGGGGGGTGAGACGCTTCAACGGCTTGAAGCGCCGGGCGAAATGCGTAGATTTGCGCTTCTGGGAGCGGGCGGGGATGGTTCGGCGCGAGCGTGAGCCCGCGCCAAGCTTGGTGGTGGAACCGGAGTAACGAAATTGTCGGATCAAATTGCCCTAGTTCTTAGAACCATGTGCGTCGCCGGACTGGCCCTGGCGCCGGTTGTGGTCGTGGCGCAAACCCCCGAAATCGCGTCCCAGACATCGACCATCCAACCGGGGACTTTTGCACTCCCCGAGCTCGCCATTCCGACGAGCCAACTGCCCGAAGCACCCGCCGCAATGCCGGAGACACCGCCCGCGCCGGAAGCACCCGCCGCAACGCCCGAGGCGGCACCGCCGTCGGCCGATCCGGTACCCGCAGGCACAGCGGTACTGCCGGGGGCGACTCCGGAACGCGTGACCATCACGGCGGACAAAACGATTTCCACCGGTGTCGCCGCGATCGTCAACGATTTCGTCATTTCGAATTACGATCTCGACCAGCGCGTCAATCTCTTCCTTGCCACGTCCGGCGTTCGGGCGACGGCCGAGACTCTGGCCCAAATTCGCGCGCAGGTCCTGCGCTCGGTCGAAGACGAAATTCTCGAGCTTCAGGAAGCGGCCAAACACAAAATTAACGTCACCAAGGCCGACGTCGACAAGGCGCTGCAAAACATCTCCATGGAGAATCATGTTCCTATCGAGCAAATTCTCAATACCATTATGATGGCCGGCGTTTCCGTGGATACGTTCCGGGCGCAGGTCGGCGCGCAATTGCTGTGGCAGAAGGTCGTCGCAGCGCGCTATGGAACCGACATCCTGGTCAACGACCAGCAAGTGAACGAGGCGATGGAGCGCCTAAGAAAAGGCGCGGACAAGCCGCAATTCCTGGTTTCGGAAATTTTCATCGCGGTCGACCGTCCCGAAGACGAAGATGCGGTCGGCACGAGTGCCAAGCAGATCGCCGATCAGCTCACTCAAGGCGCGCCCTTCGCGACGGTAGCCGGACAATTCAGCCAGTCTCCGTCCGCTGCCGACGGCGGCGACATCGGCTGGGTCGTGCAAGGGCAGCTTGCCGACGATATCGACCAGGCCCTGTTGAAGCTGCGTCCCGGCCAGACCACGGCGCCGATTCGCTCCGAAGGCGGCTACTATGTTCTTTTGCTGCGCGACCGCCGCGAACCTATCGGGACGATGATCGAGGAAACACCGCAAGCTGGTATAGGCGATCCCGAAGTTCCCATACCGCTCGATCGTTTGTTGATACCGCTGGTCAATCCGGAGCCGTTGGTCAAGGAACGCGCCACGCAGTTGGGCATCAATATTCGCAGCAACGTCCGCGTGTGCGCCGATCTCTCGACCGTAGCCAACCAAATTCAAGGGTCGCAATACTCAAAGCTCGGCCAGGTAAAACCAATCGATCTCGACGAAGGTCTGCGCGAACGGCTGCTGAAGACCGAAGCCGGCAAGGTCGTGGAACCCTTCTTCTCGTCGGTGGGCCTGGAAATCATCATGCGCTGCGACACGCCGCCCCAGAAATTGGTCGCCTTCACGCTGCCGTCGCGAAACGAACTCGAACAGCAACTTTTCGTGCAGCAGATGACGGTTCTGGCGAAGAGCTATTTGCGCGATTTAAGGCGCAACGCCGTTGTCGAAACGCGATGAGAGCCGGCGAACGAAGCACCCCATCGTCATAAGCCAGGGCGAGCCTTCCGGTATCGGGCCGGAGGTCGCGGTCAAGGCATGGAGCACGCTGAAAGGCGAAGTATCGGGCCGGCCGTTGCGCCTGATCGGCGATGGGGACGTGTTTCGCCAGGCCGCGGCATTCTCCAATGTCGACGTAAACGGTATCGACGGCGCAATCGTCGGCACCGGGCTGAAAGTCCGCGCGCAAGCCGGCCGGCCGTCGAGCGAGAACGCGCAAGCCGTAACCGCGGCAATTGCCGAAGGGGTCCGCGCATGCCTTGCGGGCGAAGCCGCGGCGCTGGTGACCGCTCCGATTCACAAATCGGTTCTCACCGCGGCGGGATTTGGTTTTCCCGGCCACACCGAATATTTGGCAGCGCTGACGGGAGCGCGGCAGGCCGTCATGATGCTGGCCTCGAGCGGGATGGCGCCGCCCTTGCGCGTGGTGCCGTTCACCATCCACATTCCTCTTAGAGAGGTATTCGGCCATCTCGATGCGACCGCCATCGCCGAAACCGGCGGCATTGTTCTCGATGCGCTGAAGCGCGACTTCGGCTGCGCCAATCCGAGGCTCGCCATCGCGGGCCTCAATCCGCACGCCGGCGAGGACGGTACCATGGGCCGCGAGGACATCGACATCATCGCCCCGGCCGCCGCGCATTTGAGAGAGAATGGCCACGAGGTGCTGGGGCCGCTTTCGGCGGACACCTTGTTTCACGAAGAAGCTCGCAAGCATTACGACGCGGCGCTCTGCATGTATCACGATCAAGCGCTGATCCCGATCAAGACGCTTGCGTTCTGGACGGGTGTCAACGTGACCTTGGGTCTGCCGATCGTACGGACCTCGCCCGATCACGGCACCGCGCTTGGGTTGGCGGGACGCGGGGTGGCCAATGCCGAAAGCATGATTGCCGCGATCGAAATGGCCGCAGACATCGCCGACAGGCGCGGTCTGTGAGCGATGCGAGTGACGGCCTGCCGCCTCTGCGCGAGGTCATCGCGGCACATCAACTCAGCGCCAAAAAAGCGCTGGGGCAAAATTTCATCTTCGATCTTAATTTAACGCGGCGCATCGCCAGGGAGGCGGGCGTAAAAGACGCAACCGTCTTCGAAGTCGGGCCTGGACCGGGCGGACTCACGCGCGCGCTGATCGCAGAAGGCGCAAAGCGCGTCGTCGCGGTGGAACGGGACAGGCGCTGCCTGCCCGCGCTCGCAGAAATCGCCGCCGCCAAACCCGGCAGGCTTGAAATCGTGGAAGCCGACGCTCTCGAAGTGGACGAAGGAGAGCTGCTTGGAAAGTTGAACATTCCGATTCCCGTCGCGGTCGTCGCCAATCTTCCCTTCAATATCGGCACGGCTCTCCTGATCAAATGGCTGAGCGCGAAGGATTGGCCGCCATGGTGGTCCAGCCTGACCTTGATGTTTCAGAAGGAAGTAGCGCTCCGAATTTGTGCCGAAGCCGGTGATGAAGCCTATGGACGGCTTTCGGTGCTGGCGAAGTGGCGCACGCGCGCGCGCATTCTGTTCGACGTCTCGCGCAGCGCCTTCGTCCCGCCGCCCAACGTCACGTCCGCAGTGTTGCGGGTCGATCCCCTGCCCTCGCCGCGCTGCGAGGCCGATCGTTCCGATCTGGAGGCGGTGACAGCGGCGGCATTCGGTAAACGGCGCAAAATGCTGCGGGGAAGCTTGAAAACACTGATGCCGGATAGCGAAAAGCTGCTGGCAAATTCCGGCGTGCCCGGTACCGCACGCGCCGAGGAGCTCGACCTCGCCCAATTCTGCGCGCTGGCGCGAGCTTATGCCGCGTATCGGCGCAGCTGAGAAATACACATGCACCAACTTTACGACACGATCGGAACGACCTACGCCGAATACCGGCGGCCCGATCCGCGTATTGCGGCGCAAATCATGACGGCATTGGGTGACGCAAAGACAATTATCAATGTCGGCGCGGGCACGGGCTCATACGAGTCCAAGGATCGCAACGTCGTCGCCATAGAGCCTTCCGAGATCATGATCCGGCAGCGCCCGAGCGATGCAGCGCCCGTCGTGCGTGCCTCGGCGATGCAACTTCCTTTTCAAGACGGCACCTTCGACGCGGCGCTAGCCATTTTCAGCGTGCATCATTGGTCCGATCAACGGCGCGGACTGGAGGAAATGGCGCGGGTTGCTGCGCGCAGCATCATCTTGACGTGGGACCAAGCTCACGCCGGCGCGACGTGGCTTATTCGAGATTATTTTCCGGAGATCGGCCGTCATGGCAGAACGATTTGCCCGCCGCTCGAGACGTACCGCCGGGTCTTCGCGCGCCTTGAAATCATCGCCGTTCCCATTCCGCACGATTGCACCGACGGATTCCTAAATGCGTATTGGCGGCGGCCTGAAGCCTATTTCGATGCGGGCGCGCGCAGCGCCATTTCCGCGTTTGCCGATCTTCCTGAGCTCGACAGCGGTCTTGCCAGACTCCGCCGTGACCTGGACAATGGCACATGGTCACGGCGCAATAATGACTTGCTGAATCGAACCGAACTCGATCTTGGCTATCGTCTTGTCGTTGCCGAGTGACGCCGAACCCTAGATCGGCGGAGGCAGCGGCTTCGGGTCCTCACCCATGTTCAACATGACGAACCGCGAAGCGGGGTCACAGGCCTCTTCGGAACATGCCATGCCCCAGCCATACGTAAAGTAGTCGAACATGTACAAGCGCATCACCTTGCCCGACATGGTTTTGAGCTCAAGCCGGTAAGCGGCGGGCTTGCCGTCATTCTCATCGAAACCGGAATGGAAAACCCCGTACACCTTGGCGAACTCGTCGCCGTTGACTTTGGTGAACTCGACTTTGGTAAAGTAGGATTTGTCGGCCTTTCCGCCGCCCGTTCCGGAGTCTTGGTCGACCGCGACTCCGTCGGAATCGGCCTTCAGATTCTGCGAGGGAATGATGACGATCGCGTGTCGCGTCGGTTCCATCCAAACCCAGCCCTCATGACCCGTTATCACCTGACCTGACTGCGTACAGATGATCTGGGCCCATTTGTCCAATGGTGCGGGAAGTGAGGTGACGGCTTCTGAAGGAGACACTCCGCAACTCGAGTCTTCGGCTGCGCCCGCTGAGAAGAGCGACGATCCCATGGCGATGATCGGCGCAAAAAGAGCGACGGCAAATAATCGAGTCCTCATCGGAGCCTCCATTCCGTTTCCGCACCCTCATTGTGCTTCGTCGGGATTTAAACGTTCGGCGATAAACAATGGCATCAAGCTGTGCCTAGGCGGTAAGGCACGCAAATGTCCTGATTTCGCCGCATGTTAATGCTGCGGCGATCTGGATGATGTTTTCCGTCTTAGATCGAGGGCTGCCGCGGTTGCGGTTTGTGCGCCTTGTCCATGACCATGAATCGCGTATCGCGAACACAAATGTTCTCGGGGCAGGACATTCCCCAGGCATAGGTGTCGTAATCGAAGAAATAAAGCCGCATGGTATTCCCCGATACCGAGGTCAAGTCCACGCGGTAACCGTCGGGCTTCACCGCGTTCTGCTCCAGGCCGCGGCGAAATATGTCATAGGCTTCGTCGAATTCCTCGCCCGCGACCTTCGTCATTTCGATGTTGGTGAAATAGGAGGTGTTGCCGAGCGGCGCTGGATCCCGGGCGACCATTTGCGAGGGAATGAACACTGTTCCGGTTCCGTCCGGCCAGACCCAGATCCAGCCTTCATGGCTGGTCAGCACATGGCCGAAGGGCGTGCAGGCGATCTGAGCCCATTTGCTTAAGGGCGCGGGCAGGGTGACGACGGCCTCGACCGGGGAGTTCGTGCAATCGCCGTCGGAGGCGGCTTTGGGTGCGGTAGCGGCAAGGCTCGCGGCCATGGCCACCGCACAGAGGAAAATTATGCTTGTTCCCTTCGCCATGAACGGCCCCCTCTTCATCCTCGCATCAGGCGGCGCACAAAGTCCACAAGTCCCGTCTGGCGTTGGCGATTCAATCGTTCCGCGGCGACGATCGCCTCGAGCTGCGCCTGGGCTTTCTGCACATCGTCATTGATAATCACATAATCATATTCCGACCAGCGGCTGATCTCATTGCCTGCTTCGGCCATGCGAGTCGCCACCACCGCCGGGCTGTCTTGGGCGCGCTCGGAGAGCCGCCGTTCCAGCTCGGCACGCGACGGCGGCAGGATGAACACCCGCACGAGGTCGTCCTTTGCCTTTTGCGCAAGCTGCTGGGCGCCCTGCCAGTCGATGTCGAAAAGCACATCGCGTCCTTGGGCGAGCATCTTCTCGACCGCGGCTTTGGGCGTGCCGTATCGATTGCCAAAGACGGTCGCGTGCTCCAGGAAAGCGCCATCGCGAACCATGTCTTCGAATTGTCTCGCAGTGACGAAAAAATAATCGTCGCCCTCGATCTCGCCTGCCCGTTTCGGCCGCGTGGTCGCCGATACCGACATGGCTATCTTCGTATCGGACTCCAGCAGCCGGCGCGACAGCGTGGACTTGCCCGCTCCCGAAGGAGAGGACAGCACAAGCATGAGCCCTCGCCGCGCGATCTCTCCCTGCATCATTCGACGTTCTGCACCTGTTCGCGAAATTGATCGATGACCGCCTTCAAAGCGAGCCCGACATGGGTGAGCTGAATATCCGACGACTTCGAGCACAATGTGTTCGCCTCGCGATTGAACTCTTGGGCCAGGAAGTCGAGCTTGCGCCCGGCCGGCTCCGGTCCCGCGATGAGCGCCCGCGCTTCCTGGCAATGCGCGATGAGCCGATCCAGCTCCTCGCTCAAATCGGCGCGCGAGGCCAGGATCGCAATCTCCTGCGCGATACGCTCCTCCGGCACGTTGGTGCCCGGAGACATGAGTTCCTTCAGCTGAGCCATCATGCGCTCGCGCAGGATAAAGGGCTGCCGCGCCGCCAGAGCGCGCGCGTCTTTGGTCAAGCGTTCGATTTCGCCGATCTGCCTCAAGACGATGGTTTCGAGCTTTGCGCCCTCGGTCGCGCGCGCGCGGACCAAAAGATCGAACGCGTCCGCGAGGCTCTCCAGCATCGCCGCGTCGCGGGCCATACGCGCTTCATCGTCGAGCACGGCACTTTCTTCCTGAACGACGACGCCCTTCAGCGCAAGGAGACCATCGACGCGCGCGGGCCGGAGGCCCGTTTCTTCGGCAATGCGTTTGGCAAGGCGCACGGCGTCGGCGAGGGCGGCCGGGTCGACCCGAAAGCCGCGGGCGCCCTCGTCCGCGACCGCCGTCAGGACGGCCTGGAGCGAGCCGCGCTTGAAGCGCTCGGTGGCAAGCGTGCGCGCTCCCGCTTCCAAGCCCTCGTAGCCCATGGGGGTGCGAAAGCGAAAGTCGAGGCCGCGGCCGTTGACGCTTTTCGCCTCCCAGCGCCAGCGCAAACCGCCGTGCAGCCCGCGGGCATCGGCAAATCCTGTCATGCTGGTGAGAGGCAACAGCACCTCCACGGAATCGAAGCGAGCGATCTCGGCACGAACGCTTTCTTAGCGCAAGCCGTCAGGACCTGACGCGGACTCATTCTGGCCGCTCTGAGCGCGCTGGACTTTTCGCCATTGCGCGACGTTTCTGGCGTGCTCGGCAAGGGTTTTGGCAAAGACGTGGCCGCCGCTGCCATCCGCGACGAAAAACAGTTCCTCGGAATCGGGCGGGCTCAGCACGGCGGCAATAGCATCGCGCCCAGGATTGCAGATCGGCGTCGGGGGCAGACCATCGATCTGATAGGTGCTGTAGGGATTGGGCGTGTCGAGTTCGCTCTGCCGCAAGGGATGGCCCAGCGCAACGCCCTTGGTGAGCCCATAAATGATCGTTGGATCGGACTCGAGCCGCATCCCGTTCTTCAAACGGTTGACGAAGACCGCAGCAATGCGAGGACGCTCAGCCGCGGCTCCGGTCTCCTTCTCGATGATGGATGCAAGCTTCAAAGCATCCTCGATGGTCTGGAACGGCAGGCCTTTTTTGCGCTTCGGCCACAGTTCGGAGAGGACCGCTTCTTGCGCTTTGTGCATGCGGGAAAGAATTTCTGCGCGGGTGGTGCCGCGCTCGAACAAATAAGTTTCGGGAAGCAGACTCCCCTCGGGCGTCACGGTGGCCGATCCTTCCAACACGGGATCGGCGTTGACGATGCCCAAGGCCATATCGGAGGTCAGTCCTTCGGCGACAGTGATGCGGTGCTGAATGGCCTTGTGCTCGATCAGCATGTCCATGATTTCGGCCATGCTTGCCGCTTTCGGGAACTGATATTCGCCGGCCTTGAGAGCGGTCGTCTTGCTGCGACGCATGACGCCGAGGCGGAAGAGAAGAGGACTACGAACAACGCCCGTTTCCGCGAGACTGGCGGCGATGGATCTCACGGCGGCTCCGGGTTTGATCAGGACCACGGTGTCGTTCTCCGCTGGACCGGAAGAACGAAAGTTCCAGTCCTCCCCCCAGGCGGCACCGGCTACGGCGGCGGCCACGGCGGCGATCAGGAGGAGCGAAGCAAGGAAAGCCCGCATGAGGGTCTCTTCTTACGAGGCCGCGGTCAAAACAAGCGAGGCATTTGTACCGCCGAAGCCGAAGGAATTCGACAGCGCGGCCGCGATAGGACGCTTTCTCGCCTGGTGGGGCACCAGGTCGATCTCGGTTTCCACCGAAGGATGGTCGAGATTGAGGGTCGGGGGCGCCACGCCGTCTCGAATAGCGAGCACGCAGAATATCGCCTCGACCGCGCCCGCCGCTCCAAGCAGGTGACCGATCGACGATTTCGTCGACGACATCGAAACCTTGCCGGTCGCATTGCCGAAAAGGCGCTCCACGGAACGCAACTCGATCTCATCGCCGACGGGAGTCGAGGTCCCATGTGCGTTGACGTAATCGATGTCGGAAGGCGCCAGACCGGCGCGCTTCAACGCCATTTTCATCGCGCGGTAGCCGCCGCTGCCATCCTCGGCAGGCGCCGTGATGTGGTGAGCGTCGCCCGAAAGGCCATAGCCTTTGACCTCGGCGTAAATCGTGGCTCCCCGCGCCTTTGCGTGCTCGTATTCCTCCAGCATCACAACGCCCGCCCCCGCGCCCATGACGAAGCCGTCGCGATCCTTGTCATACGGACGTGACGCCTTCTCCGGCGTGTCATTGAACCCCGTTGAAAGCGCGCGACACGCCACGAACCCCGCGATGCCCAGCCGGCAGATGGCCGCTTCCGTGCCGCCGGCCAGCATCACATCGGCGTCGTCGAGCGCGATCAGCCGGGCCGCGTCACCGATCGCGTGGGCGCCGGTCGAACATGCCGTGACCACGGCGTGATTCGGCCCTTTGTAGCCGAAACGGATTGAAACATAGCCGGATGCGAGATTGATCAGGCGGCCGGGGATAAAGAACGGCGAAAGCTTGCGCGGTCCCTTCTCGTGCAGAAGGAGCGCTGCCTGCTCGATGCCGTCGAGCCCGCCGATGCCGGAGCCGATCAGGACGCCGGCGCGTTCGCGCTCGTCTTCAGTCTTCGGCTCATAATGCGAATCAGAGACCGCCTGGGTCGCAGCCGTCAGCGCATAGGTGATGAAATCGTCGACGCGACGCTGCTCCTTGGCATCGACCCATTGGTCCGGATTGAAGCTGCCGTCGGAGCCATCGCCTCTCAAGACATCGCAAGCGATTCGGCACGGCAGGTCGGCGACCTTGAATCTCGTGATCGGACCTGCACCCGATCTTCCGACAATGAGCCGCGACCAAGTCTGCTCGACGCCGCAAGCCAACGGCGTGACCAAGCCAAGCCCTGTGATGACGACGCGGCGCATCCCGTTCATCGGGCGCAGAGAGGACGGTGACGCACGCGCCCGCGTCCGACCCTAGGTCTGGGCTTTGTCGATGAATTTGATGGCATCGCCCACGGTAACAATCGATTCGGCTGCATCATCGGGAATCTCAATCCCGAATTCCTCCTCGAACGCCATGACCAGTTCGACCGTATCCAGGCTGTCGGCGCCCAAATCTTCGATGAAGCTCGCACCGTCGCTTACTTTTTCGGCATCCACGTTCAGGTGCTCGACCACGATTTTCTTCACGCGCTCTGCGACGTCGCTCATATTCTCTTAGCCTCTTGATCGTTCATGTCTGTATTCCGCCACTGCTTGCGGCTTCCCTCCGGGCAATAAGCCCGTCCCAGTCAAGCCATGGCTGAAAGGTCGCGCTTGGTAACACAATCTCCGCCATCCCGCCAATTTTTCAAAAGCCTATTTTGGACCAAAGCGTTAGATCATCGCCATGCCGCCATTGACGTGCAGGGTCTGCCCCGTGACGTAGGCCGCCTCATCGCTTGCAAGATAGGATACGGCCGCGGCCACGTCTCGAACATCACCCAAGCGTCCGGCAGGAATCCGGGTCAGCAGCGCCGAGCGCTGATCCGGGGTCAGAGCATCGGTCATGGGCGTGGCAATGAACCCGGGAGCCACCGCATTGACAGTGACGGCACGGGAGGCAACCTCGGCTGCCAGCGCCTTGGTCATGCCGATAAGGCCCGCCTTGGCCGCGGCGTAATTGCCCTGCCCCGGGTTGCCGGTCACCCCCACGATCGACGTGATGGTGATGATGCGCCCCCAACGCTTCTTCATCATGTTGCGCAAGCTCGCGCGCGATAGCCGGAACGCCGCGGTGAGATTCACCGCGATCACTTGGTCCCACTCCTCGTCCTTCATGCGCACGAACAGATTATCGCGGGTGATGCCGGCATTGTTGACCAGAATGTCGATTGGAGCGCCTGTGGCGGCTTCGGCTTTTTTAATGAGCTCGTCGACTTGCACCGAATCGGCGAGATTGCATGCTGCGACAAATGCGCGCTCTCCCAATTCCGCCTGCAGAGATTCGAGCACGTTCGTTCGCGTGCCTGAGAGGACGATTCGCGCACCTTGGGCGTGGAGTGCCTTCGCGATCGCGCCTCCAATACCTCCGGACGCGCCGGTGACGAGCGCGGTTCTATCGTTCAGCTCAAACATCGCGATGCCATCCTACAATGTCTTTGCGAAAGCCTCGATGTCGGCGGGCGAATCCAAGGTCACCGGCTCCAGTTGCTTGTCGATGCGCTTGACCATGCCCGTCAGCACTTTGTTGCCGCCGGCCTCCACCGTCATCGCCACGCCGAGGCTGCGGAATGCGGCGACCGATTCGCGCCACCGCACGCGCGCGGTAAGCTGTTCGACCAAAAGATCGCGAATGGCGGCGGGCTCGCTGATTTCCGCGGCGGTCACATTGGCGATCAGCGGAACTACCGGGGGTCTGATTGTGACGTCGGCGAGCGCTTCCCTCATGCGTTCGGCCGCCGGTTTCAAAAGCGGCGAATGATTGGGCGTGCTCACAGCGAGTGCTATCGCGCGCTTCGCGCCCTTCGACTTGGCGATCTCACCGGCTTTTTCGACGGCGCGCGTGGCGCCCGAGATCACGATCTGGCCCGGCGCATTGTCGTTGGCGATGACGACGACGCCGAATGCGGCCGCTTCCTTCACCGCGTCTTCCGCGCCTGCCATGTCGATTCCTATGAGGGCGCTCATGGCCCCCTCACCCACCGGAACGGCGGCTTGCATCGCTTGGCCGCGAATGCGCAACAGCCGGGCTGTGTCCGAGAGCGTGAACGCGCCGGCCGCGCACAGCGCCGAATACTCTCCAGCGGAATGACCCGCGACCAGTCGCGCGTGCTTGGCAAGATCGAGGCGGCCGTCCTTTTGCAGAGCCCTGATGATGGCGAGCGATGCGGCCATGACGGCGGGTTGGGTATTTTCGGTCAGCGTCAGCTCGCTTTCCGGGCCTTGCCACATCAAGCGCGACAGACGCTGATTGAGCGCTTCATCGACCTCTTCGAATACCTCGCGTGCCGCAGGGAACGCTTCGGCCAGCGCCTTGCCCATTCCGACGGTCTGACTGCCTTGGCCGGGAAAGATGAATGCCCTCATAGCGACCCCTTAAATTGGGACCTCCTCTAGCGCAAGATGGGAAAAAGTCGGGAGGCCATGATGGATTTGCCGGGGGCAAGCTACTTTTACACACTGGCACAGGTCGGCATCACGTTTTCAGGATTCGCCGCCATGCTGATGGCGCTGCGCCAGATGCGCGGTGCCGGCATGTCGAAATTCCACCTCTGGGTCGCGAAATCCTATGTTCAATCGGGCCTGGTGACGGCAATCAACGCGATGTTGTCCCCGCTTATTTTCGGGCTAGGGGTGTGTCGGTGGAGCGAACCTGGCAGGCGGCGAGCCTCGTGATTGCGGCTCAATCGATCACGCTCCTCGCCATGGCGCCGAAGCAATGGCGGCAGAACAGCAATCGGCCGATGGAGACGCGCCTCAAAGTTCATATCGGCTTTGGGCTGCTGATCAACGGCGTATTGCTCCTGAACGCGATGGGCTGGCCGTTCCCACCATCGGGCGGCATTGTGATGGTTGCGGTGTCGTGGAACCTCTTCGCCTTCTTCATCCAGTTCGCCGAATCCATCAGATTTTTCTTCGAGGAAGAGGAGGAAGAGTGAGTCAGGCGAAGGCGAGGCGGCGCAAGCGTCCCATGGCGAGAACCAGCGCCGCCCCGATCGCCATCGAGACGGCGAGGATCACCATGCCGCCCGCATATCCGCCGGTTTCCTGCAACGCCCAACCGACCGCATAGGGGCCGATGAAGCCGCCCAGATTTCCGACCGCGTTGATCAGTGCGATGCCGCCGGCGGCTGCAGTGCCGGCGAGAAACAGCGGCGGCATGGCCCAGAATGGCGCCAGCGTCGAACACACGCCGATCGCAACGAGGCCAAGAGCCAAAAGTTCAAGCGCCGGCAATTCCAATGCGGCGCTCATCGCGAACCCCAGCGCCCCCAGCAGGCAGGCGAGCGCAACATGCCAAACGCGTTCGCCGCTTCTATCGCTGTGCCGGCCCCACGCAATCATTGCGACCGCCGCGACGGCATAAGGCAGCGCGACGACGAATCCGGTTGCTCCCGTGGAGAAGCCCATCGATTGAACGATTTGAGGCAGCCAAAATGTGATGCCGTAGAGGCCCACGACGATCGCAAAGTACACGGCGCACAGCAACACCACCCGCGGGTCGGCAAGCGCGGCCCAAAGGCTGTGAACCTGCTCTGTTGATTGCCCGCGTTCCGCCGCGAGGACCGAGGCAATCGTCGCGCGTTCCGTCTTTGAGAGCCAACGCGCGTCCTCGGGTCCATCGGGAAGGAAAAAGAAGACCGCGATCGCGAGCAGGAGCGCCGGCAGAGCTTCGATAAGAAAGAGCAGCTGCCAGCCGTGCAGGCCGGCTGCGCCATCCAGCTGCAAGATGAGGCTTGAAAGCGGCCCGCCGATGACATTGGTCAACGGAATGGCGATGAAATACGAAGCCGCGTAACGCGCGCGCAAGGACGAGGGAAACCACAGGGCCAAATAGAAAATCATCCCCGGCGCGAAACCCGCCTCGGCAAGACCCAAGAGAAAACGCAGGATGTAGAAGCTCGTCGGTCCCGCGACGAACGCGTTCGCCGCCGAAATCAGGCCCCAGGTCGCCATGATGCGGCAAATCCATCGCCTCGCCCCGACGCGCGTCAGAATGACGTTGCTCGGTACTTCGAAAAGAAAATAACCGATAAAGAAAATACTCGCGCCCCAGCCGAAGATTTCCGGCGTGAATTTGAGATCCCGGTTCATGGTGAGCGCCGCAAAGCCGACATTCACGCGGTCGAGAAAACTCACCGTGTAGAGCGCCACCATGAACGGAATCAGGCGTCGCGCCACCTTGGCGAAAACTTCGTCATGCTTCTGCATCGCGCGGCGGCCCCTTCGGTCATCATCTAACAAGTTTCGTGCGCGCGGGCCACGTGCGGCCCGTGGCGATCACATTTTTCTCCGCAATATTGACGGGAGCAAATGAGAGCGCGATGCTGATGACGATCCGCCTTCGGCGTGATCTCAAAGACGGGCCCGCCCGCCGGGCCGGTCGGCCTCGAAGCTTCATGCCGAGGCCGTACATGCGAGGGCGCTGCCGGCAACGCGTAGCGCCCTTCGCTTGTGTGGGGAAGGGCAAAACCCCAAGGGATTCCACGAAGCACGAATTATCGGATGAAGCGAATCTGGACACCAACATTGACGCCGCTCCATGCGCGGTCGGCGGTTACGGCGGGCAGATTTTCGCGTGCGGCGAGCGCTAAGCAAGCGCGATCCCCGAGAGACAATCCCGCTGAGCGCGTAAGTCCGGCGAGTGCACCGGTTTCTTCCGCAGATGCGCGATCGAAGTCCACCACTTGGAATTCCAGGAGGCTGAGCACCTCGCAGGCTTTTTCTTTGGATGCGCCCTGACGCACAAGCACCGAAACCGCTTCGGCGAGATTCACGGTCGACACCAACGAGTCCGGAAGCTCGTCTATGATGGATTCGCTTCCAGGCTCGCTGTTGAGGCATGCGAGAAGAGCGGAAGTGTCGAGAACAATGCTACTCATTCCCAGCTTCGCGGCGACGCTCTCTGATGAGTTCGTCGACGAGACTCACATTTTCGGGCACGAATTGGCGCACCAGCGCCTGCGCGTAGCGGATCGCGGCGCGGCCTGACAGCAACTGGATCGCTCCCTCGCCAGAGACGTGAGCGACAAGGGCATCCCCTTCATGCAATCCAGCGGCTTCCAGAACGGATGCCGGAACGACAGCCGAACCA
>WNFT01003703.1_pt1 | contig 14460 bp, 8 predicted proteins | sample 5400191 | NCBI WGS metagenome assembly WNFT01 (sample SAMN13153359, study PRJNA577476) | soil metagenome | isolation source: 80 cm saprolite under Madrone tree | place: USA:California | collected 2016-06-14
CTCGGAGCTTTCGTCTTGTAGTTGCTCACCGGTCACTCCGACTTTGGCGGCGGCCCGAGCGGCACTCCTCCCGGCCCGGCGCTGAATGTGAGCCACGGGGCGATCGGTGGTTGCTGGCCCACTCCTGGCCTCGAGAAGTCGCAGATCCCCTGCGGGAACGTCCCCTGCAGCCGCGCCCACTGCGGATTGGTAAACGTGGTTTTGTAGTCCGCCCGGCGGAGCGGCTTCAGGTGGCACTTGAGCACGTCGTTCGTCGCCGGTCCGCCGGCAGTCATGCGGATGAGCCCGGTGTACGTGAACTCCTTGTCGCAGATCGACCCTGGCGTCCAAGCGTATTCCACCCCGCCGACGATGCAGCTGTCGTGCGCCGCTGTCGGCCTGTTCCGTTCGACTTTCTGTTCGTGCGGAAGCGCGCTCTTGTCCGCTTCGATCGCGGCGAGCCACTCGTCCATGAGGTTGAACGCCTTGAGGCTCGTGGAGCTGGCTGGGATTCCGGCGCCTGCAGACACGTTCTCCCACCAGTGGATCTGGTTCGGCGCGCGTCCATTGCTGCGCAAGATGCGGTTGCGAGTGAAGATCCACTCGGAGTTGTTGTGCATCTCGAAGTTGTCGTCGCGGCGCGCATCGATGACGGGGTACTTGCCGAGCTGGCTCCCGTAGGTGATCAGCCCCGATCGATACATGTTCGCGATGCCGTTCACATCGCCGCTCGTGCGCTGCGGCTGCCAGTTGCCGTCGATGTCCATCCCGCCGACGTTTTCGTTCAGGTCGACGAACTGCTCCGGCGTGATGCTGCCGGCCTCGAGCGCCTTCAACCCGTATTGCAGCCCGATGCTGTCGAACACCTGGTACGCGAACCCGTCCTGCGGCCGAGCGCCGATCTCGTTGATGTGGTAGTCCTTGATGCTGCAGCGAGCGCCGTGCGGGTTCGTCACCGGGTCGTACAGCTCAGCCGGCGGGATCAGGCAGCGGTTGTTCGACACCGGGAACCAGTGGTTTCCAAATCCCGGTGGCCCGTCCTGCCCCGGGCACTCCTGCTCCGAGGGCTGTCCGAGAACCGCCTGGCGGTCGACGGCGTTGGCCCACAGAGGCGAGCTCTTGAAGTAGTGAGTCAGCCCCACGCAATCATGGCCATTGACGACGAGTGACCACATATCTGGATAGCTGCACAACGGGAGAAGACCGTCGATCAGGCCCGGATACTGGTCCGCGATGCTGTGCTGCTGGATCGACCCACCCGAGCAGCCTTCTCCGATGGTGTACCGGATGGCCCCGTATGCTTCGATGAAGCGCTCCTTCACCATCATCAGCGTCTCGGCGTTGAGCTTCGCATTGGTGACCGATTGCTCGTCCGTGAGCGTCGCGGTCGCTGTTGCGAATCCGCGGGACAGCGCGTTGTCGTTGAGCGGAGTGTTGAAGGCCAGGGTGGGCGACAGGTTGTCGATCAGGATGGTGGTCGTGAAATTACTCTGCGAGTAGTGCGTTTGCGCGCCGGCGCCGAACAAGTAAGCCAGCTTGCCGTTCCACCCGGCTTGAGGCGCCCACGGCGCCCACGAACGGGCAGGGTCGAAGAGCACGGCGATCCGGTAGATCGAACGATTCAACGTGCCCATCTCCACGCGGACGATGTACTTGACCGTTCGACCCTGGTCCGTCGTGGTCGTCGCGATCTCGGACGGCGCAGGCGGATTGGCCCGATCGTAAGAAACGAACTGTCCCGTCGAGGCGCTCTTGTAATAGAAGGCGTACTGCGTGGGCGCATTGCAGTCCGCGTCCACAGGCGGCCCGAGACCTACATCGTTGGTGGTGCAGAGCCAGGGATGGAGATGGGGACCGGAGAAGATCGGACCGCCGATCGGATGGTTGGTAACGTCCAACTCGACTCCCTGATCCGCCTCGCCGCCTGACTCCTGCCCGCCCGCTGTCAACGTCAAGGTGTTGTGTCCAAGATTGAGTCCCGTCACCAGCGCCAGAGAGCCGTGTCCGTCGGGAGCCGCGTGTAGCTCGCCCTTGAAACGCTCGCCGTTCACGAACAGCGCGACTCGACCGTTGCGCGCATTCCCCGGAGGCGAAATCACGCGCACCAGGACATCGCCACCGGAGACAAGATCCGCGCGGTTCGAGACCGTCTCGATCGCCACCCTGGCGTCCGAATCGGCCGCCGCTTGTCGTGCGCCGGCGGTCGACGCGATCATCGCCGCCACGGCGGCACAGGCTGCCCGCAGCGCGTAAGGCGAGAGTGGATTGAAGACTGGATGGTGCCTCATGGCGTCCTCCTGGATCCGCGCCACCACCCGGCGCGGTCTCTGATTGGCGATCTCTTCGAGGGAAGTGGACGAGCTGGTCACGCTCCGTCCCCCGCTTGCGGGCGGCCATACGCTCCGGCCAGTTGCGAAGTCAAGGGAGTGACCTCGCCTGGTCAGTGCGTTTCTCTTCCAAGGAGTCGGTTTCAGCTGCGCCGAACGTCGCACCCGAGGCGATGAGAAGGAGACGTGCCTTTCCGGCGCGGGATGACGCGGCTCAACTTGACTTCGCGATCAGCCCGGACCGATGCCCCGGCGCTGTTGGACCGATTCTTTCCCTCTCGTGTTCAGGGGCGTTGATCATGAAAACCCGAACTTGTCGAAATGCGTTTGAGCTTTTTGCGGTCGGATTGATCTGCGCCCTTGCCGTCCCGAGGCTGGCCGAGGCCAAGGTCGTCGCGTTCATGGTCGAGCAGCGGCGCTCGTTCGCGAACGGTATGAGTTGGGGAAGCGCCGGCCCCTACGAGCGGCTGGACGGCACCGCCTATTTCGAGGTCGATCCGCGCGACCCGCTCAACGCCGGCATCGTCAATCTGGACAGGGCGCCCAAGAACGCTCGCGGCCTCGTCGAGTTCAGTTCGACGTTCTTCATCCTCAAGCCAACGGACATGTCGCACGGCAACCACAAGCTGTTCTATGGAATCAACAATCGCGGCAACAAGATCGAGCAGTCGCAGCGGGCGTTTCCGGTCCCTGCCGCAAACAGCAACGACCCGCTCACGGCCGCTGATGTCGGCGACGGCTTCCTCCTGCGGCTCGGCTACGCGATCGTGGACGCCGGCTGGCAGGGAGACGTCGCTCCGGGCAATAGCCGGCTCTTCCCAAAATTCCCGGTGGCCTCGCAGCCGGACGGGAGCCCGATCGTGGCCCCGCTCCGGATCGAGTATTCCGATCGGACCATTCCCGACACGAATACATTCAACTTGACCTTGGAGGGGAACGCCGCGTTCGTTTCCTACGAGGCCGCCGACACCAATCCGGCGCATTCGACCTTGACGGTCCGCAGCGAAGTCGACGGGGCGAGGGTGCCGATCGCCTCCAGCGGCTGGGCCTTCGGGAAGTGCCCGACCGGCAAGGGGAGCCTCGTCCCGACGACCACGGACATCTGCCTCTTCGGTGGCTTCGACCATGAGAAGCTCTACGAGCTGATCTACCCGGCCAAGAATCCGCTCGTGATGGGTCTCGGCTATGCCGTGACCAGGGACATCGCTTCGTTTCTGCGCAACGAGACCCACGACGACGCCGGAAACGCGAATCCGCTCGCGCTCAGCGCCACCCAGGTCGGCATCCGGCGTGCCTATTCCTCCGGAACGTCCTCGACGGCGATGTACTCGCGAGATTTCATCTACCAGGGATTCAACGAGGACGAGGCCCACCGGAAGGTCTTCGACGCGATGATGATCTATCATGGCGGAGCTTATCGCCTCTTCGCCAACGTGCAGTTTGCGGACCCGAACATCTATTCGCGCCAGGACGATCGCCACGATTTCTTGTCCAGATCCGTTCCGCCGCTGACCTTTGCAGTCACGACGGACCCCATCTCCGGGCTCCACGACGGGATCATGAAGAGGCCCGCGACCGACCCACTGGTCATGCAGATCGACGGCGAGGCTGAGTTCTGGCAATGGCAGGGCGAATTGAACGTCATCGATGCCGTCGGCAATCGCCTTCCCGTCCCGAACAACGTGCGGCTCTATCTCGACTCAGGATATTCGCACATCAACGTCGCGGGCTTGCTCAGTCCGCCGCTGGCGCCGGGCATCTGCCAGAACCTGCGCCAGACCTCGGTCAATGCCGGCCTGTCGTACAGGGCGCTGACCGTCGCCATCGACGCCTGGGCAGATCGTGGGATCGAGCCTCCGAGAAGCAACTTTCCCGACGAGGACGAGGCCTCCACCCTGAGTGAATACCGCGCGGCATTCCCGGCCATCCCAGGGGCGGCCGTCCCCACCGTCCTGAGCGAGTTGAACGTGTTGGACTATGGTCCGCTGTTCAATCCAGCCGGCGGTATCCTGACCCTCCTGCCGCCGCTCGTCGGCCCTCGCTATCCCGTGATCCTCGTGCCCAAGCCGGATCGGGACGGCGTCAGCGTCGCGGGGATCCGGCAGATCCAGATCCGCGCGCCGCTCGGCACCAACACCGGCTGGAACGTGCGCGCGCCGGGCCATCGCGCGGGGAACCTGTGCGGCCCGGTGACGAGCCCTGGTTCCTACCTGCCGTTTGCGCGGACAAAGGCCGAGCGCATGGCGAGCGGCGATCCGCGGAAGTCGTTGGAAGAGCGCTACAAGAACCACGAAGGCTTCGTCGACGCTGTCGCGAAGGCCGCGCGCGAGCTCGTGCACGAGCGCTTCCTGCTCGTGGACGATGCCAACACGTTCATCCAGGCGGCGCAGGCAAGCGACGTGCTCAGATAATCCCCCACGAAGACAGCGAGGTGCTCCAATGAAGCGTTCGATGGTCTTGATGGTGCTCTGCGCCGCCGCCCTGACGGCAACGGCCGCGCCTGGGGCGCAGCCGTGCGGCAGCCTGGCGAGCCTGGCGCTGCCGAACAATTCGACGATCACGCTGGCCACGGCGATGCCGGCCGGCTCGTTCACTCCGCCGGACGGCGCGGCCGTGACCGTTCCCGCGTTCTGCAGGGTGTCCGGCGTCTCGCGCCCGACGTCCGACTCCGAGATCAAGTTCGAGGTCTGGATGCCCGACGCCTGGAACGGCAGGTTCGATCAGGGCGGCAACGGCGGGTACGGCCGGGGCTTCAACGTGCCTGGCGGGTTCATGGTCGGCGCGTTGAACCGCGGATACGCGGTTGCCGGCACCGACATGGGCCACCCGCGGACCTTCGGGTACGACGCCACCTGGGCCATCGGACATCCCGAGAAGCTGAACGACTGGGCGTATCGCGCCAACCACGTGACCGCGCAGAACGCGAAGGCCATCATCCGCGCGTTCTATGGCGAGGCTCCTCGCTTCTCGTACTTCACCGGATGCTCGGACGGCGGGCACGAGGCGTTGATGGAGGCGCAACGCTTCCCCGATGACTTCGATGGGATCGTCGGCGGCGCGCTGGCGAACAACTGGACGCGTCAGTCCGCCGGACACATCTGGCAGGCGCGGGCGCTCATCGACGCAGGCATGACCGCCAGCAAGCTCGCCCTGGTGGCCAAGGCCTCGGTGCCGGCTTGCGATGGTGTCGACGGCGTCCTGGACGGCCTGATCGAAGACCCCCGGCGCTGCAGCTTCGACCCCGCGGTCCTGCAGTGCAAAGGCGCCGACGCGCCAGACTGCTTGACCGCGGCACAGGTGGACGCGGTGCGGAAGAACTATGCCGGCCTGAGGAGTCCGCGCACCGGCGAGCTGCTCTACCCGGGTGTCGAGCGCGGCGGCGAGGCGCTCTGGACGTTCGTCCTCCCGCCCACGCCTGGCGGAATCGGGCTGCCCTTCTATCGCGATCTCCTGTTCGTGAACCCGAGCTGGACCATCGACATGATCGATTACGATCGCGACGTTGCGTCCGGCGACGCCAGGCTGGGACCGATCGTCAACTCGACGGACCCGGATCTGCGAGACTTCAAGGCCCTGGGCGGAAAGTTCATCATGTACCACGGCTGGTCGGACCAGGCGATCAACCCGCGCAACAGCATCGATTACCTGAACAGCGTGATCGATTTCCTCGCCCACGACGGCCGGCACGATCGCGGACGCGGGCACCGGGCCAAGGCGGAGCGCGAGGCGGCCGACTTCATCCGGCTCTTCATGCTCCCGAGCATGCCGCACTGCGCGGGCGGGCCGGGGGTCAATACGTTCGACGCCCTCACGGCGCTCGAGCGATGGGTGGAGCAGGGGATCGCGCCGGAAACGATCAGGGCCTCGAATGCCGGGCTGGGGCTGGGAGCCAACGTCATGAGCTCCGCGCCCGGGACGCTGACGCGCCCTCTGTGCGCGTATCCGAAGGTCGCGCGTTGGACCGGCAAAGGCAGCACCAGCGATGCGGCCAGTTTCCGGTGCGTCAGTCCGGAGAAGTCCGATCGCGAAGACGACGATTAGCGGCGCAACTGCAATTTCCGAAGAAGAGGTACATCAAAATGCGACACTGGAATGGATTTCCTGGTTTCCGTCTTGGCGGCATGGCCATTGCGGCATCCTTTGCGGTCATCACCCTCACGTCCACGCGAACGGAGGCGGCGCAGTCGTGCGAAAGCCTGACCACCCTCTCGCTTCCGAACGCCACCATCACCAGCGCGGTCACGATCGCGGCGACCCCCACCCTTCGGGCCAACTGCAAAGTGAATGGAGTCGCCAGGCCCACCAGTGATTCCTCCATCAATTTCGAGGTGCGGCTGCCTCTGAGTGGCTGGAACGGCAAGTTCAACGGAATCGGCAACGGCGGGTACGGCGGCGCCATCCCGGGGGTCGCCGGAGACGGGCTGGCCCGCGGCTACGCCACCGCGGGAACCGACATGGGCCACAGCGCAGCGGATCCCGTCTGGGCGCTCGGACATCCGGAGAAGATCGCCGACTGGGCTTATCGCGCGAACCACGTCACGGCTGGTCTGGCAAAGACCATCATCACGGCGTTCTACGGCGTCGGGCCCACGCTGTCGTACTTCACCGGTTGCTCGGACGGCGGCCACGAGGCCTTGATGGAGGCCCAGCGATTCCCCGACGACTATGACGGCATCGTCGCCGGCGCGCCCGCGAACTACTGGAGCCACCAGTCCACCGCCTGGGTCTGGGAGGGCACGGCGCTGCTCGCGAGCCCGCTCTCCGTCAACCAACTGAAGGCGATTACGGCCGCCGTCGTTCGGGAGTGCGACGCGATCGACGGGCTGCGCGATGGACTCATCGACGACCCCCGCCGCTGCGCTTTCGATCCGGCCGGACTGCAGCGCGCCGGAGTCTTGACGGCGGCGCAAGCCGAGGCGGTCAGGAAGGTCTACGCTGGCCCGCGCAACCCGCGCACCGGCGAGCAGCTCTATCCCGGACTGGAGCGCGGCAGCGAGTACGACTCGTTCACCGACAGCGGCATCGCGCAGCTGGTGGGCAGCTGGATGGCCCTCCAACCGGCGACTCCGCCCGTCCCGTTCCTGGGCGACTTCTTCTTCAAGCAGATGGTGTTCAACGACCTGGGCTGGGACTACCGCACACTCGATTACAACCGTGACGTCGCTTTCGCCGATCGCAAGATGGGGCCGGTGGTGAACTCGACCGATCCCGACTTGAGCGACTTCAAGTCCCTGGGCGGGAAGCTGATCATGTGGCACGGCTGGAACGATCCGCTGGTCAATCCGCGCAACAGCATCAACTACTACAAGAGCGTGGTCGCGAAGCTGCACAACGGGCACACGAAGGACTTCGACGAGAAGGCTCCTGGACCGACCAAGGAGACCGATGCGTTCCTCCGGCTCTTCATGGTCCCGGGCATGGACCACTGCTTGCTCGGATCGGGTCCGAACGTCTTCGACACGCTCACGCCCTTGGAGCGCTGGGTCGAGCAGGGGTGGGCTCCTGAGCGGATCGTCGCGAGTGGAGGCGCGGTACCGAACCGCACCCGGCCGCTCTGCCCGTATCCGCAGGTCGCGCGCTATCAGGGACGCGGCAGCATCGACGACGCGGCGAACTTCGCCTGCGTGAATCCGGAGCGGGCGCACGACGATTGAGTCACGAAAGGGTGGAAGTTCGACCACGGCGGCAACGGCGGCTACGGAGGGAGCCTGGGCACGCCGGCGGGCTACATGATCAACGGCCTGTTGCGCGGGTACGCGACCGCCGGGACCGACATTCGCAGTATCTTGCCTGATCGGTCAGTTCTTACGTGGCTGGAGGCGCCGTCACGACCTCAACCAGCGGCGCCGCCCCCAGCCGAACGCCCAGTTGCCAGCGGAGTCCGTGGGGCGCCCTGCCGCTGACGCGGATGTACCCCAGGTGCACGCCGTGCAGGTGGTGCGCCGCGCAGAGGCTGATGAGGTTCGAGGGGTCGTCCGCGCCGCCCCTAGAACGGTAGTCGATGTGGTGGACGTGCGACGCCGCCCGGCTGCAGCCGGGGACCTGGCAGTAGCCCCGATCGCGCGCGAGGACCCGCTTCTGCGGGGTATTCCTATCCGCCAGGATGGGTTTCCAGACCTCCATGAAGTGCGCGGCGATCATCCGGAGGCATTCGCCAGGCGGAAGCCACCGCCCCGCGGCCTTCCGCGCCGCCCGAAATGCCAGAGTGAGAAGCACGAGGACCCGCCGAGGTGCGACGATGTCGACCACACGCTTGGCGCACATCTGCGCCTCCTCCTTGACCTCCAATTCCCGCCTGAGCTCGATGCAGGTCATCTGTCCGGCCAGGTCGATCAGGCTGTCAACGGTGGCGTCGGTCGCGTAGCGGGCGATGAGCCGCGCCTGCTCATACGAGACCCGCCCATCGCGCATTGCCTGCCTGAGCGACGGGAAGTCGTGGAGCTTCCGCTCCAGCGCGATGCGCTGCTGGACCGTCCGCTCCCCCATTCCCAGCCGCTCGCAGCAGTAGTGCTCGAAGGAGGCGAAGCCCAGATACCGCCAGCCTTCCAGGCTCCGAAACACCAGCGCCAGGTGTCCGAAGGCGCCGTCCCACTGGTCGCGCATCCCCATGAACCGGCGCAGCTCCTCATCGAGGAGCCAGGGATCGTCCTCCGCATCCGGCCTCGGCCTGGGAGCCGGGACCGGTTCCACCTGGGCGAGGAACGCCCACTGCGCGCTCTCCTGCTCCAGCCGCTCCTTGATCGAGGCCAGAAGGTCCTTGGCGGACGCCGACACCGCTGCCTCAACCCCGCCGCCGTCGTCGGGCGCCATGTGCGCGCTGAGGAACTCCTCGCAAAGGGCACCGTATCGCAGTCCCTTTGGCACGTTCGCGCCCAAGGCCTTCCCTGCAACCGCCAACCCCTCCTCGACGACCGCCCGCGACTCCGGCGAGAGGGGCATGGACAACCGCCCCCACTCCTCGTCCTCCTCGGGCTCGGAAGCATCGGGGGCCTTCACCGCGACCTTCAACCCCCGAACCGTGTCCATTCGCCCCCGGGCCACCCACGATGCCTCCGCATCGCCGTGCGCAACGGGCAGGATGGCCTCCGCTTGGCGGACGCTCATTTCGCCATTCTGCACGGCGAGGCGGACGAGTGGGCGGCCGCGCAACTCCCGCGCGAGCCGCGCCATCTTCCGTGCAGTGCTCGCAGCGATCCCCAGCCTTTCGCGGGCATAGTCGCCGATGCCGGAATAGCCGAGGCGGAGCACGCGATCGCCCTTGCTCAACCGGTCCAGCCCTTCACCGATGCCCACTTCGACCGCGCCGCGGCCGCGCGCGAAGGGGGCGAGGAGCCGGTCAACGATCCGCGCCGCCTCCGCACACACCGCCTCGTCTCGCTCGCGCGGCAGCGGCCACTCGAGCATCGTGGCTACTTTCGCGAGCGCGTCCAGGTAGGGGTGGACCGGACTGGCAAGATGGGCGGTCGCTTCGCTCACCCATCCTGAGTACCACCCCCCTCTGACATCGAGTCGCCGCCTGCCTGCCTGACTTGCCCTCTTACTTGCCCTTGGTTTCGGTCTTCGTCTCGCTCTTCATCTCACTCTTTCCCTTGCCCTTCGGCTGGACGTCCAGCTTGGTCGCCTGGTTCGAGCTCGGGTCGAAGCTGGCGCGCACCTCGTCGCCCTCCTTGAGCTGTTCCAGCTCAGTCACCTGGGTGCCGTCGCGCGTAATCGTCGCGCTGGGGGCGATCTTCACGTCCTGCTCGACGCCAGCCGAGGACAAGACCTTGAGCGACCGCTTGTCCTTGTCGACCTTCTTGACCACGCCGGAAAGTTCCTTGCTCGCGCTGGCCGTGGTCCCGGCCTGGCTCGGCGGAGTCTGGGTCGCCGATGACTGGCCCGCGGGAGCCTGCGTCGCCGACGATCCCTGAGCGGCGGTGGAGCTCTGCTCTGCTGCACTTGCACTGGTAACGGCCGCCAAGAACCCTGCTGCCGCTACTCCGATGAGAAGCATCCTCATTGCATGTCTCCTTTGTTGTGGAGAGAAAGGGTAAGCACGAGGTGGGCTTACAAAAAGGCCCCAGGCCCGAAGCACGTCCTCCCGGTCGAGCAAGCGCATCGTCGAGTGAAGCTACAGCGATTACTCGTTTGCTTTCTGCTTGGCCTCGCCCTTGAGCTCCTTGGCCTTGCCTTCGGCGGCCATCTGCTCATTGTCGATGACCTGGCCGATGCGGTTCTTCACCGCGCCGACCGCTTCCTCGATCTTGCCCTCGATGCGCCCGGCAGCCTTGGCGGTCTCCTGCTTGGCCTCACCCGAGGCCTCTTTGGCACGGCCCTCGGCCTCCATCCGCTCGTTGCCGAGCACCTTGCCAGCCACCTTCTTGATCGTGCCGCCCAGTTCTTCAGCGGCGCCCTCGCCTCGCTTGCTCTCGGTCGACATGACTAGAACATAGGGAGCGATCTTTCGGTTGGGTACCGGGCGATGTCCTGGAGGTGGCTTGCAAATCGGGTCGCCGTCAGTCGTCGTGCGGTTCCGAGCGGTACGCGTACTGGTAATGGTACTGGTACGCGCGCGAGAACCGCCCTGCGCCCGCATTCACTGCGTTGAACACTGCCCCGTGGATGGTCACGCCGCTGTCCAGGAAGTGCTTGATGGCCAGGCCAATCTCCCGCATCGGGTGTCGGCCTGCCCGGATCGCGAGAAGATTCACTCCGGCATGGCGGCCGATCACGGCGCCGTCCGTCACCGCGAGAATGGGGGGCGTGTCGAGCAGGACCAGATCGTATCGCTTCGCGACGTCCGTAAGGAATGCGCTGAACCGGGGGCTTCCCACCAACTCGGCCGGATTCGGGGGCAGCTTGCCGGTAGCGATGAACTCGAGGTTCTCCTGTCCGGTCTTGCGAGTCGCATCAGCAAGCGGGCACTGACCACTCACCACCTCGGAGAGGCCGGGCGTCCGCTTGCCTCCCAGATACCGGTGGAGGCGGCCGCGCCGCAGATCCCCGTCGATGAGGAGCACGCGCTTTCCACCCGTAGCCAGGACGTACGCCAGGTTTGCCGAGAGGAAGGACTTCCCAACCCCGGGACTGGGGCCGCAGACAGTCACCACGTTGTTCGTCGCATCGACCAGGGCGAACTGGAGCGCTGTTCGCAGGCTGCGCAGGCTCTCGATCGCCAGATCCGACGGGTCGATTGCAGCCAGCACCGACGGGACCGTGCTCGCCGGCGTGCGCTTCCGGGTGAGCTCAACCTCCCGGTTGCTGTAAGGCACGCTGGCGTACACCGAGACGCCGGTTGCCGCTTCGATCTCCGCCGGATCCTCGACGCCATGGTCCAGCGCCCTCTTCGCAAACGCCGCCGCGATGCCTCCCGCAAGGCCAAGAAGAAGGGAGAGCGCCAGCACCGGCACCTTCTTGGGGCTGACCGGCTCGTATGGCTTGAGCGCCGTGTCGAGGATGCGGACGTTGCCGATCGTGCCCGACTTGACGACGTTCAGCTCCTGCGACTTGTTGACCAGAAGGAAGTAGAGCTCCGAGGCAACTTTCGAATCGCGCTTCAGTCTCACGGACTCGAGCTCCTGCTGCGGCAACCCGCGCATCTTCGCTTCGATTGCAGAGCGTTCGGCGCGCAGCTTGTCGGCCTTCTCTTTCAGTGAAAGCAGGACCGGATGGTTTTCCGTGAATCGCTGGCGCAACTCGGCGCGGTTCAGCTCTAGCTCCGAAAGCGCCTTCTCGATCTCCACGGCGCGATCCAGGATGGCCTGAGTCTCGATCGTCAGATCGACGCTGCCTTGCTTCAGCTGGAACGCCTTGACCGCGGCCTCGCTCGTATCGACGTTATTCTTGATGAGCGGAAGCTGTTCCTGCAGGAATTCGAGCGTTTTCGCTGCTTCCGCGCTCTTGCGCTCGACGTTCTGCCGCACATACGTACGCGCGATCGCATCCAGGACTTCGGCAATCTCCTTGGCATCCTTGCCTTCGAGCGCCACAGTGAGGATTCCGGTCTTTTTCCCCTTCTCGCTGATGCGCAGCTCGGTCTGCAGATCGTCGATCACACCCGCCCGACGCCGTTTGGTGACGCGAAACTGCGTACCCGGGCGTGCACTCAGCTCGGAGATGAAGATTTCGACCCGCCCGTCGCCCTCACCAGCGGTAGCGGCCTTCCCGACGTCGCCAGCGACCAGCGTCTCGCGCTTGGGCCCCTGGAGCGTGAAGTGCTTCCTGTCACCCGCAATGAGGCGAAGCGGCTCATCGAGCAGCTCGTCTGGGACCTTGAGGCGCGGGACCCCGATGCGCTCTCCGCCCCAGGCGAAGCTGGACAGACCGAACAATGGCGCCGCAATTCCGTCGTCGTCGTACCGGCGATAGAGGGCGCCCCCAAACACGGGGAACGTGCGGGGCCTCGCCTCCACCGTGAGATTGAGCTCATCGACGATTGCGCCGAGGAGCGAGCGCGAACGGATGATCTCGATCTCCGTGTCCGCGGGCGTCTTCTCGCTGAACATCGTCGAGAGGTCATCGAGGCCCGCGATGCCCTTCGTCTTGTCTTCCACCTGCAGGAGGACATCGGAGCGATAGGTTGGATGGGCGAGAAACAGGTACATCCCCGCGAGCACGCCCGCACCCAACGTGACGAGCCCCACGAGCAGGCGATTCTCGACGATTGTCCCGATGTACTCCGCGAGGGTGGGCTCGTCGTCGCGGAACTGTCCCGCAGGTGGCAGCGAGGGGTGCTGCCCGGGTGCTGCGCGCAAGACGCCGTCGTCAGCGTCCAATTCCACAACTCGTGCACCTTCCTGTTTGCTCATGGATTGCGGACCGTACTTCCCCGGATGGTCTCCTGACCACCCCAAACGAGGACGGAAAATGCGATGTTCCGCCCTCCGTGTAGGCGTCTTGACGACATCGACCGCCGCCAAGGCCTGCCGCCCACAAATTCCGCTGCACCAAGCGCGAATCCAGGTAGTTACGTGCTTCGCGCCTTCTCATGGTTGATCCTACACTCGCGCGTTCCCCGACTACAACAAAGAGACCACCTTGGCGCTGGTGTTCCAAGAGGCCGGCTTCGCCGTCACCGGTTTCGACATCGATGCGGCAAAGGTCGCGGCCATCGGCCGCGGCGAGTCATTCATCAAGCACATCGGTCCAGAGCGCGTCAGCAAGGCAGTGCGAAGCGGCAGGTACAACGCGACGACGAATTTCGACCGCCTCGGAGAATGCGACGCCATCCTGATTTGCGTACCAACGCCACTCGGGAAGCACCGCGAACCCGATAACTCGTTCATCCACGCGACCGCGCGCGAGATTGCCTCCCGGCTACGTCGCGGGCAGCTCATCATCCTGGAATCGACTACGTACCCGGGCACTACGGATGAAGAGGTCCAGCCAATCCTCGTTGCCACCGGGCTGCATTGCCCTGAGGATTTCCTCCTGGCCTTTTCTCCAGAGCGCGAAGATCCCGGGAACCAGCAGTTCTCGACGCGCAACATCCCGAAGGTGGTGGGAGGGGTGAACGAAGCCTCCACGAAAGCGGCGGCGGCGCTCTACGGCGCGGCCCTCGATCGCGTGGTCGCGGTCTCGAGCTCACGGGTAGCCGAGTCCTGCAAGCTCCTCGAGAACGTCTTCAGGTCGGTCAACATCGCCCTCGTCAACGAGCTGAAGACGATCTTCGACCGGATGCACATCGACGTCTGGGAAGTCATCGAGGCGGCCAAGACAAAGCCATTCGGGTTCATGCCTTTCTACCCGGGTCCTGGGCTCGGCGGGCACTGCATTCCGCTGGACCCCTTCTACCTGTCATGGAAGGCAGCGGAGCACGGCTCGTGGGCCCGTTTCATCGAGCTGGCGGGCGAAATCAATACCCGGATGCCTCAGCACGTGGTGAACAAGCTGATGCTCGCGTTGAATGGGCATGGCAAGGCGTTGAAGGGCTCGCGCGTGTGCGTTCTCGGGCTAGCCTACAAGGCCAACGTGGACGACGATCGAGAGTCACCATCATACGAGATCATCGAGTTGTTGCGGGAGATGGGAGCGCATGTCGAGTATTGCGACCCGTACTTCCCGGCGGCGCGCCACACGCGCAAGCACGGCGACCTCGGCATGCGATCTATTCCGCTCAGCCCGGAGTCCCTGCGGGAGTTCGATGCGCTCCTGATTGCGACTGCCCACGACCAGT
>WNFT01006014.1_pt1 | contig 14456 bp, 21 predicted proteins | sample 5400191 | NCBI WGS metagenome assembly WNFT01 (sample SAMN13153359, study PRJNA577476) | soil metagenome | isolation source: 80 cm saprolite under Madrone tree | place: USA:California | collected 2016-06-14
GACTACGGCCGTGACGCTGGCGATGCTCGAGACCGGGCTACCCGCTGAGGTGCTCGAGGCGAACAACCGCACGGCGAAGCTCGGCTACTACCTGCGCACGATTAAGGACAAGGCGATCAAGCTCGTCAAGAACGGCCCGACCTACGTCGCCAAGCCCGCCGGGAAGACCCGCGAGGGCGTCGTGGCGTGGAAGCTCACCATCAAGAACTAGCAGGACCGGCCACGCACCACCGCAGTCGAGCCGGGCGAGTAAGGAGAGACCCATGAACGACGAAGTCATCGAGAACCGCAACCGGATCCGCGCCGATCGCGCGGGCCACGCGCTCGACCACGTGTATCTGGACGACGACCACGACCGGGACCTGGAGACAGGCATCGTGGATCTGCTCACCGACCTGATGCACCTGGCCCAGCTGGAGGCCGTCGACTGGCCGGCCGCCCTGACCCAGGCGACCGAGCACCACCAGGCGGAGCAGACCGAGCCATGACCCCGAACCCGGCCCTGTAGCCGGCACCGAAACGAGGACACCCCATGAAGACCATCAAGAAGACGAAGCAGCCGAAGACACCGAAGCGGGACAAGCCGTACTACATCACGATCGGCACCCAGCTCCAGGATGCCCGCGACGACCTGCAGGCGGCGATCGTCCTGGCCGTCGAGCACGCGCAGCAGGCTCGCGTGAAGTCCCTGTGGAAGGCCATCGGGCTGATCGACAAGGTCCGGGACGTGCTCGACGAGGACCTCTACCAGGACGGGCTCTACGAGAAGGATCTCGCCGACGGCATCCGGCACCCGCTGGACACCGGCCGCCAGCGGGCCGGGGAGGCTGCCCGGAAGCTCGAGGAGCTGACCGAGCTGATGATGGGCCGCGGTAGACGGCTATGACCACCACGGGGACCGGGAGTCTGCTGGTGATGCAGGGGATGCTGGGGATGTTTCAGCGTGCGCTCCAGGCCGTTCTACGTCCGTTAGCACGGGGAAAGACGACCCAGCGTAAGAATCGGCGTCGGAACATCACCAGCATCGCCTGCATCACCTGCACGCACCGCGTCATGGCTGCTCTCCTCAGTAACCGGGGAACGGCTAGACCTCGACGTGGCCCTTGCAAACGCGAGCTGGCCGGCCCACGAGCCTCTCCGCTGAAATTGATGAAACTCGCTGAAGACGCTGAAAATAGGGAGATAGTATAGCGGCGAATGCTGTATAATCAAGCGGTTGTGTTGTTGAGTACCCGCCCGGGGTCGCGGGCAGACCGGTCATAGATGTGCCCGTAGAAGTGCCCGGCTGAATGCCCGAGGAAGTGCCCGGGATGCGCGAGTGCCCGGAGGCTATAGGAAGGATCGAGATAATGGCGAAGAAGATGAGTGACGAGCAGCTCGAGCAGAGACGGCAGGCCTCCGCGGCCGGCGCCGCAGCACCCCACGATGAGCTGTGCACGTGTCCGAAGTGCTACTGGACGGCCCGCCGCGTGGCCCTTGAAGATGGAGGAGAGTCCAGCTTCCCGGCCCGCGACGACTGGAAGGCCTCCAGGGAGCTGCAGCGAGCTGCCAGGGACCGGGCCGCCAAGGATGCGGCCAAGGTCGACGAGCAGGACATACCCAGCAAGGCCGGCGGCAAGCCGGGCACCTCAAGCGCGAACCCAGTAACTCAGGACCAGAAAGACAAGGACGAGGAAGAGGACGACAAGCCGGCGCCCGACATCATCGCGTTCACCGAGAGCGCGGACTACCTCGGCCTCAAGCTCTCCGTGCCCCAGCGCACGCTGCTCAAGGCGAGCTATGGCATCAAGCTCGAGCCCGACGAGCTGGAGATCTTCCAGGCCTGCACGGGCCGGCGGCTCGACCCGCAGATCAACTTCTCCACTGTGGTGGTGATCGTTGGCGCTCGAGGGGGCAAGGACTCGCGCTTCGTGGGGCCGACCGCGCTCTACGAGGCGACCTTTGGCGGGCACAAGATCTCTAAGGGAGAGACCGCCACCATCGCCCTGTTCGCCCAGGACCGGGACGCGGCCGGCGTGACGTTCCAGTACGTCTCGGACTATGTGACCGAGTCACCGAGCCTGAGCAAGCGGCTCGTCGGCCTCCCGCTGCGGCGAGCGCTCAGGCTCGAGGACGGGTTCACCATCCGCACCTTCCCGGCCTCCCGCACCGCCGGCCGCGCGTATAGCTTCCCCATGGTCTGCTTGAACGAGTCGGCCTTCTTCCGGTTCGAGGGCAGCGCGAACGCGGACGTGGAGATCCTGACCTCGGTCCGCCGAGGCATGCTCAACTTCCCGCGGCGGAAGCTCCTGATCGTGAGCACGCCGTACGCGAAGCAGGGCATTCTCTACGATCATTTCACCCGGTTCTATGGCCGCGACGACAGCCGCGACGTCTTGGTGTGGCGAGCGCCTAGCGCGTACATGAACCCCTCCATCTCGGTCGAGCGGCTCGAGGAAGAGCGGCGGACCATGGACCCGGCGCACTTCGCCCGGGAGTACCTGGCCGAGTTCATCGATGCGGCCGCGGCTTGGTTGCCGGCGGAGCTGATCGAGGCCGCGGTCGACACGGGCATCGTCGAACGGGCGCCCAAGCCCGGCGTGAAGTACACGATGGCCATCGACGCGAGCGGAGCTGGCGCGTGCGCGTTCGCGGTGTCTATCGGGCACCTCGAGGACCATGGCGAGACCGATGTCGTCGTCCAGGACGTCGCGCTCTCTTTCATGAAGCCAGCCAGCGGCAAGCTCAACCTGAAGTCGGTCATGCGGGAGATCCTCGGCCTGGCCGCCAGCTACAACCATATCGACCACGCCTACAGCGACCGCTATGCCGGCGCCTGGCCGGTGCAGTCGTTCGAGGAGACCGCGCTCGAGCAGGGCATGAAGTTCACCCTGAAGGACCCGGTAATCATGCGGGGCCCGGACCTGATCCGCCTCACGAAGTCCGACGCGTTCCTCGAGACCGCGCCGCTCTTCCGCACGAGCCGCATCCGCCTCGTGGACAAGCCGACCCAGGTGCGCGAGCTGCGGAACCTCGAAGCCCGAGCCACTGAGGGCGGGCGCGTGAAGGTCGGCAAGCCCATGGTCCGGGGCGAGCTGGACGACATGGCCACCGCGATGGCCACCATGGCCGCCATGCTGGCCACGAAGAAGAAGCCGGGCGGGTTCGTCCCGGGCGTCGTCGTCATGAACAAGGACTTTACCCAGCCGGATCGCGGCCGCGTCCGGGCGGACGGCTACGTCGAGGGCAGCGGCGGGCGCTTCATCGCTAGGAGCGGCGAGAGCTACTTCGACCCGAGGTATTCGTGATGGAGACGATCCAGATGGGGCCCACGCCATGGCCGGGCGCTGTCCTGGTCGCGACCGCCGCGGAGACCCGTATGTGGAGCGCGTACCATGAAGCCGGCCACGCGGTACGGGCGATCGCGTGGCAGCGGCCGGTAGCGTTCGTGACAATCGAGCCTGACCTGGCAAAGCTCGGAGGAGATCCCACCGCCACGGGAGCCGCCGTGCACCTGAACGCCCCCCCGGAGGATTGGAGCGAGGTCGAGATCATGGAGGCGCTCTGCATCAGTATCGCCGGGACCGTGGCCGAAGAGAAGTTCCGACGTGGCCGGCGGCAGTGCCTGCTCGAGTGGGAGGTCCAGCATCTCGAGCACGGGGCCGGGAGCGACCGGGAGTATCAGCGCGAATTGCTCACGCGACTCGGCTACGACGAGCCGGACGGCCGCATCGTCCACTGGCGGTGGGAGAACGTGGAGGACTGGATGGGCGATCCTGAGGTCTGGTCCAGCATCCAGCTGGTGGCGCGCGCCCTGAATCGCCGTGGCACATTGTCGGGACTCCAGCTCGGCGCGGCGCTCCAGCGTCACACCTTCCGCGGCGGGGCTCCAACGGCCACCCCGCCGACCCCATGACCATCGCGGAGGCGCTCGCGCAGCTCGGGCTCACGGGCCGCAACAACACGCTGCTCCGGTTGAAGCACGCCTTCCGCCAACTCGTGAAGCTGCACGATATTTGACCGGACCAAGCGGAAGACCTCGGCCACGTACCACGCTATCAAGGACGTCTACGACCTGCTCCTCCTGCTGGTCAAGCTCGCCCGCCAGTACACGCCGCCTCCGGCCGCGCCACCGCCACCGCGGCGGCAGGACACGGGAGGCGATGACCGGGCCCATGACTCGAACTCTACTCGGACCGAGTCATGCGTTACCATCCGTCCTGATGCGAAGGCACAAATGCCGGTCGATGCCCCGAAGGCTGCGAGTTATAACGGATGCCAACAGATCATCCGTCTGAGCCGGGAAATGGGGGCGGGTCTGAAAATCCTGGTGTCGGCGGTTCAATCCCGTCCCAGCCTACTATTTGTCCCTCGTGATTCCGAAGAGTTGCACGCTTCCGAGTTTCAGCGGAATCTCGTTGAAGCCCTGGACTTAGCTAGAACTTGCCTTGTTCCGCGCAGGCGGGCGGTTGGGTAAGACCTGATGATGTAGTCGCGCTCGCCCCTCAGACGTTACCAACCGAACGGTTGGTAACAGGCTCCAAGGGTCCTCAAGCTGAACCCGATTCCGACGTCTGGTAGGCGAGGGAATCTCATAGGGGGCGTTCGTCTCCCGCCGGCTGGTTTCGCTGTCAAATCGGAGGCCTGCAATCACCGAAATCGACTCGCCTCACCTTCGTGGCGGAGGTGGTCAGACGGCGTGGGTCAGGACGAGCCAACCTACTTCCCGGCTTTCGGTGGAGCTTTTGGCGGACCCGCTGTTGATCCCCCCGAGGGAGGGGTCCCTGGCTGTGAAGCCGGTCCCTTGGGCTGGTAGCCCTTCTTCTCCATCGGACGGGGTTGGTGCCCTTCGTGGAGCGGCCGTTTCCTTGTTTGGTCACCCATTTGTCGTGCCCTCCTCCAACGTCCGGAACTCGATATGACGGATTTCACGTCCAGGGACCCACACGCCGTCGCTACGTGGAACCTCAGCCCACACGCTGCCTTCACCCTCGGGGATACGATACGCCTTCTCAAGGAAAAGATCGCGCTCATTGGACTCCGACGAGGCGAAGGAGCCGAGGCCGAAGTAGCCGCAGACGGTGCTCCCATCTGATAGGGTCACGAGTATCCAACCAGGACGAGCATTGCTGAACACGTAGTCCCAGGCTGTCGGCGTCGAATGGAGCGTGTAGACCCTGAGTCGGCGGAGCAACTTCCGCACAGTCTCGCGCTGACTCAGCAAACCTACCACGCTGCCAAGAACTATCGGCGACACCAATATCACCACCGCCCACATGAGCGCAGCAAGAATGGGGTGAGGTACGTGAAACTCCGACCTCGCGGCCCAGTAGAGCGGGCCCGCCCATATCGCGTAGTTGAGGCAGCTGAAGGTGAAAAAGCGCAGCAACGACATGTCCGTCGTTCCAGGTCGTCTTGGGGTGAGCGCGGCGACGACCGAGTACCCTATAAACCCGGGAACGACAAAGGCAAGCGTGTAGAACACCGTGTCGAACGAAGCGAACGTCATCCCTGGGTCTCCGCTCGCCCTACTACCGCAGGTTGGGCGTTATGGGCGCACACTACTCCACCATGGACCCACGCAGGCCGAGACCCCCGTGGCCGGGACCCTCGACCATATGGGCCACGTTCCCGGATTCTCACACAAGGACACCGTGTCACATCCAACCTTCCGCACACAGTAAGGGCATCTTCCCCGCCGTTGATTCCCAGTGGACCTGATAACCTCCACGGGTGCCCCCGCAACGAATCCTCGTCGTGGATGATGATGCTGACGTGGCTGAACTCGTGATGCTGGTCTTGCAGCGGGAGGGCTTGGAGGTTGAGGCAGTACACAGTGGACGTGAGGCTCTCGAACGACTCGCGGCGCAGTCCTACGACCTGATCATCTGCGACTTGGTGATCCCGGACATCAACGGCATAGCGGTCTACCAAGCGCTTCAGCAGCGCCCGGAGCCACAGCCCCGCGTGCTGTTTCTCTCGAGTTACTTCGATGCCGGAGGGTATGAGGACTACTTGAAGGCGGCGGGAGTGCCGATCCTGGCGAAGCCGTTCGAGGTGGAGACCCTGAGAGCGGCGGTACGGGCGGTACTACTCGTCGCGTCCCCACACAACGTGAACCACCCCGTAGATGACCGCGACAACCAGGAGCAGGTGGATCAAACCCCCGGCGACCGGGAATATAAGCCAACCGACGAGCCATGTGACCAGCAGGTCAATAGAGAGCAGCAGATAGGACGAGAAGAACACGGGGTCACCGGATTTGGGACTCTTTAGCCTCGGCGGGACCGACGCCGAAGGATTTCCTTCGCTCTTCCCACTTCCGCGCCATGCGCTCATGCTCCTTGCGGCTCCAGAGACGTTCGATCACTCCGAGGCAGACGACGAAGAGGACGGCGCCGAGCAGGATCAGCACCATGTTCATGGGGCCGGGATACTAAACCGGCGGCGCGAGAAACGCAACCGCTCGAAGGGAGAGTGAGGCGGGGGCCGGAGGAACCCCAATGTCACTACGGCAGGTGCGCGGCCCCGTAGATCAGAAGGGCGAGCAGTCCCGTACCGACAGCGACACCAGCCACGAAGCGGCCGAGGAAAACCGCGGCCTGCAAGGCTCAGGAACACCAGCGCCCCGACGATCAGCGGCATCGCACTCGCCTATCGCCTAAAGGCGGTCAGCGGCAGGGTGGGTCTAATGCTCTGCGCGTAGAGGACATCCTGGTGGCTCACGGCGACCACCGTAAGGCTCGTGCCTACGGGACAGTCAGGGAGGGGCACGCCCGGCGAGAGGAACACACGAAGACCACCACCGAGGATGATCGACTCGCCCTCAACGGCCCGCAAGCGGCCGACGATCACCGAGTTGGGCATCGCCCGGGAGAATAGACCTTACGTCGGCCCGCTCGTAAGGCGTCACCGCGCCCGCGTCCTCGGCCTTGGCGCATGTCGGGCGAAGTGTCGATTCCAGGCCGCCTGGAGGGCCGTCTCGGATTTGGGCGCCTTGGGGTGTCTCCAGGTCAGAAAATCCGCAGACTGCAACGCCAGACGGTGTAGAGCGGCGTCTGCTCAACTTTCTTCCGATAGTGGAGCATCGAGACCAGCGCGGGCATGACGACCACCGTAGCATGGGCGGCGACACCCGTCCGAGCGTCCAACGCGCTTGCCATCGGTCTCTAGCTATGTTTATTCTCTACGGGCACACATGGATAGCGAAGAACTCGACCACCTGAACGTCCTCAAGCGAGACAAACCCGGGTATCAGATCGACTTCGAGTGCCCATCGTGCCAGAAGCCGGTAGAGCTACGCCCCACCTCGTTGATCGAGCTTGAGGCTGGCAACCGCATCGTGAGTTGGTGCCGTGGCTGCCTGTCGAGTACTATCGTCTCCCTCGCGTCCCTCGGGGGATTCCTGTGGTCACAGGAGTGAGGCGCGGGTAAGAACTACTCCCCTGGAGGCCAGGCTACTCACCGATCAGGCGGCCCTATTAGTGGCGGTCGGTGGTGGCACAAGCCTGAGTCCGATTTTCTGACGACGAGCAAGCCGCTGCGCGAGCGTCGAGCGACGCCTGGTGACCCTGCCGCCCTGGATCACCCTGAGCCGAGGTCGAGCAGAAACGGTTCACGATGCCGATGAAGGACATCCGGCTCCCTGATGGGGGTGTCGTTCAGGTGCAACTTCGGACCATTCGTCAGGTGCCGTGATACTCGGGCGGACCTGGAGCGCGGAGGAGAACCAAGCGATGTCCGAGGAAGAGCGCGAGCGTGGCAAGGCGAAGGTGCTGGTGATGGTCCAGAGGATCGCTCCGGGCGCCGAGGTATCGGCGTTCACGTTGATCCCAGCGGTGGGCCGCTATGCGATGACCCTTCAGTGCCCGCACGCTCGCGTCCAGGTCTCCATTGAGGAGACCGCCTTGGAGGACCTCGCCAACAACGGAGGCACGGCGGCGCAGATCGAGGCCGCGATTCGGGCCGCCCTGCTCGGGGACATTTGCCTGTCCGGATGAGGTTCCGTCCGACCCCCGGTTGACTGGCTGAAAATCCGCTCTATACTCCACCTACTCTACGAAACCACGAGAAGCACCCCGCTGACGGTACCCCCGCTGAACGTCGGTCCTGAAGAACTGTTAGGACTGCTGTAGATACCTAACAGATCGGTCAGGTAGCCTTTTACAGGAAGGTAAAGAAAGTGGGAGGGCCGGCCTTGTTGCCTCCCACGGCCATCCGATAGCCTCGCTACAAGAACGTAAGGAACGCGCAGCCGAGCCGTAGCGATCCGCCAGGCTGATCCGGCACACCCTGCACGTAGAGACTCCCGCCAGGAGGGAACGATGCTACCGCTATTGCTCCGCGCCAAAGAAGTCGCCGACGTTCTCGGGTTGGACGTTCAGACGGTCTACCTCATGGGCCAGCAGGGCCGCCTGAAGCGCGTGCGGATCGGCAAGCAGGCCGTCCGGTTCCCGCGAGCCGAGGTCATGAAGGTAATGCCGCGCGGGTTGAAGTAGCAGGGCGAGTCACCACACCAACACACGGAGGAACGAAATGCCCGCGACGATGACGAGCACCAGCCGGACCGTCGGCGGCACCGTCGGCACCATGAGGAACGAGCGTACCGGCGGGTTGTTCTGGATCAGGTCGATTGCGTGCGCCTTGTGGTTGATGGCGCGTGACCACACCCCCGTTTCCGTCGAGATGGCGGGCGACGGCAGCGGCGTCGTCCTGTTCGGCTTCTCCCAGGACATCGAGGCCGCGCTGCCACTGTTGCACCAGCACCGGGGCTACCTGAACGACCTGACCATGAAGGCCAAGACCGGCAGCAAGTAGTCACACCCCAACCGCAGGAGACAAGCAGATGAACCCCCCGCAGACCCCCCACCAGCTGGACCCCACCGAGTTCAACCGCGAGATGCCACCGCTCCTTGGGCAAATCAACGAAGGCGACCACTCCATCGCCCGCCAGAGTCGCCTCATAGTCTGGTTGTACGTGATAGCATTGACCGATCCCGCTCGCTAACTGGTTGACCTGACTTCCCACTTGAGCCGCTGGAACATCCCACGCGACCAATAGGCTTTCGCCCCCTTCTCATACCAGCACCGAGAAGCGCCGGGCAGAGTCGGAGTGACTCCGCTTTCAATGGGCCCGCCGTTGGCGTCATCGAGGATGGACCGGAACCCTGAGGGAGCCAGCTTGACCAGAGGGTCGAGGTCCGAACAGAACGACTGCGCCAGGGCGGTCGAGGCCATGAGAAGCACGGAAGTCGCGGTCACACCGACGCACCAGGCGCGTCGCATCATCTTGAACTCCTTTCTCTCTCTGATGCGGAGCGAGGCCGGCGAGTTTCCTTGCGAGCTATCGGGTCCTTGCCGAGATCTTCGCCCTACGTCGGCGGGCGCACGCTCAAGTGGCTGAAGGTCAAGCAGCGGGAGTATCGCGTCGAAGGGCGCGGCGGGACGCTGCGTCGATAGGCGTTTAAACTTATAGGTCCCCCATACGCGAACCTCCCGCGTCGCACGCCGGGACCCGGCCGGTGGTGTTTTCGTTTTTGACCGCCGCCAGCTATCTGGGCCGGCGCTTCCGGGGCGTACGGTCACGGGTTGCGTGATCTTGGGGAATTCTCACGTGATCCGTGTCGCCGTGCGGCGCGTTTGCCTCATAAGAGAAATCCTGGATGAGGAGGATCGCGATGCGTCGTTTGATGATCGGACTGGTGGCGGTCGGAGACACATGAAGGACTGGGTGGCCTACACGCTTGCGGTGTGGGCTAGTCTGCTCGCACAGATCCTCATCGTTGGCTTGACCTGACTCGGGTCACGAGGGACACGTGCAAATGAGACGACATGGTCATATGCGGCGGTGGCCCGGCGGCGCGCTCCTGGTGGCGACGCTCGCGATCCTGGCCGGCTGCGGCGCGTTGAAGCCGGCCGGCGGAACGCCGATCACCGATATCTCGCTCATCGCCGGGGACTGGGCGGGCACGATTACCCCGCCGTACGAGCCTTTCTATCTCAAGATCACCCCGGATCGGAAGCTCGTGGCGGCCTGGGGACCGAACTACGCGTGGGGGACCGTGACGCTCCAGAACGACCAAGCCACGTTCGAAATGCAGCCTCCCCTCTTGGAGGGCACCATCAGGCTTTACCTCGACGGCGACCGCCGCGCGCTCGCCCTCGACGATCGCTGGGCCTCCTTCAACGCTCAGGTGCGGCCCGGGGCTAGTGGACTGCCCTGAGGGCGGTCCGAGTACTGGGGAGAGACCGCGATGCTGAAAGACGCGATGAAGCTCGAAGGCTGGGTTGCCGTGACTTCCGTGCTCCTACTGCTTGTGCTCGCCGTGCTGAGCTGGCGTTAGCCGCATGACCGACGGTGCATGCGAGCCGTTCAGCGGATTCCCGGGACTCCGCCTAGGTTGTTCCGACCTCGAACGTCTGAATGAACGCGGGAGGTGTAGGCGATGAGGGACCTTATTCCGCTCGCGACAGCTACCGCCAGCGTGGGGGCTGGCGATAGGCTGCCACATTCCTTCGTGCAGGTAGTCTTTCCCTAGGGGAAAGAGGATGGGCAGGGCAACTCTGTTGGGCATCGTGCTGACCGCGATGGCGTTAACGGGCTGCGCCACGTGGCCGGGCCCACCAGTCTATAGCCAGGACGAACTCAAGGCGAGGTGTGAGCGGACCGGGGGATGGTGGCGCCCGAACATCCTCGTGCCTGCGGCTCCAGCGGGGCTGCCGCGTGCGGGGCTGGGGGCGGACGTGCTGGGGACGGGGGCGCAGCGAGGGCGCGGAGGGCGGTTATGTTGACGCTCCTCCCTGACGCGTAAACGAGTTAGAAGCGTATTGCACAGAGGAATCTGAGACATGACATCGAGACGCGATTTTCTTGGCATCGCGACAGCGGGCTCCGCCTTGGCGGCCGGCGGTTTGATTGAAAGTCGGCCTGGTGCTGCAGCGCCTGAGACCGGCACCCAAAGCGGAGCCGGAGAGCGGACCCGGCACTACGTACCACCCATCACGTTCGGTTTGGGTGGTGTCACGCTGGGCAACGAGTTCGAAGTAATCACCGACGAGGCGGCGTATAAGACGCTGGATGCGGCCTGGAGCGCCGGGGTGCGCTATTACGACGTGTCACCCTGGTACGGGCTCGGACTCGCCGAAAGACGCTTCGGGAACTACTTGCACAACAGGAATCGGGACGAATACGTCCTGTCGTCCAAGGTCGGCAAGCTGCTCAAGGCGTCCAAGCAGAACAACGGCCGGTCGAATTTCCCCTTCTCACCGTCTCCCAACAACGTCGTATTCGACTACTCGGCTGACGGCGTGCGCCGCTCCGTTGAGGACAGTCTGCAACGGCTCGGCATCAGCGATCTCGATATCGTGTTCGTCCATGACATCTCATCCGACAACACGCTGCTGCCGACCCCTTGGCAGCAACAGTTCGAGATCGCGCTCAAAGGCGCATTCCCGGCCCTCGCCCGCATGAAAGAGCAAGGAATCATCAGGGGCTGGGGCATCGGTGTGAACACGCCCGAACCCATCCTCAGGGTCATGCAGGAGGCGGACCCGGACGTGTGCCTGCTCGCATCCCAGTACTCGCTGATCGACCATGCCAACGCCCTCAACAACGTCTTTCCCGTGGCGCGACAGCGCAATGTCAAATTCGTGATCGGCTCGTCCCTGAACGCCGGCTTTATCTCCGGCAGTCCGCGTTACAACTACGGAAAGAATTCTTGGGACATCCCACGTAAATACATCGAAAAGCGAGAGAAGCTGCGTGCGGTGGCCGCCCAGTACGGCGTAGACCTTCGAACCGCGGCATTACGTTTCTCCGCAGCCCCGGACGTCGCGGCAGCCTTGATCGTCGGTGCGCGCAACGACGAGCAGGTCCTCGCCAATGTGACCTCGATGCAAGCGACCATCCCCCCTGATTTCTGGGCCGAGCTGAAGAGGCAGAAGCTCATAGAGCACAACGCGCCAACGCCGAGCTAATGCCGGGCGGCGCCCCGAAGGAGTTCTGGTGCATTGGCGGCGTCCGGGTCGAGCGAATCCAGCCCCGGCCCCAGATATGAAACTAGGCGAACGCCCGGTCCCAAAGCTGCTTCAGCGACCACGCCCGCCGCTGACGGCCCGGTCCGAATGAGAACCGTCGAGTGCGAAGCCGATGCGCCAGCTCGATTCCTGAGAGCGTGATGGCCACATTGTGGAAGGACTTAACCCGGTCATCGAAGCACGGGAGCGTTTGATAGCGCGATGATCCTGCTCTGCGCGGCTCGCCGCCTACAACCTCCGCAATCTCTTGCGTCGACTGGTCTTGCCAGGGGCACGCTGGCCGTCGGCGGCGCTTCGGAAAGACGGCGGGCCAGCTCGAGGTACCCGTCGACGGCCCGCTCGGCCTCGGCGGCGTCCCGCACCTGCTCGCCGAAGAAGTCGATGGCCGCGCACAGGCCGCGCGCATGCAGCGTCCGCGCGACCGCGAGGGCGTCGTCGAGGGTCTCGCCCGCCACGTAGCGGAGGGCGCGGCGGCGCGCCGCCGTCGCGATCGGAGGCAGGGCGCGGACTAGGCGCTCGTAGGTGTCGCTGGTGGCGAGGCGGAAGAGGAGGCGGCGGCGGAGTGCGGGCACGTGACGCCGCGCCCGCCCGGCCGGTGAAAGTCCCATAGTTTGCTCCTCCCGTTTAGGACCGCCATTCGGCGCTTCAGGCAGGTCCAGTGATACGTTACGCTGTCGAGGTCAAATCGATCTCGAACGTGAGCGTGCTCGATATCGGCGATTGCGCCCGCAACCACCACAATCGCGCCCACCTTCCCGCACAACGCCAAGGTGTTATCTGGGCGGTGCCGATTGGAACGCAGCCTGCACCCAAGTTCGGATTCGGCGTGCCGGTCCCTGAACCCGCGTCCAGGATTGGAAGTCCTCGGTCCACAATCTGCGGTCAGTGTTCCACGCCACCAGTCCAGGGTCTCGGGCCCTTTCCTCCCTTTGGCGCGCCGGGAGCGCGGCGACGGTCTACGAGGGGAACCACGTGCCCGGCGGGATCACCCCGGGTGAGGTGCACGTGCCGATCGCCGAGGTCATCAGGCCGATGATACTCGGGCGCGTCCGCGATCCGAAGTGCGGAAGGGCGAATGTACGTGCGCTTACTGGATGAAGGTGCCCGTTGCGTCTGGATGCAGCCCGAGGCGGCTTTGCAGATGGCGCATCAGGAAGGCTTTCAAAACATCACGACTGGACCAGATCAATTGTAGAGCGTCGTGCGGGACAGCCGAGCCGCCCGCGTGGACGATGTCGCACCGCACTGCGTAGATCACAAGACACGCGAGCCTAAGGATGTCCGTGTGCGACTGAATTCGCGATGGATCGCCGAGGACGCGCTGTAACTCGTCGGCCACCCGATATTCGACTTTCTTGCGGGGCACAGTCAGGGAACTGTTCGCGAGCTTCTCTAGGATTGGGGGGTCTACCCAATCCAGTACGGCCTTCGCTTCGAGATCGGTAGGAAAGGCTTCGGCAATAAACTCTTCAATGGCCCGCTGTTCGCGCCGATGGGGCTTGCCATAGAGCACATTGAAAGCGATCCAGTGAAAGGAATTGGGACGCCCGAGGCTTCAAGCTCGGTTTGATTCGCCAGAACGATCGACGTGAGAACCGGCGCCGCTACTGAGCCCCCGAGGGCGGCTCCCGAGAGTGCTAGTGGGGTCAGATTCACCCCCCCGCTGCGCGCCTACATCACCAAGCGGACGGACGGCAAGGCTCAGACCTTCCTGTTCCAGAACCGCCAGGGCGGGCCGATGCATCGCCGGACCGTCGAGCGGCTGACCGGGATCTGGGGGCGGGAAGCCGGGGTGGTGAACTGCATCCCGCATCGCTTCCGCCACTCCTTCGGCACGGAGCTGCTGCGCAACACCAGGGACATTAAGGCGGTACAGGAGGCCCTCGGGCACGCCGACATCGGCTCGACGATGGGCTATACCGAACTCGCGAACGACCGACTGGCGCAGGCCATCCAGACGCTCTCTTGGGGCAAGACATGAGCGGTTGCAGTCACGCAGTTATGCGCCACTCGATGTGGCTGGTTATGTCTCATCCCAAGGTGAGCCGAAACACGGTGTCCAAGTACCTGAAGTCTTTAAAAGCGCCAGAGAAGGTCTGTAAGCCGGGTTCTGTCTGACCGCCGAGGTTTCCCCCGTCGGCGAGATGATCATTTCTCTAGGACGCCGGTTACCCGGCGCCTCAAGCGGCCATACCCGAGAGCCCCACGCGGGCCGCGCTTCACCTGCTCTTGCGAGCCGGATCGCTCTCCTATTTGGCCTTGCTCCGGGTGGGGTTTACCGAGCCAGCCCGGTCACCCGGGCCGCTGGTGAGCTCTTACCTCACCGTTTCACCCTTACCGCCCGTGAAGGCGGCGGTCTGTTCTCTGTGGCACTGATCCGTGGGGTCGCCCCCCCTGGCCGTTAGCCAGCACCCTGCCCTGCGGAGCCCGGACTTTCCTCC
>WNFT01009195.1_pt1 | contig 14455 bp, 14 predicted proteins | sample 5400191 | NCBI WGS metagenome assembly WNFT01 (sample SAMN13153359, study PRJNA577476) | soil metagenome | isolation source: 80 cm saprolite under Madrone tree | place: USA:California | collected 2016-06-14
AAAGGGCCGCGTCTCGTTCATGTTGGCGTAGAGGTGCGCCGCGTCGGAGGCGAGCACGATCCAGCCGATCCGCGTGTGCACGCGCACGGCCTGCAGCCCCTTCGTGTGCCCGCCGATGCGGTGCAGCGAGAGGCCGGGCGCGAGCTCCGCATCGCCGTCGTGAAAGCGCACGCGCCCCTTGTACACCTCGCGCACCATGGCGGCCACCTCGTCCGCTTCGTAGGCGTAGTTGAAGAAGCCTTGAGCCATGTGGCGGCCGGTCGCGTAAGCCATCTCCTCGTCCTGGAGATGCAAGCTCGCCGAGGGAAAGAGGCCGAAGTTGCCGACGTGGTCGTAGTGCAGGTGCGTGATGATCACATCCTTCACCTTCCTCGCGTCGACGCCGAGGAGCTTGAGGCCGCGCTCGGGCGGATTGAGCATCCTGCGGCCGCGGCGGGCGCCGACCCTGGCGTCGAATCCGGTGTCGATGACGAAAGTGCGGGCCTTCGAGCGCGCAAGCCAGACGAAATAGTCGAGATCGCTCGCGCTCTCGTGCGGGTCGCCGCCGATGAAGTTCTCGCTCGCCTTGCGGTTCGCGAGGCTCGCGTACTTGATCGCGAAGACTTCGTAGGTTTCGATGGTGGCTCCCCTTCTCGTCGCGCCGCGATGTCGGGCCCACGGCCGGCGCGCGGGTGCTACAGTGTCTGGGGTGAAGGCCGGAGGCGTCAAGACGGCGTCGGCGGAGGGCACCGTTCCGGCGCGCGGCAGTAGTTCACGCCATCGTTGCACCTGGATGCGCCATCAAAAGAAGGCGACCTATAATGGCGTACCCGCAGAAAATCGCGGCATTGCATGACACCAACCACAGGGGAAAAACCATGGGTCTTCGGCTGAAGTTCAACTTGGCGCTGCTGTTCGTATTCGCACTGGGGTTCGCTGGCTCCGGTTATCTTTCCTACAACCTGCTGCACAAGAATGCACGCGAGGAAGTCCTGCGCAACGCCGGCGTGATGATGGAGGCGGCCTTGTCGATGCGCCAGTACACGGTGAGCCAGGTACGCGACAAGCTGGTGCAGAAGGAAGACGAGTTCCTGCCCCAGACGGTGCCCGCGTTTGCCGCCACCGAGATGATGAACCAGCTGCGCAAGAAGTATCCGGACTACGTATACAAGGAAGCGGCGCTCAATCCGACCAACCCGCGCGACCGCGCCGAGGGGTGGGAAGCGGACGTCGTCAACCAGTTCCGCAAAGAAACCCGCGCCGAGATCTCGGGAACCCGGGTCACGGATTCGGGTCTTTCGCTGTACCTCGCGCGGCCGTTCCAGATCAAGGATCAAGCCTGTCTCTCCTGCCACACCACGCCGGAGATGGCGCCCGCGGCAATGGTCACGCGCTACGGGCGAGACAACGGCTTCGGCTGGCAGCTGAACGAAGTCATCGGCGCCCAACTGGTCTCGGTGCCGATGTCACTTCCGGTCAAGAACGCGAATCGCGCCTTCCAAACGTTCATGGCTTCGCTCGGCGGCGTTTTCCTCGCGCTGTTCATCATCCTGAACCTGATGCTCTATGTGCTCATCGTGCGGCCGGTGAGGAGAGTCTCCGCCGCGGCCGACCGGCTGAGCATCGGCAGGACCAGCAGCGCCGACAAGGCCGTCCCGGAACTGCCTGAGTCGGGCAAGGACGAATTGGGGGTATTGGCGCGGTCCTTCAACCGCATGCGCCGCAATCTGGAAGATACGATCAGGGCGATGGATAAGAGATAGCTTTGCCCAGGACCGCCGGGAGCGCGGACTAGAACTTGACCTGCATGCCGACGAAGGCGCCTTTGTCGACGTCGACCTTTACCTGGTTGTCGAGCTCGGCTTGTACCTGGCGGTAGCCGACATACAGGAAGCTGTTCCTGATCAGCTCGACCTCCGCGCGCACCCCGACGTCGAAGAACCGCTTGCCGTCCAGCAGGGTCACGACGTGGGGCGCGTAGAAAACGTAGGCTCCGAGAGCAAACGACCCGTTGCCTGGGAACCAGCGCACCTGGCCGCCGAGCGCCAGCGCGAGAACGTCCGCGTTGCCGGCCGTCACGGAGTAGACCTTGCCGCCCAGCCCGCCTTCGAATCGCGAATTCCCGATGGCGGAATCTCCCGTCGCAAGCAGGCCCACGTTCAGGGCGCGGTCCCTGGTATCCCTGTTGTACAAACCTCCGAAGGTCCAGTCCGCGGCACCGGCATTCGCGTAGAACTTGGCCTCGATCGTGTGGTTCGAGAGGTTGAGGTCCACTGAGCCCGCAGCAGCCGAAAAACTCGCCGCAGCGAGCAGGGCAAACACGATCAAACGCATGATGCTCCTCCGGATTGAAGTTGCGGAGCTGCCGCAAGTGGACGGCAGATTATCCCATCCCACCGTTCATTGCCACAGATTATTACAGCCGGACCACGCTACGCGCCCGCGACCGTCACTGCCTCGATGAACGCGAGGCACAGGCGGTTGAATTCGGCCGGTTCCTCCTGGTTCACCGCGTGGCCGGTCCTGGGAACGACGACCAGGCGCGCATCGGGCAGCACGCGCCCGAGAAACTCGCTCGGCTTGCGGCAGCCCGCGTCCTCGTCTCCCACCACCACGAGCGTCCGCACGCGCAGCGAAGCCAGCCGCTTCTCATGCGCGTAAAGCGGCTGCCGGCGTGCCTGCACGCCGCGCATCGTGTTGGCATGGCCGACCGGCGACATCCTGGAAAGCTCCTCGAGCGAGCGGCGGAACTCGGCCGGGTTTTTCTCCGTCATCCGAACGCGGTTGGGGTTCCGGCCCATCTGTTCGGCGAACGCCCGCATCCCGCCCGCTTCGATCTGCTTCGCGTTCGCCTCCGCCGTTTGGCGAAAGAGCGGCGGATCATCCGAACCGCTGCCGATGCCGACCAGCGTCGCCGAAAGGACGCGCCCCGGCTCCTTGAGCGTGTACTGCAAGACCGAGGCCGCCCCCATCGACACGCCGACGAGATGCGCGCGCTCGATGCCCACCCCGTCCAGAACCGCGCCGATGTCGGCGACCGCGTGGTACTGCGAATAGGAACCGACCGACGCGGGCACCTCCGAGGGCGGATAGCCGCGCGCGTTGAAGACCACGCAACGATGCCGGGCGCGAAAAGCTGCGACCTGCATGTCGAAGCTGCGGCAGGAGCCCCCGTACTCGTGCGCGAACAGGACGGCCGGACCCCCGCCGCGCTCTTCGCAGTGGAGTTTCACTCCATCGACCGAGGCGAGAAGGCTCATTCCGCCTTGAACCCGGAAGTCTTCACGAGAAGGCTCCGTTCTCAATTGTCGCCCAGAACGAGCGCGAACGCGCAGACGGTCTGAACTCGCGTCCTCCGGCGCCGTGCCTCCCTCACTGCCGGTCTTTCCCCTGCGACACGTCCATGATCAGGCGCGCGAGGAGGTAAAGGCGCGGCTCGATCGAATCGACCGCGATGTACTCGGCGTCGTTCGCATGCGCGCCGTAACCCTGCAGCCCGAAGCGCTCGAGGACCGGAGCCTTGGTGTTCAGCGACGCGAACGCCGCGTCGGTGCCGCCGCCTTCGGCGAGCGCGTCGACCACGAGATTTTTTCCGATCTCCGCGTAGATGCGCCGGGCGTGATCGCCGAGCGCGCGCGCGGCGGGCGTCGCCTCGAGCGGCGGGCGGCGGCGCTCGAACACCATCTCGACCTGCGTGTCGGGGATGAGCCTGTTCCTGATGCGCTCGCGGACCGCCCGCTCGATGCCGTCGTAGTCCGACACGCGCAGCACGCGCACGTCAGCGGTCGCGACGGCATTTGCGGGGATCACGTTGCGGTTGGTGCCGGCGCCTATCAGAGTCCAGTTCATCTTGAGGCCGGTCGCCGGATCGGAGAGGTCGCGCGTCTGCAGGATCTGGTGGGCCGCCTCGTAGAGCGCGTTGCGGCCCTGCTCGGGCGAGGCGCCCGCGTGCGAGGCGCGGCCCTTCACCTTGAGGATCACCGAGGCGATGCCCGACGTCGCGAGCGCGAGCTTGTCGCTGTCGACGCGCGAGGACTCGAAGGAAAACACGGCGTCGTGCTCCGCCCCGAGCCGCGTCAGGAGGTGGCGCGAGCCGGGCGAGCTGATTTCCTCGTCGGCGTTGATGAGCGCCGTGACCAGGCCGTAGCCGCGGAAGTCCATCGCCTTCAGCATGGCGAGCGTATGGAGAATGAGGGCGACGCCCTGCTTGTCGTCGGAGATGCCCAGGCCGTAGGCGCGGTTGCCGTCGATGCGGAAGGGCTGCTTGGCGAGCATGCCGCGCAGGTACACCGTGTCCATGTGCGCAAGGAGCAGGATCTTCTTCGTTCCTTTGCCCTCGAAGCGCGCGTGGACGATTTTGCCGATGCGCGCCGGCGTGTCCTCCATGCGGTACGCCCCCTCGCTCGGATCGACGAGCTCGACCTTCCCTCCCAGCGCGGAGAGGCGCCCGGCGATCAGCTCGGCGGCGCGATCCAGGCCCTCGAGGTCGCGGCTGCCGGTCTCGATCGACACCAACTCTTTCAGGGTGTCGAGGAGCGCAGGCTTTTCCTTTTTTGCGAGCGAGAGAACTGGCCCGACCGGCTGCGCTGCGGCTTCCTCTACTTGAGTTCCGATCAACGCGGTTGCGAGAACCGCGGCAATGCAACATCCCGGATGGCAAATCGGGTGGCTCACGGCTCCTCCTCTTCCTTTCCAGCGCGCTTGCACGCCGAGCAGTGTACCGCTATGCGCCCACCTGAATCTCTCCCCGAACGGTGTGCACCGGCGCCCGGCGCCGGTCTTCTCGCCGGCGCTGCTCTTCGATCGCCGGGCGCAGCTTCTCGTCGTGGCTGTGATTTCCATCACCGGCGCGTCGCGACCCCTGACGCCGGTCGTGGAACCAGCGCAGAGCTGCCGCCTCGTCCGGAAAGAGCGAAAGATTGAGTCCCTGCCGTCTCGCGCGCGCCTCGATGTCGTCGCCGGGCAAGCCGAGCCTTGCGCCCTTGCCCACGATGGCTATCTTGTTCGACCGGTACCAGGCATTTTTCTTCGCGTCAGGCAAGGCGCCGATACATCGGTCCAAATGGAAAGGCTTAGGCGAGCGAGCGTATATCAAGACGCGGGAGCGCACATTTTCCAGGCTTGCCCGAAAAACCGCGCGGAGGAAGGACTTCGTCTGCCCGCGCGATTGCTGGTCGATCAGCTCCGCTCTCAGGTATCCCTCTTCCAGGCTTATCAGGTACCTTAGGGCACGCCGACGCGCGGCCCAGCGTGCCACAATGCTCTTCCACAAAGTGATCCGCATGGGTCCTGACCACGGCGTGCCGATCGAAGTGGTCACGCTGGAGCGGAAAAATGAAATACAGTTCGGTGCGAGGATGAACCATTCGGTCTAGTCTCTTGGTGGCGCAGACCTTCATTTCCAAAAGTCCATGACTCCCCCGCCCCGACCACTCGGCCGAGGCCTCATGATCCTGCTCGCGGTGTCGGTGTTCGCGGGCGCCGGAACCATCCATTACCAGACACCGATGCTCGGGGCGTTCGCCGCGGAGTTCAACGCCGACGCCGCGGCGGCCGGATGGGTAGCAACGCTCACCTTTGGCGGCTTTCTCGCCGGCACGTTCTTCCTGGTGCCGCTCGGCGACCGCTTCGACAAGCGGCGGCTGATCCTCGCGGAGCTCGCGGTGCTGATCGTCGCCCTGCTCGCGATGGCGGCCGCGCCTTCGCTCGCCGCGCTCGCCCTGGCGAGCCTCGTCGTCGGCATCACTGCCGGATTTGCCCAGCTGGTCATTCCGCTAACGGCGGAGCTCGCGCCGCCGGCGACGCGCGGGCGCGTGATGGGCGCGCTGCTCGCCTGCCTGTTCCTCGGCATCCTCTTCGGGCGCGTTGCGGGAGGCCTCGCCGGCGCTCGTCCTGTGGCTTCCCTCGATGCCAGCGAAGACGCGGCTCGGCTACGGCCGCCTGCTGCGCTCGCTCGGCGAGTTCCTGCGCGACAACGCGACGCTGCGGCGCGCGTCGACCATCCAGTTCCTGCTCGGTATTTCCTATGGGGGCTTCTGGGCCACGGTCGCGCCCATGATGCTCGCGCTCCACGGTTTCGGGCCGGCGCAAACCGGCCTCCTGGCGATCCCCGGCGCAGCGGGCATCCTCGTGTCGCAGGCTGCGGGCCGCTGGACCGACCGCCGCGGCGCCTTTCCCATCGTTACGATCGGCGTGTGCCTGGTGCTCGCGGCGTACGTCGTGTTTGCGTTCGCTTCCTTGTGGGTCGGTGCGGTGATCGCGGGCGCGGTGCTCCTCGACTGCGGGCTGCGCTCGGCGATCGTCGCGAACCAGACGCTCATCACCGCGGTCGCGCCCGACGCGCGCAGCCGCTTCAACACCGTCTTCGGCGCGCATATCTGGGGCGGCAACGCGGTCGGGGCGTTTCTCGCGAGCACCGCGCTCGCGCACTCCGGCTGGCTCGCGGTATGCGCCATCGCGGTGAGCGCATCCTGCGTCGCGCTCCTCGTGCAGTGGCGCTCGCGCCCGGCACGTGGAGTATCATGAATGGAAATTCCCGCACATTAGAGGAAAGGGAGGACGGAGATGATCGCAACAAGAGGAATTGTCGCGTCGTCGCTCGTCGCGGCTGCAATGGGAGGTCCCTCCCTCGCGCTCGCCGAGGACACGTTCCAGGCCGAGGCAAGCCTGTCCTACTCTCGCCTGCGTACGGATTTTTCCCGCTCGAATACAGCGACCGGGGAGCTCACCTATTTCTTCGACGCGCTTCCGGTGGTCAAGGACTACCCGCTCGAACAGGCGCAGTTCGTCGAGCGAATCGGGAGCCTGTCCGCGAACTACAGTCGGACCTACAACAACTACAACGACTTTGAAAGCCTGAACAACGGCTCGATGTACGGTGTCACGGCCCTGTTCGCGCGGCCCGGGACACCCTTTTTCGCCAGCGCCGGCTATGACTCCCTCTATTCCGGAAAACTCCGAAACGGTCCTCTCGAAAGCGAGGCTGATGCAAAGTTCTACCAGCTGGCGGTCGGCGCATACGTCGACAAGACCACGGCGCTCAGCCTGGGCTGGTCGAGGAACACGGTGCGAAACAAATCCACCTTCGGTGGCGCACCCTTTTCCGATTCCAAGGATACCTTGGACTCCGTCAGTATTTCCGGCCAGCACCTTGCTCGACTTTCCGGCGGAGATCACCTCGCGCTCCTCGCCGGCCTGTCCCTGGACGCCCACGAGCGGCAGGGCTCCGCGTCCGAAAAGAACCGGACCGTCTTCGTTCAGGCGACTTATTACCCGACGAAGATGCTGGGCCTCAAGCTTGGAGTCTTGGCCGATCGCGGCGACGACCGCCTTAACGAGGGAGAGTTCTATCTTGCGGGAGTAAAGATGTTCGTCACGCCGACGCTCAGTCTGAGCCTGGACTTCCAGAAGAGTCACGCAAAGGCCCCGAACGGCACCGACGTCGATTTCGTCACCCTCAAGGCATTGGCGCGCTTCTAGGGCGTCCGCCCGCCGTCGTCACTGCGGCTGGATGTTCGCCTGCTTTGCGATATTCCGGAAAACGACCATCTGGTCGCGCACGAACTTCGCGAACTCGTCGGGCTTCATCGGCGCGGACGTGATGCCGATTCTGCCGAACTGCTCGCGCACTTCCTTTCCTTGCAGGATCGCGTTCACCTGCGCGTTCAGCTTCTGCACCACGGCGGGCGGCGTTCCGGCGCGCGCCCAGATGCCGAACCAGAGCGAAAGGTTGTAGTTCGCGAGGCCCTGCTCGGCCAGCGTGGGAATGTCCGGCACGACCGAGGACCGCTGCGCGGTGGAGACCCCGAACGGGGTGATCTTGCCTTCCTTAAGGTGCCCGATCGAGGCGTCGAGCGGCGCCATGTAGAAGGAAGTGCGTCCCGCGATCGTGTCCTGGATCGCCTCGGGCGAGCCCTTGTAGGGGATGTGCAGCATTTTTATGCCGGCAACCTGCGCGACGTATTCCGCCGCCATGTGCGTGGAGGTCCCTACGCCCGCGGAAGCGAAAGGAATCTCGCCGGGCTTCGCGCGCGCGGCGTCGATCAGCGATCGCAGCGTCGGGTACGCGCCGCCTTTCGCAGCGATCATCACGTAGGGCGTGTTGCCGATGAGCGCGACGTCCACGATGTCCTTGAGCGGATCGTAAGGCAGGCTCTTGTAGATCGCCGGGTTCGCGGCGTGCGAGGCCGATTGCACCATCAGCGTGTAGCCGTCGGCGTCGGCGTTGAGCATCGCCTGCGTGCCGATGATCCCGCCCGCGCCGGGGCGGTTCTCCACCAGCACCGGCTGCTTGAGCGCGTCGCCCAGGTGCTTCGCGACGATGCGGCCAGCGATGTCCGCGCCCGAGCCCGGAGTGAGCGGGACGATGACGCGGATCGGCTTCGCCGGGTAGTCCTGCGCGAAGGCGATCCCCGCCGCGCAGAGAATTGCAGCGGCGGAGAATGTGGTGATGGTCTTCATGATTTTCCCGTCCTATTTGAGAATTCCGGCTTCGCGCATATAGCGCAGCACGCCCGGATGGATCAGGTCCTGCCGGGGCGCGGCGGCGAGCGTGTTGGCGAGAGTCGATTCCCTGGCCTGCGCGAGCTTCGCGCCGAGCGCCCCTTCGGCTTTGTGCAGAGCGCGCGCGAGCTTGTACGCGGCCTCGTCGGGCAACCCCGGCCGCGCGAGCACCAGCGACCAGGAGCCGAGCGCTTCGACCGGCGCATCCTGCCCGGGATAGCTGCCCGCGGGCAGCGTGATCGGCTTGATGAACGGATACTTCGCGAGGATGCGCTTCATGCCCTCCGCGTCGGGGGTGATGAAGCGCGCGCCGGAGGGGCCATTGGAGATCGCCGTGAACCCCGGCCAGCCGACCCCTCCGCCCCATTGCGCGGCGGCGCGGCCGTCGAGCACCATTTTCGGGCCGTCGCCCGCGCTCGCCAGATAGATCGGCGTGAAGTCCTTGTCGATGTCCAGACCCAGGCCGTCGAACACGTAGCGTGCGAGCACCACGAACCCCGAGCCGCTCGCGCCCCAGGCGATCGGCTTGCCCTTCAGGTCGGCGACAGTGCGATAAGGGCTGTCCCCGCGCACCATGAACATGCCCGAGTTCGGATACATCGCGTTGATGATCTTCAGGTTCGCGGGCGGCCGGCCGATGCCGGCGAGCGCCTCGTGGGTGACCTCCCCGGTCGCCAGGCCGATGTCGATCTTGCCTTCGGCGAGGAGCGGCGCGTTCTCGGTGCTGCCCTTGGTGCTGCGCTGCTCGACCGCGAGCGTCGCGTCCGCCTCGTTGAGCGCGGCCGAATACGCCGCGCCGTAGATCTGGAAGCCGCCGCCTTGCGTGGCCGTGCCGAGCACGACCGTGGTCTTTTGCTGCGCCACAGCAGCGCTCATTGCCGCCATTGCGAGGACGAGGATTGCCGGAGCGACGGACGTGTGCAGTCCGCCTTCACGAGTGTGCCTCTTCATGTTTGTCGTCTCCCATTTCCCCCGCGCGTCGATTTGCGCGCCGCATTACTGTATCACGCGCCATGCGACTCTCAATCCGCGCGGGCGCCGGATGACTGGATCACGCGGCCCCATTTCTCGGCTTCGACCTGCATGAATTTGCGCAGCTCCTCGGGCGAGCCGCCCACGGGCTGCGCGCCCTGGTTCGCGAGCTGCGCGCGCACCTCCGGTGCCGCGAGCGTCGCGACGAGGGTCTGGTTGAGCTTCGCGAGGATCTCGCGCGGAGTGCCGGCGGGGGCGACCACCGCGTGCCAGGATCCGCCCTGCAGCGCGGCCAAGCCCACTTCCGGCGTCGCCGGCACCTCGGGCAGGAGCGGCGAGCGCGCCGGGGCGGTGATCACGAGCGCCTTCAGGCGCCCCGCCCTCACGTGCGGCAGGAAGGCCGGAATCGTATTGAATGCGATCTGCACCTTGCCCGACATGATCTCGGGCAGCGCCTGCGCGACGCCCTTGTAGGGCACGTGCACGATCTGGATTCCGGCGACGCTCTTGAAGAGCTCGGCGATGAGATGCAGGCCCGAGCCCACGCCGGTCGAGCCGAAATTGATCTCGCCCGGATGCGCCTTGGCATAGGCGACGAGCTCGGTCACCGAGTTCGCCGGCAGCACCGGGCTCGCGAACAGTACGAAAGGCAAAGTCGCGACCAGCGACACCGGCTCGAAATCCTTGGCGACGTCGTAGCCGAGCTTCTTGTAGAGACCGGGGCCGATGGCGAGCGGTCCGACGTTGCCCCAGAGGAGCGTGTAGCCGTCCGGGGCTGACTTCGCCACCGCTTCGCTGCCGATCGTCCCGCCCGCGCCGCCGCGGTTGTCCACCACGATCTGCGCTCCGAGAGCCGCCGCCCACGACTGGCCGACGAGGCGCGCCGTCGCGTCCACCGATTCGCCCGCGGGGAAAGGCACCACGAGCCGGATCGGCTTCGCCGGATACTGCGCAAAGGCACCGGTTCCGAAAATCAGGGAGACCAGAAAAAGACGTGCGTGCTTCATATCGTCCCGATCAGATGTTGGCCGAGATCCAGTCCGCAATAGTGCTGATCCCCAGCGGCCGGTTGTCGACCTGGCAGTGCTCGGCGCCGCCCTCCTCGGGCGTAAAGACTTTCAGTGTCTTCCTCGGCGTGGTGAGCGCCGCGTAGAGCTTGTGCGCAGCCTCGACGGGCACGACGCGGTCGTTCGCCCCGTGCATGACGAGCACCGGGCATGTGATCTTGTCCGCCACACCGGCGAGCGAGAACTGCTTCGCACGCTCGAGCGCGGCGTCCGAGTCGTTCAGACCGAGGATCCACTGGAACTGGAAGTTCGACTGCGCGCTCTTCTTCGGGTCGGCCTTCAGCTGCTCATTGATCCTCGATTGCCAGGCGTGCAGGTCCCAGTGCAGCGCGCCCAGGCACACGCAGGCGGCGTAGCGGCGCTCGAAGGCGGCGATGCGCGGTGCGTAATAGCCCCCGAAGCTGTAGCCCATGATTATGACTTTCTTCGGATCGACGTCCGCACGCTTGGCGACGAACTCGTAGGCCGCCTTGCCCGGCACTTCGTAATCGTGGCGCGCGTAGATCTTGCGAAGGCGCAGCGCCTCGCCCTGCCCCGGCCCGTCGATCGCGAGCGTATTAATCCCTCGCCGCGCGAACTCCAGGCCCGCGAAGAGCGCGCTCATCTCCTTGCAGTTGTCCATGCCGTCGAAGAGCACCACAGTAGTCGCACGCCCCGTGGTGTTCTGCGCCTTCATGAAATACGCCGGCAGCGTCTTGCCTTCGTACGGTACCTCGACGAATTCGATGTTCTTGTGCCGCCGCTTCAGCCCCTCCTGGTAGCAGCGCAGCGCTTTCTTGTAGATGCCGAGCTTGCGCTCGCCGGGAGGCACGAAGCGCTCGCCGGTGTAGTAGTAGTTGCCCGCGCGCAGGTAGTGCTCCCCGGCGGTGAAGTCGCGGCCGTCGAACGCGGCGGCGTCGGCGAGCTTCTCGTTCTTCTCCGCCATTGAGCACCATTCCTGCCACCACGCATCGGGGTCGCCCATGCCGCGCGCGGCCAGCCGCTCGCAGATCCTGTCGATCTCCCCGATCGCGACCGCGCCGTACGGCGCCATGCCCTTGCACACGAGAGTCGCGTTCGACCACATGAAATTGCCGGGAAATTGGTCGATCCAGCTGCCCTGCGACATCCTTGCCTCCGCGTTGCGTACCTTCGCGCAAGCATACAACGGCGCGTTCGCCCCCGGGCCCTTCCGAGAGCCAACTCGAGGCCAAGCTGTCAAAGGAAGCTTGCAGGCGATCCGGTGTGTCTCCGGGTCTTCGCCTGCAAGCGGACTACGACCTTAGTACTTTTTCATCGCGAGTTTTGTCGAAGGTCACCTTCGATTTCACGCGCGCAGCGTGCCGGAGGCCTTGGCCGTTTGAGTCGCGATGAAATCCATCAGGGGCGGGGACAGGCAATCGTAAGGCTCGAGCTTCAGTTCCTTCAGCCTTGCCCTGACCGCGCCCATGTTGTCGGGGCTCGCGCCCGACTCGATGATCGACGAAACGAAGGCCGCGAATTCGGGCGGCGACCAGCCCGGCTCGTTCGAGCGCTCGGTGTGGATGAAATCGAATCCGTACAGCGGATGGCCCTTGTTCTCGATCCGGCCATACATGTGGACGCCGCACTCCTTGCAGGCATACCGCTGGATCGTCGCCTTGGGATCCACGATCGCGAGCTTGTTGCCGTTCGCCTTGACGCTCAAGTTGTCGCGCCCTACGACGGCGACCTGCGAGAACAGCGCCCCTTTCGGCTTCCAGCACTTGGTACAGCCGCACACGTGATTGTGCGCGGACTGCCCCTTGATCGATATCTCGACCTTGTTCTGCGAGCAGTTGCAATAAAGCGTCCCGCCGGCGAAATTCTTCGCCGCGGGTTTCAGTCCGCCGTCGACCGACGGATGTATCTTGACGCTACTCATGGTGATTTCTCCTTTTGGATACTGCGTTCAACGCAAATGGTGATTGCGTTCCTGGATATTTTCGACCAATCGGCGCACGCCGCGCAGCCATGTCTCGTCGGTATTGCCGCGGATATCGACCGACTTGACGTAGAGGATCTCGCCCGTCGCCACGCTGCGCACTTCGACGTTGATGTTCAGGATCAGGTCGCTCACCTTTTGCACCCAGCACAGCGCGATGCGCTCGGCGCCGAGCGCTTTGCCGATATCGATCTCGCAGCCGTTGCAGGCGCGCAGCTCGTGCGAAGCCTTGAGCCGCTCGATGAGCTGCGCCGCGGGGGCGCGGTCGAGCACGCGGTACATGCCGCGGCCCTCCAGCTCTTTCACCAGCTCGGTCGTGATCAGGACGAGCCGCCGGTCGACCTCCCGGCGCGCCTGCTCGGTGGAGAACGAGCGCATCTCGTCGATCAGCTCGAAGTCCATGAGCGCGAGCGACTTCGGTTCCCTGGCCGTCGCGTGGACGCACGCAAGCCCCGCGATTGCGAGTGGCGCGATCAGGCGTCCGAGTCTCCGTCTCACTTCTGCTCCCGACAGTGTCTGCGCAGGGCACGTGCCTACTTTCCGGACTTCGCGCCGCGGGTGAGCGAGGGATCGGCCGGAACGGCCATGATCCGGCCCTCGTCATCCAGCTGCGGCACGCCGTAAGCGGCGAGGATCGCCTGAATGCGAGGGCGGTTGGCTTCGATCAGCCGCTCCATCCTGTCCTTCCACTCGCGCTCGCCGAAGCGCACGCCCATCGCGATGCGGAAGTCGAACTGGATCTCCGGGTCCGGCTGGAACGGCACGACGACCACCGGGGCGGAGGTCGCGCTCCTCGCGAAGTACCCGGCGATCGGTCCCCATACGAACGCGACATCGATCGCGCCGGTCGCCAGGTCCTTCTCGATGATCTCGCCCGGATAGCGCTCGGGATCCCCGGACTGGAGCTGGTAGGAAACGACCTGGTCGAACAGGCGGTGCTTGAGCAGCCAATCGGCCGGCGGCGATTGGCCGAATACGCCGAGCTTGAGCGATTTCAGCTTTGCCGGCTCGAGCCTGAGCAAGCCCTCGGGAACGGTTACGTTATCGAGACCCTTGCCCTTCGCATAGACGAGCGCGTAAGTCGAGCGATAATAGGGCTTGGTGGTGGACGCCAGCTCGAAACCGACCGGTACCCCCAATACCAGATCGCACTTGAAGCGGTTGGAATCGGGATCGCGCCCGCGCAGCGTGTTGCGGATGAATCCCATGCGCTGCGGGAACCACGTGTACTCGAGCGTCCATCCCAGTTCGCGCGCCAGGAGCTCGGCGATCTTGTTTTCGAAGCCTTCGCCCGCGCGGTTGGAAAATGGAAGGTTGTTCGGGTCCTCGCACACGCGCAGCACCCGGTCGCCGCCGACCGCCTCGCTTTGCTGCGCCGACGCGCCAAACGACAGCAGCAGAGCCGCCGCTATGGCGACGAGGCCTGCGATGTGTTCGGAGGTCTTTCGGGTCATCTCGTCAGGGCCGGGAGTCCGCGCGCTCCTTGCGTGTTCGCGCGGTCGATTCCTCTTACGCTGCGAAAGGTCGCGGCGGTGAAATTCGCGTCGGCGAGATTGGCGCCGGTGAAATCAGTGTCGATGAAATTCGAGCCGCTCAAATCGGCGCCGGCGAGGTTGGCGCCGCGCATGTCGGTGCCGCTGAACTCCGCCCCGTTCAGTTTGGCGCCGGCCAGGTTGGCGCCCGAAAGGTCCGAGAAGCTGAAATCGGCGCGCGAGAAATCAGACCCGGAAAGATCCGCGCCTCTCAGGTTGGCCGAGAGGATATTCGCCCGCATGAGCCCCATCGACTGGTTTTTCATGTCCGCCGCGCCATCCACCTTTGCGAGCACGGCCTGCTCGAGATTCGCCCTTCTCAGATCGCCGATCAAACGCGCGCCCGAAAGGTTCGCCCCCTTCAGGTTGGCGCCTTGAAGCTGCATCGAAAACATCATCGCGCCCTGCAGATTGGCGTTGGTCAGGTTCGTGCCTTCGGCAAAGCTGACCGTGAGATTGCA
>WNFT01006662.1_pt1 | contig 14453 bp, 18 predicted proteins | sample 5400191 | NCBI WGS metagenome assembly WNFT01 (sample SAMN13153359, study PRJNA577476) | soil metagenome | isolation source: 80 cm saprolite under Madrone tree | place: USA:California | collected 2016-06-14
GGAAGGTGGCATCCTGCTTTCGGTCCACAGCGATAACTCCGACTGGACCAAGAAGGCAAAGGAAATTCTGGAACGCAGCGGAGCGCAGGAAGTGGCGTCGGCAGCCGAGGCGAGCGCCGATTTTTCCAAGAGCGACAGACCTATGCCACGCGCGAGCTAGCTGGGTAAGGGAAAATTTCCCGGCCTTGGCCGAACCCCTCCTTACGGAGGGGTTTTCCTTTGCATGATCAGCGCACAGACGAAAAAACCGCCGTACCAACCGACGGTTAAAGAAGTAAACTAGTCAACTTTCCAAATCAGCGGATCACTGGTTAGGCCACTCGTTTCGGTCTTTTCCTGTCCTCTTTCGTCTGCTCGGCGCCTTCATTGGCTTCGGTGTTGACCTGTTTGGCGAGTTCCGTCAGTTTCTGGTCGGTCTCTTTCTCTTCCTCAAGCGTTTCATTGAGCAGAGAGACATGATCAGTCTGGCCCAGTGATTCGGCAAAGCTGCGAGCCGTTCCGTATCCGGCAATTTCATAGTGCTCGACACGTTGCGCGGCGCCAATCAACGCGGCATCCAGAAGGCTACCCTCATAGTCCTGTTCCATCACTTCCGAACCTTCCTCGATCAGGCCTTCCATTCCCTTGCACTTCTTGCCCTTGGGGCTTTCATCCAGCATCTGGAAGATTTTCTCCAGACGTTCGACGTGGCCTTTTGTTTGTTCCAGGTGTTCTTCAAACCCCTGGCGCAGTTCGTCTGAGGCAGCGGCCCGGGCAAGCTTGGGAAGCGCCTTGACTAGTTGATTTTCAGCGTTATAAAGATCTTTCAGCTCGTCGATATAGAGATCTTTCAGTCCTTGATTCGGCATGGCTACTCCAATGAATTGAGTTTTTACGACGGTCGCTGAGATGCGCATCCTGCTTCGTGGGTAGTCTTCCGTTCCGGCGAGGCCTGCGTGAACGTCGAATTCAGCATCTCAGTGGCATGGAACTTAACCCCGATAATGTCGCATTGCGCTCGCCTGCGGAACCTTCCCCTCCACCCATCCAGGAGCCGCCAGACCCGCCGGAAAATCCTGAGGCTCCGGTGCGCGAGCCCGATCCGACGGAACCGGCTCAAATCTAAATCCATATCTCTCGTATGTCGTTAACAGATGCGGGAACAGCGGTTGAAACGCTCGACTTAGGCAACCGAGAACACGTCCCACACCACAAGGCGACGTTCTCGAATGGTTCCGCTTTCTAACTGGCCTTTGGGGATGCCGCTACACTGGGCGGGGGAATTGCGACTTGGACCATGTTGTTGCGAACTGCGTATAGCACCAACCCGCTGACCGAGTGCAGATTTAGCTTGCGCATAATGTTGCTACGATGCGTTTCTGCGGTTTTTACGCTCAGGTTCAGGTGAGAGGCTACCTCTTTCGTGCTGTTGCCCTCAGCCAGAAGCTGAACAATTTCACGCTCACGAGGAGTCAAACTCGGCAAAGCAACCTCCCCGTCGTTGGCGCACCGGTCTCGGCCCAGATATCCGCCGAGCACCATTTCAGCTACCCGGGAAGTAAAGAATGTCTTATTGGATTGCAAGGCCTCTACCGCCGCCAGCAGATCTCGCGCTGCGTCCGACTTGAGTACAAATCCTCGCGCACCGGCATCCAGCACAGCTCGCACCATTTCATCCACGTCGGTGATCGTCAGAATGAGGACTCTGGAGTTCGGGTTGTGACGCAGCATTTGACGCGCTGCTTCCAGTCCATTGAGGTTGGGCATGCCAATGTCCAGGATCACAACGTCCGGTCTCAATTCTTTGGCCTTTTCAACGGCCTGACGTCCGTCCTGGGCCTCGGCGCACACTTCCCATCCCGCATGGGATTTGAGAAGGGAAACCAATCCCCGGCGAACGATTTCATGGTCGTCAGCCACCAAAATGCGTAGCGGATTCATCGGTTAGCTCCAATCATATATTGAGGAAACTCTAAACCCTGGGAAGTCAGCACTCACAGTCTTCCTGCTCGAAACCCTGAGACTAGATGGGCTACTACCTATGCGTTCACACCGGCAAAGCTCAAACGGTTTCGCTTCTACCTAGCCGCGACACGAAAATGCTACGTCTGTCTCGGCGTGTCAATACAGCAAAAACCGTAAAAACGGAGAGTGCCCTGCTACGGAGCACGGGATTTTCCTTTTCTTCCGATCAGGGTTTTCACAAACGTAACTGCCAGAGCGACACAGACGTTTTAGGGATTTGATCCGTCCGACTCGGTAGTTCGTTGTATTGTCCCGCCAACCACTTTCGTCTGTAATCATGACTACTGAGGAGCACGACACTCATGATAAAACCGCAAGCTTTTGGCTCTGGTATTGATGTGAAGCAATTCTTTGAAGCCTCTGTTAGCGCTCTGCGACACGAAAGCAAATCCGTTGAGACTGGGAACCGTACTAATCGCAATCGCACATTGGTTCAGAGAACTGCGACCGATGACATCCTAAACAAGCGAGCGTTAGCTGACGCCGCCAGCGCCTTAACCGTATTGTGGAAAATGCAGACTTCAAGGAGGACGGTTTGAGAGCTCCGAGGGCGCATCAACTCTTCAAGGAAACTTCTGGCAAGAACTTCCTCGACGAGTTGGCTTTCATGGGGAGAAGCGCAATTACGTTACCGCTGGGACACTACACTAGCTGGTCTTGAATGGGTTCAGAATTCGAACGTCAAGCTGCCTAAAATCCGCTTCGTTTCTTGTCGCTACAATCAAGTGATGGACGCGTGCCGTAGCAGCAATCATGGCGTCCTCCAGCAATTTATCTGGTTTTCGCTCCATGATCCGACCCCACTCCCGAAGGCACAGCGTATCCATCGCCAATATCTGATACGAACCTGCCAGCTGATGCGCCCAAAACTCGATTTCGCTCGCCTTGGATGGACGATGGCGCCTAGTCCGCTCAATTCCCGCTTGCAATTCGCCCATCGTCACGGCCGATAGAAACAATTGCTCCTCCTCCTGATGGTTGAGCCAAGCGACGACGCCACCGTGAGGACGCGGCTTTCGCAGTTCGGAAACAACATTGGTATCCAGGAGGTACCCGTTCATTTGAACTCCAGTACAGTCCGTCGCCGCAGCTTGCGGCGCTCCGGGATCAAATTCTCAAAGCGAGCTTCGGGAGCCAACAACAAGGCTTTGAGACCGGGGCGCGCAGCCCTCTGCAGGCGGTTCCATTCCTCAATCGGTACGAGGACAGCGGTTTCAATTCCGCGACGCGTGACGACTTGGGGTCCCTTCTTGATGGTCGCATCCAAGAATTCGCTAAACCGTGCTTTCGCATCCTGAACTTGCCATGAACTCATGCCCCAACCTCCTGCTCGAGGCTATTATACAGACTAGTCATATGACTAGTCAATAGGGAGAGAAGACGTGCGCCGCGGCTGGCACCAGATCGAGCAGCGCGGGTGTCGGGCTAGGGCGGCGGCGCGGAAACCCAAGGGACTCCAAACTTCATAGATCACGCTGTGAGAAGCGGCGGATGGCGAATGCCAGTGCGATTGCCAGGTACAGTCCGGCATAGAAGATCATGGCCATGCTCGGAACCGAAAGGGTGCTGAATGGAGAAATGCGCATTGCATTCGCCAGCGGAGACTGCATTTCAAAGGCAGCGCGCCGCCAGAGGGACTCGCTGGGCATGATTAGACTGGCAATCACGCCGACATTGACGGCCCGCTGAGTCTCGGTAATCGCTCCCAATTGCTCGATCCAGCCACCGATGAATGCCAATCCATGCAGGCCGAGCGCCAGGATGCCGCTGGTCAGAGTAGAAAAATAGGCAGCAAAAGCAAACGTGACCGAAAGCAGCACCACACTTTCCATCCAAATCAGTAAGAAGCCCTGCGCGAGATGACGGGCGGTCACGCCTGCCATGACGTAGGTCACCGCATTCACCCCGCCCACCATAAGTGCGATGTAAGCAGTCAGCATGCCCACGAAGCCAAACCACTTACCCACGAGCAACTGCCAGCGTGGCACGGGCTTGGTCGCAACCGCCTGGATGGTACCGGAGGCAATTTCGCCCGAGAGCGTGTCCACCGACGTGAGAATTGTCATAAGCACGGCGAGCAGGTCGACTGCATAGAGGGCCATGGTCAGCATGGTGAACGAGATTTCTCGCCGCAGGATAGGGCTCATTCCGTGCGCAGCAAAATCCTTTGCTTGGAAATGGAGGCCGGTGCTAAACAAAATTAGAAAAGCGCAGCCCGCGGCGAGTGCCATCCAGAGCATTTTCTTGCGCGCAGCTTCGCGGAATGTGACCCCAGCCATGATCCAGACCCCCATCACAGCCCCCCGTCCTGACCGACGATTTCCAAGAACCGTTCTTCGAGCGAAAGCCGCTGGGGAGCAACCTCGTAGATATCGGCCCCCTTTCGGACGAGATAGCGCACAACCTCGGGCAGCAGGTCGCTGGATGATAGCGAAAGCGTCAAGCGCTCGCCTTCCCAGCGGGGAGAAGAGGTCCACGGGGCGAGCCCGTGCATCATGTCGGCGGTTATTTTGGCGGCCATGCGACGGCCAAGGGGATCGAGACCCGAAGTGGGTTCGTCGAGAAAAATCAGTTCGGGGTCATTGAGCAGTGCTTGCGCAAGGCCGATACGTTGCAACATGCCCTTGGAGAACTCCTGCAGACGCTTGTCACGATGGGGCGTGAGTCCCACCAAGTCGAGCAGCGCTGGAATGCGCTCGCGAAGCGCACTTTGCGATACGCCATAGAGGCGGCCATGCAGCTTAAGAAGTTCAGCGGGCGTAAGCCAGTCGTAGAAGCGGAAGTGCTCGGGAAGAAAACCGACTTTGCTGCGCACTTTCACATCGCCCATCGGGCGGCCGAGAATCTCGGCTTCTCCGCTTGTGGGGAATACCAGGCCCAAGAGCATTTTCACCGAGGTGCTCTTGCCCGCTCCATTGGGTCCCAAAAAGCCGAAGACCTCACCCTGAGGAACATCGAGAGTGAGGTTTCGGACTGCCACTTTGCCACCGAAGACTTTACGGAGCCCACGGGTGCGGATGGCGAGAGCAGAGGACCGGGTCATTTAGGTAGGATCATGAATCACCGCAACGAAGCGGCCAGGGTCAGGGCATCGGACGAATTGCCATGCCCGATCAGGGAGTGGATCACTCCGTTCTTGATCCACAACAAACTATACCGATTCCCCTGTGGAAAGGTTTCTGTAATCAGCGTGCCTTCCACCCCGTCCACGGCCACCGTCTCATACGAGCTCGAATTACGCGGGATCGGGACCACCATCGTAGAGGACCAATCCACCGTCTGGCAGAAGGAATGGGCTTCGGCCGGACTCATTCCGGCCAGCCCCAAAGCCGCCTCCGCAATTTTCGACATATTGAGGTCGGGCGGTACGCTCACCGTCGGGCTGGGCGCCTGCACCAGATAGGTGCAGTTGGTGTCCTTCATGTTGGCCATGCGTTCCATCTTGCGCTCTGCCAGAGCTTCCGCCCGGGACTGCGGGTTCGAGTCACCATACCGGTGCCGAACCGGGCAGTCACCATACGTCGAGACCACTGTTTTCGGTATGTGGACGGCGATCAACGCGCCGTTCGCCGACTCAGGAATTTGGATGTCGGAACGACCAACTTCGTCCAACAGAGTCTCGACACGATCACGATTGACGGTCATCTGGAACGCCGTCTCGCCGTTGACTTCCACCCTCAGCGGTGCTCCCAGATTGCCGATGGTCCGTATCGGATAACCGGCCAACTGGGCGGCCTGGGTCACGCTGGGGACGACTTCGGGTTTGCCCGGGTCCATCGTGACCACGACGTTGTCGGCGAAGAACTGGTTGATCAGTTTGTAGGGACGCGAATCGGGTTCGCTGCCGGTCATCAAGGTCGTGGTATCGATCGAGACCACGGCAATCTTCTGGACCCGCAGCATAGCCAGAACCCTCTCGGCCCAGAGCCGAACTGGAGCGACGCCGACAAGAGCCGCGCCCACCACTGCCGCGGCTGCTAAGCCCCACACCGGACGCCAGCGGGCAGCAAAAAGGCGGCTGATCCCGGAAGGCTTCCGCTCTTCGGCCGCTTCGAATTGGCCCTTGAACTGGGCATACGCCCCTGCCGGACTAACTGTGTTGTCGCCTCCGGCCGGAACCAGGGCCGCCAGCAAACCCTGCGTACGTGCCGTCTCTGCGCTCAACTTTTCGAAACGCTTGCGACAATCGGTGCATGAGGCCAGATGCTGGTCCACTCCTTCCAGTTCCGTCCCGGCCAGTTCGCCGTCGAGGCGAGCACGAAGAATTCCATCATCCATGCAAGTCATAACTCCTCCTGGTTCCGATCGAGTGCGAGATAGCGGAGGCGGAACTCTTCCTCCGCGCGGTTCAGCATGGTGCCGATGCCGCTAGTTTTCACGTCGAGGGCTTCGGCCACCTCTTTGTAGGACAACCCACTGGAACGCAGGATCAGCAGTTGCGCTTGGGCTGGTTTGATTAACGACAGCGCTTGACGCACTCGCTGGCACTTTTCCTCGCGTAAGAGGTCGTCGAGTGGACCGCCAGAGATACCCTGCTGGTACGCCATCCGGCCCGCGGCTTCCTCGCGTTGGCGACGCCGGCCTGAAGCCCGCAGGGCATCGATACCGAGGTTGGTCGCCGTACGGTAAAGCCAACCACCAACATTGCCGTCCAGCTGCAACGCGGGTTGGCGGTATAGGCGCCAAAACGCATCGTTGGCCACGTCTTCCGCATGCGAGCGATCGCCGAGCAGGCGCAGCAGGATGTCAACGATCCGGGCATAGTACTGAAGAAACAAAGCCCGGAAATCAGCTTCGTCCCAATGCCCCGGTGAACTCTCCCTCACGGCCATGGAGCGACTCAGTGTCTGTGCAGTTCCCACGATAGCGCCAGCCTTCCCGGACTCACATACCTAAAACGACGCTCGCCGGCAAATTGTGACAAGGGCTTTGAAAATTCTCTCTATTTGGGCAAAGCAGGACAATAAGGGAGCTGGCTTGACGCACTTGTAGTTCGTCAAAGCGTTCCACGGGCAATCAAAAGGGCTGCTTCGCGCTGCGAAAGACTCCGCGACTTTCGCCGTGCCTTTTGACCTGCCGGATGATGGGGCTGATCCTAACCCATGGACCATGTTCCGCGATGGAAACGGCTTTGCATTGCCGCGCTGTCGGAGCTTGACCCGGCAAAAGTAGCCGAACGGATTACTGTGGCACGTAGCGCCGTGCTGGATCAAATCGAAGACAATATTTCACAATCATCGAACCACGAACAATTGACGCTGCATAATGCCGTGGAGGCCCTCGATGTCCTGCGCAAGATCGTGCAGCGCAAGGTTGCTCAGCGTGAAACCTTGCAGCGCGAAATTGGCGAAGACCGCAAGACAGGTACATGCTCGGATGTTCCGCAACATAAATTGCGGTCACGCGGATTCCGCTTGTAAGTTAAGGCCCCTGTGTTGAAACGCGCGTCTAGGCCGCGTCTTTTTTCTTCTCCATAATATTCAGACTCTCGATGACGGGCTTCCTCGGGGTGCTCGGGCCGACATGATCCTTCACCGCTTGAACTAGCCTCAAGAGGAACGGCTGGCGCTTTTCGTAGGCGCGGGCTAGGACAGATCGCAGCAGGTCAATTTCCTCGTCTGGCACTGTACACCCCTCCTGAACGCGTTGTTGGATGATGCTAATAGCTAAAGTTGCCATCAGAAATCGCCGACGAGCCTCGGGAAGCCGCCATAGGCGCGGTGATCCAAGCAACCACCTCAACCCCGAAAGCGTCTGAGAGATGGGCTACTCCGGGGGGAGGAGCCGTTAGCGAAAGCGCCCGATGACTTAACCGAGTCTGGGGGCGTTTTCGTGTGCAAATTTCCTTTGCAGCAGGTTCTGCAGGCCCCTTTTGGCTAACCTCTAAGCTGTCGTCATGTCGAATAAATGCGATGTTTCAGGGCGGAACGACCGAGTGTCCCAAATCAAGAATGAACTGGGTCGATTGTTTAACGAGCAAACAGAGTTCTTTAGAAGGGGTGCTCGGGCGAAGCACACGGACGCCGAGGTAGCGGAATACGAGAAGAGGCGTCAGCTTATTCGAGAATTGTTTGCAGAACTAGACGAACTGAGAGAAGCGGCATCGGCCCGCTAAGCTCAATCTGACTAGGTGAGAAATGAGTACGAATCCAGAAACCATGCCGAGCATCCCTACATCTTCAATGTGGGTAGCCAGGAATATCGAGTGAACTATCTTCCAGCAGAATCCGACACCGGCAGGTTCGGTGGAAACTCCAACTGGCGGGGTCCCATATGGATGCCAGGGAACGCCTTGCTGATCCATGCCCTGCTGTCCTTCTATCTCGATTGCGGCGACAACTTCAGGATTGAGTGTCCGACCGGCTCGGGCAAAATGATGAATCTGTTTGAAGTGGCACGAGAAATTGCCAATCGGTTGACTCGAAGCTTCCTGCGCGATAAGTCTGGCCGGCCGCCGGTGTATGGAGGCACGGAGAGATTCCAGACCGGTCCTCAATGGAAGGATTACATCCTGTTCTACGAGTACTTCCACGGAGACAACGGCGCTGGGCTGGGGGCGAGCCACCAGACCGGCTGGACAGGCCTGGTTGCCAAACTGATCGAGCTTTTCGGCCGTCTGGACGGATCCCAGTATCTTGAAGCCGGTAAAAGAGGAGCATTTGCAAAAAGAGAACCGATAGGGGACGTCCATGTCCATGTGGCCTAGCTATCCGACAGTGTATGAAATCGACACGTGGGTCTGGCTTTCGAGTCTCAGTGAGGAATCTGGAACCTCGACTGACTTGGGTTCCGTGCCCTCTGCGGACTGGGACGCCATCGCCAAATTCGGCTTCAATGCGGTATGGCTGATGGGGGTTTGGGAGCGGAGCCCAGCCGGCATCGCCATTGCCAATCGGAACCAGGGCCTGCTCGACGATTTCCGCCGAGCGCTCCCAGATTTTTGTTCGCGAGACAATGTGGGGTCGCCCTATTGCGTGCGACGCTACGTCGTTGACAAGCACCTGGGAGGTCCTGACGGTCTTGCTATCGCCCGACAGGAACTGGCGAAGCGGGGCATCAACCTCATCCTGGATTTCGTGCCGAACCATGTGGCACCAGACCATCCCTGGGCCATCGAGCACCCCGAGTACTTCATTCGGGGGAACGCTGACGATGCCAGGCGGGACGCGGCATCCTTCATTGAGGTGGAAGGAAATGTCTACGCCTGCGGACGGGATCCTTATTTCCCCGCATGGCCAGATGTGCTGCAACTGAATGCGTTTCAGCCCGGGCTTCGGCAAGCAGTCATTGAAACCGTCTCAAGTATCGCTCGTCAATGCGACGGCATCCGCTGCGATATGGCGATGCTTTTGACCAATGCGATCTTCGAGCGCACCTGGGGCAGCCGCGCGGGTCAACGGCCGGCCACGGAGTACTGGGTTGATGTGATCCCCGCCATCAAAAAAGCGCATCCCGGCTTCCTCTTCATTGCCGAGGCTTATTGGGACCTGGAGTGGGAGCTTCAACAGCAGGGATTCGACTTCTGCTACGACAAGAAGCTCTATGACCGCCTGGAGCACGACAACGCGGAGAGTGTTCGCCTTCATCTGTGTGCTGATCTTGCCTACCAGCGGAAGCTCCTCCGTTTCATTGAGAACCACGACGAGCCCCGCGCGGCAGCGGCATTTTCACCGGCAAAGGAGCGGGCTGCAGCCATAGCCATGGCTACGCTTCCAGGGGCGAGACTATTGCATGAAGGACAGTTCACCGGGCGAAAGATAAGGCCATCCGTTTTTCTGGGTAGACGCCCCCAAGAGCCTCGGGATCAGGGATTGGAGTCCTTCTACACTAAGCTTTTGGAAGCGATCGACAGCCCTGTATTTCGTGATGGTCAATGGAGCCTCTGCGAGCGCACGGGGTGGCCTGACAATTCAAGCTTTCAAAACCTGGGCGCATGGACCTGGCTAAAGGATGACGATCGATATCTCATCGTAATCAATCTCAGCGACAGCTCTGTGCAAGCGCGGGTACAGATACCATGGGCAGACGTACGAGGGGAAACCTGGCACCTGAGTGACGTCTTTTCGGGCGCGACCTACGACCGGGACGGGGATGAAATGCAGGCGGCGGGGCTGTACCTGGAACTGGAGCCTTGGAACTGCCACTTTTTCCATTGTGATCGCTTGCCATCAGGAACGGTTTCGCCGGTCGCGCCCTTCGGCGGGGGCGTCTAACTCTCGGCCTCTCACAAGTGCCGATCAGAACTGGAGCCTTCATGAACATACTGGCTATCGATGTGGGTGGAACCAACCTCAAGATTCTCGCCACCGGGCAAGAGCAACGCCGTAAGGTTCCATCCGGCCCAAACATGACGGCCAAGCGGATGGTTTCAGAAGTGAGAAAGCTTGCCAAGGCTGGAAGTACGACGTTGTGTTCCTTGGCTATCCGGGACCGGTGCATGCGGGTCGGCCCATTGCGGAACCTCACAATTTGGCAAAGGGATGGGTCGATTTTGACTTTGAAAGAGCATTCGGGTGCCCTGTCAGGGTCATCAACGACGCGGCCATGCAGGCGCTCGGCTCCTACAAGAAAGGAAAGATGCTTTTCTTGGGTTTGGGCACTGGCCTCGGTTCGTGCGCGGTCGTGAACGGCAAAGTAGGACCGTTGGAACTTGCGCATCTTCCCTACAGAAAAGGGACCTACGAGGACTACGTTGGGCGCCGACGCTTGGAGCAGCGAGGCAGCAAGAAGTGGAGGAAGGACGTCACGGAGGTTGTAGCTCACCACCAAGGCGTTGCGGCCCGATGACGTGGTTCTCGGGGGAGGCAATGCCAAGAAGCCGAAGGAACTCCCGAAGGGTTGCCGTTTGGGCAGCAACGCGAACGCATTTCTCGGAGGGTTTCGCATGTGGGAAGACTCCGAGGGGAACCAGATACGAAAGCCGAAGCGCTCACCAATGCGCGGGCCATCGCGCTAGAGGGTTCTTGTGATTTTTGTTTTCAGCGTTCAGCCCGCACCCAGTCCCTCTTCTTCATCTGCCCCAATTTACGCTGTGAGCAACACGGAGGGCTCGATCTTCCATTTGCCCCCTCTTTACTTCACGGCTGTGTCGCCTCCGGTAGCACTTAGAGCGATAAATCATGCTTGCTCGCCAGAAGCGCCAGTTCCAGCCGGCTGGAGACACCCAGTTTTTCGAAAATATTGCTTAGATGGCGCTTGACAGTCTCATCGCTTATCGACAATTTGAGCGCTATCTCCTTGTTACTCCTGCCGCTCTTGATTTCAGAGATGATTTCTACCTCGCGAGGTGTCAACTCCGACCTGTTCTTTGGCTTGTCTTCAAATCGCCCCCATCCGGCAAGCAGTTCGTCGTCCACCCAATACCCACCCTCGTAGACCGATCGGATGCTCTTCAATAGTATTTCTGGCGGCGACGCCTTGAGCACAATCCCGCGTGCGCCCAGTCGTAATGCATGCGTTACCTCGAGGGGATGAATAGCGGCGGTGAGGAGGATGGTGTATACAGGCGTTCCGTGATGCGCCAATTGCCGCAACATTTCCATCCCCGGGACTTTGGGCATTGCCAAATCGAGCAGAAGGATGTCCGGCTTAAGCTCCTGAGTGAGAGACAGGGCTTCGCTTCCGTCCGTCGCTTCGGCCACGACCTCGAAATCGCGCTGGGTGATGAGCAAGCGGCGCAGACCATCGCGGAAAATGGCGTGGTCGTCGGCGATGATAATCCGGATCGGATGCTGTTTTATCTCACGCAATGATTGGTTTATCCTGTCTGGGTATTCTTATTTCCAAGCGTGCGCCCTGGCCCGGCCTGGTATCGATCGACAGTTCACCACCAATGGAACGCACCCGCTCTTTGATGAGCACAGGTCCCCGGCGAGCATTTTCCAGTTCAGAATGCGAAAACCGGCCACAAAATTCAAAACCGCGGCCATCATCGTCGATGGTGAGAAGCCACGATCCGTTCTGCAAACCAAACTTCACCACCACGTTGTGCGCCATGCTGTGTTTCTGGACGTTGGCCAGAGCCTCCTGAACGATGCGGGCCACCTCACGAGACACCCGCGCCGGCGGCACGATATTTCCCACATCGCACACAAACTTCGCAGCAATGCCGGTATCGTAGCGGTACCGCTCGATCATTGCGGTCAGAAATTCGATCAGATGCCTGGGGTCGGGATCCACGGGTTTAAGTTGCTGAATCAACATGCGGATATTCTGAGCTTCCTTTTGCACCAGCTGCTGAATGTCGAGCAGCTCTTGATCTTGCTCGCGGGAATCCATCTCCTTCTTCTGCGTACGCAGCGCATATAGACGGAATCCGATCGCGTGCAATGACTGGATCGCCCCGTCGTGGAGGTCCCGCGCCACTCGCGCGCGTTCTACCGCGGAGGCGCGGGAACGCAGCCGGCGCAAGAGGTAGACGTTATAGACCCCGGGCGCAGCCTGATTAACCAGATTCCGGAGGAACCGCAACTGTGTTTCCGGACGTCCCCCGACCTTGGGATCAAACACAAACAGCCTGGCCGAAACGTCTGACGTGGCCCAGACGGTGGTCATGAGCAGCAAATGGAAAGGGCGCTCGGCCAAAAATTCCGCAGACAGACAACATTTTGGACCGCGGATTCGGGCAGCATTGTTGTCGACCATCAGAGCGCTGGTGGTATTGCCGCCCCGCCAAACCGCTCCCGCGCAGTCCCCCGGGATAGCAAAGAGGTATTTCCGTGACTCCGAGGTGTCGAGCGGCCGCTGTGTGAGGACCACCTCACCCGTCTTTCCGAGCGCATCGATCCGCCACAGATGCGCTTGATCGGCTTCCGCATCGCTGATGACCAGGCGCAATTCACGGCTGCCGAACAGCCCCAGCAGCTCCTGCAGAACCGCCAGCAGGGTACCCTTCAGACCAGCTTCGACACTTGCTTTAACAGACAGCCGGGAGATACTTAAAGCTTCGGCGCGGCGCCGTTTCTCAGATTTTGCCAGGTATCCGATCAGGCATCCGAACATCATCAGATACACACCCCGCATGATGAAGCCATCGAGATCCAATCGCGCCCCGCCCAGATAAGTGCCCGCACTGTAAGTCAACGCGATTCCCTCTGCGACTACCGTCGCAGCTGCCAGTACGGCAGTGAAAATAGTTTCGCGCACATCCCAGCGAAACGCCGCTGCTAGGATGGCAAAGATAAAAAAGAGCAAAAACGGGCTGTTGGGGCCGTCGGTAAACACGCTGATGACAACAGGCCAGAGCACGTCCGCTCCGTGTACTACAACGGTGAAACGCGGCGTGACTTCGGTTTCGAACAGCAGGATGGCGAATAGCAAAACACTGTAGCCGGATTACAAAAGAAGCAAACTGTAGGCTACATTGGCGTCCCGTGAAGGTTCGCTAGGATCCAGATGAGCGGTAACAAGAAAACCGATTGCCAGCACCGCTCGTGCGGTGGCCAGAACCCGCTCAGTCTCAATCAGATCACCAAGAATCGGCCCTAGGGCTAGCCTGCGGCCGAGAAAGCTCGAAACTGCGGGTACCGCCATAGCTGCGCAGATTATATGTAGCCGGTCTGCGACAGGCAACCAGAGTCGGCCCGGAAACGTCGGGCGCCCGACCCCAACACGTGCCAGAACGGGGTGACTACAACTAAAGTGGTACGCAAAAACTTACAACTTTCGTGGGATTGACGAGTCACCCCCAGCTCGAACATGATGATGTGAATTCTGGCCTATCAGGGGGCTGTTTATGCTCCGCGCCGCTTCGATGGAACCTGGTACCGCAAGCGTTAGTGTGTTCTTGGCCGACTGCACACCGTTGACTGCCTACCTCATCGCTGAGGCATTGAGAAGAGATCGAAGCCTGGCAATCACCATTACGGAGGCCAGCGCTGTCATCCTCACTGCCACCACTCTCAAGCCTGATGTCGCGATCATCAGTGAACAACTTCAGGGAAAGCCGGGCAAGGGTTTTGAAGTCCTCAGAGAGCTGCGTTCCGTCGTCCCCAACACCCGCACCGTGATACTCCTTGATTCTGCCGAGCGTGGCGCGGTAGTGGAAGCATTTCGGAGTGGGGCGCGAGGGGTTTTTTCCCGTTCCTCTCCTCTCAAAATGCTTACTCGATGCGTTCATCGAGTGCACGAGGGTCAGTTTTGGGTCAGCGCGCTGGAGGTTGGGTATCTGCTGGAAACACTGGCTCAAGCGCCAGCAACACGACTTGTGGATTCACAGGGTACGATGTTGCTTTCCGGGCGTGAACAGGACGTCATCCGGTGGCTCGTTGCAGGCCTCACGAATCGAGCCATCGCTCGAGAGCTTAAGATCAGTCCGAATACTGTCAAAAATTACCTTTTCCGCATCTTCAATAAACTTGGAGTGTCCAGCCGAGTGGAGGTGGTGCTATACGCTGCTAGTCAGCGTTGGGCAGCGGAACCGCGCACCCGCGAGGTCATACTTCCCCGCA
>WNFT01005166.1_pt1 | contig 14449 bp, 12 predicted proteins | sample 5400191 | NCBI WGS metagenome assembly WNFT01 (sample SAMN13153359, study PRJNA577476) | soil metagenome | isolation source: 80 cm saprolite under Madrone tree | place: USA:California | collected 2016-06-14
CCGGCCCGGAAGGCACAGGCATTCCTCGACGCAATCATCGAGAACATTCCCGCGATGATCTTCGTCAAGGACGCGGAGACGCTCGCCTTCCAACTCATCAATCGCGCGGGCGAAGAGCTGCTCGGCTTGGACCGCAACCAGATGCTCGGAAAACGGGACTCCGATTTCTTCCCTCCGGACGAAGCCGCGTTCTTCGTCGCCAAGGACCGGAAGGTCCTGCACGACCGGGTGGAGCTGGACATTCCCGAGGAGCCCATCGACACCGCGGCCGGACGACGCTGGCTGCATACCCGCAAGGTCCCCGTTCTCGGCGACGACGGTGAGCCCCGCTACCTGCTGGGCATCTCGATGGACATCACTGCTCGCAAGCAGGCGGAGGCGGAGCTCCGCCTGGCCATGGACGCGGCGGAGGCGGCAAGCCGCGCCAAGTCGGAGTTCCTCGCCAACATGAGTCATGAGCTGCGCACCCCGCTCAATGCCATCCTCGGGTTCGCGGAATTGCTCGAAGACGTGCTCGCTGGAGATGCCCACTCGGAGCACCGGCAGTTCGCGCAGCAGATCCAGCAGGGCGGACGACACCTGCTCGCGCTCATCAACGACCTGCTCGATCTGGCCAAGGTGGAGTCCGGCCAGATGGTCCTGAACCTGGCGCCGCTGGACGTCGCCGCGGAGCTGACCGCGGCGGCGCGCGCGGTCGACGTCCTCGCCTACGAAAAGAGGATTTCGCTCACCGCCGACCCCCGGGCGAGCGAGGGCACCATCGAGTTCTCCGTCTCGGACACGGGCATCGGAATCCCCGCCGAGGACCAGGCGCGCATCTTCCGCCCCTTCGAGCAGGTGGATTCCTCGTACGCGCGCCGCAATGCAGGAACCGGCCTCGGCCTGGCGCTGACCCGCAGATTGGTGGAGCTGCACGGCGGCTGGATCCGCGTCGAGAGCCAGAGCGGGAAAGGCAGCACGTTCTCCTTCACCATTCCGCTGAGGGCAGCATGAGGGGCGGTGCGCGCATCCTCGTCGTCGAGGACCACCCCTCGAACATGCTGCTGATCGACACCGTCCTGCGCCGCGCTGGTTACGAGGTGCTCAAAGCGGAAACGGCGGCCGAAGCCATCGCCCTGGCGCGCAGCGCCGCGCCCATCCTCATCCTCATGGACGTGGCGTTGCCCGGCATGGACGGTCTCGAGGCGACCCGCATCCTCAAGGCGGACGCCGCGACCCGCGGCATCCCCATCGTGGCGCTGACAGCGCATGCGATGAAGGGCGACGAGCAGAAAGCCCTGCAGGCGGGATGCGACGGATATTTGACCAAGCCGATCAACACGCGGGCGCTGACGCGCACCATCAGTCGCTACATCGATCGCCGTGACGATTCCTGAGGCCGGATCGCAGAACGGCCTCACCGGCAGCTGCGATAGATCGTCGCGTAGGTGTACTGCTGGGCGGCGCAGAACGAGAGCCCGCGGAAATCGAAGCGCTCGCTCCTGAAATCGCCCAGGCGTCCGCGCTCGACCAGGACGGCGAGCGTAGGGGAGTGCCGCGCGAACCGCTGCTCGAAGTCGTCGGTCCAGCGCGCCCGCAGCAGTCTCGCCTCGGGAAGCCTGGAGGCGAAGGCGAGGGGGATGTCGAGGTAGTAGCTGCTGTCGTCGATCAGCACCAGGTCGCCTTCCGTCGCGTGGGCGCGCAGCCAGAGCGCCGCCTCCCCGATGCCGGGTGGGAGCGATCCGATCGGGGCCACGGGCCGCGCCCACTCCGCCGCGGGGCCGGTGCGATTCCAGCAGAGCGCGGCGAGGAGCAGGGGAGTCGCCACCGCCACGGCGGCCGAGATGGCGCGGGCGGGACGGGCGAGCAGCGCGAGGGCGTCGCTCGCGAACACCAGCGAGAGGGACGCCGACACCAGGGTAAAGCGCGCCATCGGGTGGAAGTCGGCCAGCACGGCGCCGCGGAAGGTGAGGTAGGCGGCCGGGACCCAGGCGAAGGCGACCAGGTCCCAGCCCGGCTGGCGCAGGCGCAGCGTGCGCGCCGATCCCCAGAGCGCCAGGACTCCGAGGGCCGGCGTGGCCACGATGCAGAGCGCCAGCGGCCAGTACAAGAGCGCGTTCAGTCGGGCCCAGAACGGGCCCGAGGCGTCCAGCGCCATCCGGGCGAGCGCGGCGTGGTCGCGGTCGATGTGGCGGATGGGGGCCAGCGGATCCCCCGTCCAACTCGCGTTGACCCACGACCACCACGCCGCCGGAGCGAGGGCGAGCGCGAAAAACGCAGCCGTGCGCACGGGTTCGCGCCGGCGCCAGAGGAGCAGCCCTGCCAGCAGGGGGACGTACATCCAGCCGTCGTACCGGACCAGTCCAGCCGCTCCGAGCAACACCGCGGGTGCGACAATCTGCCCGCGCAGCACCAGGAGCACGGAACCGAGCAGGAGCGCCAGGAACGGCGCCTCGCTCGCCCCCGTCGTGCTCGCCTGGATGTGCAGCGGCGACAGCGCCAGGCCGAGGGCGGCCCAGAAGCCAGCCTCGGGACCCCGCTCGCGCTCGGCGATCCCGTACAGCAGCCAGACGCCCGCCAGCCCCGAGATCAACGAGAGGAGCCGCGCCGCGAAGACCCCTTCGCCCAGGAAGCGCAGCAGCGCGCCGATCAGCGTGAGGTGGAGCGGACCGTACTGGAACGTCTCCAGGTAGCCGTGCCAGACGTGGGGATCGGCGGCCCAGCGCTGCGCGAGCTCGATGCGAACCGGCGCGTCGCCGTAGTGCTCGAATCCGTAGACGAGCGGCGCGGCGCGGGCGAGGGCGGCCACCGCCAGCGGAACCAGCAGCGAGCGTCTCAAAGTGTGCGCTGAATGAAGTTGTGCGTCAGGCGGTCCACCGATATGCAGTGTACCGTGCGGCGCCCCCAGTTTTGGGCCTTCTATCACCGAGCGGGCGAACTTTTGTCAGGGCGCATTGCAGGGCCTATGCTGCGAAGCTAGGTTCGACCAGTTTCCCACGCGCCTCCGGGCGCCAGAGGGGATGAGTCAAGATGCCGACGTCGTTGCGCGAGTCCGGCGACATGGGTCTGGTGACCCGGATCGCCGCCCTGCAAGACAAGACGAGCTTCAAGGAGCTCCACTGGGACGGTTCGTTCGAGGACTATCTCAAAATCGTGCGTGAAAATCCGCGGGTGACGCGCACCGCGTTCCAGCGGATCTACGACATGATCCTCAGCCACGGGAAGACCGAGTACATCGACAACAAGAAGCGGCTGATCCGCTACCACTTCTTCCACGACGAGCCGAACGGCGGGCGCGACGCGGTGTACGGGCTCGACGTCCCGTTGATGAAGCTGGTGAACGTCTTCAAGAGCGCGGCGCAGGGGTACGGCACCGAGAAGCGCGTCATCCTGCTCCACGGCCCGGTGGGCTCGTCCAAGAGCACCATCGTCCGCCTGCTCAAGAAGGGCCTCGAGGAATACTCGCGCACGCCGGAAGGCGCGCTCTACACCTTCGCCTGGGTGCTGGAGAAGAAGCGCGAGGACGGGACCACGCACCGAGAGGTGTTCAGCTCCCCGATGAACGAGGACCCGCTGCTGCTCATCCCCGAGGACTGGCGGGAGAAGGTGTTCGCCGATCTGGCCTCGCCCGACGCGGGCTTCCAGATCCCGGTCCGGGGCGATCTCTGCCCGGCCTCGCGGCTCATCTTCCGGGAGTTGATGACCGAGTACAAGGGCGACTTCGCCAAGGTGATGTCGCACGTGCGGGTGCGCCGCTTGCTCCTGAGCGAGAAGGACCGCATCGGCATCGGCACCTTCCAGCCCAAGGACGAGAAGAACCAGGACTCGACCGAGCTGACCGGCGACGTGAACTACCGCAAGATCGCCGAGTACGGATCGGACTCCGATCCGCGGGCCTTCAACTTCGACGGCGAGTTCAACATCGCCAACCGCGGCATCATCGAGTTCGTCGAGGTGCTCAAGCTGGACGTGGCCTTCCTCTACGATCTGCTGGGCGCGTCGCAGGAGCACCGGATCAAGCCGAAGAAGTTCCCCCAGACGGACATCGACGAAGTGATCATCGGGCACACCAACGAGCCCGAGTACAAGAAGCTGCAGAACAACGAGTTCATGGAGGCGCTGCGGGATCGCACGGTGAAGATCGACATCCCGTACATCACCAAGCTCAACGAGGAAGTGAAGATCTACGAGAAGGACTACAACTCGCACAAGATTCGCGGGAAGCACATCGCGCCGCACACGCTGGAGATGGCCGCGATGTGGTGCGTGCTCACCCGGCTCGAGGAGCCGAAGAAGCACAACCTCACCCTGCTGCAGAAGCTGAAGCTCTACAACGGCAAGACGCTGCCCGGCTTCACCGAGGACAACATCAAGGAGCTGCGCAAGGAGGCGAACCGCGAGGGCATGGAAGGGATCAGCCCCCGGTACGTGCAGGACAAGATCTCCAACGCGCTGGTGAGCGACAAGGGCGAGGGTTGCGTCAACCCGTTCATGGTGCTGAACGAGCTGGAAGGCGGGCTGCGGCACCACTCGCTGATCTCCAGCGAGGAAGTGCGCAAGCGCGACCGCGAGCTGCTCAGCGTGGTCAAGGGCGAGTACGAGGACATCGTCAAGAACGAGGTCCAGCGCGCCATCTCGGCCGACGAGGACGCCATCGCCAAGCTCTGCGGCAACTACATCGACAACATCAAGGCGTACACGCAGCGGGAGAAGGTGCGCAACAAGTACACCGGCCAGTACGAGGAGCCGGATGAGCGCCTGATGCGGGCCATCGAGGAGAAGATCGACATCCCCGAGTCGCGCAAGGACGACTTCCGCCGCGAGATCATGAACTACATCGGCGCCCTGGCCATCGAGGGGAAGACCTTCAACTACCGGACCAACGAGCGCCTGCACAAGGCGCTGGAGCTGAAGCTCTTCGAGGACCAGAAGGACTCGATCAAGCTGAAGAACCTGGTCTCCTCGGTGGTGGACAAGGACACGCAGGAGAAGATCGACATCGTCAAGGACCGCATGATCAAGTCCTACGGGTACTGCGAGATCTGCAGCACCGACGTGTTGAACTTCGTGGCGTCCATCTTTGCCCGGGGCGACGCCAAGGACTGACCGGCCGGCCTTCCGGCGGGGTCCGCGAGGCCCCGTACAACAACTTTGATCGGCTGGGCTTGGGGGCTACACTGATCGTGGAGGCCCCCTTGCCGTTGAAGATCAAACAGGATCACTCCCGTTTTCGCGAGATCATCCGCGGGCGGATCAAGGAGAACCTGCGCAAGTACATCCAGAAGGGCGAGATGATCGGGAAGAAGGGCAAGGACCTGATCACCATTCCCGTCCCTTCCATCGACATCCCGCACTTCCGCTACGGCCACAAGGACCAGGGCGGCGTGGGACAGGGAGACGGGCAGCCGGGCACCGTGCTCGCTCCCGGCGCGGTGGAGGGGGACGGCAAGGGCAAGGCGGGGCAGGGTGAAGGGCAGCACTCGCTGGAGGTGGATCTCTCGCTGGACGAGCTGGCGGAGATCCTCGGCGAGGAGCTGGCGCTCCCGCGCATCCAGAGCAAGGGGAAGAAGAACCTCACGACTCCAAAAGTAAAGTACACCGGCGTGCACACGACCGGGCCCGAGTCGCTGCGGCACTTCAAGCGCACCTACAAGCAGGCGCTCAAGCGGAGCATCGCCTCGGGGACGTACAACCCGCTGATCCCGATCGTGGTGCCGACCCGCGAGGACAAGCGGTACCGGAGCTGGCGGCTCACCGAGCTGCCGCAGTCCAACGCGGTGGTCGTCTACATGATGGACGTGTCCGGCTCGATGGGCGACGAGCAGAAGGAGATCGTCCGCATCGAGAGCTTCTGGATCGATACCTGGCTGCGCGCCAACTACAAGGGGCTGGAGACCCGCTACATCATCCACGACGCCGTGGCGCGCGAGGTCGATCGCGAGACCTTCTTCCACACCCGCGAGTCGGGCGGCACCATGATCAGCTCGGCCTACAAGCTCTGCCGCGACATCATGGACGCCGAGTACGATTCGGGCTCCTGGAACATCTATCCGTTCCACTTCTCCGACGGAGACAACTGGAGCGCCGACGACACGCGCACCTGCGTGGGCCTGCTCAAGGGCGAGATCCTCCCCAAGGTGAACCAGTTCGCGTACGGGCAGGTGGAGAGCCCCTACGGCAGCGGGCAGTTCATCAAGGACCTGCGCGAGGCGTTCGACGGAGTGGAGAACGTCGCGCTCTCCGAGATCGCCAACAAGGACGCCATCTACAACTCCATCAAGGACTTCCTGGGGAAGGGCTCCTAAGGGTGAACGAGAACAAGGACACGCGGCTCCAGCCGCATCTCAGAGACATCCAGCGCGAGATCGAGGGATACGCGAAGGGCTACGGCCTCGACTTCTACGAGACCATCTTCGAGGTGCTCGGGTACGACGAGATCAACATGGTGGCGGCGTACGGCGGCTTCCCCAACCGCTACCCGCACTGGCGCTTCGGGATGGAGTACGAGCAGCTCTCCAAGGGGTACGAGTACGGGCTCTCGAAGATCTACGAGATGGTGATCAACAACAACCCCTCGTACGCGTACCTGCTCGAGTCGAACATGGACGTGGACCAGAAGCTGGTGATGGCCCACGTCTACGGCCACGTCGACTTCTTCAAGAACAACTACTCGTTCCAGCACACCAATCGGAAGATGATGGACGAGATGGCGAATCACGCCACTCGCCTGCGCCGCATCATCGACAAGGTGGGCATCGAGCCGGTGGAGATGTTCATCGACCGCTGCCTCTCGCTGGAGAACCTGATCTACCAGCACGCGCCGCATTTCCCGCCCAAGCCGCGCGACGAAGCGCCCGAGCAGCCCATCGAAGTGCGCGGGTTCAAGACGGACCGCGAGTACATGTCGCAGTTCATCAATCCGAAGGAGTTCCTCGACGAGCAGCGGAAGAAGCTGGAGGACGAGCGGGCGCAGAAGAAGAAGTTTCCGGAGAAGCCGGAGCGCGACGTGCTGTTGTTCTTGATCGACAACGGGCCGCTAGAGCGCTGGGAAGCGGACGTTCTCGCGGTGATCCGCGAAGAGGCGTACTACTTCGCGCCGCAAGCCCAAACCAAGATCATCAACGAAGGATATGCATCGTTCTGGCATTCGATGATCATGACCACGAAGGCGCTGAAGGACAGCGAGATCATCGACTACGCCGACCACCACTCCGGCACCATGGGAACCCGCCCCGGCGCCATCAACCCCTACAAGCTGGGCATCGAGCTCTGGCGTCACATCGAGGAGCGCTGGAACAAAGGCCGCTTCGGCAAGGAATACGACGAGTGCGACGACCTTCGCGCCCGCCGCGCCTGGGACAAGAAGCTGGGCCTGGGCCGCCAGAAGATCTTCGAAGTCCGCAAGCACTACAACGACGTCACCTTCATCGACGAGTTCCTCACCGCCGACTTCGCCGCCGAGCAGAAGCTCTTCGTCTACGGCTTCAACGAGAAGGCGAATCGCTGGGAGATCCTCGACCGCGAGTTCCAGAAGGTGAAGCGCAAGCTCTTGCAGCAGCTCACCAATTTCGGCCAGCCGATCATCGAGGTGATCGACGGCAACTTCGAGAACCGGGGCGAGCTCCTGCTCGCGCACCGCCACGACGGCGTCGACCTGCGCATCGACTACGCCAAGGACACGCTGGTCCACCTGCAGGCCATGTGGCGGCGCCCGGTCGGCATCGTGACCCGCGTCGACGGCAAGGGCGTGCTCATGCGCTATGACGGCCGCGACCACACCGACCGCAAGGTCGAGTTGTAGTGGCGGCGGGTGCGCCCGCCGAGAAGGGAACGCGCGGTGCCCTGGCCCGCGCCTTCAGCATCACCGAGGACGCCGTCTACGTCGGAATGGGCGTGCTGCTCGCTTTCAGCGCCATCGCCCTGCTGGTCTTCGGCGCCATCGAGTTGGTCCGGCTGACCCTCCACGGTGCGCCGCTCGAGGCCGTCATCGGCCTTTTGGACAGGACGCTCCTGGTGCTGATGCTGGTCGAGCTTTTGTACACCGTGCGCGTCTCGTTCCGGGAGCATACGCTGCTGCCCGAGCCATTCCTGATCGTCGGGCTCATCGCTGCCACCCGTCGCATCCTGGTGGTCACGGCCGAGTTCTCGGTCAAAGGCCAGGAGCCGGGCAAGTTCCGGGAAGGGATGATCGAGATCGCGCTGCTCACCGTGATGGTGGTGGCTTTGGTCGGCTCCCTCCTCATGCTCCGCAGCAAGGAAAAGACCAAGGACGAGGCCGCGATCAGGCGCTGATCAGTGGGCCGGAGGCGGACCGGCCTGAGGCCGCGCCGCCTCGCGCTGTTCGGGCGCGTCCCGCGTGACCACCGCCACGAACTGCGCAACGGCGAGCGGACCGACGATCAGCCCCACTGCGCCGAACAAGGCCAGGCCGCCGATGAGGGCGAAGAAGAGCACCGCCGCGTCGAGTTGCGCGCCGCTCTTGATCAAGAGCGGCTTCACCACGTTGTCGATCAGCCCGACGATGCCGAGCCCCCAGCCCGCCAGGAAGAGCGCCGCCCAGGGGTGTCCGAGGAGGAACATCAGCAGCGCGACGGGAAGTACGACGAGGGCCGTGCCGACGGAGGGAATGAAGGCCGCGATGAAGGTGAGGAGCCCGAAGAAGACGGGATGCGGCACGCGCGCGATGAGGAAGCCCGCGGTCGCAGTCGCGCTCTGCGCCACGGCGGTGAGGATCAGCGAGGAGAGCACCGATCGCGAAGTGCGGGCGAGGTGCGCGGCGATGGAGAGCGTCTCGTCGGGCGCGGGCGAGACCTTCGCCAGCCAGGTTACGAGCCGGCGCCCGTCGAGCAGGAGGAAATAGAAAGCGATGAGCAGGAAGACGGCCTGGACCAGGACCTGGGCCGTTGCTCCCACTGCGCTTCCAACGGCCGCCGCAGTCGCCGGGCCGCGCTCTTTGGCGAGCTGCGCGAAGTCATCGGCGCTGGTGGAGACGCTGGCCAGCATGTTCCGGATCGGCCCGGCGAGCCAGCCGGGAAGGTGGCCGAGCAGACCTTCCGGGCCGTTCGCCTGCAGCGCCTCGCGCAGGAACGTGACGCCGTCCAGGATCTCTCGCACGGCTACTGAGATCACCCACCCGAGAGGAAGCAGGACCAGCACGACGAGCCCGGCCACGAACAGCAAGGCCGCGAGGCTCGGGCGTCCACCCATGCGATTGCTCAGCCAGTCGTGCCAGGGGAGCAGGGCTGTCGCGAGCACGGAGCCGACCAGCAGCGGCTTCCAGAGCGGAGCCGCGACCGCGAGCACCAGCGCGACCGAGACGAAGACGAGCGTCAGATGGAATACAGACTTTGGTCTCACCTGCCGCAACGATAGGCAGCGGAAGCCATCAGCGCCAGCGGAACAAGCGCAGGGCCGCCGCGAACGTCACCGCGGCCGTCGCGGCCAGGATCGCGCACGGGATGGCGACGCCGCGAGCTCCCGCCCCGTCGATCATCACCGCCCGCAGCCCGTCGTTCAGCGCCGTGAGCGGGAGGACCCTCAAGAGCGGCTGGACCGCGTCGGGAAAGCGCGCGGTGGAGAAGAACACTCCCGAGCCGACGAACATCGGGAGCATCACCAGGTTGATCAGCCCGCTCACCGTCTGCGTGTTCCGCGCCCGCGACGCGACCAGGAGCCCCAGCCCGGCGAAGGCGAGCGCACCCAGCAGCGAGACGCCGAGCAAGAGCGGCAGCGATCCGGCGATGCCCACCTTGAACACGATCCAGGCGAACCCGAGCAGGACCGGCACTTCCAGCAAGAGGAAGAGCGCGCGCATGACCACGAACGACCAGAGGAACTGCGCCCGCGACATGGGCGTGGCCATCAGCCGCTTGAGCAGCTTCTTCGTGCGCATGTCGACCAGGACGTAGCCGATGCCCCACATCCCGGCGGACATGAGGTTCATCCCCAGCAACCCCGGGATGAGGAAATCGATGTACCGCGACCCGGGCTCCACCACCGGCTTGTCGACCGTGGCGGGCGGACCGTGGGGGTGCAGCGCCGCGTCGGCCAGGGCGCGCGCCAGCCTGCTCTCGGGCCGCGCCGGATCGTAGAGGTACGAGATGGGCGGACCCGGCAGCACGACCAGATCGGCCTTGCCCGTCCGCAGCGCCTCGCGTGCTTCGCTTTCCTCGAGCAGGCGGGGCTTGAGCTGCGGATCTCCTTGCAGCGCGGCCTGCAGCTCCGCCGAGGTGACGGCGACGAGGGATGGCTCCGCCGGCCGGTTCCGGAACGCGATGCCCAGGGCGATGGAGAGCAGGAGCGGGAACCCGAAGGTCCAGAACACGGCGCCGGGCTCGCGGAAGAAGAGCCGCAGGCGCGCCAGGGTCAGCTCCCACAGCGGGGAGTGGGTCCGCTCCGGTCTGACCGTAGGAGCGTTCATTCGCGCAAGTGCCTTCCGGTGAGGTGGACGAAGACGTCTTCCAGCGTCGCGTGGTGCGTGGACAACCGCGTCAGGCCGAACGGTTCCGCCCGGGCGAGGATGGCCGGCAGCGCCACGTGCAGCTGTTCCACGGCGAGCGCGATCCCGTCGGCGCTGCGCCGCGCGGCACGGACCGAGGGGAGCCCCGAGAGCTCCGCTGGCGCCAGCGGCCGTTCGGTGGCGAGCTCGACGACCTGCTGCCCTCCGAGCGAGGCGATCAGCTCCGCAGGCGTCCCCAGCGCGATGATCTTCCCTTTGTCCACCACGGCCACGCGATCGCAGAGGCGTTCCGCCTCGTCCATGTAATGGGTGGTGAGCAGCACGGTCCGCCCGCGCGCCTTGAACCCGAGCACCACGTCCCAGAGCTGCCGCCGCGACTGCGGATCGAGCCCGGTGGTCGGCTCGTCGAGGAACAGCACCTCCGGGTCGCTCACCAGCGCGCAGGCGACGGCCAGGCGCTGCTTCTGTCCGCCTGAGAGACGCTCCGTCCAGGTCGCGCGCTTGTCCTTGAGCCCGACCAGGTCGAGCACCTCGTCCACCGGGTGCCCGCGGTCATAGAAGGACCGGAACATCCGCAAGTTCTCCTCCACGGTCAGCTTGTCGGGCAGATGCGTTTCCTGCAGCGAGATGCCGAGCCGCTGGCGCAACGCCCGCTCGTCGCGCTCCCAGCGCATCCCCAGCACCTCGACGTCCCCGCCGGTAGGCTCGTTCAGCCCCTCGAGGATCTCCACGGTGGTCGTCTTGCCAGCCCCGTTCGGACCGAGAAGCCCGAAGCACTCTCCGGCCGGCACTTGCAGATCGAGACCGTCCACGGCGGTGAGATCGCCGTACTTCTTCACCAGCTTCTCGCAGCGAAGGGCAGCCGGGGAGACGGACATGAAACCTACTTGCGCCTCGGGCGCGCCACTTCGATGCGGATCGGCTTGTCCTTGAGCGGCTTCCCGCTGGCGGCCACGTAAGCCTCGGTCGCGTCCGGCCGCACCAGCAGGTACGCGTAGCGCGGCTTCATGTCGGCGGCCAGCGCGGTCTCCCGAGGCTGCCCCGCCAACTCGGCGAGCGCGGACATGAGGGTCTCGGCCGTCCATCCCTGGTCCGCTCCCTGCTCGACGTACAGCTTCACCCGATCGGCCGGCGCGTCCGCCGCGGGCGCCGGCTGCGCCGGCCTCGATCCCGACTCCAGCCTCGGCTTGCGGTGCTCGCGGTCGCGCTTGCGCCGCGGCTCCTTCTGCTCCTTCTGCACCTTCTCCACCTGGCGGGACTCCAGGAGTTTCTCCCCGGCCGCCCGGATCTGCGCCTTCTCCATCCGGTGGTGGGTGAAGAAGTAGCGCAGCGCATAGGCGATCAGCACCCGGCCATCGTCCCGGGCCGTGAGATCCTGGGCCAGCGGGAGGAAGGCCTCGAACGCGACGCCGCTCTGCATCACGTCGCGCAGCTCGCGGATGTGCTTCTCCGTCCAGAGCACGCGGGCTTCGTCCGGCGTGGGCAGGTTGCGGACCTCGAACTGGATCCCGTACTTCTTCTCCAGCGCGGAGAGCGTGTTCAGCTCCGCTCCGGACACCAGGCTGTGCCGCGGGCGGCGATGTCCGTCGCCACCATGAAGCGCACCTCGCCGCGCTTCACCTTGGCCATCACCCGCTCGCGCTCCTTCTGCGGCAGATCGCCGTTCAGCATCTCGGCGTCGAGCCCGTTGCGGTTCAAGACGTTCGCCACCAGCTCGGTGTCCGTCCGCAGGTTGCAGAAGATGATCGCGCTCTCTGGATCCTCCCGCTCGATCAGGTACAGGAGGTTCCGCGGCTTCGGATACTGATCGACCAGGTGGTAGAGCACGTTGTGGATGTGCTCGACGGTGAAGACGTCGCCGGAGAGCAGGATCGTCTCCGGGTTGCGCAGGTACTTCTGCGCCAGCTGCTCGATGTCCGGAGGCACCGTGGCGGAGAAGAGCAGCGTCTGCCGGTCCTGGGGGAGGCGATCGAGGATGCGCGTCACCTCTTCGTAGAACCCCGCCGAGAGCATCTCGTCCGCCTCGTCGAGGACGGCGATGCGAGCGGTGTCGAGCTTGAGATTGCCGCGGCGGATGTGATCGTAGACGCGGCCCGGAGTGCCGACGATGACCTCCGCTCCCTCGGTCAGCGCCTCGGTCTGCGAGCCCATTCCCGCCCCGCCGTAGATCGCGGCGACCCGCAGGTCCTTGTACTTGCCCAGCCCCTCGATCTCCTGCGCGACCTGCAGGGCGAGCTCGCGGGTATTGCACAGCACCAGCGCGGACGCCTTCCGGGTGCCGGCGGGGATCCGCTCCAGGAGCGGGATGCCGAACGCGGCGGTCTTTCCCGTCCCGGTCTTGCTGCGGACGATCATGTCGCGCCCTTCGAGGATGGGAGCGAACACCGCCGCCTGCACCGGCGTGGGGGTGGTGTAGCCCCGCTCGGCGATTCCCTTGCGCAGCTCCGCGGAGAGCGGCAGATCGGCGAAGCTGGTGGTTGCGACGTAATCGCTCATGTCTTCTTGAAGACGAAAAAGTTAGCCTGTATAGCACCGCACCTTCCGGGAATACAGATGAGTCCCAAGCAGAAAGCGCGGAAGCCGAGGAAGCCCGCGACGGCACGCGCGCCCCCCACCGCGGCGGCGCCTGCCAAGGTCCGCGCACCGCGAAAAGCGGCCGCGAACGCGCGCGCCCCGGCCGAGCCCGGACGGCCGGAGGAGGAGCGGGAGGAGCCGCTCGAACCGGAGGTCCTCGCCGCGGAAAACGGCGGTGCGGCCGCGTTCGAGGGCGAGGACGAAGGTCCATCCCCGGCCACCGCCCTTCCCGTGCCGGTCGAGCGCGACCTCGCCCGCGCCGACGCGCTGCAAAGGTACATGGCGGAGGTCGCCCGCCATCCGCTGCTCTCCCGCGAGGAGGAGCACGATCTTGCGGTGCGCTTCCAGCAGACGCACGATCCGGAGCTGGCGTACCGGCTGGTGACCGCGAACCTCCGCCTGGTGGTGAAGATCGCGCACGAGTACCGGCGGGCCGCCTTCAACCTGCTGGACCTGGTCCAGGAAGGAAACGTCGGCCTGATGCACGCCGTGCAGAAATACGATCCCTTCCGCGGCGTGAAGCTCTCCTCGTACGCGGCCTGGTGGATCCGCGCCTACATCCTGCGCTACCTGATGGACAACTGGCGCATGGTCAAGCTCGGCACTACCCAGGCACAGCGGAAGCTCTTCTTCAACCTGCGCAAGGAGCAGGAGCGGCTGCTGGCGCAGGGATTCGAGGCCGCCCCCAAGCTCCTGGCGGAGAGGCTCGACGTCAGCGAGCAGGACGTGCGGGAGATGGATCAGCGTCTCGCCAACGACGAGTTCTCCATCGACGCCCCCGTGCTCGGAGCGCGGGACGAGGCGCGACAGACGCACGGCGACCGGCTGGTGCAGCCGTCCCCGCCCGTCGACGAGCAGCTCGCCGACGAGGAGCTGCGGCGCATCTTCAAGGAGAAGCTGGCGGAGTTCGGGAAGACCCTCACCGGCGAGAAGGACCGCTTCCTCTTCGAGAACCGGATCGCGCCGCCCGACGGTCGGGAGCCAATGACGCTGCAGCAGATCGGCGATCTCTGGGGCGTGACCCGCGAGCGCGCCCGCCAGCTCGAGGCGCGGCTGACCGACAAGCTGCGGGACTACTTGAGGCGCGAGCTGCCGGACTTCGCCCAGCTCTCGGTCAACCCGCCGGAGGAGACATGAGCGCGGATCGCGCGGCCGGCGCCAAAGTGGCCCCCGAGCCCCGGGCGGCGGACCGGACCGTTGCGCCCGCCAGGCCGGCGCCGCGCCATCCCTGGTTGGCGCCGCGGATCCTCGTACCCGTCGCCATCGCCGTCCTCGCCGTGCAGCTGCCGTTCATCCACGCCGCCCTGCTTGGTGACGGTCATGTGGTACTTGCGGCCCTTCTCCACTTTGAGGTCGAGGCGCTTCACCACGAATGGCGTGTCCCGCTGCCAGTACTCGCCCTTCTCCATCCGCTCGAGATCGCGGCGGGCGCTCCAG
>WNFT01003458.1_pt1 | contig 14441 bp, 15 predicted proteins | sample 5400191 | NCBI WGS metagenome assembly WNFT01 (sample SAMN13153359, study PRJNA577476) | soil metagenome | isolation source: 80 cm saprolite under Madrone tree | place: USA:California | collected 2016-06-14
CCGGATTTCCGAGCGCCGAGTTCCAGCTGGCCCGCGGCCAGGTTGACATGGTGGTGTCGCGCACGGAGCTGCGGCGCCTGCTGGCCCACCTCCTGGAGATTTACCCATGACGAGGCACGGCCGGCAGCCGGAAGAGACGACGCTCACGGTCTGGCAGGTCGTGGAGCTCGCCCGCCATGCCAACCGGCCCTACTCGCTCGACTACATCCGCCGGCTCGCGCCCGACTTCGTCGAGCTGCACGGCGACCGCCTCTCCGCAGACGACCCTGCGCTGGTCGCGGGTGTGGGCACCTGGCACGGGCGCACGACCATGTTCCTCGGCCATCAAAAAGGACGCAGCCTGAAAGAGAGGGTGGCCAGAAACTGGGGGATGATGCACCCCGAGGGCTACCGCAAGGCGCTGCGCCTCGCGCACCACGCGGCCAAGTTCGGTTTTCCGATCATCTCCCTGATCGATACGCCGGGGGCTTACCCAGGCGCCGCCGCCGAGGAACGTGGCATCGCTGCTGCGATCGCGAAAGCGATCATGGAGTGGTTCCGTGTGGGGGTGCCGATCGTGGCTGCCGTGATCGGCGAAGGCGGCAGTGGTGGCGCGCTCGGCATGGGCGTCGCCGACCGCGTGATCATGCTCGAGAACTCGATCTATTCCGTGGCGTCACCCGAAGCTGCGGCATCGATCGTCTGGCGCGACAACTCTCGCAAGGTCGAGGCCGCGGAGCAGCTCCAGCTCACCTCGCGCGACCTGCTGGCGATGGGTGTGGTCGAAGAGGTCGTGCCCGAGCCCGAGGGCGGGGCGCATCTCGACTACGACGCCGCGGCGCAGGCGCTCGACCGCGCTCTGCATCGCCACATGCAACCGCTGCTGGCGCAGCCGGCAACCGAGCTCCTGCAGCACCGTTACGAACGGTTCCGCTACATCGACTCGCTCATCCACGCAGAACCGCACTTCGGCCCGAAAATCGATTAGGTGAGGCTGGTCGCGCAGCGCGTCGCTTCCGGGTCCGTGACCTGGGAAGAGTCGGGTACACAGCACGCTGCAACCATCGGGCCCGGCTTCGTGTTGTTGGTGGGGGCGGGGTCAGATGACGATGAATCCACGGTGCGCCGGCTCGCGGACAAGGTCGTGGACATGCGTGTGTTCGCCGACGAGGCGGGCAGGATGAACCTGAGCCTCGAGGACGTGAAGGGGTCGGCGCTGATCGTGTCGCAGTTCACGCTGTTCGCGGACCTGAGCCGCGGTCGGAGGCCGAGCCTGCTGAAGGCGGGGGATCCAGGGCGGGCCGAGGAGCTCTATCTCGCGTTCGTGGAGCGATTTCGCGTGCGCGGAATAGAGACGAAAACCGGGAGCTTTGGAGCAGTCATGCGCGTGAGCATCGAAAACGACGGTCCTGTCACGCTCGTGCTCTCGTCAGACGACTGGCCGACCCGTGTGTGAGGGCCGCGGCCGGCTGCTGCCGTACCTGGCGTTTACGGCCCTGGGCCTGATCTGGGGAGCGTCCTTTCTTTTCATCAAGCTGGGCGTGCAGGACATGAGTCCGACGGTGCTCGTGCTGATCCGGTCCGGTTCAGGTGCCATCACGCTGGCCGTGATCATGCGGGCGATGGGCAGGCCGCTCCTCGGCGAGAACTGGAGGAGCAGGCTCGCTGCATTCACGTTCATGGCGGTCGCCAACGCTCTGCTGCCCTGGGTCGCCATCGCCTGGGGTGAGGAGCACATCTCGAGCGGCCTCGCCAGCGTCCTCAACGCGACCACGACCCTGTGGGCGGCGATCTTCATCTACTGGGTCATTCCGACCGAGCGCCCAAGCCTTCTCAACTACGTCGGCGTCCTGGTTGGCATCTCGGGCGTGGCCATACTCGTATTCCCGGACCTGGCCACCCACGGACTGTCAGGAAACGTCGTGGGCGTGCTCGCGGTGTTGGTGGCGTCGATCTCCTATGCGGTCAGCGCGCTGTTCCAGCGGACCAAGATGAGGGGCATGAATGTGTATGAGCAGAGCTTTGGGCAGCTTCTTGTGACCTCGATCCTCGCCCTTCCGATCGCCGCCCCGGCCCTGCCCCACGTCCACCTGGCGGTGCTCTCGATGGCAGCCGTGATCGCGCTGGGCGTCGCCGGCTCGGGGGTCGCGTACTTGCTCTACTACTACACGATGAACACGCTCGGACCCGTGCGCGCGACCGGCGTCACCTTTGTGGTGCCGATCACGGCCGTGTTCTGGGGCGTGGTGCTGCTGCACGAAGTGCTGACGCTGCCGATCATCGTCGGCATGCTGGTCATCCTGGTCGGCATCGTGCTCACCAACTTGCGCCGGAGCAAGCGCGGTCAAGCGTCAGCGAAAGAACCCGCCGCCGCGTGAGCGAATTCCTCGACGAGCACGCGGCGCAGCTGCGCGCGGCGGCGACGCGAATCCGGCCTCACGTGCGCCGTACGCCGGCTCTACGCACCGACCTGGATCCGGACCTTCGTTTCAAGGCGGAATGTTTCCAGGTCACCGGCTCCTTCAAGCCCCGAGGTGCATTCAACGCCGTGCTCTCGCTGCTCGAGCGAGGTCCTCGACCGAAGGGCTTCATCGCGGTGAGCTCGGGCAATCACGCGCAGGCGGTGGCCCTGGCCGCCCGCACGGTCGGCCTGCCCGCGCTCATCCTGATCCCCGAGGATGCCAACCCGGCCAAGGTCGCGGCGACGCGGGCACTGGGCGCGGAGGTCATGCAGGACGGCATCACATTCGCGAATCGGGAGCAGCGCCTCCACGAGGTCATGGCCGAGAGGCAGCTGACGCTGGTGCACCCGTTCGACGACTGGGACGTCATCCACGGGCAGGGCACCGCGGCGCTCGAGCTGCTCGAAGACGAGCCGGCGCTCGAGGTGATCGCGACCCCCGTTGGCGGTGGCGGCCTGCTGTCGGGAACCGCGCTCGCCGCCAAGAGCCACGGCGCTTCGGTCAGGGTGGTCGGCGTCGAGCCGGAAGTGGCTGACGACGCCTACCGGAGCTGGAAGGCGGGCAGCATCCAGAAGCTCGATCACTCCCCGGCGACGCTGGCTGACGGCGTGCGGACGACCGCCATCGGCGTGCGCAACTTCGAGGTCATGTTTGGCCAAGGGCTCGTCGACGAGATCGTCACCGTCAGCGAAGAGGAGATTGCCTCGGCGGTCGCGCTGGCGTGGACCCGTCTGCACCTCGCCCTGGAGCCGACGGGCGCCCTGCCTCTGGCCGCCTACGCCTGTGGAAAGCTGCGCGGGGGCCGCACCGGCCTGGTCTTCACCGGCGGCAACGCCAACCTCGAAACGGTGGCTACACTGCTCACCCAACCATGATTCCGGTCAAAGACGTGATGACGCGAAACGTGATCACATTCCGCGAGGACACGCCGCTGGAGGAGATCGCGACGACGCTGGCGTCCAAGCGCATCACCGGCGCGCCGGTGATCGGAAGCGACGGACACGTGACCGGCATCGTCTCCGAGATCGATGTCTTTTCGAAGAAGGGAAAGGTCGCGCGCGACATCATGAGCTCGCACGTCATCACCGTCAGCGAGGACACCGGCATCGACGAGGCGGCGCGGCTCTTGATCGGCGAGCGCATCCGCCGGGTGCCGGTGATCAAGCACGGAAAGATGGTCGGCCTCCTGAGCCGTTCCGATGTGCTGGACTTCTTCGCGAGCACGCGTTGGACCTGCAACGTCTGCGGGCGCTGGGAGCGCGGGCTGGAGATGCCGGAGCGCTGTCATTCCTGCTCGAGCACCGACATCCACCTGGAGCGCGCCGATCCTGGCCACTAGCAGTGTCCAGCCCCGAAGTTCCTTGCATCTTCGCGGCCTAGACGGCCGGGCGCCGTCTCCCCCCGCGGAATCTGGCGATTCAGCGGGGACCCCGAGAGAGGCGCTGAAGCCTGCGTCAAGGGGCCCGGCGCAGCGTTGTCACGCATCTAGCGATGCGTTCCTAGCTGCGCCACCCTTTCCTTGGCTCCGGCCGCCGATGCCGCGAAATATGCGGCGGACCTCGGAGGCCGGACACTGACTCATCGTCTGTCTCTGAAAGCTCAGAGTTTCACGGAGTCCGTCATTCGCGAGATGACGCGCTTGAATCTCGCCCTCAACGGTCCGGAGCGTGCCATCAACTTCGCGCAGGGCTTTCCCGACTTCCAAACCGATCCGCGGATCCTGGAGGCGGCGGCCGCGGCGCTACGCGACGGGTACAACCAGTACGCGACCACGTGGGGTGCGCCCCAGCTGCGGTCGGCGGTGGCGAGAAAGCAGTCGGCCGCCTGGGGCCGTCCCGTCGATCCCGACACCGAGATCACGGTCTCGTGCGGGGCCACCGAAGCCATGATCGCGGCCATGCTGACGGCCGTGGACCCGGGCGACGAGGTCGTCATCTTCGAGCCCTTCTACGAGAACTACGGCCCGGACTGCATCCTGAGCGGCGCCACGCCCCGCTTTGTGACGCTGCGTCCGCCCGACTGGTCGTTCGATCCCGACGAGCTCCGCTCGGCCTTCACGAGCAAGACGCGAGCCATCGTCGTCAACACGCCCCACAACCCGACCGGCAAGGTGTACACGCGGTCAGAGCTCGAGTTGATCGCGGAGCTCTGCGTCGAGCACGACGCCATTGCGATCACCGACGAGATCTACGAGCACCTCGTGTATCGCGGTCGCCACGTGAGCATGGCCACGGTGGACGGCATGGCGGACCGGACGATCACGATCAGCGGCGCGAGCAAAACGTTCTCGGTCACGGGCTGGCGCGTGGGCTGGATCATCGCGCCCACCGACCTCACCGGCGGCATCCGCAAGGTCCACGACTTCCTCACGGTCGGCGCCGCCCACCCGCTGCAGATAGCGGTCGCGTCCGCCCTCGAGCTCCCTGCGTCCTTTTATGTGGAGCTGGTCGGCGACTACCGCGAGCGCCGCGATGCCATCGTCTCCGGCCTTCAGGAATGTGGTTTCGAGGCGACCACGCCGGACGGCGCCTATTACGTGATGGCGGGGATCGGTGGGTTCGGCTTCGACGACGACACCGCGATGGCGCGCCACCTGATCGAGCAGGTTGCGGTGGCGACGGTGCCGGCTTCGAGCTTCTATCACGATCCAGCGCGCGGTCGCGGCTACCTGCGCTTCAGCTTTCCCAAGCGGTTGGAGACGATCGAGCGAGGCCTCGAGGCGCTGCGCTCATTCAAGCCGAGGCGTTAACAGCCAGGGTTCTCACCACCAGCGGCCTGGCCTAAGTTGGCCGCATGCGCAGGCTGGTTCGAGCGCCACTGCTGTGGATGGTCCTGGTCGAGGGCGCCGTGGTCGGCGCGCTGATCCTGGTCGCGTGGCATGCGATCGCCGGGGCGTCGGCATCAGGGCCGTCCGCCCCATTCACCTTCCCGCCGGCTGCCGCGTCTCCGGCCGGCACCGCCTTGCCGGCTGCCGGAGTGCCTGTCACCAACGCCGGCTCACGTGGCCCGGCCCCCGGGCTCAACCTGGCGGTCGATTTCTGGCGTGAGCGGCTTGGCAGCCTCAACCACGACCAGGCGGAGTTCGAGGCGCTGGAATGGAAGATCACCCACACGGTCATGGACTCGGCCCGCGACTATCTGGAGACGGTCGTGCTCCCGGCCGTCAGGCGCGCCGAGGGGGGCGCCTAGAGGCGGGCTACTTCTGCTCCGGGGCCATGGTGACGTTGCCGTTCAGCGTCGCTCCGTCCTCGACTGTCAGCCGCCCGACCTTGACGTCGCCGTTGAGGCGCCCGGAGCCGCCGAGGGTGAGGCGGCGGCGCGCGGTCACGTTGCCATTGACCTGGCCTCGAACGCTGATGTTCGCGCCTTCGATCGTGGCCTGGACGTTGGCCGAGCTGTCCACGGAGATGTCGCCGCTGGCCTTGAGCTCGCCCTCGACGTTGCCCTGGACTTTGAGGTCCCCCTGGATGTCCAGGCGGCCGTGCAAGCTATCGCGAGGGCCGAGATTGACGACGTTGTTGCCACCGTTCGGGGTGGTCGCGGGTGCCGATTTTTCAGCCTGGGCCATTTGGGCGTCCTCCACAGCGTTGATGAGCCTTTCGCTAGTTCTGCTCAACTCTGACGGTTAACTTGACTTGCGCCTAAGCGCGTATCTCGGAAGAGTTGGGAATTAGACGAGCTAGCATCGTAGCAAAGTGGTCGGCGGACATCAGGAAAGGGAGGCAACCGGGATCCCGGCGTATGTGGAAGCCCTGGGTGTAGAGCGATGGCGCTGATGGATCCAGACGCGTCCGACGAGATGATCGACCACCTGGTCGATTTCTTCGACCAGATCGCTCCCGTCTACGACGCCTGGGCGGGGGGGCAGCACGGCCGGATCGCGACCAGGCTGGTCGAGCTGGTCAAACCCAAGAAGGGCCAGCAGGCCCTCGACGTCGGGACCGGCACCGGCCTGGTCGCCCACCTGGTGGCGGCGAAGGTAAGCCCTGGTTCGGTGATCGGCATCGACCTGTCGGATCGCATGCTCTCGATCGCGCGTTCGCGGCGGAGCAAGAACACGCAGTTCCTGGGCATGGCCGCGGAGCGTCTTGTTTTCAGGCCGGAGACCTTCGACCTGGTGACCATGGGCGACACGCTCGCGTACCTTTCCGACCCGGGCGATGGGCTGAGCGAGGCGTATCGCGTGCTCAAGACCGGCGGCCGGCTCGCCGTCTCGTGCCAGAGGCGCAGTCTTTCCACCCGCGCCCAGGACCTCTTTTTCCAGGGCCTCGCCCCGATGGCGCGGAGGCACTACTTGAGCATTCCGCGTTACAGCTCGGAACGCAGCCGCTTTGGCGAACCCGACGTCCTGCCCAAGCTGCTGGATTCGGCGGGCTTCAAGGTCGACATGCTCACGGAGATGGTCATGGGTGGTCGCACCCAGAACGCCCGCGAGTGGACGGACCTGATGGCCGGCGCCGGGCCCCTCCCATATACCCTGATCAGGGCCCTGGGTCCGCGTCACCGGATTGACCTCGAGGCCGAGGTCGAGGCGGCGATGGAGAGCCTCGGCGATCCAGACGACGCTTTTCGCTATCACCACTCGTACCTGATGGCGGTGGCCACCAAGCGCTGAGGCGTCGCGGTCAGTCGGTCGACCGCGCCACGGCTCGGGTGCGACCAATGGTCAGTCCCGCCACCAGGGCCGCCAGCAGGCAAAGCGCCGCCGCCACTGCGAATATCTCGCGATACTCCTGAAGGAAAGCGGCCCCCACCAGCCGCTCGAGCTGATCGACCTGGGCGCGGACGTCCCCCGTGAGCTGTGGAGTGCCGAGTATCTGGCGAAAGCGAAACAGGCCGTATGCCGTCAGGGCGGCAAGGCCGATGAGCATCCCGACCGTCCTGGCGAGGACCACCAGGCTCGAGGCGAGGCCGTGATGCTCGGCGCGGGTCAGCTCCAGGACCCTCGCCGCCAGCGGCGCGATGACGACCCCAAAACCGAGTCCGCACACGCCGAGGGCGATGGTCGCCACGGGCAGCGGGCCGAATCGCACGTCCAGCTCGTTGGCCTGCCAGCCCGCCATCTGGGTGAAGGCGGCTGCGGCCAGAACCATCCCCGCGACCGCTGTGGCCCGCGCGCCGATACGCCGCGCGAGCAGGCCCCCGATCAACGCGCCGATGGGAACTCCGATCAGAAAGCGCGAAAGCAGCAGCCCCGACCCGAGCTGGTCGAGCTTGAACACGAGCCGGCCGAGGAGCGGGACGTCGACGAGCGCGACCATCAGAGCGACGCCGATCAGCAGGTTGGCCAACGTGGCGCCGATGAAGGCGCGGCTGTGCAGAAGTCGTTGCGGAATCAGCGGCTCGAGGCGGGTTGCCTGGCGCCTCGCATACAGGCCGAGGACGACCAGGCTCAGCGCCCCGACCGGGATGAGCAATCCGCTCGTGGCCCGGGTGTTGGGGTCGTCTGGATACAGGGCGAGCACGAGCAGCGCCAGGCCCGATCCAAGCAAGGCCGCGCCGACCCAGTCGAGCGAAGTCGCCGCCGACGCATCGAGCCTGCTCTGCCGGCGGCTGCCAATCAGGAGTCCAGCGGCGCAGAGCGCGGCGAGCGGGAGGTTCAGCCAGAAGACGAAGCGCCAGCCGCCGATGGTGGCTGCGGCCGCGGCGAGCGTGGCGCCGTACAGCGGTCCGAACACGCTGCCGGCCTCCTGCATCGCGGCCACAGATCCCAATGCAAGCGACCGGCGCTCGTCGCGATAGAGGTCGGCGGCGAGGGCCAATGAGAGCGGAACCAATCCTCCCCCGCCGAGGCCCTGGAGGAACCGGCCGCCGACGAGCCAAGCGAGCGCTGGACCTGGGAAGCTCCATAAGCCGGCGGTCGCGGTGATCGCGGAGCCGGCCGCGAAAATCAGCATGCAGACCGCGTAAACGGGCGCCCGGCCGCGCACGTCCGAATAAGCGCCGAGCAGGGGCATCGCCACCACATAGCCGCCGAGAAAGCCGGTGACGATCGGGGTGGCTTGCTCGAAACGGTCGATGGTCAGGCCGATGTCGGCGACCATCGAGGGCAGGATCGTGACGACGACGTAAGCGTCAAGGGCCGTGACGAAGAGCCCGGCACCGGCGATCAGAAGGAGGAGTGGGCGCCTGGTGGGCGGCGCGGAGTCAGAAACCGCGGGCGGTGTCGTTAAGACACCGGCGGTGTGGGGATGGTGACGCTGCCGTTGAAGCTGCTGAGGTCGACTTCGACCGAGCTGGCGGTGCCGTTGTCGCCGAAAAGACCCGACAGCACGGCCTTGCGGATCAGGTGATCCGAGCCTCCGATCCAGAAGATGGCGTCGACATCCCCTGACGAGTTGAGCTGCGGCAGCATGCTGCGGATCTGGCTCGCGTCGTAGGTCGCCTCCACCTTGTTCGAGTCCACCCCGTCGACCTTCTCAGCGCCCAGGTTCTTGGGGTTGCGGCCGGCGGGGATGACAGCGGGCAGGCCGGTCTTGGCGTCGAAGAGCTTGGCCAGATCCGGGATGTCGGCGGCGTCGGCCCCGGTCAGCTCGTTGTAGCCGGAAAAGGGCAGGTGGAGGTAGACATGACCGCCGGCGATGATCACCTCCAGCGCGATCTGGACGTCCTGCTGGCGCACTGTGTATGTCGCGTCGCTGTCGCCCGGCAGGCGCACCGCAGCCCTGGCGGCGACCAACGCAAAACCGCGAAAGGTGACGGTGCCCTTGGTGAACTTCAGGTTGGCGTGGACCGTCTTCAACTTGGCCATCGCCGCGCCACCGCCGCGCAGGGCGATGGCCGGATCCTCGGGCGGCGAGTTCCCACACGCGACCAACAAAATCAGGACCAGCGCACCGGCGCAAGACGACGCGAGCCTGGTCCTCACCTCACAAGTATCAGCCCCGCATCAGGCCTGTTTGTGACGGGGTCGGCGTCAATCAGGGCGGTCGTCGGCGGCACGCACGATGAGCCGGATGGGCCGGTCGTAGAAGAAATAGTCCCAAGCCCAGTTGACGAGCACGACGATTCGGCTCCGGAAGCTGATCACGTTGATGAGGTGAACGAAGAGCCACATCAACCAGCCGAGGAATCCGGTCAGGCGAATGGGGCCGAGCTGCGCCACCGCCGAGTTCCGACCGATCGTGGCCATGATTCCTGGATCCGTGTATCGGAAGTTGGTGGCGCCGTAGCCCCGCAGCAGATCCTTGATCGTGGCGCCGACGTGCCGGCCCTCCTGCATAGCGACCGGGATGAGCATCGGCAGTGGAGTGCCATCATCCATAGGGCCCGCGAGGTCACCGATCACGAACACCTCGGGATGCCCCGTCGCCTGCAGGGTCGGCAGGACCTGGACGCGCCCCTGCCTGCCCAGCGAGAAGCCGACGGCGCTCCCCACTTCGGAAGCGCGCACCCCGGCTGTCCAGATCACCGTCGAAGCCGGGACCTCGTGCCCATCGACCAGACGGATCGAGCCCGCGGCCACGTCAGCGACTTTGGCCTTCAACAGGACCTCGACTCCCTTCTTCTCGAGTGACCGGCGGGCAGCTTCGCGCAGCGGCTCGGCGAACGTTCCGAGCAGAAAACCCGCCGCCTCTAGAAGCACCACCCGCACCAGGCCGAGGTCCAGGTCGCGATAGTCCCTGCTCAGGACCAGGCGGGTCAGCTCGGCAAGGGCCCCGGCCATCTCGACACCGGTTGGTCCGCCGCCCACCACCGCGAAGGTGAGCAGCGTTCGCCGCTGCTCGCGATCGTCGGTCCACCTGGCTTCCTCAAAACGCATCAACACGCGGTTTCTCACGGCCAGGCCTTCATCGAGATCCTTCAAGCCGAAAGCGTGTTTCGCGAGCGACGAGTTGCCGAAGTAGTCGCTCTGGCTGCCTGAGGCCAGGACGAGATAGTCGTAGGCGAGCGGGCCATGGTCGGTCAGCAGCCGGCGCTGCACGAAGTCGGCGCCCGTGACGTTGGCGAGCAGGAAGTCCGCGTTGCGCAGGGGCCGGATCAGCTGCCGCACCGGTCGCGCGATCTCACCGGGGTCGAGCACCGCCGAGGCGACCTGGTAGAGCAGGGGAGTGAAGAGGTGGTAGTTGTTGCGGTCGACGAGCAGCACGTCGACCGGCGCTCTCTTCAAGGCTCGTGCGCAGGTGAGGCCGCCGAAGCCGGCGCCCGCGATGACGACCCGCGGCCGAGTCATTTCGCCGGGGGTTTGCGGACCCGTCCTCCGCCGCCCCGCCGCCGGTTGGCCATCTTCTCCAGGGCGACCCCGCCGCCGGTAGCTTCGAGGAGCGACTTGGGCAGCTTCTGCTTTTTCTTGACCACCGGCTCGAAGAGGTCGCCCAGCTTGGCGACGCGCTTCAGGACCTGCTCCGAGTCGAACACGAGCAGGCTCGGATCTTTCGCCTTCAGACACTTCTCGACTTCGTCCCACGTCACCGGCGTGGAAACCGTCGGTCGCGCGCGCGCTCGCAGCGAATAGACGTTGACGGTCGTCTTGTACTCATCGTTCTGGCTCCAGTCGATGAGGACCCGACCGGTGCGGAGCTCCTTCAACTGCTTGTGCACGACGAGGTCCGGGTGTTGGTCCTCGAAGAGCTGCGCAAGTCCTTTCGACACCACCTTCGTCTGCACGTACGTGACCTTGGTGTTGAGCGGGACGTAGAGCTGAAGGCCCTTCGACCCCGACGTCTTGGCGCAGCAGTCCAGGCCGTGCTCGGCGAACACGTCGCGCAGCATCAATCCGACCCGGCAGCACTCGACGATGGTCGCCGGCGGTCCCGGGTCGAGGTCGAAGACAAGCGTCCGCGGCTCCGGCAGGTTCGAGGCAAGCGACAGCGAGGTGTGGAACTCGAGCGTCGCGATTTGGGCGAGCCACACCAGTGTCGGCACGTCCTGGCACAGGCAGTAATACATGTCGCGGTTGTTCCCGCCGCTCCACACCGTCGCGGTCTCCACCCACGGCGGGCGATGCTTCGGACAGTTCTTCTCGTAGAAGAACTCCGCGTCGACTCCGTTGGGATACCGCTTGAGGGTCAGCGGGTGGTCGCGGGTGTGGGGTAGGAGTGCGGGCGCCATCCTCGTGTAGTAATCGATCACCTGCCCCTTGGTGAAGCCAACTTCGGGATACAGGACCTTGTCCAGGTTGGTCAGCTTGAGCGTGCGGCCTTCGATCTGAACCTCGACCTCGGTGCTTTTAGCCACCTTCGCGCACGACCTCGATCGCCGGCTTGTCCGTCCGCAGTCCCTTGAATGCGGGCGCGCGCAGCTGGCCCGACCTCGTCCACTCGACGAACTCGAACTCGCCCACAAGCTCGGGCTTCACGAAATGGGCGCCTTTCGGTGGCGTGCCCCGATCGAACGGGCTGGTCTTGATCTCGATCGGCTTCATCAGCTTGCTGAGCTTTTCGAGCATCTCCTCTGTGAAGCCGGTGCCGACCTTGCCCGCGTACACGAACTCCCCCTTCTCGTAATAGCCCACCAGCAATGCGCCGGGATATCCGCGCCGCTTGCCCTCGCCTTCGAGCCAGCCCGCGATCACGAGCTCCTGGCCCATCCGGTTCTTGAGCTTGACCCACGCGCCGCTGCGCTTACCCGGCTCGTACGGCGAGTCGAGCTTCTTGCCCATGATGCCTTCGAGGCCGGCCTTGCGGCTGGCTTCGAGCATGGTCGGCCCGCCTCCCTTCTCGTAGGGCGGGGCCTGCCAGGAGGCGCCTTTCAGCTTCAGCGCCTCGAGTTTTTTCCGCCGGCCCGTGTATGGCTCTTTGAGCAGCGAATGACCGTCCTGCCACATGACGTCGAACACCATGTAGGTGACGGGGACTTCCTTCATCTTCCGGCGGATCTCCGACTCGGACGTGAGGCCCATCCGCTGCTGGATCTCCTCGAAGCTGGGGCGGCCCTTGTCGTCGAGCGCGACGATCTCGCCGTCGAGGATGACCTCATTGGATCCCAGCGCCCGGCCCAGAGCGTGAATCTCCGGGTAGCGCGCGGTGACGTTCTCGCCGCTGCGGCTCAAGAGTTTGACGACGCCGCCTTCGACGTATGCCTCGGCCCGGATGCCGTCCCATTTGAACTCGAAGCCCCAGGCATCGTCCGGCGTGGGCGTCTTCTTGACGACCTTGGCGAGCATCGGCTCGATGCGCTCCGGCATCGGCTGGCGCCCAGGATCCTGCGGAGGATCCATGCGGTGGATCATCCAGTTCTCGCCGTTGGTCTGGAATAGCACGTACCGGCCCTTGAGCTTTTTTCCGTGCAGGACGACCATGACCTCGCGGGCAGAGAACTTCTCGGTGTCGTAGGTCCCGCTGTCCCAGATCAGGACCTTGCCCGCGCCGTAGTTCCCGGCGGGAATGTCGCCATGGAAGTCGATGTAATCGAGCGGGTGATCCTCGACGTGGACCGCGAGGTGATTCTTCTTGGGGTCGGCCGGTACGCCTTTTGGCACCGCCCAGGAAACAAGAACGCCGTCCTTCTCGAGCCTGAAATCCCAATGCAGGCGGCGTGCGTGGTGCTCCTGGACGACGAACCGAGGCGCCTTGGTCTCCTTGCGCGGGACCTTGGCGCCTGGTTCGGGTGTCTTTTTGAAATCACGTTTGGCCTCGTACTCGGCGAGCTTTTTGGCCACGTTGAAAGGTTAGGCCACCGCGGCTTCCGCCTTCTTGAGTCGCACCTCCAGACCAATCCCTTCCGTCGTGATTTCGCATGCATGGAATGGACTCTCAGCCGCGAGCCGCTCAAAGCGAGCCGGCGAGTAGGCCCGGCGCTTGAGCATCTCCAGCGTCGCCTTGGTTGAGAAGGTGCTCCACCAGCCCAGGTGCATCTTCTGCACCTCGAGGTTGATGTCGGCGTGGGACGCCTCGCTGCTCATGTCCTGGATCACCGCCTTCCCGCCCGTGCGCAGGACCCGATACATCTCGTCCAGGGCGCTGGCCGGATACACGAAGTTCTTCAAGGCGGCCTGGCAGACGATGAGGTCGAATGAATCCGCCTCGAACGGCATGACCGCGGCGTCACCCTGGCGAAAGTCGACACTCACTCCCGCCTGGCTTGCGTGTTCGCTTCCGATCTGGACGAACGTGCGGCTGATGTCCAGGCCTGTGACCTGGAATCCGAGCCGTGCGATCTCGACCGCCAGGTATCCACGGCCGGGCGCGACCTCTGAAGCCTCGGCCGGCAACAGACCCGCAGCCTCGAGCAGCCTTTTCACCGTCGCGTAGGTGGCGCTGCGGACCAGGGAGTCCGGGACCTGCTCTCGCTTGCATCGTGCTTCTCCTGAACGACCCTAACGGCGTTAGGGTCCGAGGGTCGCCATGTTACCCCTAACGGTGTTAGGATGGCAAGCGTGAACGAAAAAGAGGCCGGCCTGAGCCGTGGGCGACTGGTATCGGAAGCGCTCGGGCTGGTCCAGGAAGAGGGGCTGGACGCGCTGTCGATGCGGAGGCTGGCCGACCGGCTGAAAGTCAAGGCCGCCTCGCTCTACTGGCACGTTCGGGATCGCCGTGAGCTGCTCGAGCTGCTGGCCGAGTCGATCCTGGTTACGGTCGGACCGCCGCGGAGCCGTCTCGATTGGCGGTCCTCCATCCTCGACGCGCTCGAGGCACTGGGCGAGCAGGTCGACGCTCAGAAGGACGCGACCCGGGTCCTGCTCGAGGTCCCGGACTCCCTGGTCCGCAGCGCCACCTACGCGACGGTGAAAAGGCTGCTCGAGGCTGCGGGTCTGTTGCCGGCCGAGGCTTCAGAGGTCGCGCTGATGGCCATGGTCCACGTCATCGCGTCGGCGGCTCCGATCCAGGAGCCGCCAGCGGAGGCGGGATCGATCGCGACGATCGCGATCGACTCAGGATCGCGAGGCGTGCTCGTCCGCCCGGGAACTGACATGCAAGAGCTTATCAGAACCGCCGGCGATGGAGCCTCTGCCGCACCGGCAATCGTGCGCGGAGAGCGCGTCGTGGTCAGGAGACTGCGCGGCGTCGGCTACGGCGAGATTGAGCTGAACCCGCGCCACCCCTGGCGTTTCCAGGTCCA
>WNFT01005480.1_pt1 | contig 14439 bp, 9 predicted proteins | sample 5400191 | NCBI WGS metagenome assembly WNFT01 (sample SAMN13153359, study PRJNA577476) | soil metagenome | isolation source: 80 cm saprolite under Madrone tree | place: USA:California | collected 2016-06-14
TCGAGTATTCAATCGCTGATGATGAACCAGCTCTCCCCGGCGCTGTTTCTTGATACGGTCAACTCCTATCAGCGCACTGCGGCAATCAAAGCTGCCATTGAACTCGATCTCTTCACCGCCATCGGTGAAGGGCACCAAACATCTCAGGCGCTCGCTCTACGCTGCGGCGCCACCGAACGCGGCATGCGTATCCTCGCCGATTATTTAGTAGTCATTGGATTCTTGAGGAAGAAAAGGGGTCGATACGGTCTAACCGTTGATTCCGCAATGATGCTGGATCGTCGCTCTCCCGGGTATCTGGCGGACGCGATTGAGTTCTTCCTCTCGCCGATGTTGACCGACGGATTTAGAGACGTCACGGCCGTCGTCCGCAAAGGTGGGACTTTGCTTCCCGAAGCTGGAACCATAGCGCCCGATCATCATGTGTGGGTTAAATTCGCCCGGGCCATGGCTCCAATGACCGCAGTCCCGGCGAAAAAGATGGCCAGACTTGTTGATAAGAGGCCGGCACAGAAGCTGAAGGTGTTGGACCTCGCTGCCAGTCATGGTATGTACGGGATTGAGATTGCTCGACGCAACAAACGGGCTGAAGTATTACTTGAACTTGAACCAATTCTTTGCCGCAAGTTCAATCAAAACCGAGAGATTTCGCATCTCCACCTTGTCGACGATTCGTGTTTTGGAACCATTAAATTGCCGAAAGTGCAAAATCGGAACTTAAGTATTGCCGGAAGTGCAGCAGTGAAAAAGAATCGCAAGTCAGCGCTCGCCAGAGGACGGGCAACGGAATAGCTGTACCAGCGAATGAGGGGAAACAGCCAGATAGATGCGAGTAACATAGGCGCAGCTATTAAAGACATGGGTCGAATTAGATCCGCAAAAGTTGATCACATATCGGCCACTTCAGCAAAACATTAGTTGAATCTTATTGGTGGAGCAGAGGGCGAATCCCTAACCTCCGCATTGCGAACGGCAAAACAAGCTCACTGCAGATTTTGACATGCAGTGACATAATTTACGATTCTTCACGGGTTGTAGCCATCACAGGAGGAGCAAATTTCTGTGCAGTTTTTATTCGTCGATTTTCATCGATTTGCGTTGAGTAGACTGACGAATCGATGGCATTTTTGAGTCGATTTCCCAGCAAATTTTTCTGGCCTCCGCAGAGCAGGTGCGGAGATTCGCTTTTCTGGCTTTGACTAGGTTTTTTGTCACTTCACTTTTCTGCCAAACACAAACTCCGGGGACCCTCAATATCCTTTTTGTGTAGGAAAGATCGCTACGATAAGACCGGCGGCATCATTTCCTCGACGCCGGAAATGTCACTTGACGTCTAGATTGATCGCTCCCTGTATGTATGAGTGCCCATCAAAGTGAGTCGTCGCTTAATGTGACAGCGCCAAAATCGCTTCGATCTTAAGAGGCAAATAGTTGAGAGCAGAGTGGTTGTTGGTGAGGTTAAGAATCTTAAGTGAAGCCACACAAATTGGCCGAAGAGACAGCGCAAGCTTGTGTTAACGCGATTTATCGCCAACTGCTCGAGAAAAGTGCTTTACAATCTCGCGGTTGTCGCTCAACTAAAAGGCTTTTGATTTCTATATTGTTCATCCTGCTCGCGGAGAACTTATGACCACACAAGCGTGTCCGAGTCCGACGTCGATCGCCGTGACTTCAGACAGACCGCAATCGTTTCTCGACCGTCCTTGGGTAACGATCACCGGTGTCATATTGCTGCTTTTGGTTTTGGAAGGGCAGTTGTTGTATTCCGTCCGGCGAGAGTCGCTTACGTGGGACGAAGGCGATCACATCTTCGCCGGATACATGTCGCTCAAGCATCACGATTTTGGCCTGAATCCTGAGCACCCTCCGCTAGTAAAAATTGTTGCCGCTCTACCGCTTCAAAACATGACTCTTCGTGAGCCACAGCTACAGAACCGCTACTTCAAAAACGAGGCGTATCTCAGCGGAGGTGATTTTATCTTCCAGAATGACTTTGAGACCATCATCTTCCGCGCCCGAATGGCCGCCTCGATCTTTGCTTTGATGGTCGCGCTGCTGGCCTTCCTGAGCGCACGCGAGATGTTCGGCACCGGTGCAGGATTCATCACCCTCTTGCTGATGGTCTTCGAACCGAATTTCCTTGCTCACGGTGCCCTGGTAACCACCGATACCGGAGCGGCCTGCTGCCTGCTGGCCAGCATTTACGCGTTCTACCGCTATATGAAATCGCCGTCGTGGGGACGCGTCGCGGTGCTGGGCCTCGCCGCCGGCATCTTCTTCATCACAAAGCATTCGGCCGTGCTTCTGCCGGCGATGCTGATCCTCCTTGCCATCACCGAGCTGTTACGGCGACGTCAAGTGGGCGACGAAAACCGTCTCCGTCAGGCACTGCGGCTGGCCGGTGTCTTAGTGATTGCCGCAGTCATCGCGGTTGGAATCATGTGGACCGGCTATGGGTTTCGCTATTCGGCTCGTCCGGCGGGACAGCAGATCAATCCGCTGCTAGAGAGCACGCTGGGAAACTTGAGTCCGGTCGAAGGCAAGGCCGTCACCTTCATGGCGCGCTGGAAGCTACTGCCCGAATCGTGGCTCTACGGACTAGCCGATGTCCGCTCGGTAGCCAATACCTGGCCCAGCTACATTTTCGGGAAGGTCTACGCCCACGGTGTGTGGTTTTACTTCCCGGTGGCGTTTGTTATCAAGGCGACACTGACCACGCTGATCTTCCTGCCGCTGATCGTTTATGCCATCGCAACTGGGAAGCTGCGGGGTTGGCGCGAGATCCTGTTCCTCTCTCTGCCACCGTCGCTCTACTTCTGCATCTCTATGACTTCGAAGCTGAACATCGGCGTGCGTCATATCCTGCTTGTCTTCATCTTCTTACTCGTGCTGGCAGGCGGGGCCGCGTGGAGCCTGATCTGCAAGGATCGGCGCTGGGCGTGGCCAATTGGCGCCCTCATTCTCTTCCATGTCATTTCGTCATTGCGAGCGTTCCCAACTTCCTACATCGCCTATGCCAATGAACTCTGGGGCGGACCGACCAATATCCACAAATATCTGACCGATTCCACCACCGACTGGGGGCAGCAACTGAAAGCTGTCAAGCGATATGTCGATGAGCGCGGGATTCAGCAGTGTTGGTTTGCTTACACAGCCGAACCGGCAATTCCCTTCCGCGCTTACGGTATCCCTTGCAAGACGCTGCCGACAATGGACTCGATGTGGTTCGGCCTGAAGACTGATACACCTTCAGCCATCCAGGGACCGGTATTCATCAGCCACATCCCATTGACTTTCTATGAATCGGGATCCAGCCTGCTGAGTCCGTATCGGGAATTCGAGAAACTCACGCCAACAGCTGTCATCGAAAACGGCGTGTTTGTCTACGACGGTACCTTCGAGATTCCATACGCCGCAGCTTTCGATCGCGCGGTCAAGTCCCGAGACCTGCTCGAGCAGCATCAACCCGAACAGGCTTTAGAAGCGGCTCAAGCCGCAATTGCCATCGCGCCCGACTACATGACATTCGAAAAGGCGCTCGCGATAGCCCGCAGCATGGAACCAACTGCACAGGAGGTCTGGATCGCAAGGGTGCAGGAGAAATTCGTCGGGCTGTAAGCCCAGCACGTCAAAAGAACAAGGGTGGCGAATACGAACGCCGCCCTTCTCGCTTCCGCTCATAAGTTATCGGATGACGCCGCCCGTCCCAGCACCCCACGCGGGCTGCCCGCGTTGGACCCCGCAACGGCCCGCTGCCGCCAACGAACTTGTCATGACTGAGGAAGATGTCTGTTGGCCGGTGCGTGTCACGGGTTTCCGCTTTCTGAATCTGACAGCTCGTTGAGGTCCGTTTGATCGGTAGTCACAAATTGCCATCCTCTGAGAGCATGAAGAAAACGAGAAATACGTTTCCAGGATGGGGGGCAGCGTTTGCTCCAATCGGTCGGTGGCATTGGTGCGCTCAATGACTCGTCACACATGTTCATCTACGTTTAGAAACGTTTGCGACATACCCCCATATTTCGGAGAGACAGATCCAGGCTGCGATGTCCTGATCTTACCGTTTTGAAGGAAAGTAGAGCGAACCTGCGACCCGCTGATTAAGAGTCTAATTTTTATAGTAGCAGATGCCGTCAGATGCGAGCAGATAGCTTCAAAATGCCTGTAATAGTTGGCGTCGCAAATGCGGATGGATTCAGATTGATACAGATGCGTGCGGAAAAATTCCGATAGCTGATCCACCATAGTGCCAACTTGGCACAATCAGCACCGACGATATCACTCAGAAGAATGAATATCGCAGTGGAGTCGGTGCCCACTGGCCTTTCTTCTCCGACGCGGGGCGTATTGTTCAAAAAGATCTCGACATCGCCGAGTACCCGGACCCCGAGCACAATCCCATGATCCCGCATGTCATCGTCCTCGAACCTGGTCTCGTGATATTGAAGATCTATAATGGCTACTGGTTTTTTGGCCGGCCGACCATCGAAGAGTTGCGGCAAGACTTGCGCGCTATGTTGAAAAAATGCCGGCCGGACTGGGACATCACAAGGCCGGAACTTAAAGCGGCATGGCAAGGAGGGCGCAAAAAACTCTTCTATCCGTACGGCAAGACATACGTCCAAACGCTTGGTGAAAAGGAATAGCACTGAGCGATTGGTTAAGGTCTACGATACCCGATCCGGTTTGTTGAAGGCCGGGGAATTGTAGTACCCGCGACCGCTGGGCAAGTTACAGTCTGGCAGCTTTTCGGCTCACCTGGAATTCCGGAGCGCGGTCAAGGCAGGGACTTCTCCATGTACCGCGCGCCTATTCAAAGACTTGTTGCGTGGTACCAGTATCCAACGAAGCGTTCAAGTTGCCGCTGCCTTCGCGGCACGCTGTCGCAGATTACGCATGCCGTCGAAGATCGAAACCTTATTACCGAAATGATTGCTAGAATACCGACTCTTGTATTACTCTCTCGCGAATCAAAGCGTCTTCCGCCGCGAGTTAGCGGCTTAGAATAGCTTGCGGCAGTTGTGCGATCGATTCTCCACGAACAGGAGACTGCGTCAGCCATGTCTTTGGCCCGTCGTTTTTGTTTTGTCATTGCCTTCGCGTGTCCTCTTTTAATTTGGGGGCAGGTTCCCGCACCTGCGCCGTCGCTGGATGATCGTGAGAGCGAGCAACGCATTACCAGATTGCTCGGCGAGATGACGCTGGAAGAAAAAATTGGGCAGCTGGTTCATTTTGCCGACAGTTCCACCGGACCTGGTGCGCCCCATCCAGACTATCGGGACCAGATTGCTCAGGGCAGGGTTGGCTCGCTCGAGAACATCACCGGCGCGGCGCAGACCAATGCCTTGCAGAAGCTCGCCATCGAGAAATCGCGCTTGCATATTCCCCTTGTCTTCGCATTGGACGTAATCCACGGATATCGCACTATCTTCCCGGTACCCCTGGCGATGGCCTCAACTTGGGACCCGTCGCTCGTCGAACGCGCTTCGCGTATCGCTGCCAAGGAGGCCACCAGAGAGGGCATCCGCTGGACCTATTCCCCGATGGTTGATATCGCGCGAGATGCGCGATGGGGACGCATTGTGGAGGGGGCAGGCGAAGATCCATATCTGGGATCCGCAATGGCGGCCGCCTATGTGCGAGGATATCAAGGCACTCGTCTGGACGATCCCCAATCGCTGTTAGCTTGCGTTAAGCATTTTGTTGGCTATGGGGCTGCGGAAGGGGGCAAGGATTACAACTCCGTAGAATTATCCGACCGCACTTTGCGTCAAGTGTATCTGCCGCCCTTCCACGCTGCAGTCAAAGCGGGCGCCGGATCGGTCATGAGTGCTTTTAATTCCATCAATGGGGTGCCGGCCACATCGAACTCCTTTACCCTGACCCAGGTGCTGCGCCACGAGTGGGATTTCAAAGGAGTCGTGATTAGTGATTATGGAGCAATCAGGGAAACTATCGCCCACGGAACTGCGCTCGATACTAGAACTGCGGCGCGCAAAGCCCTCTCCGCGGGAATTGATATAGACCTCGAAAGCAACTTGTTTGCCCGGCACTTGGCGGAACTAGTGCGATCCGGAGAAGTACCGCACGAAATTGTCGATCAAGCCGTTCGCCGGGTGCTGCGGATAAAATTTGCTCTCGGCCTCTTTGATCACCCCTACACTCCTGAACCGGCAAGCGGGGAAAAGCCTCAACCCGACGCAGCTGACGTGGAGTTCGCTCGCACAGTCGCTGAGCGTTCGTTCGTGCTCTTGAAAAATGTGAACTCGGATGGCCGACCCATACTTCCGCTGGATGCGAAGCCGCACAAGATCGCGCTGATCGGACCGCTTGCGGACAGCGCCGCCGACATGCTGGGCTGCTGGCGCGCGCGGGGTGATGCAGCGGATGTCGTGACGTTGCGAGCGGCGTTGAACTCGAGAATGAGAGAGGCGGGCGGGCAGGTGCTCTATGCTCCCGGCACGAAAATCTTGACTAAAGACGACACTGGTTTCGCCGAAGCGGTCGAGGCTGCAAAGCAAGCGGATGTTGTTGTCATGGCGCTTGGAGAAGACTCCCAATGGATGACTGGAGAGGCGGCTTCCCGTGCCCATCTCGGACTTCCGGGAAACCAACAGCAACTTCTGGCGGCGGTGGCTGTCACGGGTAAACCGATCGTCTTGGTCGTCTTCAGCGGTCGGCCACTCACGCTTAATTGGGCCGCCGATCACGTTCCCGCGATTTTGCAGGTCTGGTTTCCGGGAGTGCAAGCTGGCGCGGCCTTGGTGCGAGTACTGTTTGGTGATGTCAATCCGAGCGGCAAGCTCACAGTTTCAATGCCTCGTTCCGTGGGCCAGGAACCGCTTTACTATGACGCGCTAAATACTGGCCGTCCTGCTGACGGTGTTGATCTCACTCGCCCACCGACAGACAATCGCGAGAAATATCATAGCCGCTACGTGGATGAACAGAATACCGCGCTGTTCCCCTTTGGCTACGGACTAAGCTACACCACGTTTTCGTACTCTCCCCTAAAGTTGAGCACGATGCGGTTGAGCGCCGATGCCCTGAACCACGACGCCGAAGCGTTACGTGTGTCCACAACCGTAAAAAATTCCGGGACGCGCGCCGGTGATGAAATTGTGGAGCTTTACCTGCGCATGCGCGGGACCAGCATCGCTCTTCCGGTAAGAGAGCTGAAAGGATTCCGAAGAATTACGTTGGCGCCAGGAGAATCACAGCGGGTGGACTTCACTATAGGTCGGAATGAACTAGCTTTCTGGAACATTGATATGCAGAACCTGGTTGAGCCGGCAAGCGCCACCGTGTGGATCGGACCCAACTCTGCAGATGGTCAGAGTGCGGACTTCGTCATTGCCAAGTAAACGGTCGTTCCCAACTGTGCCCTGGGATATCACGAACCGCGAACCAGTTTTGCTTGCGTTCGGAATTCACGTGATGCTTGCTTCTCGAAATCGAGATACTGCGAATTTCGTTTGGAACAGGGACAACAAATGAGATACCGCAAGTTTGGCCGTACTGGAATTGAGGTAAGCGACATCGCGCCCGGCCTGTGGGGCATGGGCGGATGGAGCGGCTCGGAAGACAAGCAGTCACTTGACGCGCTACAACTTTCGGTCGATCTTGGGTGCAACTTTTTTGATACCGCGTGGGCTTATGGCGAGGGCAAAAGCGATGGCTTGCTCGGTCAGACAATTGCCAACAACAAAGGCATGCGACTTTTTGCTGCCTCGAAGATTCCGCCTAAGAATGAGCGCTGGCCCGCGTTGCCCAGTTACACATATCACGACGTCTTTCCGCCGGAACACGTCTTTAAGTATGCCGATCTGGTGCGGAATCAGCTGGGAATGGATTACATCGATCTGCTGCAATTCCACGTCTGGACGGATGAATGGACCGATGAGCCCGATTTCCGCAAGACGCTTGAAAAACTGAAACGTGATGGCATCATCCGCCACTTCGGGTTGAGCTTGAACCGTTGGGAACCGGAGAATGGAATCAAGGCCATTCGCACTGGACTCGTCGACGCCGTGCAATTGATTTACAGCATCTTCGATCAATCACCCGAAGACGAATTATTTCCTGTCTGCCAAGAGCTGAACGTCGGCGTTATTGTCAGGGTAGCGCTCGACGAAGGGAGCCTGGGTGGAAAAATGAGCAAGGACACAAAGTTCCCAAACACTGACTGGCGATCGCGCTACTTCAATGCGGAGAGTCTCGCCAACACCATGGAACGCGTGGACAAGCTCAAACAAATCTTGCCGCCGGGAATGTCCCTTCCGGAGTTGGCGTTGCGCTTCGTGCTGTCTCATCCTGCGGTCGGCACCACTGTGGTTGGGATGAGAAAATCGCAACATGTCCGCGAAAATACAGCGCTGAGTGACACGGGTCCCCTCCCGGCGGATCTGTTGCGGGAGTTGAAGTGGCACCGTTGGGACCGCAAGCCGGCGGCCTGGTCGGATTAAGTAGCGACAGATCTCCTCCGTCAGTTAACCATCGTTCGTGGATTACCGCCAATGCCTTTCCTATGAGTTGTTCTATTTATACGTGGACCCGTCTGAAGTCGAAATAAGCCAAATTCATGTTGCCGTTCGTCAATATGTGTATTGTGAGAACATTCTGCCCTTTGCTAAGGCGAACCTTGAAAAGTGGCGAGGCTAGGCTCCAGTGGTGCCATTGGCGCCAGGCCACGGGGTCCGCAGGATCACTGGTGGACCGGATCTCAAGAGGGCCTGTTTTGTCCGTTCCGTTCACATCGACAGATATGGTACCGCCACGATTCGAGGTGTAGAGGAAATCGGCCGCGTAGGTTCCAGACTGCGCGACATCTACGGTGATATTGAACCACTCGCCGGGTTCGGTCCAGCCGACATAGAGCATGTCTCGAGGAGGAACAACCTTGTCGAAGGGATTGTCGTCAATCGCAGTTGGTTTGCGGTCAAACTTCGTGTAAGAAGTATCTACTCCCTCATGGACACGAAACTCATTGAGGTAGGTCCCATCCGCCGGATTCAACTCCCCGCTGCCGTGGTTCTTTGCATCGGTGTCGTAATACGCGACTCCTTCGCTACCCAGGTCGTAGTAGGCGCATATTACCCGTCCCGGTATTTTTTGCGGACCGCCTTTGTAGCGGCTGTCGTGATAAGGCAAGCCTTTATACTGGCTCAAAAATGATTGGGAAAACGCAGTTGTCGGTAAAATCGATGCGGCAACGACGCATAACGAAAACACTCTCCGGCTCATTCTCCAACTCCCCTAGCACCGATCATGCTATGCACAAGAATCGAATGCTTCCATTAGACTGCTGTGGGTTCGTAGCCGAGCGAGCAACGCGGCCCTCGCGTAATTTAGTAAATGACCTCCAATTGCGGAACTGCGCTACACAACGGCGGCTCAAGTGTATCCTAGACTTCAGCTGACCTGGAAAAGTTTTGATCCCGTGCGCTTTTCCGAGATTGCGCGAGTACTTCTTGTCCGTCCCATTGTTCCAATGTTCATGTACACCAAGGCTGCGGCAGCGGATGCCGTCGCGTTCGGGATCATAGACCGTCTTCGAAGGCGGGTCATGAGCCAAGGCAGCTTCGCGCAAGTAGTTAGCCTGCATACAAGGTGCTGGAGGTAATTCAAATTTGAATCAGTTTGCTAAGTGGCAGGACTGCTTGAAGCCTCGGTTATGATAGGGAGAAGTCCTCGAAATTTGGGTTAACATCGGGGGAGGCTGTCGCAGACTGGCTGGGACAAGTCGGTCGCCTGAGTAGGCTACGCATTTTCATCCGAGCTTTGTGCAGTTGCGACTTGGATGTTCCAACCGCGCAGCCCAGAATGTTCGCGATTTCTAGGTGTTCCAATCCTTCAACATCGTGAAGGACAAAGACCGTGCGATATCCGGGAGCCAGTTTCACGATCGCTTCGGCCAGGGCGAGTCTTTGACCGGATTATCTACTAACATGATTCCTCTCGACCGGATTCATTTGAAGCGGCTCAAAGGAATCTCGGAAATGCGCCCTCGTGATCTCGGAAATGTGTCTCTTATTTCTCGTTTTAGTGACTCTGAGCGCTTTCACTCTGTTATACCGCCCGCTCGCTATCAATATACCCGGTGAAAAGATCGGCTAAGCGGGAATAAAAGTGGCGCGAGATAGGTCTTAATGGTGGATGGCGTAGAGTACAAACAGGAAGAGCGATTGCAAAAGCAAAACAAACTCGCCAGTTTTGAGACAGCGGTCTTACCCCACCTCGACGCGGCCTATAATCTGGCGCGCTGGCTGACGCGCAATGACGCGGACGCCGAAGATGTGGTGCAGGAGGCGTATCTGCGCGCCTTCAGGTTCTTCGGCGGATTTCATGGGGAGGATGGGCGCGCCTGGCTGCTGGGCATAGTGAGGAATACGACTTATACCTGGATGCAGCACAATCGCTCGCCGCAATTAAACATGGCACTTGATGATGAAACGCACGAAGCTGAGAGCAGCGATTTGAATCCGGAAGCGCTACTGTTACAAAAGGCCGATGCGCAAATGCTGAGACAAGCTGTGGAAGAGTTGCCGGTAGAATTTCGCGAAGTGCTGGTGCTGCGCGAGTTGGATGAAATGTCTTACAAGCAGATTGCGGCAGTGGCTGATTTGCCGCTCGGCACCGTGATGTCTCGTCTGGCGCGCGCTCGTAAGCGTCTGCAACAGATCCTTGCGAGTCACACGCAAACGGAGGTCTTAAGTTGAGTTGTCAATTAACACAGGAGTTTATTCACGCCTACGTAGATGGCGAGCTGGATCTGGCCAGAAGTTTGGAGGTTGAGCAGCACATGGAGCAATGTGAGGTCTGCGCGATCGCTTATCGCAACCAAACAGCGTTGCGTTCTGCTTTCAAAGATAGCTCGCTCTATTATTCTGCCCCAGCGAGGTTGGAAAAGCGGATTCGATCATCATTGCGTCGCGAGGCAAAGTCTGAGGTTGGCCACCGCTGGTTCGGCTGGGGCTGGCTCCAGGTTGGAGTTGCCCTGGCCTGCGTGCTGTTGATGGCGCTCGTCGTCTGGCAGGCGGTGCCAGGTCTACGTCCTTCCGGAGATGAGCTCCTGGCCCAGGAAATGGTTTCCAATCACGTCCGCTCGTTGCAGCTGGAGAGTCATCGCACCGATGTGATCTCGTCCGATCAGCACACAGTAAAGCCATGGTTCGATGGCAAGCTTGATTTCGCTCCACCGGTTAAGGATTTTTCCAGTCAGGGGTTTCCTCTGATCGGCGGCAGACTGGAATACCTGAATAACCGAGCTGTCGCCGCGCTTATCTACCAGCGCCAGAAGCATTACATCAATTTGTATATCTGGCCGGCTGAGCAAAGCAACACCGCCAGTGAAGTAGGTACGAAACGTCAGGGGTATAACCTGCTCCATTGGACCAACTCAGGCATGACTTATTGGGCCATATCCGATCTGAATGGTGTCGAGTTGCATGAATTCGCGCGGCTGGTGCAGGAAGCGCAATAGGTGCCTGGTTCAGAAGTTACCTAAACGACCTGAATTTCAACACGGCTCGTCCAAGACCCGCGCCGTTCATCAGTAATGAAACCGGTAACGCAACTCGAGGTAAAGCTGTCGCGGCTCGGCGAAGTGCGTCCGCCGAACGTATTGCTGTTGTCGAGCAGGAAGCGCCGATTCGTTATGTTGACGGACTGTAAGACGATGAGCCAGTTCTCGCCGAAACCTTTTCCAAAACTTACGTCAATCAATGTATGGCCCGGCAGGTGGGCCGGACCGCCGGCATCAGTGAAGCCCGAACCGTAGCGGATGTTGGTGGAAACGAAGCTCCACTGCGGAAGATCAACTGTCATACCGGTGCTAAGAGTGTTACGTTGATCATGGTCCAAAAGGAAAAAGTCAGCCGGTGGAGAGAAATCTGTTAGCCCGCCCGTTACCCCGCCCTGGCCTTCAGCCTTCTGGTGTGAATAGGCCAGATGAAATTGAGCGCGCCCAAACAAAAGCGGCGAGCGCGCCGTCACTTCAAAAGCCCTGATCCGCGCCTTCTCGATGGTCAACGGAAAGAAAAAATTCGAATTGCCAAGGGCGTTGTGGTGGAAAAAGTTTTTCACGCCCGTGCGGAAGTAGCCGGCATCTATCGCCCACCCTTTAATCGGAACCGTGATGCCGAATTGATACTCTTCATCACGCTCGCCGCGCAAAGGAATGAAATCGAAGCCCTGGGCCACCGCGAATTGGAGCAACGGCCCGGAAATGGTTGAGAGCGGCGGGGCCTGATAAAAGCGTCCGTAGAATCCATGCAGCACGATGTTCACCCGCGGAATCCGAACGGCCACGCCAACGCGCGGGCTCGTCGCGGTCTCTGTCCCCAAGCTCTTAAAGCGCGTGAACCGCACCCCACCGGAAAAAGTAAGCCATGACACCGGTTTGTACTGATCTTCAATAAAGAACGCTGCCAGATTGCCGCGGGGGTTTTGGCTCTGCTGCAAGTTCACTCGGTTGCCCTTGCCATCAAGGCCTTGCAAATTAAAGAACGCAGAATCGCGCTGAAGGAATCCGTAAAAGCCCACCTTCGCGTTGTGCTGGCGCGTTAAGGCGTTCAAAACGATTTGCGCTCCGGCGTATTGCGAGCTGCGTTCGTCGCGCGGAATTATTGGCGTGTCGCTTGGCCCGCCGATGAAGGCGGCGCGGTTGTAGTGATAAAAGGGCGAAACCGTTAAGAGAAATTTGCTATTGAGAGTACGGACCCACGAGAAGTTAATAAAGGCATCGCGCTCCCGTTCGACATCGCGAATGCCGGCGGCTTGGGCATCCTGATCATTCGGAACTTGAAAGAAGTCTCGGCGTAGCGCGGTTACCAGCCGGAACTGATCTTTTAAATTGGGATTGAAGATCAAGGAGGCAAATCCGCCGAAGCCGTTGCTTTGATCGTGCAGCACCTGAGCCACCGGCGTCTGAAGACCGTAGTCGCTTCGGTTGGCATTAACGCTGGCGTAGTAAGCGAAACGCTTTGTGTGATCTCCGAAACTCAACTGATCATTTGTTTGATTGAAGTTCCCGTAAGAGAGCACTAGTTCGGCTTCGCGGTTGCGCTCAAACCCACTGCGCGGGACGACGTTAAATGCCCCGTAAGTGCGGTCGCCGTACTCGGCCGTGTAACTGCCGCGCTGAACTTCCAGATAGTCGATGTCTTTTGGATCGAACTGCGGACCCACCGTATCTGCAATGTTGGTATTGGCGACCGGGACACCGTCCACCAACCACGTCACTTGGTGGCCACCCCGAATGTGGAGTTGGTTGTGCGTCATATACGATCCTGGCACGTAGTCGGTGATCATTGCGAGACTGTTCGTGCGACTCGCGCCTGGTGTTTGCGCAATTTGTTTGCGGCTGACGAGCGTCACTGGAGTAGGCGAGCCTGAATCCACCTGTCCAGGGGTAGTCCTAATCTCAACCTGTTGCGACACCGGCGCAATCGGGGGACCGCGTGGACGTGAGCGTCGGCATAACGCGTCCAATGCCTTCGCGTGGCTGAATGAGGAATGCTCAAGTCGGGCGGTTGAGGGTGGACATTTCCGATGCGAGCAGAGGCGAGATTCTGTCATGGCCAATCTGAGGGTGCAAGCCGCACCAGACCACAAACCGTTCAAGTGAAATGAGGAGCCGCCTACACAGCAGACTCACAGGCGTTCGACTAACGTTCTGCTCCAGGACACTAACGAGCTAACCAAGCGCCGAGTCCACTATAGCCAGCGGGCTGCTGTTCGAAACGTAGGTTATTTCTCTCAGACCGAGCAGGCTGCGCAGCTTGTCTGCCGGCACATCCTTCATTGGCCCAGGTGCAGGCGCGGTGCCGGGCGCCGGCTGTGGGAACGCAGTCGATCGCGCCGTGTGAAAGGTGACGTTGCCTTCTACCTTCTGCAGGATTTGATGAATGTGGCCGTTGAGCACCGTGATGGATCCGAAACGCTTCAGATAGGAGAGAGCTTGCGCACTATCCTCTGTTCCCCAACCCCACTCTGGATAGATCGTCCACAAAGGTATATGGGCAAAGACGACAACCGGAGTGCTGCTCGATAGTCCCTTAACATCTTTCTCGAGCCATTGCAGTTGGTCGTTTCCCAATTGACCGAACCCGCTGCCCCCGAGTCCGGTTCCACTCCCTTGTTTTAGGTTCAAGACATTGATCAGGCCGATAAAGTGCACCCCTTGATAATCGAAGCTTTGCCAGCCCTGGCCCTGGGTTCCCTTGCCATATCGCTCGAGATAAATCTTTCCGTCATCCGAGAACACGTCATGCTCGCCGGGAACGTAATACACCTGGCTTGCCTTCGCGCTCTTGAGCACCTGCGTCGCGGTGTCGAACTGGTCCGGTGTCGAAAGCTGTGTAATATCGCCCGTGTGAATTAGAAATGCGGGTTGCTCTTCAAGGGCATTGATTCGGTCCACCGCCTCCTGGAAGGTCT
>WNFT01022360.1_pt1 | contig 14436 bp, 14 predicted proteins | sample 5400191 | NCBI WGS metagenome assembly WNFT01 (sample SAMN13153359, study PRJNA577476) | soil metagenome | isolation source: 80 cm saprolite under Madrone tree | place: USA:California | collected 2016-06-14
GAGTTTCGCCGCGAACCTCTCCTGCCATTGAATGGGAAAGAGTTTCTGCCTGAAAATGCCTGCGTTATTCTTGCCCTTCAAGGCAGAATCGCGACCGGCCAAATGGCCAGTTGAATAAAGCACCCAGCGGAACGCTTACGCTAGAAAATCCGCTCACTTCAAGTAGAATTAATTAGATGAACTTTGGCTCTCCACAATCAGAACTGATGCCCGGCGCGCGCAACGCCGTGGAAACGTGTCTCGGCGTGCGTCCCGGGGAACAGGTCGCGCTGATTGCCGATGAAGCCAGCCGCGCCGTCGCCGCCAGTATCGCCGCTGCGCTGGACGACCGGCGCGCGCCTTATAACGGATTGCTGCTGGAAGACTTCGGACCACGCCCGATGAGCGCTGCGCCCACGCCGGTGCTGAATGCCCTGGAAACTGCTGACGTGGGCGTGATGTGCATGACGCCTCAACCTGGCGAACTGGGTGCGCGCATGGCTATCGTGAGAGTGGTCGAGCGCCGCCAGATTCGTTACGCACACATGGTCGGTGTCACGCCGGAGATTATGCAGCAGGGCATGCGCGCGGACTACAAGATGGTGGATCGACTGAGCGACAGCCTCCGTGAACGCATGCTGCGCGCCGAAACACTCACGGTAAGAACCGAAGCGGGAACAAGAATTGCGGCGCACTTCGACCGTGGCCTTGATTGGGTGAAGACCAGCGGGCTCATCAGCCCGCGTTACTGGTCAAACCTTCCGGCAGGCGAAGTTTTCACAACCCCCGCAACAGTGGACGGGACCTTTGTCTGCGATGCCACTGCCGGCGATCACTTCAACGGAAAATACGGCGACCTGCAAGCCACGCCGCTAACCCTGGAAATCAAGGGCGCGCGGCTCGTCGATGTCGACTGTGCCCGCAAGGATTTGGAGCAGGAATTCTGGGACTACTGCCACACTGACGAAAACAGTGACCGCGTCGGTGAACTTGCTTTCGGCACCAACCTTGGGCTATCCGAGATGATCGGCATTCTGCTCCAGGATGAAAAATTCCCCGGCGTTCATATCGCGTTCGGAGATCCCTACGGCAGCCAGACCCACGCTGACTGGAAATCCAAGACGCACGTTGATGTGCTCACCCGCAAGTGCGACGTGTGGATCGACGACGACCAGATCATCGAAAAAGGCCACTACCAGCTCGCTCACCTCGGCTTGGTTTAATTTCTCAGGATTCTAAGTTTGTATTCGTGATCATCATTTCCAAGGATTGATGACCGGAACAGAGAGGTCCTCGAAGTGTGAAGTATTCCGCGTTGCCAGCGTGGCCCGCGTGGCCAAAGCAATGCCTGCAATCATGGTGTCTCTTAATTCCACTGGGCGCCCCTTACGTCTCCGTAAGGTCATCAATTCAGCCGTTTGTTCTGCAGCGGCGATATCGAAAGGGGCGTAACGCCCTTCAATTTCTTCCTTCAGCACGGCTTCCAGCTCTTGAGTCATCTGTTCGCGCCGCCGCCCTGCCGGGATGCTCTGCAGTCCATAGCGAATTTCCATGATAGTGATGGACGTTGTCCAGATGGACGAGTCTGGCTGCTGGTCTAGCCACTTCAACACCGGCACGTCGGGGTCCGGGCGCATCAGCGCCGAAAGCACATTCGTATCTAAGATGATCATTCCCCGAAATCCGGAGGCTCGAGGGTGAACCCACGCAGTTCGGGAATTTCCTCGCCTTTTCTGAGCCCGACCTTGCGGAAGTGAGAGGCAATCCGGGTGCCAAGACCCTTGCGCTTGGATCCTTCGCCCTTGGCCGCATCGCGCAGAATTTCGCGCACTTCTTCCTCCATGCTTCGGCCATGGCGCTTGGCGCGACGCTGGAGCTTGGCTTTGACGGTTTCCTCGATGTTTCGGACGACCAGCTGTGCCATGGGCTCACCTCTCAATATGATATCATGATATCATACTTGTATCCGCATGCGCCAGGCACCTCTTCCAGGAAGCCGTTTCTTCAAAAAAGGTGCGAGACGTATTCCCGCATCTGGTGTTTCCAGTACGGCCAGTCATGGCCGCCCTGCGGGCCCCAGTTGTCCAGCGAATGGCGTATCCCCTTACTGGAGAGAACTTCTGATAGGCAGTACGTAGGCCCGCTATTTTCCCAAGGACCCGTTCCCGTCGAGATGTGAATGTCACAAGTAGCGATTTGCTGGTAGAACCAGGGATCGCTGGCGTTCGAGAGATAATCGACGGGATTGTTGAAATAAAAATTGTCGTCGTACATGCCGTCCATAAAGTTCCGCAGGTCGTATACGCCAGACATCGCGAAGCAGCGCTTGATGACATCCGGGTGCTTGAAGAGGCTGTTCGCGGCGTGGTACGCGCCAAAGGAAGCGCCCATCCCATTGATCGAATTCACGCTGAAGAATTTGATTCTTCCTGCGTCGATGAAGTCCGCGAGTGCGCCAACCAGGCTCTGGCCTTCGAGTTCCCACTCGTCGCCCGCACTGGTCGGGAAGCCCAGCAGCGGCGCGCCCCAATGTCCAAAGACAACTACGCCTAGCTCCATGCCGAGCCGGTCAGAGTACCAGCGGTGATATTCGCGTTTCATCGATTGCCTCTTGGCCGTTGCGGGGAGAGGAAAGTATGCCAGCCTGACAGTTTGTGGGCAATCGACTTGCCCCAGAAAGAAACGTTTTGAGACCATTCGCGTATATAATTTGTGACTCTAACCGCTGGGACTGGAGAGTCCATCGATGGCTCCAGACTCGGCGCAGCAGCTGCTCCTTTCGGAGAACAGGAAGCCTCGTGAAGAAAAAACTGAAAAAAACCATCAAAAGGAAAAGCAAGCCGGTAAATCACGACCAAGCATTGCGCGAACAGCTCGTCTCTCTTCTGAAAGGCGGCGAGGCCCACGTGCACTTCATGGATGCAATCGAAGGTTTCCCGGAAGCAAAACGGGGAGCCTTCGTCGAAGGCTTCCGGCATACGGGATGGCAGCTATTGGAGCACGCCCGGATTGCGCAATGGGACATTCTGGAATTCAGCCGCGACGCAAAGCATGTCTCGCCGGGCTTTCCCGAGAGCTACTGGCCGAAGACGCCTGGACCACAGGACGAAGCTGCTTGGGCGAAGAGCGTGCAAGAATTCCAGCACGACCTCCAGGAAATGATCAAGCTGGTGAAAAACCAGAAAACCGATTTGTGCTCGGCGATTCCTCACGGACAGGGCCAGACGATTCTCCGCGAAGCGCTGGTCCTGGCCGATCACAACTCGTATCACCTGGGTCAGTTGGTGGACTTGCGGCGCGCCCTGGGTTCCTGGCCCGAATCGTAAACAGCCGTGAATCGTAAACGGCGATCAGACTACGAGTGTCCGCCTCAGTAGGGCGTTTTGTTTTCCTCCTGCTTCCAGGCTAGAAACACGGCAAGCGAATCATCTCGCAGAAGCTGCGTCATGGGTATGCGCCGCCCCGCTGGTGCAATCTGTAACTCGTCGTAGATGAAAGCGTCGTCAAAACCGGCGCCTGCGGCATCGGTCGCCGTCGCGGCGTAGAAAATTCGCGCGGGGCGTGCCCAGTAAATCGCGCCGAGGCACATGGGGCAAGGCTCGCATGTCGTATAGAGATCGCAGCCGGTGAGTTGAAAATCGCGGAGAACGCGGCAAGCTTCGCGAATAGCCACGATTTCCGCATGCGCCGTCGGATCATTCGAACGTGTGACGCGGTTCGAGCCCTCGGCGATAATGCGGTCCCCTTTCACGATCAGCGCGGCGAACGGCCCCCCGCTGCCCGAGCGGACATTTTCCAGCGCTAGCGCGATGGCGCGCCTCATGAATTCAGGGGACATGCTTTGTCTTTCTTCCGTAGTTCAGATTGTACTGTCCGCTTCTAATTCGCAACGTAGCATTTTCGCGCGGCGGGGAATCACTTAACTCCCGGTCGGCTGCGCGGCGGCGTTCGGGTGCTGGACTTGCAAGAATCTGAATTGGCGGTAGGATGGTTCATTGCACTATGCGGTTTTGCATTGATTTTCGTCCAGTGGCGAGCGAGGGCCTATGATTCACATCGAGAATATTTCCAACCGCAACCAGGAGTTATTCACCAGCCGGCGGGGATTCCTCAAAGGCATGCTCGGAGCGGGAGCATTCGTTCTCAGCGTTCGAATGATGCCGGAAGCGTTGTTTGGCGCGGCTGCGAACACAACAGCCTTGGATGGCATGACCAAAGCGTCATTGCAGCCAAACGTGTACCTGGCAATCGATACGGACGGAACCGCCTATATCATCGCGCACCGCTCGGAGATGGGAAGCGGGAGCCGGACCGCTCTCCCTCGCATCGTCGCCGATGAACTGGATGCGGACTGGGCACGCGTGAAGCTGGTGCAAGCGACGGGTGACGAAAAATACGGCGATCAAGACACGGACGGGTCACATTCGGTGCGGAGCTTTTTCGACACGTTGCGGGAGTCTGGAGCAACAGCCAGATTGATGTTGGTGCGTGCAGCCGCGGCGCAGTGGGGCGTGCCGCCAACGGAGTGCTCCACGAACTTGCATACTGTGGTGCACAAAGCGTCAGGGAAAAAACTGGGCTACGGAGAGCTCGCGGCAGCAGCGGCGAAATTGGACGTTCCGAAAAAGGAAGACGTAAAACTGAAACCGAGAAGCGAGTGGCGCTATATCGGAAAAGACACGAAGAGCTATGACCTGAAAGACATGTGCACCGGCAAAGCAGGGTACGGGCAGGATACGCGCATGGAAGGAATGCTGTATGCCAGCGTGGCACGTCCGCCGGTTTTCGGGAGCACTGTGAAGTCGGTCGACGACAAGGCCGCGCTCAGCGTTGCCGGCGTGAAGCAGACGGCGGCAATTGATGCGTTCAAACCACCGGTCGGCTTTCAGGCGCTCGGGGGCGTGGCCGTGCTTGCGGATAACACTTGGGCGGCGATGCAGGGACGGAAAAAACTAAAGATCGAATGGGAGAAGAGCCCGCACAGCGTTTGGAATTCGGATGCCTACAAAAAGGAATTGCAGGAAACGGCGCGCAAGCCGGGCAAGGTTGTGCGCGAAAACGGCAACGTGGATGACGCCTTCGCAAAGGGCGGAAAAATCATCGAAGCAGAATACTACGCGCCTCTGCTGGCACATGCTTCGATGGAACCGCCGGCGGCCTTGGCGGTGTATCGCGATGGAAAAGTGGAAGCCTGGGCGCCGTCACAGGATCCACAGGGAGCGCGGAACGCGATCGCGCAAGCGGTGGGCTTGAAAAAGGAAGACGTGACGGTGAATGTGACGCTGCTGGGCGGCGGATTCGGCCGGAAGTCGTTTCCGGACTTCGCGGTGGAAGCGGCGGTGCTCGCGAAAAAAACGGGAAAGCCCGTGAAAGTGGTCTGGAGCCGCGAAGACGACATAAAGTTTGACGTCTACCACTCTGTGGCCGCGATGTATATGAAAGCGGCTCTCGGAGCCGATGGAAAGCCCACGGCGTGGCTGCAGAGAACCGTTTTTCCACCGATTGGTTCCACGTTTAATGCCAGCGAAAGGTATTCCGATCCGGGAGAATTGGGGCTGGGGTTCACGGATACGCCCTTCGCATTGGCAAACTTTCGCGCAGAGAATGGACCGGCGGCGGCACACATGCGCATTGGCTGGTTCCGGTCCGTTGCCAATGTCTATCATGCATTCGGAATTCAGTCGTTTGCGGATGAACTGGCGCATGCGGCCGGAAGAGATCCCGTGGAGTACCTGCTGCAATTGCTCGGACCGGACCGCGTTGTGCCGAGAACCGAGCTCCCGAAAGAATTTCCGAACTACAGCGGAGAGTACGACCAGTATCCGATCGATACCTCTAGACATCGACGCGTGCTGACCCTGGCCGCGGAAAAAGCCGGCTGGGGCAAACAGAAGCCGGGAAACGGCTATGGAATCGGTGTGGCCATGCATCGCAGCTTCCTGACCTACGTGGCAACCGTAGTTCAAGTGCAGGTGGATGATGCGGGCAAGGTACGCGTCAACCGCGTGGATACTGCTCTGGACGCCGGCACGATCGTAAATCCGGAAATGATTCGGCAACAGGTTGAAGGCGCGGCGGTGATGGGGATAAGCCTGTCGTTTTACGGAGAAATCACGGCGACCAACGGAGTGATCGACCAATCCAATTTCGATGGGTTTCAAATGGCGCGGATGGATAGCACCGAAAAAAAACGAACATATCCGCCGACTGAAAAACACTAGATCGAAAAACGTTGGTGGGCCCGCCAGGATTTGAACCTAGGACCAACGGTGGCAATAGAAAAGCTATGTTGTTGATTCGTAACGCCTCTAGCTGCGTCATAGATCACGGTTTTGGGGGGTATTTGGGGGGTTCTGTTCTCAATTGTTCTCGATTTTGAACCTGTAAATGAACCTTAATTTTCGCCAGATCGCTTCGGAGGAAATTTGAGGAGTTCGGTTCTCGAATTGTCCTCGAGTTCGAACCTGCAAACGAACCTGTTTCCGCCCGGATCGGTTCGGATAATTTTGTTGGGGGTTCTGTTCTCGAACTGTTCTTGGGTCGAACCTGTAAATGAACCTGTTTGCGGCTGGATCGTTTCGGATGATTTTTTAGCGGGTTCTGTTCTCCGATCGTTCTCGACTTCGAAACTGGATCCGAACCTTGGCTTAAGAACGCCATTTCAAACGACTCCACATTAGAACCTGGTCCACTTAGCGTGGTACTAAGATGAGAGGTGCGGCGTGGCCTGGCGTGCGAAAGCGATGCTGGGGAACTCCGGAACACTACCGTGCAGTTTGTTCCGAGTTTTTTGGGGCTTATTGAGCGAGCAAGGGACTACAAGAGAGAAGCTAATCTAAAGCGGATTCTAATGTGCCAGAAGATTGGCGGTGATACTTTCTGAAACGAAACATCGTTGCAGTTGAGTATGCCAGTCAGGTAATGCTATGCCGAACTTCTGAAACAGGCGGGAGTTCGAGAGAATCGAATAGGTCGGGCGAGGAGTGAGAGATCCAAATTCCTCTGTGGAGATGGGGATAACACGCCGCGCAATCAACCGGCGTCCTTGAGTAGCCGTAGTGAGCCAGTCTAGATTATGTGAGGTTGCTTTTGCTTTCTCGAGTATGGTCTCGGCAAAGTCATTCCATGTCGTTTGGCCGGCCGCGCTCATATGGTAGGTTCCACTAACATCGGAAAAGACAAAACTACCGTCATTCTTCTCACATATAAGGCTCAGGATTTTGGTCGTGGCGGCCGCTACATCTGAAGCGCAGGTTGGCGCTCCGACCTGATCGTTTACAATCCTTAATTCTTCGCGTTCGGTTGCAAGGCGCAAAATGGTCAGCAGAAAATTGCGACCCCGCGTGGCGTAGACCCAGGACGTTCGAAATATCAGGTGTGACACGCTTGAACCGCGAATGGCCTGTTCTCCGGCAAATTTAGTCTTCCCGTAAACGTTGATTGGATTTGCGGAATCTGCCTCGTCGTACGGTAATTTCTTGGCTCCATCGAACACATAGTCGGTCGAGTAGTGAACCAGAACCGCACCAATTTTCTTTGCTTCCTCCGCCAGCAATCCGGGGGCCTGCGCGTTGACGGCCTGCGCCTTCGTTTCGTCTCTTTCCGCTTGATCGACAGCTGTGTATGCAGCCGCATTGACGATAAGGTGCGGCCGAACCTCTCGTATTGTCCGGCTGATGTCAGTAGGATTCGAGAGATCCAATTGATCGTGGCCGAGCGCAACCACTTCACCCAGTTGAGGCAATAGACCCAGGAGTTCCGCGCCAACTTGGCCATTCTTCCCGGTTAGCAAGATCAGAGGCCTCATTTCACTTGATGCCTCGGTAGAAATTCGTGAGCAACTTGGACGTGCGCTGAATACTTTACGTCTTTCTCGGAAACAATAGACAGCTCAATCAGAAGCTAGTGATCCAGACTAGGCGATCGCACGGAGAGAACGGTCGCGGTTTTCGTAGTACTTTTCGTAATACGAGAGGTACTCGCGGCTGCGGACGCCGGCAAGCCACGGCCCTTGATTCGTATACCAGTCAATTGTCCCGCGGACTCCGTCTTCCAGGGAGATGGCGGGGCGCCAGCCTAGCTCGGTCTCTATTTTCTTGCAGTTCAGAGCATAACGGCGGTCGTGACCTGGGCGGTCCTGCACGTAGGACACTAAATTCTCGGGTTTCCCAATCAGATTGAGGATGCGCCGGACCAAGGTTAGGTTTTCCTCGAGATCTAGACCACCAATGTTGTAAACCTCTCCGATCTTACCCTTCTCCAGGACTGAAAGAATCCCTCGGCAGTTGTCCTCGACGTGCAGCCAATCTCGTTGCTGCTTACCGTCGCCATAAACAGGGAGAGCCTTATCGCTAAGGGCATTTGTGATCATAAGCGGCACAAACTTCTCAGGAAACTGATAAGGACCATAATTATTCGAAGACCTTGTAAGCACGGCGGGAAACTTGTAAGTGCGGACGTATGATCGAACCAAGAGATCCGAGGCCGCCTTCGACGCGGAGTACGGGCTGCTCGGCTGCAGTGGAAAAGTTTCATCAGCGAAAGTGTCTGCGGGAATGTCACCATACACTTCGTCAGTCGAAACATGCACAAACCGGGACACCGAGACTTTCCGTGCTACCTCAAGCAGCACGAAAGTGCCGGTGACGTTGGTTTGAATTACAGGAGCTGGTTCGTAGATGCTTCTATCTACGTGGGACTCGGCAGCGAAATGGATAACGGCGTCGCAACCACGCATTGCCCCCTCCACAGAGGCTGCATCGCAGATGTCTCCTTTCACGAACTGATAATTTGGATTGCTCGCGACAGATTCCAGATTTGTTAGATTTCCCGCATAAGTTAGCTTGTCATAGTTTACGACGGCAAAATCCCTTCCCATTCCCAGAACATGTCGAATGAAATTGGAGCCAATAAATCCGGCGCCGCCGGTGACAAAAAGTTTCATCGAACTGCTCCCTGACTCGTAACTGCTTCGGTATCGCTTGCGCCCGTCAACTTGTTCGCCCCTGTCTTCATCACTGCGCCCACGGCCGCTTCTGTCCTCACCAATTGTTCCGCGCGGCTCTTCCCCGAATTTTCTTGCCTGACTCCACTCCGTGGATCCTCTGCTAGCAGGGCTTTGTCCCAAAAAAGTAGCGGTTCAGCGCACACACGACATTCTGTTTCAGCGGCGCCAGAGCAATTATCCCGCCGATGTACCTCCTGCACCTGTAGCTGACTCTCATGGCATTGAAGTTTGTTTTTCCTCAGAAATAGTGTGGCAAGTCCCGGAACCGCGGCTGCTTGCGGTCCTTGTCCGAAAGTATTGCTTCTCCCTCGGCGATGGGCCAGGCAATCTTCAAATCCGGGTCGTTCCACATGAGTCCACGATCATGCTCCTGCGCGTAATAGTTCGTCACTTTGTAGATGACCTCGGTATTCGCTTCCAGTGTACAGAACCCATGCGCGAATCCAATCGGCGCCAGAAACTGGTTCCAGTTGGTTGCGCTGATCACACGTGCCACGTGCTTCCCATACGTCGCCGATTCTCGGCGAAGATCGACCGCAACGTCGAAAATCGATCCGCGGATCACTCGTATGAGTTTGTCCTGCGCAAACGGCGGAATCTGGAAATGCAACCCGCGTACCACCCCGCGCTCCACCGACAACGAATGGTTGTCTTGGACGAATTCCAGATTCACGCCCAGCGCACTAAACCCGGCCTTGCTGTACGTTTCCGAAAAGTACCCCCGGTGATCACGTTGAATTCGCGGCACGATCAGTTTCAGGTCACTGATCTCAGTTGCCACCACTTCTATTGTTTTCACGGGCGTGGCGCCCATTAATCCTCCTCTATGGTTGGAGCTAGGAATTGTAGCCATTGCCGGCTCGGTCAGGAGGGGTGAAGCTTTTCTCGGCTATCGCCCCGATACCGCAGCCAGTCTCTGTTCCTCGGCCAACAGCACCTTCTCGCGCACCATCTTCGTCGCTCGCCAGAGCGATTCGAACGTTCCTGCGTCCGTCCAACCGCCCTCGATGATGTCGCAACTAAGCTGTCCTTCAAAAAGATATGAATTATTCACATCTGTGATTTCGAACTCCCCGCGCCCCGAAGGTCTCAGCCTCTTCACTCGGTCGAACACTGTTCCATCGTAGAAATACACTCCGATGACTGCATAGGGCGAGCACGGCACTTTGGGCTTTTCTTCGATCCGTACGATTCGCTTGCCCTCGAACACCGGCACTCCAAAGCGCTCCGGGTCCCGCACCTCCTTCAGCAGGATCAGCGCGCCTTCACTCTGCCGCTCGAACTTTTCTCTGGCTCCGCGAATACTCTTCTCGAGAATGTTGTCGCCTAGGATCACGCAGATTTTTTCGCCCGCCGCGAAAGGCTTTGCTAGCCGCAGCGCATCCGCGATTCCTCCTTCACCTTCTTGATAGGCAAAGCTGAGTTGCTCCAGACCAAAGTCTTTTCCGTTGCGCAGCAACCGCAGAAAGTCTCCCGCGTTGTTGCCCCCGGTCACGATTAGGATGTCCTTGACTCCAGCTTCTACCAGCGTCTGCAGGGGGTAATAGACCATGGGTTTGTCGTAGATTGGCAGAAGATGTTTATTGGTCACGCGCGTGAGTGGACTGAGTCGGCTTCCCGTCCCGCCTGCAAGCACAACACCCTTCATATAGACTCCTTTGGGACGAGACCCAGCTCGTGATCCAGTGTTTGAGAATTGTTCCTCATGAAATAGTAACTACACCAATCGCTCGTTGAACGTTCCGCTCCTGTGCCCTTTTATTTCTGCCTTCAATCAGACATCGTTCCAGCCGCGACCGCTCGAGGCTTTCCACTTTCACCGTCGTCGCCAAACTTCTCCATTTCTTCCACACGTATCGTGCCCCGTTCGACCGCTCCAGAGAGTGAGATGCGGAACTCTTCGGTCAGCACGTTGACATCCAATCGCAAACAATCCTCGTTAGACATCCGGATCAGAGAAAAGTATCCCCACCGCTTTGTAGAGTCTGTTGTCAGATCCAGTTTCAATTCCCACGGCGGTTCGGCTATTTCGTGCTCGCACCACGAAAACAGCCACGATCCGTCAGGCGAGTACTGCATGGGCTGAAGCATCTGCGAGGAAAAGCCATTCTTGCCCAGTTTCCGAAAACGGACAGCGTCAAATCCGATCGGTTCAAGCGTATCTTGCAGTATCTGGCACATCCCGCCGAAATCCTGGCACTGTCTCAGCTTTTCCGCGGCTTGCCGCAGCGCCACGTGATTCGCCAGAATTTGCCGGCGTCGCCTCGCCCGTTGTAGCACAGACAGTAGCTCTGCAAATTCCTGGTAGCGCAATTGCTGCACTCCAAGAAATATCCCAATCCCCGTAACCGCCAGCACCACTGCGATCGCTCTTCGCTGTTGCAGCAGCACCAGGCTCAGGAATCCGAATCCCGCCGTCACCGCGTACAACGTCAGCACCGCATTTCTCTGCGACAATCCCCGCTTCACCAATTTGTGGTGTATGTGCGCCTTGTCCCCGTCAAACAATGGTTTCCCCGCCAGGAACCGCCGTATCACCGCCAGCGCCACATCCAGTATCGGAAATCCTAGCGATATGATCGGTATCGCCACTGCCACCATCGTCGGCGCCTTTTGTGATCCCGCCAGCGCCAGCCCCGCTAACATGAATCCGATGAACAAGCTTCCCGAATCCCCCAAAAATATCGTCGCCGGATGAAAATTGAATCGCAAGAATCCCAGCGTCACTCCCGCCAGCGCTATCGCCAAGAACGACACCAGCGGGTTTGGCGCAATCAGCGACATCACGAATACCACTATCGTCGTGAACACCGCCGACCCAGCCGCCAGCCCGTCCAACCCGTCAATCAAATTGAACGCGTTGGTAATCAACAGCACCCACAATACCAAAAATCAGCCCCAAATTGTGTACTCCGTACCCGCCTGCATACAGCCAAATCGCCGCCACCGTCTGCACCGCGAACTTCCATCGCGCGTTCAGCGAATGTACGTCATCGAACAGGCCCAATAGAAAAATGATGAGTGCCGGTCCGAGGAGGCCAACCATGGCATTTGCATTCAGCAGCGACCCTCTTCCCATCAACCGCGGAATCACCATCGCCGCAATCACCACGCCCATAAACGAAACATAGATGGCGATTCCTCCCAGCCTCGCCACTGGTATCGTGTGTATATGCCTCTCCGACTTCGGCTCGTGGGTCCACCCTCTTGCGTTGGCGATGTTCCGCACACACCACGTGGCCACAGTCGACAAAATCAAACTGCCTAGAAACACCAAGAGATAAGTCATGGGACGTTCCGCCCCTATCGTTTCGAACTCAACCTGAATTCTTGGAACATTCCGGCCAGACCCGGTGGTTATGGAAAATCCAACTCAGACGCCGCTTGCTGCTTCCACTTTCGCTTTTTCGGGCAAATGCGGCGCACAATGAACGATCTCGCTTCGGCCCCGCGACTGGGAGCACGCCAGCCTGATTAGTTCGCAGTAATAATCCGTGATTCGATCCCAGGTATAAAACTGCTTCACTCGCTCAACAACGTTCACCTTTATGCTGGCGATGTCCGCCTTGCCGGAATCCACTGCATCCATGCAAGCGCTGACCTCTTTCCCAGTGGAGAAAAAGAGCCCTGTACCGCCCAGCACCTCGCGATTAAACGGATTGTCATTCGCGATCACAACGTTGCCGCATCCCATCGCCTCCAGCAGCGATGGGTTCGTGCCGCCCACGCTATGCCCATGCACATAGGCACGGCAGAAGTACCGCAGCGTCTGGATTTTTGATGTCTCGTAGACCGGGCCGGTAAACAGTAGCCGCTCACTCTTATATCGGCCGAGGGATTGCACGTACGCGCTCTTGTAGGCATGGTCGCCAACGAGCACAAGCCGCGCTTGCGTCTTGGACTCCAGGAACCCCTCAATAATTTCCTTAATGTGGTTCTCGGGTTCAAACCGGCAGACCACCAGATAATACGACCCGGGGTCCAACCCGAAACTCTTCAGTTCCTCGGCGCGAGCGCCACTCACAATTTCGCAGCCATAGGGAATCACGTCGCAAGGCGGCAGTTTGCGATGACGCGATTGCAAATTCGCCTTAATCGCCGCGGCATCGGCGATAATCCGGTCTGGCGCCCACATCGCAATCGCTTCAGCACACCGCAAGTACCATCGTGCAATCGGGCCCCACTTGCCGCGCGCCCACTCCAAGCCGTCCATGTTGATCCACACGTGAGTGCCCCAGACACGGGGCAGCCAGCAAAGTGCCGACGCGCCATAGCCAAGCATGTAGATCACGTCGAACCTGGATCGCGCCTGCCATAAACTGGCCGCGTCGTACACCACCGTAGTGAGTGGCCCCAGATTTCGCGCTCGGACGTGCCGAAGCTTTACTCCTTTGTATTCCTGACTTGCACTCTCACCCGCCTCGCAAAAAACAGTGACTTCTTGCCCCCGTTCGACCAGCCGGACCGCTAGCTGCTCCGCAAACGTTTCGAACCCCCCATAGTGCGCGGGAATCCCCCGCGCTCCCAAGATTGCTATCCGCATTCGCTTCTCTCGCAACGCTTCATAAATGAGCATCCTCGCATCAAACAACCACTCCGGCGTTTAACGCTGCGTAGCAACTATTCAAAGCGTTGAAGGTGGATCTGAGGGTAAAGCATTTCTCAAACCTGAGTCTTGCCTCACGTCCCATCCTCTCGCAAGTTCGCGGGTCCTGCAGGAGAGAGCCCAATGCTTTCGCGAGCGCCGTAGCGTCTCGTGGGGCCACAAGATAGCCGTTCACCCCGTCAACCACCACTTCTCGGCACCCGGGAACGTCAGTGGTAACAATTGCACACCCAGCGGCGGCCGCTTGTATTAACACCCGCGGCATTCCTTCCCTGTAGTACGTTGGGAGACAAAAGATGCTCGCGTTTCTAAGAAGTTCAGGAAGGTCGTCGTATCGAGGTCCAAGCCATCTCACAAATCCATTCGCCTCGGCGGCCCTAAGCTCATCTCGCGTCAGCGACGTCGGATTCCGTGCATCTATGTCACCGACTAGATGAACGACGAACTTCAAACCGCGCTCACGCAGCAGCTTCGCGGCTTCTATTAAGTAAGAAATCCCCTTGCTTTTGATCATCCGGGAAACGCACAGAATTATGGGAATCCCCGTCGGCCGTGTTGCGGGCGTAATCCAATCTTGCGCGACGCCTGTTCCCGGGATCACCTTGGTGCGGTCTGCAGGCACTATGTTCCTTTCAATGAAGAATCGTTCGTCGTCGGGGTTCTCCAGCGCCAATACGGAGTTTTTATGCGAGAAAACAAATCGCAATACCGCCATGACTGCCGGTCTCAGCATCCTATACAGCGCACGGTCATCGACGAAAAGCGTGCCCAACCCCGTTATCGCGCACAGCACCGCAGGCACTCGCTCCGTTCTGGCTAACACTCCGCCGAGCAAGCAGTTCTT
>WNFT01003056.1_pt1 | contig 14432 bp, 15 predicted proteins | sample 5400191 | NCBI WGS metagenome assembly WNFT01 (sample SAMN13153359, study PRJNA577476) | soil metagenome | isolation source: 80 cm saprolite under Madrone tree | place: USA:California | collected 2016-06-14
GTGCAAGCCGCCGTGCCAGCTGAGCGGGCGGAAGCAGCTCGATTTCTTTCAGAAGGTTTTCCTGCTTTTCGGTGCGACGACGAATAGACTCGTAGATTGCCGTGGTAGAACTGGCGAGACGCCGCTGCAGGACCGTTCGAGCAAGCGCAACGCTGTGTTTCTTTCTGCCGCTCGCTTGCGGGAGAAACTCGTTGATGTACGCGGTGACTGCCTTGTACAGCTCATACTCGCTACGGTTAAGTCGAAACATTACCGTGCGAGCTTTTCGCTCCGGGAAAAGGCGGCGCCCCTGAAGGTCTTTCAGATCTTCTTTCAGGCGGCGGAGCGCCCATGGACAATCGGGCCCGAGCTGGAGCACTTCGCGTCGCAGCTCAACAGCTTTGTCGCCTAATCGATGCGGCTCTGGGAAGAGATCGCGATCGAGTAATCGAATAAAATGCGCGAACCGATCATCATCCCCGTGATGCGGCGTCGCCGTCAGAAGCACAACATGATCGGCTTGTTCCGTCAGCTGCTCAGCCAGCTGATATCGCTTCGTCTTCTCAGCTTCGTCGGCGCGTGTAGGCGAACTTTTCGTGTAGGCGCTGCATTTGTGTGCTTCGTCGATGATGAGCAAATCCCATCGCTGCTGCCAAACACGCTCGCGGACGTCGTCCTGCTTCGCGTAATCCATTGAAGCAATGACTTGATTGCTGCGCTGCCAAGGATTCGTGAGCTGCTGTTGATCGACGGCAGAAAAAATGATGTCGAATGGCTCGCCGAACCATCGAAGCATTTCGTCCTGCCACTGAATCGTCAGCGGCGACGGGCAAAGAATCAGCACGCGTTCAATTGCCTCGCGCAGTTTCATCTCTTTGATCAGCAGGCCGGCCATGATCGTTTTTCCAGCACCCGGATCGTCCGCGAGGAGGAACCGCAGGCGAGGCTGCGGTAACATTTTCAGGTAAACGGCTTCGATTTGGTGTGGAAATGTTTGGATTCCAGAAAGGCTTACCGCGAAATGCTTATCATGCGCATACGCCAATCGAATGCGCGTTGACTCAACTAGGAGTCGAATGTCTTCGGCGTTCGCAACGGCTGGCGTTGTGCCGTCGGCTGATATTTTGCCAAGTGCTGCCGCCTCCTCTTCGGACAAAACAGCTTCGTCGAGTGTGCCATCAGCTAGGCGCACCCTACACTCAAAGCCGTTTGTCAGCGGGCGTGCTGCTTCCAATGTGACCGGGCCATCAAAATGCCCGGGCAAGAGGACTTGCTCGCCGATTGGCAAATCGTTCTGCATGCGAAGAAGCGCGAAGGTAGCCGAAATGTTTCCGGATGGAAAGCGCCGAAGGCGCAGGGGCCGAAGCGGGAAAACCAGTGAATTGCGATGAGTGAGAGGTGAGACGATGGGGAACATTGACGAATGACCAATGACGAGGGGGGAAAGGATAGGTTGAGAGTTGAGTGTTGAGACGTTGAGGGGTCCGAGCGATTTGGTCGGAAGAATGGTAATCGAAAAGCTGAAAAGCCGAGATGCTGATCCTCCTTTGTCCGCAGGCGCGGGACTGCGGCGCGACAAGAAAGCTGGAGCCGGAAACCGAAAAAGGACGGAGGACGGCGAAAGGCAAAAGTAATTCGTTGAATTGACTCGCGATCTCCCGATCCCTCGGTCGCCTCACCATCCGACCAATGCAGTCCACCCGGCGGCGTCCCCACACGCACGTGTTGTTACAGCGTTACATCGTTGAATCGGAGAGGGCAAAGCGCGAGGCGTGGACAACAGACGATCCGCCTTCACTGAAGTTACGGCGCGACAAGGAGGCAGGGAACGTGATTCGCCGCGGTGAATGGAGCGCGTTGGGCAGCTGCGACATAGATCACACAACCCGAGGGGCGAGGGTGAGGGAGCGGGACGCGATCGAATCAATCCGCGCTGCCGACAGCCGGATTGGTGATTCGTGATCAGTAGAGCAAGCGGGAACGGAAAGCCGAGACTAAGCTGGGACGAGCACTTTTGGCTTCTTATCTCTCACGGCTCTCATCTCGATTGCGGATTCACCAATGCAGTTGCTGCACCAGTGGCGTTTTGTGCCGTCCAGCCGTTTGCGGATACCGCATTTGTCGCAAGTAAAAACGTCGGTATGGATTTTCCTAAGCGGTCGCATCTTCTCTATTCGGCTTCTTTCGCGCTTGTAGCAAGAGCAATCCTAGATTGCGGAACCTGCCAAATCGGGAAGAAGACGGCTTCGAAGTTGGAAGCCAAATGTAATTCGTTGAATTGACTCGCGACTTCCCAATCGCTCGGTCGCCTCACCATGCGACCAATGCAGTCCACCCGGCGGCGTCCCCGCACGCACGTGTTGTTAAAGCGTTACATCGTTGGAGCGGAGAGGACGGAGGATACATGGGAAATGTGATTCGCCACGGCGAATCCGTCCTGCGGCGGATCGGTGATTGGTGATTCGGTGATCGGTGATTCGTGATCAGTAAGAGGACAGAAGGCAGCCGCGTGCTGAGAATTATCCTGAACGGCTGGTTGCTTCCTCGTCCGCAGGCAATGTTTCGGCAACGCCGTCGAGAGTGGCTTCGAGGCGATCGAGATCAACTGGTTTGGGCAGAAGGGTTAGCGCGCCGGAGTCGCCGACGCCGTTCGATGGCGGCCAGGCGGATACGAGGATGACGCGCGCGGTGGGGTCTTTGGCGAGTATATTGCGACACGCGGTGGCGCCGTTCAGGTTCGGCATCCAGTAATCCATTAGCACGAGGTCGGGACGATGGACTGTGTAAGCTTGGATGGCTTCCAAGCCGGACCCGACGACCGCGACAATCTCGTGATTGCAGCTACGAACCATGTCCGCTAGCGAAGTTCCTACGGTTCGAAGGTCGTCTGCGATCAGAACGCGCATACCTTCACTGGGAGAAACTTTCATGCCAATAAACCCAGCAACTATGGGAGTTTTCTTCGGTGGAAAGGGCCGAAGGCGTCTGTTTTCCAGAGCCTCCGTCCCGTGGTTGCGGGGTTCCGCCGTGGCGAGGGCCCAATCAAGAGAACAGAGGGCAGTGATCAGAGGATAGAGGAAAAAAGGCACACGCAAGACCGTTTAAGGATCGATTCTTAAAGTAGAATGAAAACATTTTTTTCAATTGTGATAGTTGCTGCGGTCGCCACGGCGACTGCCATCGCACAAGTTGACACGGCCGAAAACGTTGTGCATTCGACCGTGCGGGGAACAGAAAAGGCCGCTCGGACGGTTGCTCACGGCGTGAAGAAGGCCGCTGATACTGTGGAGGACGCCGTCAGCCCGGACACCGACGCACGCAGAGTGGACGTGACGGTGAGCGACGATCGAATCGACATGCCAACGCAGCTCAAGCCCGGAAAGACTGCGTTCGTTGTCAAAAACGCCGGCAAGACCACGCAAAACTTCGAAGTCGAAGGGCAAAGTGTTGACCGGAAATTTGCGGCCGCACCAAATCCTGGTCAAACCAAGGTCTTGCACGTAATTCTCAAACGCGGCACCTATAGCGCCTATTCGCCGGGAAAAGAGGGGAATAAGCGGACCGCGGAGGTGACCATTCGTGTGCGGTGAGCCGCGTAAAAGACTAAGGTCTCACGCGGTTGAAAGCGGAAGTTTCGAATTGCAGAATGGGAAGACGGAGCCGTCCAGATGCCAGCGATTGCACGAAGTACTGTTAGGCGATCGATGCGCACAGAAAGGCGTTTGCCTCACGCGGCTGGGGAAATGACAGAAGGCGCTTGAATAGATCGCACACGTCCAACGACCAAACATATCAATATGAAAAAATTCACGAGTTTACTAATAGGCTGTTCGCTGATGCTGGCTGGAGCCGCGTTGGCTCAACAGCCAGAGGAACAGCCGACACCAAAGACGAAGGGGGCTGAAAAAACGCACCCGGCCGAAGTAAAGCCCGGGGCGAACGTCGCGAAGCCTCAGGAGACAGTCGCGAAGCCAACCGGCGCGATGAAAGAGCGCGGCGCTACGAATGAGCCGGGTGCAGGAAAAGGCCGAAAGGTTCAAGCGACCGAGAAATCTGCGACCGCCCCAGGAACGAACGTTTCCGGTCAACCGGCCGCCAGTGCCACGGCTGAGCCGGGTGCAGGGAAGGGCCGAAAGGCTCGGGCGAAATCTGAGACCGCGGCCCCAGGAACGAATGTTTCTGGTCAACCGGCCGCCAGTGCTACGCCCGGCGCGGAGCAGCCGAGGAAAGGGATGAAGGGACGTGCTGCGAAGACATCTGCTACTCCAGCAACGACTCCGGCAGCGGCCACGGGTGCAGTGAGTGCTACTCCGGCGGGAGCAGCAGCGACGACGGCCAGTGCCGCTCCATCGGTTGGAGTAGCCGGCCAGCAAAACACGCAGGCTAATTTGGCGGGCGGGAAGAAGGCCAAGCCCGATCCGCAGCAGGTGCAACAAATCAAGGCGCAGCACGCGAACTTCCGCGCGCAGCCAAAGCCGCAGCAGGTTCCGCCGGTTACGTTCAACCAGAGCTATCGGATTCAAGGAAGCGATCGGTGGCAGGGTCCACAATACGAAGTATTCCGCTCGTATCATCCGGAACGGCACGATCAGGGCTGGTATCGGTCGCATTACAGCCGGGTGGAGCTGATCGGTGGCGGTTACTACTATTGGAACAACGGCTACTGGTATCCCGCGTGGGGTTACAGCCCTTCGGCCGAGTATTATGTCTATGATGGACCGATCTATGTGGGTCACCGTGCTGAACCGCCGGACCAGGTGATCGCAGACGTGCAAGCCGAGCTGCAGCAGATGGGCTATTACAGGGGTGAGGTGGATGGATTGCTCGGGCCGTTGACTCGAGAGGCGCTCACCGCCTACCAGGCTGATCAGGGGCTCGCCACGACGGCGGCGATCGACGAGCCGACGCTCGATTCGCTTGGCTTGGCATAACATTGAAAAGCTAAAAAGCTGAGATATTACGGGAAGCCGCCGGGGCGCACGAATGCCTCGGCGGCTTTTCTGTTTAGGGCGCCAGGAGCAAAGGGCAGCCGCCTTCGCTGACTACGGCGAGCCAAGGAGGGAAGCGCCAAGGGCGCAAACGCGAAGCGCGTGATTCGTGATCAGTGGGGGAGAATGGGGTTGGGCAGGGTGAGAAGTGATGGGTGATCCGCCTACGCTGAAGCTTCCGACCTTCGTTGATCCGACCTTCGCAAAGCGAGACGGCGAGACGACCTGCCGAGGGAAACAGATATCGGTCTTCCTGTTTTCATAGATTCCTGATTAGCTAAACGGCAGATGAAAGAACGCCATCGCGACATCGCGTCTGCATTGCCCGCTGATCTTGATGTGCTGCCCCGGTTACGCGGATTTCGCTTGCGCGGGATGGAGATGACGCGGCTGGAAACTTTCATCGACGCGGCCTTCGCGTTTGCGATCTCGATGCTGGTGATCGCCGCACAGCAGATCCCCGACAACATCCAGACGCTTCTGGCGGCATTCAAGAATGTGCCGACCTTTGTCTGCAGCATCGCGGTGCTGGGCATCTTTTGGCGGGGCCATTGGTTGTGGAGCCGACGTTACGGCCTCGAAGACAGCGCCTCGATTCTAATTAGCTGGGGGATGATTGTTACGATCCTGATCTTTATCTACCCGCTGAAGGCAATTTTCGGGGCGATGTGGTACTTTCTGAGCAGTGGCCAGGTCGGCCAGCCGCTCTCGCTTCACACCACGGAATCGCAGGCGAGAACTATCTTTGCGATTTACGCACTCGGATTAATTTCCATTTCCGCAGAAATCCTGCTCCTGAATCTGCGTGCCTGGCAATTGCGTGAGCCGTTGCGATTGAATGCACGGGAAAAACTGGTCACGCGCGGCGAGCTGACGGGCTGGAGCATCCCGGTAAGCGTCGGAATCGTGTCGCTGGTCTTTGCGCTTACTTTGCCGAAAGAGCAGATCCAATGGAGCGGCTGGGTTTATTTCTCGATGATCATCCTGGTGCCGCTGTATTCGGCGTTATCACAAAGGGAGTTGAGAGTTGAGAGGGAAAAGAAAGTGATAAGTGATCGGTGAAAAGTGAATGGTCAGAGGACCCGCCACGGCGGGCAAGCTCCGGTTAGAAATCAGCAGAGGCTTACGGTTAATTGTATCTCGGCTGCTCCCGCACCGGCCATGTCGCTCGTCCCAGTCGCTCCATTGTTAAAAAGGTTGGATATTTAAACCGTTCAGGCGTTGGACGGTACGGAGCGAGGAGCATCGGGCGAAGAGCGAAAGAGCGGAAACACGCGGTTGCTTGAGTCGCGTTTGTGGGTGTACACTCTTGATTGATATGAGCGCAACGGAAATCATCGAGCAATTCAAGGCGCTTCCCGCCGCTGAGCGGGCGCAAGTGGCCAAGTTCGTTGTGGAAAACGATGATTCCTGGATTCCAGAATCCTTTAAGCAAGGTATGGCCGATGCCGCCGCGGGACGTTTCGCCGACATGGAAACCGTGTTGAGCGGAGCCAAGCCGCCGTCCCGTGCGGCGGAATGAAATACCGCTTCAGGGCGACCCAGCGGTTTTGGGAAAGTTTCTACGCTCTCTCGCCAAGCCAGAACGATTCCACGTGCCGCGTTTGGAAAATCTTTAAGGAGAATCCTTTTGACCTCGATTGCGATCTCACAAAATCTACAAGCTCTCGGCCCGCTACAGCCGCACGATCTACGCGGCGGAGATCGAAGCCAATTTGCGAGCCGTATTCTACGTCGAAGGAGACATGGTGGTGACTGTGGACATCGGCTCGCACGATATTTATCGCGGGTAAGCGGGATTGGCACGGATTTCCACGGGATCTAAATCAACGCAAACTGACACGTGAAGGTAGGCGGACAACATTTCCGGACGATCTGGCTTAACCCGGAAAATGAACGGGTCGTGCAGTTGATCGATCAGAGATTTTTGCCGCACCGTTTCGTGATCGAGGAAGTCAGCACGGTCGCGCAAATGGCGACCGCAATCCGGGAAATGCATGTCCGGGGAGCGGGCCTGATCGGAGCGAGCGCGGGATATGGGATGTACCTGGCGACAATCGAGGCGGCAGGGAGCAGTTCATTTGATCAACATGTGGTTAACGCAGCGGCGCAACTCAAAGCCACCAGGCCGACGGCGGTGAATCTGACATGGGCGATTGAGTGGCAACTGACCAGCATCGCGAAAGGAAAAGCCGCCCAGGACAAGATTGATCTCGCTCTGCGCACCGCCAGACGGATTGCCGCGGAAGATGAGGAGCATTGCCGCATGATCGGGCAACACGGCCTGAAACTCATCGAACAGATTGCCCGAACGAGGGACGGGAAGCCGGTCAATGTCCTGACACATTGTAACGCGGGATGGCTCGCGTTTGTGGATTACGGGTCCGCGCTGGCGCCAGTTTACGCTGCTCACGATCGCGCTTTACCGGTTCATGTTTGGGTGGACGAGACCCGCCCGCGAAGCCAGGGGTCCAAGCTCACTGCCTGGGAGCTCGCTCAACATGGTGTGCCGCATACGATCATCGCGGACAGCGCCGGCGGACATTTGATGCAGCGCGGTGCGGTCGATCTTGTGATTGTCGGATCGGATCGAACAACCTGCACCGGGGACGTGGCGAACAAAATCGGAACGTATTTGAAAGCGTTGGCTGCGCAGGACAACGAGGTTCCTTTCTACGTGGCGTTGCCCTCATCTTCATTTGACTGGACGATCCGCGACGGTTCGGAAATTCCGATCGAGGAACGCGGCGCCGAAGAGCTCAAGCGCGCTGACGGTTGGCGAGATGGCCAAATGTTGGAAGTCAGCGTGGCGCCGGAAGACAGCCCCGCGGCGAACTATGGATTTGATGTGACGCCCCGACGCCTGGTGACCGGGCTCATTACCGAGCGGGGCGTTTGCAAAGCCGACGAAAAGAGCATCCTGGAACTTTTTCCCGAGCGTGCGTCATGAACGAAACGGGGTCGGTGAAATTTAAATGTGAACAAGTGCCGATAGAGATCTCCCGCTTCGCCGGATTTGCCGAGCTGAACAGATACCGGCGCAAACTTCTTGCACTTGGAATGATCGGCGTGGATGCCAGTGGCGTCGGTTTCGGAAACCTAAGTATCCGGAACGGCGCGACCTCGCGGTTCTACATCACAGGCTCGGCAACTGCGGGGATCTCGGAGCTAATGCCGACGGATTGCGCGAAAGTGGTTGCTTACGATTTCGCAAGGAATTGGCTCCAATGCGAGGGATCCACAGTTGCATCTTCCGAATCGCTTACACATGCGGCTGTTTACGAATCGGATCCAACCGCTCGCGCGGTGATCCACTGTCATGACATGAAGTTATGGGCGGCGCTTCTGGAGAAAGCTCCGACGACGCCGAAGCGGGTTGAATATGGGACATCCGAAATGGCCCACGCGGTGCGGCGTCTTTTCGAAGCCACCGATGTCGAAAAGAGAAAGATCTTTGTGATGGCGGCGCATGATGGAGGCCTCGTGACGTTTGGGAGAGATTTGCAAGAGGCGTTTGGAATCTTGAAAGGCGAAAGGCTAAAAGCGGAAGTTGAATTGTTGAGCAGTTGAGGGGTTGGGGGGGAGAAAGCACAGCTTTCGGTTAATTGTTATTTGTTATTGGGTTCGGCGGGAAGGCTGAACGCGGTCGCCACGGCGACTTCGTCCGTTGGCGAAGATTGCGGGCCTTCGAAACTCGGCGAATGACAGGTTATTTTATGAAACGATTTTTTCTCCTCTTCGTAACGATTTCCGCGGGCGTGGGCTCCGTCTTCGCTAATCTGGGTGATGGCGGTGACGGAATTGACGATTCATATGGCAACCTGGTCGAGCGTCACTTGCGCGACGACGGAACCGTCACCACTCTTTATCACAAGGGTCCGTATCTTTACTTCGTGGTCTTCGATAACCATGTGAGCGTTTTGGAAAAGTATTCTCGCGTCGATGGCGCCGGCCTGTCGGAAAAAGAGATCGCAAAATTCCTAAAGGCCAATGCGGGCCGAACGGTGAAGTGGATTCGCGACGAGACCGCCACGTCGAAAGAACGCAGATTCAAGCGCAGCGATGACAAAGCCGAAGCAACGTACGGCAAGATGGATGGCCGATCGACGCTGACGGTGCGGGTGGTTGGGCGGGAAAAAGAAAGTGATAAGTGACCCGCCTTCGCCATCCTCCTTCGTAACACTACGGCGCGACGAGAGGCTCCGGCGACGCAAGCTGGTGAAAAGTGAATGGTCAGAGGAGAGAGGGACACACACCGGGAACGTGATTCGCCACGGCGAATCCGTCCTGCGGCGGATCGGTGATTGGCGATTCGTGATCAGTAGGCCAAGCGGGAACGGATCGCGGAGTCTCGGAGAGCTAGTTCATCACCGCGAGCATTGTCCGGCGACACTCTGGGACCCCACAAAAACACTCGCATTCTCTTTTGAGTTGCTCGGTCACGGGCTCGTCCATTTCCAGCGCGTAATCGTAAAAAAGTTCTTCGCCCGGCCGCAAATCGCGGAGGGCGTAGATGAAAACTCGCTCGTCCGCCTCTTCGATTGCCTCGCAGTTTGGCTGGCACGAATGATTGATCCACCGCGCTTCATTGCCGCCAATCGCCGGGTCGATCACGTGTATCCCATCATCAAGGCCGAAAAGGAATGTGTGCGGGTCATCAAGATCATCCGGAACATCATTCCATAAAATCCGTTTTCCCTTGTACTCGATGATGCGCGTGCCTTTGCGGATTGCGCGCGTGGCGTAGACACCGCGACCGTGGACGCGCGATTCGCGCACTTCGATGGAAAGCGAGGATCGTTTCCCCGGAGTTCGTTTCCTCGATCGCACAAAGAGAATTTCGGAATTCAAAAGGCACAAGGATGTAATTGCAGTCGCGCGCAGAGGCCGCTCTCGCCGGAGGAATTGCTTGCCAAAGTGGGCGGTCAAAAGTAGAAATCGTCGCATGGGCTTAATTATTCTTATTATTCTGATTCTACTCTTGTTCGGCGCTTTCCCGACAGGCGGTTATGGGTACGGATACCGGTCGCATGGCGTGCTCGGAACGATTCTGATTATCGTTTTGATCCTGTGGCTGCTCGGTCGCCTGTAAAGTGCTCGGCCATCCTGTTCCGATAAAAATTTTGAGACCCGGCCGCGGCAGAATTCGCTAATGTCGCGGAATGGAACAGCGAAGCGACATGAGCATTCCGGCGAATCCGCTGCGGCATTTGGCGCGGCTAACGTTTGTGGCGTTTCTCCTTACGTTTATCGCGTCGCGGACACTGGTGATTTTAATCATGGCTCGCAAAATGCCCGATCTCTTTCTGCATGCGGGCGGGACACATGTACATCATCTCAATTACGGCATTTTTCTTTTGTCGGCCGTCGCCGGCGTCCTGCTCTTCGCGCCGCTGAACCAGACGCAGCGGAGTTTTTGCGCATTGATTTACGGCGTGAGCATGGCGTTGACCTTCGATGAATTTGGGATGTGGCTGCATCTCGGCGGCAGCTACTGGCAACGCGCAAGTTTCGACGCAGTGGTCGTTATCTTAAGTACCCTCGGTTTGCTCGCATTCGCGCCGCGGTGGCGGCGATTGCGGGCGCATCATTTCGCGGTCGGCGCGGCGATGCTACTGATCGTGGCGTCGTTCTGTGTGTTGCTGATCAAATCGTTGAGCCATGCCAATGACAAAATCACGCCGCGCTTGATCGAGATGGAGAAAAGTGGGCCGGAATAGGAGGGCAAAGTCAGGGGACAGAAATCAGATGTCAGTTACATCGGGGAAGAATTGCGGTGCCACGGCGACTTCGCCCATCGGCGAAGAGGCGAAGTGCGAATTGACGGCGCTTTTGATAAACGTAACTGTGAGTCCATGGCACAGAACTCTCCGGAACCGATGGAAAAACGGATGCACAATGGTGTTACCCGCCGAACATTTCTTGGGATGAGTCTGGCAAGCGGAGCCACACTCTTGGCGGGGGGATCGGCCACAATTTTCGGAGCCGGCTCATCAACGACACCAAGCCTGGCTACGAATTCCGTTTGGAAATTGGGCGGCGATCTCCCGGTCAATCGGCTCGGCTTTGGGGCGATGCGTATTACCGGAGAAGGCGTTTGGGGCTGGCCGCCTGACCGGGACAACGCGCTCAAGGTCCTGCGGCGCGCGGTTGAACTCGGCGTGAATTTGATCGACACGGCCGATGCTTACGGCCCGGAAACAAGCGAACTACTTATCGCCGAGGCGCTCCATCCATATCCCACGGGGCTCGTTGTCGCGACGAAAGGCGGTCTGACGCGACCAGGACCTGGCCAGTGGATACCGAACGGTCGACCTGATTACCTCAAAGGATGTGTCGAGAAGAGTCTAAAGCGGCTACGGCTGGAGCGGATCGATTTGTATCAATTGCACCGTGTCGATCCGAAAGTGCCGATGGAGGAATCGCTCGGCGCGCTCAAGGAGATGCAGGGCGCGGGGAAGATTCGGCACGTCGGATTATCGGAGGTGTCGCCGGAGGAAATCGCGCGGGCGCGCAAGGTTCTTCCGATCGTGAGTGTGCAGAACCAGTACAACATCGCGAACCGCAGGTGGGAAAAAACGCTGGTTTATTGCGACAAGGAGGGCCTCGGCTTTATGCCGTGGTCGCCGATTGGAGGAAACAGGGGTTTGAAACCTGGTGATGTGTTGGAAGCGGCGGCCAAAACACACGGCGCGAGTGTTGTTCAACTCGCGCTTGCCTGGCTTCTGCAACGGTCGCCCGTGATGCTGCCGATTCCCGGCACGTCGTCTATCGCGCACCTGGAGGAAAATGTCGCCGCGGCCAAGATCAAGTTAACTCCGGAAGAGTGGAAGACGATCGATGCTTTGGCGGCGAAGGGTGAATGAGAAAGTTGAGAGGGAGAGATCAAAGGACAGCGGCCAGAGGTCAGCCGCCTTGGCCGCCGAGCCGCCTTTGCTTTTGGGAGCTACAGCGAGCCAAGGAGGACAGCGGGGTACACGCGGAACTCAGGAGGCGTGCGCGCTGGCGTTCCTACTCGTAGCGTCCGCAGCGCAGATGTCGTGAGCAATCCGCCGCGCTTCGTCTTCGAGAGAGCCGGCGGTGAATTTGGCGCACGTGCGACGGTTGCAGAGATACTCCTGAACAAACGGCTCAAGGCCACCACTTCTTTCACATTGAGCGACGTGGACGAGTTGGTGCAGGATCAATTCGCGATCGCCCCAGCAATCGGCGCGAATAATAATTCCATAGCCGATGGTCGCGCCGCGAGAAGCATCAGTGATGATATGGGTGAGCCGCGAGGCCTCAGCGAGCTCCTCGTTGTCAGGCAGCGGAATTCGATCGACCACCAGCACTTTCACCCGGGAACAATCCCGAACCCCGACTCGATGCGCATCGGCGGTTTGCCGTGGCCCTAACGGAGCGCCGCGCGCGAGGATGAATTGCTCCTGTGCTTTCGCCCATTGATAAGCGAGCGGCAAAAGGCGTTCAAATGTCTCCTGGTCAATCATTGGCGCGATGGGAAATTTGGAGTGACAGAGAAAAGAGCAAGAGGCATGCGCGGGCAGCCGCCGGACCATAGGAAGCCTACCCTCCGCGTGTAAGGCCAAAGGGCCGGAAGCGGCCCCGGCGGGAGGTCAGAAATCGCAAAGGTGATTCGTGGAATCGTTAAAGCGTTACATCGGCCGAGGCAGCGGGAAATCAGAAGACAGAGGACCCGTCTACGCGGCAAGCTTCGGCGTGGCAGACGCTCACTTGTCGCGCCGTAGGTCGCCGCGGCGACCGGAGGAGGAACGCCCAACGCCCAATGCTGGAGCAGGCGGCGGCGACCCGAGGAATCAACTCAGCCCGTAACGCAGCATGATCTGTTGGCGGACTTCAGCCTGGAGTTTGGGATTCAAGCGCGTGAGCAGTTTTTCGCGGTGGTCGCGATCCATTGCCGCTAATTCGGCCAGGTATTTGTCGCGCGTTTTCTTTTTTTCGTATTTGCTCCATCCGATGCCGCCCGCGAGAAGAACGCAAACGGTCCAAACTATAATTGTAGTCCAACTCATCGCTCAAAAGCAGTCAGATGTCAGAGATCAGAAGTCAGCGGATACAGAATTGCGGATTGCGGAATTGGAAGGGTTGAAGCGTGACATCGTTAAATCGGCGATTCGTTGATTCGTTAAATCGTTACATCGGAGAAGACATCGACCATTAACTTTGTCGCACGACATTCTCAGAGACCCTGTTTCATTTTGACGGCGGGAGGGCGTTCGACGTGGCCGCCGAAACCTTTGCGCATGGCCGAGAGGATCTTCTCGGCAAAGGTGTGTTCCTGGCGCGAACGGAAACGGGTGTAGAGCGCAACCGAAAGCACTTCGGCCGATACTCCTTCCTCGAGCGCGGCCTGGATTGTCCACCGGCCTTCCCCTGAATCTTCCACGAAACCCGAATAACCATCGAGTTGGCGATCACTCGCCAGGGCGGTCGCAGTCAGATCGAGCAGCCACGATGACACCACACTTCCGCGTCGCCAGAGCTCGGCAATGTCGGCGACGTTAAGGTCGTAAGAAAGTCCCGCGGGTAGATTATCTGAGTTCGCGCCGCGGAGGATGTCGAACCCTTCCGCGTACGCCTGCATCAGGCCGTATTCGATACCATTATGAATCATCTTCACGAAGTGCCCGGCGCCAGAGGGGCCACAATAGAGATAACCGAGCTCGGCCGTGCTCTTCATTCCTTCACGACCAGGTGTCTTCGGGATGTCCCCAGGACCAGGCGCCAGGGCGGCGAAGATCGGGTCGAGTCGCTGAGCACTGGATTGATCTCCGCCGATCATCAGGCAGTAACCCCGCTCCAAGCCCCAGATTCCGCCGCTCGTCCCGGCATCGAGATAGCGGATCCCGCTGGGTTTGAGCATGGCGCTGCGGCGCACATCGTCTTTGTAGAATGAATTGCCGCCGTCGATAATGGCGTCGCCCGGTTGCAGCAGCTTGGAAAGCGCGAGCACAGTTTCTTCGGTGGGCGCACCGGATGGAAGCATGATCCAGACAGCGCGCGGTGCGGTGAGCTTTTTGACCACTTCTTCGAGCGAGTAGGCGGCGGTCGGGCCTTCCTTAGCGAGTGCGTCGACGGTTTCGCGGTTGCGATCGAACGCGACGCATTGATGTCCGCCGCTCGTCAAGCGTCGCGCCATGTTCGCACCCATCCGGCCCAGGCCAATCATTCCAATTTGCATAAAGAATTGGGAGTTTGATTGGGAAAGTAGAAACTAGAAAGGCTAAAGTAGCCGCCCTCGTCGAGACTATGGCGTGCCAGGGAGGGCGGAGGACGGCGAAAGGTAAATATGATTCGGTGATTCGTTACATCGTTACATCGTTACATCGTTACATCGTTACATCGTTACATCGTTACATCGTTCCATCGTTAAATCGGCGAAGCGGAGTGAGCTGGGCAGCCGCGACATAGATCACACAACCCGAGGGGCGAGGGTGAGAGAGC
>WNFT01003057.1_pt1 | contig 14430 bp, 11 predicted proteins | sample 5400191 | NCBI WGS metagenome assembly WNFT01 (sample SAMN13153359, study PRJNA577476) | soil metagenome | isolation source: 80 cm saprolite under Madrone tree | place: USA:California | collected 2016-06-14
TCCTCTTCGGTGCCGGCATCGAAAACAGCAAGCTCTCGCCTCTTGATGCGGGCCGCTGCGGTCACGTTTTCCACGTTGGTTTCGAAGACCCCCGATGAGCGCGAGTTGTCGAGATAGCCGAGCAAAGGTGCGCCCGGCCGCAGTTCGAGCAACAATTCCAGGCGCGTGGATGCGAGTCCTGCGAAGGCGGCATTGGTGCCTATCGTGTTGGCTTGTGGCCTGGTGAGATTATCGGCGACACCCACTTCGACCGCATCCGATCCCATCGCAAAAACAATCGGAACAGTCGCGGTAGCGGCCTGGGTCGCCAGCGCCGGTGCCGAAGCCCCGATCGCAATGATCACCGCCACCTGACTACGAACGAGATCATTCGCGAGATCTGGCAATCGCTCGTACTGTCCGTCCGCCGTGCGGTATTCGATGGCGAGGTTTTGCCCTTCGATAAAGCCGGTATCCTGTAAACCCTGTCGAAGCGCCGCGACCGCAGCAGCGTACGCCCCTTCAAATGACACGCCATTGAGCAGGCCGACCACAGGCACTTTCGGTTGCTGCGCGCGCGCCGCGAGAGGCCACGCCACCGTGCCGGTCACTCCAGCGATAAACTCCCGTCGTCGCATTGTCGGCCCCTTCGATTGGTTCAAGGGAGCCTATCGCCGTCCGTGCCGAATAGGAACCGGGTTCGCCGGAGGGTCGTGTCGGGAAAAGCCTCATGGGCGCTAAGTTAAGCGACAACCGGGCAGTCTTACCTCTCCCCGCTTTAACTTAGCGCCTATGGGGACAAGCCCGGCCGCGACGGCAACAGAGATGCCAGCTGTTTCATCCGGCCGGCACCGTTCTAATTCGCGGCGCGACGCCTGATACCCGTCAGCCCAGCGCCATCTTGTAGAGAGCGACGAGCATACCCCAGGCGCGCTCCGCGTCCGCCATGTTGTATATCGGCATTCCGTTCTGCCGCGGCATGTCGGGTACGCACCAGCCATGCAGGCTGGCGTAAACTTCAATTTCGGCCGGCACATTCGCCGCGGCGAAGGCGGCCTTCAACTTGTCTTTGGCATCCGGTTGCCGCATGTCGTCGTTGGCGGCGATGCCGAAATACATGCGCGCTTTGATCTTGGGCGCCAGAAGATGCGGGCTGTTGGGATTGTCGGTGACCAGGCCGCCGCCGTGAAAGGACGCACCGGCGCCGACGCGATCGGGGACCGCCGCGGCTGTTCTGACGACCAGCGAACCGCCCATGCAATAGCCTTGCGTTCCGATCTTCCTGCGCCTGTCAACCTCCTTCTGGGCATCAAGAAAGGCCACGTAAGCGACCGCGTCCTTCTCCGCCGCGCCTGCGGCAGTCACCGGCCCGGTCAGCGGCGGCAGCTTCGCTCTGTCCGCCGGATTGTCGAAGTCGAATGTGGAAAGGTCCTCGAACACCGGCGCTTTTGCGGTCCGGTAAAACGGATTGGGGACGAGCACCGCATAGCCTTCCGAAGCGATCCGTCTGGCGAATTGGCGCATCGACGGGCGCAACCCACCGGCATCCGGCCAGATGAGCACGCCGGGATAAACCCCGGTGGTCGGGTGAATGAATGCCGCGTCGCAGTTGCCGTCCGGCGTTTTGACCGTGACGTCAGCTTCGGTAAGCGGGAGTTCAGCAGCGTCAGCAGCGGGAGCGCCCGCCACGGCCGCCAATCCGGCGACCAACGATACCGCGGCGAATTCACGACGGGATACGGCCGTCTTTTGAGTGGCCTCGTTCGGCTTCATGTCTTCGCTCACATCCGCCTCCGTCTTTCAACTCCCACCCTACCCTCCCCCGCACGCGCGGGAGGGTAGGGTGGGGCGCGAACTCAGCCCTCATCATATCACGGCCGCCAGGCAGTTGCGCGCGAGGACTGCACCACGACCTTGGCGCCGACGGGCGTGCGCTGATAGAGGTCGATGACATCCTGATTGATCATGCGAATACATCCGGACGAGACACTCTTGCCGATCGTCCAGGGCTCGACCGTGCCGTGAATGCGAAAGAGCGTATCCTTGTTGCCTTGCCACAGGTACAAGGCGCGGGCACCGAGCGGGTTGCGCGGACCGCCATGCATGCCCAACCCGCTCTGCAACTCGCTCATCATTCTCCTGATCTCGGGCTGGCGCTCGATCATCTCCTTAGGTGGATACCAGTCGGGCCATTCCTGCTTGTTGTGAATGGTGGCGACGCCCGACCATTCGAATCCGCCCCGGCCAACGCCGACGCCATAGCGAATGGCGCGCCCGCCTCCCTCGACCAGATAGAGGAAATGCGCCTGCGGATCGATCACGATGGTGCCCGGCTGCTCGTCGGTCGGATAATAAACGGATCTGCGCAGATAGGTCGGATCGACGTCGGACAATCGAAGGGCCGGAACCGGAAAGGGTTCGCCGTTGCTCTCCGCGTAAATTGTCGAATTCGGGACATCCGGGCCGCCGAAGAGTGGCCGCGCCGGCTCGCTTTGTCGGTCCGGAGTCCCTTGCCAGCCGGGCTGGGCGCCCGGTGGGCAGAAAAAGAGGAAACAGCCCTGCTGGGCCGCGGCGCTTTCAGCGCTCAGCATGGCGGCGGCGGCAATGCAGAAGAGGGTCATGCAGGCGCGCGAAAACCTCCGCGGGCGCTGGCGAAGCAAAATGGTCATTTCCGACGGCTTCTGATGAGGTAGCATGAAAGAACCCCAACCCCAGCGAATGGTTCCTCGCAGTTCCGAAGGAAAAGCGGCGTCCGCTGCTCCGGGAGATGATAATGCCAAAAGGGCGGCAAAAATTCGGCAGGCTCACCGCCGGCGGCAGGCGCGCTGCCGCGAAGCAAAGAGGGCAAAACTCGTGGCGGCCTAGTAGCCCGGATTGAGCGCAGCGAAATCCGCGTTAGTTAGGCCGTCCCGGATGTCGCTGCGCTCCATCCGGGCTACGGTCTAGGAACCACCACGACTGACCCTGTACGAGTTTGCGGACGCGTGTTTTCCAACGAGGCAGACCTGATGTTCGCGTCGTAAACGAGAGCCTTCTGCACAAGCCCTCTTGTAACGACTTCGGCGGCACCTCGCGCTATCGATTGGCGATCCTCACTGGCGTTCGATCGGAGAGCAAGAGGTGGCCGTCCGTGACGACGGATTCGCCGCCCGACAGGCCGGATCGAATGACCATTTCGTCGGCGGTCGACCGTGCCACTTCCACCGGCCTGACGAGGGCAACCGCGTCTTCCACCACATAAACATAGGTGCCGGTCGGGCTGACCTGAACGGCCGTGGTCGGAACGACGACAGCGTCTTCTATCCTCAGCGTCACGCGTGCCGACACGATCGCCCCGGGCCAAAGCAGCTCATCCTGGTTGGGCATCGTCGCACGAACCGTCGCCAAGCCGGTCGTAGCGTCAATCATATTCTCGATCATGGAGATTTGACCGGGGGACGATCGGAGCCCGGGATCGACCACCGCCTCGACGCTGACGGTGCCGTCGGCCATCGCGGCGCGGATGGCCGGGAGGTCCTGCTGCGGAACCGCAAACGTCACATAGACCGGCTGCATCTGATTGATCGTCGCGATCGGGACGGGGTCGGCTGTGCGCACAAAATTACCGCTCTTCACGGCCGCCTGACTTATCCGGCCGCTGATCGGCGCGCGAATTTCGCAATAGCTCAACTGCACCTGTAAGGCCTTGACGGCCGCCTCGTCGGCGCGGATGGCCGCGCGAAAGGTATCCGATTGGGTTGTTGCATTATCGAGGTTGATTTGCGGCGTCGCGCCTCTCGAAACCAGATCCGAATAGCGGCGGAAATCCCGTTCAGAGCCCTCAAGCAGGGCCCTATCGCGGGCCAGCGTCGCCTCCGCTTGCCGAAGCTGCGCCTCCAGCGCCCGCCTATCGAGCGTGATCAACACATCGTCCTTCTTCACCTCCGCACCGTCCACGAAATGGACGCCGACGATCTCATCGTCGATGCGCGGCTTGATCGCGACAGTGGCGAACGTGGTCACGTTGCCGAGCGACTCGATTAATATCGGAGATTTCTTCTTGACGGCGACTTCAGTCGTGACCTGGACGCGCCGCTGGGGCGCCGTGGCGGGCGCAGACGCTTCGCGATGGCCAAAAACTTGAAATGCAACCGCCCCACTGCAAGCAACGATCGCGGCAAACCACCAGAACTTTGACATGCGCTTCGATCCGAGCTTCGTGAGCCGGCTCCTCGCGATGTCGCCCCGCTTTAACGATTGCTGGCGCGGTTATTATGATTGAAGAGATTATGAATGACTACGACAGCAGGGCCAAAATAATAAAAGCTGTTTTTACGTGCAAGTAAATTTATCTATATATTACTGTATATGTGTTTTTTATATGGTTATGAATGTTGTTTTTATAATCACATCGCTCAAAAGCTTTGCCGCTTTGCCGTATATTCGAGTAGACCAAAATACTAATGCCATTCGGGAGCGCGCTGATGGTCGCCGCCCCTCCGCTTGTAGCCCGGATGGAGCCCACCGGGGTCCGGGCTTCGGCCGGCCCGATGATAAACTCCGCGAAATCCAGGGGCGGCCGTGCCACACACTGCGGGTCGCTCGACGATGGTCCCCAGGGCCAAGCTGACCCCGGATTAAGCTTCACTCCATCCGGGCTACGAGCCCAGCGCGGTTTGCCGATCCAGTTGAGAAGCAGCGTTCCGCCATCAGCGTCGCGGAGCCCGCTCGTCTGGATGCAACTGTTCGCCGTCACGTCCCCCACGCGTCACCCGAGCGGGGGGAGCGACCGGAGGGCGAGGTTGTGATACGAGTCTCTTAGGCATTGCGGAGCTAGGGCATTTACTCGCCGGCGCTCCTTTAAGCCCAACACGGAAAACCGCAGGGGACCGCCATGCAGCGCGTCGCACTCGCTCTCGCCATCATCTTCGGCGTTGCTTTCGGCCCGGCGCGGGCACAGTCGAATCCGCAGTTCATCGCTTTTGCGGGCGTCAGCAAGGGCGCGCTCTATAAGCCCGACTCCGGTTCGACGCCGCATGTCGGCGTTCTCGTGATGCATCGCACCGCGAACTTCCTCAATCATCGCGCCTGCACCGAGCTGTCGCGTCGCGGGTTCCTGCTGCTTTGCATGAACACGCGGTACGAAAACAACGAGGCGATGGTCGATTTCGAGAAGCTGCCCCTCGACGTGAAAGCGGGGGTGGATTTCCTGCGCCGGCAGCCGGGCATTACCAAGGTCGTGCTGTTCGCCCACAGCGGCGGCGGCCCGCTGATGTCGTTCTATCAGGCCGTCGCCGAGAACGGTCCTTCGTATTGCCAGGGCTTAGACAAGCTCACCCAATGCGCCGACGATCTTGCAGGCCTGGTTCCGGCGGATGGCATCGTGTTCGCCGACGCGCATCCGGGCAACGCCATCAACACGCTGCGCAGCCTCAACCCGGCGGTGGCCAACGAAAACAATCCGCCGGATGCTCCGCCGATCGCCGCGCTCGACATGTTCGATCCGAACAACGGCTTCAATCCCAACGGACCGTCTCACTATTCGGAAGGATTCCAGGCGCGCTATTTCAAGGCGCAGGCCGACCGCATGAACCGGCTCATCGACGTCGCCCGCGACAAGCTCGACCGCATCAAGCGCAACGCCTACCCGTATCCCGACGACGACATCATGATCATCCCGCGCGGCGGCAATCCGGGCGCCGGCGCCGGTGCCGACGCACGGCTGTTCGTCACCGAGCCCGATATCGCCGCGATCAACAGCACGTCGCGTCCGGTCAGGCTCCTGCGCAACGATGGCATGATCTCGACGCAGATCGTCAAAAGCGTCTTCGTTGCCGATCCGAGCGTGGCGCGCCGGAGTCTACGGTTCGGCTCCGGCACAAAGGTGTTCACGCTGCGCTCGTTCCTGAGCGCCCAGGCGGTGCGGGCCGGCAATGCGGCCGATGACATTGACGACTGTTCGACCAACAATTCGACTGTCTGCGCGGTGCAGTCGATTTCGGTTCCCGTGCTGTTCGCCGCAATGGGTGCGCACTACTTCATTCGCGACAACGAACGCCAATACGATCTCGCGCACAGCAAGGACAAGGATTTCGTCGTGATCGAGGGCGCCAATCACGGCTTCACGCCCTGTGAGGCCTGCGCAACCAGCCCCGGTCAGTACTCCAACACGGTCAAGAATCTGTTCGATTACATCGCGGCCTGGATGAACGCACGCTTTTGAAACTCTCCACGATTGTCGATCATGTTGTCCTCATACTGGAGGAGCAGCGAAATCCGCGCTAGGCTGTCAAGCCTCAAGCCGGATCACACCCGTCTGATAGAACGAATATGGGGAGGAGGATCATGAAACCTTTCACCTGGCCGTCATGCAGCGTCGCTGCATTCGCTGCCCTCATCACGGCGCTCACTGGTCTGTCTTCGCACGCGAACGACATCACCACGGAGTGGGCGGCGGTTAAGCCGCCACCGGTGCCGGAGCTCAAGCCGGCGACGATCGAGCCAAAGACAACGGCGCTGCTGATCCTCGATCTCATGAAAACGAATTGCGGTGCGCGCCCGCGTTGCGGCGGGACAGTTGCCAATGTCAAGAAGCTGCTCGACGCGGCACGGGCCCACGATATGATGGTGTTCTATACGCTGGTCGGCGGTACTCCGACGCCGGAGGGCATGATCGACCCGAGCTTGGCGCCGCGCACCGGCGAGTGGGTGGTCCGCGGTGGCGCCGACAAGTTCATCGGCTCCGACCTCGAACAGCGGCTCAAGGACAAGGGCATTAAGACCGTCATCGTGACCGGCACCTCCGCCCAAGGCGCGGTCGTCGGCACCAGCAACGGCGCTGTGCAGCGCGGCTACAAGGCGGTCGTGCCGGTTGACGGAATGTCGGCCGAAGACGCCTACAACGAACAATACGCGGCCTGGCATCTTTATAAGGGCGGCCCTGCCGTTCTTACGGAGAACGTGACGCTCACGCGCAGCGATCTGATCAAGTTTGCGAACTGAGCGCGGACTTTAGCGAAAGATTGTCACCAGGAAGTGGGCGCTCGCACAATTCTTGCGGCGCATCCGGCCACCCTGCGCGTCAGTGAAGATGGAGGTCGAATCGGCGCTCTGGCGAGAGCTCAAGCGAGCTCGATGCCGTGCGCCGCCAGCAGCACCGGAAACTGCTTGCCGGCGAAAAACGCATATTCCTGCTCGCGCATGGTGGTAAAAACGTCGAGCCGCTGCAGTTCGGCGTCCACGAAGCCCGGATGGCACATCACCAAACCAGCGTCGGGCAGGCCGTCCAGAAACGATCCAAATAGCGCATCGAATGCGGTGGCACGCGTGAAATCATAGGTGCCAGCGAAGGCCGGATTGGTGGGCACCCCGGATGCGGCGCAGCGCCTGCGCAAGCGGGCGCTCAGGAGATCGAGCACGAGCCCTTTGCGATCGCTGAAGCGTCGCCACAGCGGCATCGTGCGTCCGCATTGGCGGATCCAGGCGCCCGGCGCCGTCCGCTTTACTGCGGCGAGCACGGCGTCGCTCGCTTGCGGCAGCAGGTGGATGTGCTGGTGACCGTCAACGAAATCCGGCGGCCGCCCGAAGGCTGCCTGGAACGCGGCAAATTGGCTCGCAGCTTCGGCCGCCAGCGCGTCAGGATCGAGGCGCCACCGCAATCCCGCCGCGAACGTGCCGCTGAGGCTCAGGAACGCGCCGTCCCGGGCGACCGGGCGGTAGGCGGGCGCAGAGGGCCGGAATGGCGCCGTCAGGGTGAAGTGCAGCCCGATCGCGGTGCGGCGGTTCGGTCCGGCTAGGTCGGCAAGCGCCTGCGCCTCGGCGGCCGAAAAGCTTGGCGTTGTCACCATGACGGAGGTGGCATTGATCCGGCCGCGCCCGATCAAATCCCGGATGGCGCGATTGACGGCCGGCGAGATGCCGTAGTCGTCGGCGCATAACCACAATTTTCGCAGCCGGGGCGGCTTCTCCGCCGTCATGGCCGTCCCCGGACTTGATCCGGGGCTTGTCCCGGCCATCCACGTCTTTTTTTCGTGAAAGTCCGCAAGAAAGACGTGGATGCCCGCGAAGATGGGGTCCCCGCCGCGTGATGCGGCGGGGTGTCTCTGCGCGGGCATGACGCCGGAGGGTGATTTGATCTCATGGGAACGCGCTCCGACCAGGCTACTCCGCGGCGTTGCGCGCCGCTTCATCGGCCGGGCCGCGCTCATCCTGGGCGCGCTTGACGGTGTGTTCGGCAACGAAATAGACCGGCCGGTGCTTGATCTCGGACAGCACCTTGCCGATATATTCGCCCATCACGCCGATCATCAGGAGCTGAACGCCGCCGATCACCATGATCCCGATGATGATCGACGGATAGCCCGGCACGGTGCGCTCGTAGACGAAGGTCTCGATCAAAATCCAGACGCTGAACACGAGTGCGCCGGCAGCGAGCAGGATGCCGAGCAGACTCGCAAGCCGCAGCGGCGCCACCGAGAACGAGGTCAGGCCTTCGACCGAGAGGCCAATGAGCGATCGCAGGCTCCAGCTTGTGCGCCCATGGATGCGGGCCGCGGGCTCGTAGTCGACGCGCAGCTGGCGGAACCCGATCCAGCTGGCGAGGCCCTTGAAGAAGCGATTGCGCTCTGGCATCTGGCGCAAGGCTGCTGCGGCGCGCGGCGACAGCAGGCGGAAGTCGCCGGCGTCCTGCGGGATCTTCTGGCGCGCCCCCCAATTGATGAGCGAATAGAAGCCCTTGACGGCGAGGCGCAGCAGCCTCGGCTCGTTTTCCCGGTGCGCCTTGGCCGTGTAAACGACATCGTACGCGTCGTCGAGCCAGTGTCCGACCAGTTTTTCGATCAGCGCCGGCGGGTGCTGCCCATCGGCGTCCATGAACAAAACGGCACCGCGAGACGCATGGTCGAGCCCGGCGAGCAACGCCGCCTCCTTGCCGAAATTGCGCGACAGCGACACCACCTGGAGATCAGCGGCGTCGGCTGGCAGGCCCTGTGCCACATCGAGCGACGCGTCGCGACTGCCGTCGTCCACATACACGATTTCGCAGGCAAGCCCCCGCTCGTTGCGCAGCGCGGCGGCAATTGCGGTGATGCGGGCATGAAGTTGCGCCAGCCCGGCGGCCTCGTTATATACCGGCACCACGATGGAAAGCCCCGCGGCGGCGCTGCCCGCCGGGCGGCGGTGCAGCGAACTTGCCACATTATGTCGCCCCTCGGAGGCGTGTTGTTCGGCCGTCATTGCTTTCGTGTCGTCCCTGTTTCCACCCCGCGGTCCCAGGAGGAAGGTGGGGGGCTCGCGGCTCATCGACAAACCATGATAACCCATGGGCGGCCCGATGTCGTGACGCACGCTGGTCGACGTCCGCAACATCCGGGTCGTGGGTCCAGGCGGAGGTGCTAGGCGAAGTTCATGCTTCCGATTGATCGCCTTCGGGCCAATTTCCCGCGCGCCACCGCATTGGTCGAGCCGCACTTCGATGTGCTCCGCAAAGCCGTCAGCTTCGCGCTGATCGGCGTCATCAACGTCGCCGTCGATACCACCGTGTTCCTGTTGACATATTCGTACCTGAGATCGCCCGCAGCGGCGCTGCGTCCGCTCGACGCGCTGGCGCAATGGTGCGCCTGCACGAGCCCCGACACCCTCGTCCTGGTGACCGCCAATATCGCCGCATGGGTGGTGGCAGTGTCGAGCTCCTATGCGATGAATTCCTTCATCACTTTTGCGGCCGAGTCCGGCCGCCGGCTGCGCTGGCGGGACTACGGAACGTTCGTGGTCTCGGGGGTTCTTGGCGTCATCGCAAGCACCACCACGCTGGTCGTTGCGGCGCATTTCATGCCGGTGTTGCCGGCGAAGGGCTGCGCCATTCTGGCATCCTTCGCATTCAATTTTTCCATGTCGCATTTCGTGGTGTTCCGCCCGCGTGGTAAGGCGGCTGCCCGGACTCGATGAGTGCCCGTTCCGACGAGGAGGTCATCCGGCTACAGACCCCGGCAACACAAGGTCCTTCAGACCGCCGCCGCGAGCTTGGCGAACAGCGGGTTGTGGCGGCTGAAAACATAATCGATCTGCGCCACGATGACCGTGTCGGCGCCGTGCTCACGCAGAAAGCTCGCGAGGTCATGAACCGCGTCAGGCGGGCAGTGCAGGGTCAGCATGCCGGACGACGTCGGCCCGCCGAACGGCGTCAGCACGCCGAACGTTTCCCTGGCGAGATCGAGCAGGGTGTCGTTACAGCCCGCAAACCGCGTCCGCACTTCGCGAAACAGCCGCGCTCGCGCGTGCGCGGCGATGCGGTCGAGGATGAGGCGGGCGGTTTCAAGCTCGGTCTTGCCCCAGGCGGCGCCGCGGGCCGCGACGAGGTTCGCCTGCGACCGCAATATCACGCCGTCGTCAATAACTTTGAGGCCGTTGGCGGCAAGCGTCGTGCCGGTCGTTGTGATGTCAACGATCAGCTCGGCAATGCCGGCGGCCGGCGCACCCTCGGTTGCCCCGGCGCTCTCGACGATGCGATAGTCGACGATACCGTGGCGGGAGAAAAATCCGCGGGTCAGGTGCATGTATTTGGTGGCGACGCGCAGGCGGCGGTCGTGTCTCACGCGGAACGAGATCGCCACGTCGTCAAGGTCCGCCATGTCGCGCACGTCGATCCAGGCCTCCGGCACCGCCACCACCACGTTGGCGTAGCCGAAGCCGAGCCCCTCCAGCAGCACCACCTTACGGTCGGCCTCCGGGATCATCTCCCGCACCAGGTCTTCGCCGGTGATGCCGAAATGCACAGCTCCGGCAGCGAGCTGTTCCGTGATCTCCGCGGCGGAAAGAAACGCCACCTCGACGCCGTCGATGCGTTTGATGCCGCCACGATAGTCGCGCGCCCCCCGCGGCTTGACGAGTTCCAGCCCGGCGCGGGCGAAAAACGCCTCCGCGTTCTCCTGCAAGCGACCTTTGGCCGGAACTGCGAGGACGAGTACAGTCATTGCTCCTTCTCGATATTTGCAGCCAATGCCGCGAGGCGTTCGATCCACACGGCAAACCCGACGGCAGCGACCGGCTGCGGGCGGCCGAGCTTTGAGAGCAAGCCGTCGTAGCGCCCCCCTGCCACCAATTGACCATCGACTCGGGCCGCTGGATCGTGCAGCTCGAACACGAAGCCGGTGTAGTAGTCGACCCCGCGGCCGAACGCAGTGGCGAATTCGATGCGATCCACGTCAACGCCCCGGCCGGCCAACGCCCCGATGCGGCTTTCGAACAGCTCCAGCGCCGGCCCGAGCGCGACGCGTGCCTCGCCCGCGAGCGCGCGCAGCGCCGCTGCCGCTTTGGACGGTGTTCCTGTTACGGCGAGAAACCGCCCGATCAGGGCGCATGTTTCCGACGGCAAAGCACTCGAGGCGCCGAGTTCGGCCTGCTCGACGAAGCGGTCGACGATTTCCCCAATGCTGCGCCCCCCAACCGCGCTCTTGCCGGCAATCGACAGGAGGTCCGTGACCAACGCCTGGGCAGCCTTTGGATTGGCATTGGCGAGCGCCGCGAGCACACCCTGGTATTCGCTGCGGTTTTGGCGGCCGGCCAGCGTCAACCGCTCAAGATCCTGGGCGAGTGTCGTCTTACGGTTGAAATCCTTGAGCAACCGGCGCTTCCAGGCCGGCGCGAGGTCGAGCGCCGTGATCAATGCCGAAAACAGCGCAACATCGCCGATGACGATCCGTGGTGCAGCCAGGCCATAGTGCGCCGTGGCCTCGATACCGAGGGCGAGCACTTCCGCGTCGGCAGCGGCTGTGTCGGAGCGGCCGAACGATTCGATGCCGGCCTGCAGAAACTCGCCCGAAGTTATCCCACTGTCGCGAAACACCGGCCCCAGATAGCAGAAGCTCGCCCGTTGCGGGGCTGTGGCAGAGGCGAGGTAATGCCTTGCCACCGGGATGGTAAGGTCCGGCCGCAGGCAAAACTCGCGTCCCGCCGTATCGGTGACGAGATACATGTGCCGGCGCATATCCTCGCCGGACAGGTCGAAAAACGGCTCGGCCGGTTGCAGGATTGCGGGAGATACCCGCGTATAGCCGGCGCGCGCAAAGGCGGCGACCAGGCTGTCGGCCCGCTTGTGGACATCAAAGGACGGCGCGCTGTTCATAGCTTCCAGCAGAATTCTCAGCGACGTAGCATCGTAGATCGTAGGGTGGGCAAAGCGAAGCGTGCCCACCGTTGCCGCATCCAGGTGGGCACGCGGAGCCTGTCATCGGGCCGGCCCGAAGGCCGGACCGTTGGCTTTGCCCACCCTACAATCTACAATCTACAATCGGCAATCGCTTAGCATGGCTGAGTTAACGTTTCGACAGCCGATCGCGGGCGGGCAAATCTTAGGCGACCTGCCGCGCAACACACGATATCGTGAAGGCCGGAAAAGTTTGCCTCGATTGATGGAAATGCATAATTAAATTGAAATGAAGAGATCCGAAACGGGTCAAAACGATGGGTTGTGCGCGCATTTCGTGCGCCGTTCGTCGCCAGAAAGGGAAGTCGCCATGTTGTGGTTTCGCAAGGTTGTCGTCGGTGCGGCAACGGGCGCCGCTCTGCTCGCGTTCAGCTTCAACCCGGGTCATACCCAGGTCGGGCCGCGCGGAGCCACCACGCCCAGCGCAGAGACCAGCCGACAACTCGAAGTGCTCGGCAAGGTGCTGGAGATCGTGCGCTCCGACTACGTCGACAAGCCCGACGACGAAAAGCTCCTTAACGCGGCGATCGACGGAATTCTCAAGACGCTCGATCCGCACTCGAGCTACATGGATGCGAAGAGCTATCGCGAGATGCAGACGACCACCAGCGGCCAGTTCGGGGGCCTCGGCATGCAGGTCAACATGGAGGACGGTCTCCTCAAGGTGGTATCTCCGATCGACGATACGCCCGCCGCGAGGGCCGGAATTCTTGCCGGCGATGTCATCGACCAGGTCGACGGTGCGCCGGTCAAAGGGCTCACCTTGACCCAGGCGGTGGAAAAGATGCGGGGCGCTCCCGGCACCGAGGTCCGGTTGGGGATCCTGCGTAAGGGCAAGGACGCGCCGCTCAATCTCAGTTTGGTACGCGAGATCATCAAGGTCAGCTCGGTGCGCCAGCAGGTTGAAGGCGATGACGTCGGTTACGTCCGGATTACCCAATTCAACGGCCGTGTGGCGGACGACCTCAAGCAGGCGGTCGAGGCTCTCACGGCGAAGATTCCGCCGGACCGGCTCAAGGGCTACATCCTGGACCTGCGCAACAATCCGGGCGGCCTGTTGGATCAGGCGGTTCGCGTAGCCGGAGCGTTTCTAATCAGTGGCGAGATTGTCTCGATCCGGGGCCGCGATTCCGATCACGTGCAGCGCTTCAACGCCGTGCCGGGCGACCTTATCGACGGCAAGCCGCTGATCGTGCTGATCAACGGCGGCGCGGCATCGGCGTCAGAAATCGTTGCCGGCGCTCTGCAGGACCAAAAACGCGCGACCATTATCGGGTCGCGAACGTTCGGCAAGGCGTCGGTGCAGACCATCATCCCGCTGGGCCAAGGCAACGGGGCGCTGCGGTTGACTACGGCGCGCTATTACACGCCGTCGGGGCATTCGCTCCAGGCGCAGGGCGTTGCACCGGACATCGAGGTGCTCCAGGACGTGCCAAAGGAGGTGGCGGACCGGCAGCCGCAAATGCGCAGCGAGGCGAACTTGCCCGGGCACCTCAAGGCGGAGGGCGACGAGCAGTCCGGCTCGCAGTCCTTTGTTCCGAGGGACGCAAAGGACGACAAAGCGCTGCAGACCGCGCTCGGGCTCCTCCGCGGTACCGAGAGCAACCCGGCTTTCCCACCCAGCCCGAAGCAGGCTGCGACGACTGTGCGTTAAGACCGGCAGCTGTAGCCCGGATGGAGCCAAGCGTAATCCGGGACCAGCCTCGCAATATGTGGAGCGCTCATCCCGGATTACGCGGAGTTTATCATCGGGCCGGCCGAAAGGCCGGACCGGTGGCTCCATCCGGGCTACAAGCCGCCGATAACATAACAGGCCGAAGACGCGAGGATTGAACCCGCCGAACGTGTTGACAGGGCACGATCCCTTTTCGCGGTTGCGCTCCGGGTGCTCCCTGGATACCGTATTATGGATCGATCCCGGAAGGTGCACAGGGGCGGGATCAGGGGGGGATCATGAGTACAACACGCGAGCCTATTTTGGCCGCAAGCCAGAAGTGCGTCCTTTGCGTTCTTACAGCAACAGCGATGAAATCTTGGCGACCAGCGTTGGCGATGGTCGCTCTCACCGTCGCGGTTGGCTGCGCTGGCCCGACGAGGACCGGGGTTACCTTTGATACTTTAGCGCAAACCGTCAAGGCGCCGAAGGCCGGGAATGCACGCATTGTCGTCCTTCGCGATAAGGCATTTCCGGGTCTCTTTGATATCGGGTGGGAGGCCCGGTTGGATGGAGCACCTATGGGCGATCTTAAGACAGGGACTTTCGTTTATCG
>WNFT01012799.1_pt1 | contig 14429 bp, 10 predicted proteins | sample 5400191 | NCBI WGS metagenome assembly WNFT01 (sample SAMN13153359, study PRJNA577476) | soil metagenome | isolation source: 80 cm saprolite under Madrone tree | place: USA:California | collected 2016-06-14
TCCTTGAAACGGCGCGCAAATTGAAGACGGAGTTGGCAAAAGCTAACATTCGCGTCACGCTCGATGAGCGCGAAGGCCAGAGCCCCGGCTGGAAATTCAACGATTGGGAAATGCGCGGCGTTCCCTTGCGCGTGGAACTGGGGCCTAAAGACGTCGCCAAACAGGCTGCCGTGCTGGCTCGCCGCGACCGGCCAGGCAAGGAGGGGAAGGTCAGTGCCCAGCTCGCTGATTTGCCCGCGACCGCCGAGCGCCTGCTCGCGGAAATTCAGCAGGCGCTGCATGACAAGGCGCTGGCTTTCCGCAAGAGCAATACGCACGACGCGAAAACCTATGAGGACCTGAAACGTGCCGTGGAAAATGGTTTTGCGTTTTCCTTCTGGTGCGGCAGCGCGGAGTGCGAAGCGAAGATCAAAGAAGAAACACGCGCCACTATGCGTTGTATCCCCATCGAGCAACCAGGCGGCTCCGGCGCCTGCGTCTCCTGTGGCCAGCCGTCCACCGATCGAGCGGTTTTTGGGCGGGCCTACTAACCCATTTCCTTTCCGGGAACATTGCCCAGGCCTAATTCTCGACACTCCTATACCCAGATGTTAGCGTTATGAGGAAGGGACACTGAGCTTCGCCGCGTTGTACCGCGAAACTCCGCGGCACGAGCGGCTCCAGGAGATGAATCATTTGTACCTAGCAGGCATCCGAGATCGCCGCGCACCCGCGCATCGTAACTCCGAACGCGGAGAAGGCAGGCTTAAGAACGTTATCGTTTTTGCGGTCATTGCCCTGCTCATCTACTCCGCGGTGAAAATCGTTCCTCCCTACTTCTCGGACTACCAGCTCTCCGACAAGATGCAGGAACAAGCGCGGTTCGCGGTTGTGAATCGTTACAGCGAGGAGCAGATTCGGGAAACTCTTTTCAGGACCATACAGGACTTGGATATTCCCGCCAAGCGCGAGGATATCAAGATAGTCGCCACCAATGCGGTGGTGAAGATCTCCCTGAAATACACTGTTCCCGTGGACCTGTTTTTCTACCACCTGGATCTCAACTTTTCGCCGTCGAGTGAGAATAAGGCTCTGTTTTAAAACATCGCTGGTGCGCCGCTCCTCTCTGCTTTGCGGCTGGAGTTGCGGCTTAAGCGAACTCCGCCTTTCCTAGAGCAGGCTCTTGCGAGACAATGAAACTTCAGCCCTCGGGAGCGACATTTTGCGCATTCGCGTTCAAAAAGGATTCTTTACCTCCACCATCGGCCTGACGATCCTGGGGATCGTCTTCGCCGTGTTTCTGGTTGTGGGGGGGATTTGGGGATCGTCTTCGCCGTGTTTCTGGTTGTGGGGGGGATTTTCACCTACTACTACGTCAAATATTCGCGCATGATTGACGCGCGGCTCTCCGGTACCAGCCTCCAAAACACCACACAGATTTTCTCCGCGCCGGAACACCTCTCCGTGGACCAAGCCTGGGGACCCGACGATCTGACCACCTATCTCACTCGCGTGGGCTACCGGCCGGAGACTGATGATAACGCCCGAGGCCAGTTCACCACCCAAGGAAGCACGGTCGATATCCGGCCTTCAAAGCTCTCCTATTTCGGCGAGAAAAACGCCCTGGCTGTGCAATTTCGCGGGAAAAGCGTGCGCTCCATCAAGCCCCTCGGAGGCGGCGGTGAACTGAACACGGCCGAAATCGAGCCGGACCTCATCACCAATCTTTTCGACAGCGCACGGGAAAAGCGGCGCCGGGTTCGCTATGACGACCTGCCGGCGATCCTGGTGGACGCCATCCTTTCCGCCGAGGACAAGCGTTTCTTCGAACACGGAGGTTTCGATTTCATCCGCATCGCGGGCGCGGCGTGGGCCGACCTGCGGCATACCAGCCAGCACTATCAGGGCGCAAGCACGATCACCATGCAATTGGCGCGCACGTTTTTCTTTTCCAATGAGCGGACCTGGCGGCGCAAGCTCGCGGAGGCCATGGTTTCCGTCGAACTCGAGCAGCGCTTTTCCAAGCAGCAGATTTTTGAGATGTACGCGAATGAAGTGTATCTGGGCAATCGCGGGAGCTTCGGAGTGCGCGGGTTCGCCGAGGCCAGCGTGGCGTATTTCGGAAAGGATTTGAGGCAACTGTCCCTGAGTGAGTGCGCGTACCTTGCCGGCATCATCCGCGCTCCCAACTTCTACTCATCCGCCGACCGGCATCCTGAGCGCGGAGGGCAGGCGCGCGACCGCGTCCTGACGCAGATGCTGGACAATAAGTACATCAATGAAGGGGACGTTCAAGACGCGAAGCACGCACCGCTGAAAATCGTGCGCACCTCCGTTTCCAGCGGGGACGCCCCGTACTTTGTCGACATGGTGAAAGACCACCTGCTCGACAAGTATTCCGAGAACGAACTCCTGAGCGAAAATTTCCGCGTTTATACCACTCTCGATCCGGCGTTGCAGCGCGCGGCCGTCGCTGCGGTTGACGCGGGCATGAAGAACGTGGACTTGCTGCTCGCGAAGAAGTACGACAAATGGCGCAGGGAAGCGGCCAAGAAAGGAAGTACCGACCCCATTCCGCAAGCGCAGGTGGCGCTCGTTGCCCTCGATCCGCGGACCGGGGAAATCAAGGCTGTTATCGGGGGGCGCGACTATGGGCAGAGCCAGCTCAATCATGCCCTCTCGCGGCGCCAACCCGGTTCCGTATTCAAGCCATTCGTGTACGCAGCAGCTTTCGATAATGCCGTGGATGGCGTTCAGCCTATCATTACGCCGGCGACGACAATCGACGACGAACCGACCACGTTTCAATTCGACGGCAAGGAATACACGCCGAACAACTATGGTGAAAGATTCATGGGCCGAGTCACGGTTCGTGATGCGCTAACGAACTCGCTGAACGTCGCGACCGTCAAACTCGCAGAGCTCATCGGGTACGGCCGCGTGGTACAAGTCGCGCGGCAAATGGGCCTTGGCACGAATATCGGGCCGACCCCCGCGGTTGCGCTGGGCGCATATGAAATGACGCCGATAGACGTTGCTGCCGGGTACACTACGTTTGCAAATATCGGCACACGCTCCGAACCGCAATTTCTACGCAGCGTGGTAGGCGCGGACGGCACGCAACTGGAGAAATTTACGCCGCAGACGCACACGGCGCTGGATCCGCGCGTCGCCTTCCTTGTCAACAGCCTCTTGAAGGACGTCCTGAATCGCGGGACTGGCGCGGGCGTTCGCGCTCGCGGTTTTACGCTGCCTGCCGCGGGAAAGACCGGGACCTCTCGCGACGGCTGGTTCGCAGGCTTCACTTCGAATTTGCTCTGCGTGATTTGGATTGGCTTCGACGATAATCGCGACCTGGGGCTCCCAGGCGGCGCGGTGGCGGCCCCGATCTGGGCGGATTTTATGACCCGCGCCACCTCACTCGGCGCGTACCGCGACGTAAAGGATTTCACCATGCCGGAAGGCGTGACGTCGGTGGTCATCGACCCGGAATCGCTGCAGCTCGCCACCGCCAATTGCCCGACCACGCGACAGGAAGTCTACGTCGCGGGCTCGGCGCCGACGCAATTCTGCGAACTCCACGGTGGTCACAGCCTGCTTTCTTCGACGGGCTCCTTCCTTTCCCACGTTTTTGGTGGTCAGCCGAAGGCGCCGCCAGCGGATGGAAGCACGCCGCCGAGTGTCCCTTACGACCCAAACCGCCCTCCCAATGCAACCGGTCAGGGCCCCGCCCCGCCGGGCGATCCTTCCGCGCAGCCTGAAGAAAAGAAAAAGAACGCTTTACACAAGATCTTTGGTATCTTTGGAGGCAAGAAGAAGGACCCCGACAAGGCGAAGCCGAAGCCGGAGAAGGGAGATCCGCCATGACCAGGACGCAAATGGCGTTTCCAGCAAGCATCCTCCTCTTCACTCTTTCGATTCCCGCAGCAGGACAATCGCTCCTTGAGAACCCAGAAACCGCTGTGGCCCCGCGCCTGGGGCCCGCGCATCAGCAGCAACAGCCGCCCGCGGACTCTGCTGTCATCGTGGTGCGCCCAGAGCTGACGGATGAGCAGATGGCCGATCTTTACATGGTGCGGAAGGATTATCGGGAAGCGACGCTGGTTTACAAGCGGCTTGCCGATCAAAATCCGCATAATCCGGTCTACTTGAACAAGCTCGGGATTGCGCTGCATCAGCAGGCCGCGCTCGCCATGGCGCTGAAATATTACGAGCGCGCTTCGAAGGCGGACCCGTCCTATGCCGATGCCCAGAACAATATCGGCACCATCTGGTATCAGCGAAAGAGATATGGCAAGGCTATCAAGGCCTATCAGAAGGCCATCGGCATCCGCAACGACATGGCCGTGCTTTACAGCAACCTTGCCTACGCTTATTTCGGCGACAAGAAATATGAACAGGCCATCTCATCTTTCCGCCAGGCGCTCGCGTTGGATCCGCAGCTCTTCGAGCACAACAGTTCGAGGAACGGTTCTCTGCTGCAGGACCGCTCCGTCGGCGATCGCGGACGTTTTTATTACCTCCTGGCAAAATCCTTTGCCGAAGCCGGCAATCTGGAGCGCTGCCTGATCTATCTCCGCAAGGCGAAGGATGAAGGCTACAAGGAACTCAATGCGGCGAAGTCCGATCCGGCGTTCAGTGCGGTCTTGAAGGATCCGGCGATTCAAGCGGTTTTTGCAACCAAGCCGGAATAGCCCCGGCAATCTGAAGTTTCTCCAATTCGCCCCATTTCTACCTTGATGTGCAGGTCCGGCGCGAAACGTGTGCTTGCCTCTGTTACAATGCATGCGACATGTGGCGCCCTCTTTGCAGCGCGCGTTGTCTGCTCCTCCTCTCCAGCGTCGCTTTTATTCGAACTGACTCTTTGTCCGCACAGCAGCCCTCGTCGGCCGCGGCGGCGGCGGTTACCGGCTTTCAGCAGGGCGTTTACCTCGTTTTTCCCTTCGAGAATGCGGGGTCATCCCCACGATACGATTGGCTGGGGGAGGGCCTGGAAGAGCTGACGATTCAGCGGCTGGCTGCCGCCGGCGAGCAGGTCTACTCGCACGCAGGACGCCTCACCGAACAGGAGCACTACGGCTTGCCCAGCTCCTCGAGGTTGAGCCGCGCGACCATGTTGCACGCCGCCGAGGATCTGGACGCGGATTTTGTGATTTTCGGCAAGTTCACTGCAAGTGCGACATCTCTGACCATCGAGGCCCGCGTCCTGCGAGTCAATCCCACTCGATTGCTTCCCCCCATCCGGGAAACCTCCATTCTCGATGGGTTGATGGCTCTTCACCTGCGAGTGCTTTGGCGCGTGCTCTCCGCCGCCGAGCCACGCTATCCGCTGAACTTGGCCGAATTTTCAAAGCGGCAGCGGTACCTGCGTCTCGACGCTTTCGAGCACTATGTTCGCGGGCTTCTGGCCGGAGAAGACGATGCCCGTTTGCGCGAGTTGCGGGAAGCGGCGCGCTTGGAGCCGGAGTGGCCGGACCCGGACTTCGCTCTGGGCGACCTCTATTTTACGCGGCGCGATTGCAATTCGGCTCTGCCGTGGTACGCCCGGCTGCCGAAGAACTATGACCGTTACACGGAAGCGGTTTTTGCCACCGGCGTCTGCCGCCTGCTCCTGGGTCAACCGGATCGCGCCGAGGAAGTCTTCGTTGCGCTGCAAAACGCCTTGCGGACGAACATGGTTTCCGGCGCGGACTTGCCGGAAATTCTGAACGATCTGGCGATCGCGCGAACTCGTCGGGGCAAAGTAGCCGAGGCCCAGGCCGATCTGCGCCGTGCGGCGGACCTGGATCCCGATGAAGACGACTATGTTTTTAATCTGGGATTGCTCGCCCTGCAGGCCAATGACGCGGTTGCGGCCGCGGATCATTTTCGCGAAGCGGTGGAACGCGAGCCGGATAATCCGGAAGACCGGGCGATGCTCATTTTATCTTTGGAGAGGGCCGGAAAAAAATCCGAGGCGGACCAGGAGCGCGAGACCGCGACGGAGACATTCGGGCCGAATGGGTTGCCGGCGATTCGTGCGGAGGCCAAGAGCGACTTTGTAGCACGTCTGAATCGTCTGAAGATGGAGCTGGATGTTACCGCGCTGCGTGCGGGGCTGGTTTCGCCCGGGACTCCAGCGAGTGCTCCCGAGGCCATCGAATCAAGCGATTCCGCTGCGGCGCACATTCGGCGGGCCCGGCAGGAACTCTCGGCCGGGCACGTAGAGGCCGCGGAGAAGGAATTCCATGCCGCACTCACGGGCGAGTCGGGCAATGCCGCGGCCCACCGGGGGCTTGGAGAAATTTATCGCCGGCAGGGCAAGATGGAGGACGCGGTGAAGGAGCTGCAAGCGTCACTTGCGGCACGAGACTCCGCCGTGGTGCGAACGCTGCTGGCGAAAATCTATCTGGAACAGAAAAAGCCGGACCTCGCGCGGGCGGAAGTGGAACGCGCCTTGAAACTTGCGCCAAACTACGCAGAAGCGAAACAATTGCTCGAACATTTGCAGAATTCCAAGCCAGCCGGGAAAAAGCCCGGCGGAGGTGCGCCATGATCCCTCGTTACCGCTCGATGGTGCGCTATTTGGTTATTGAACATGCAAGATTATCCGCGGCTCTCCTTTTCCTCGTCGTGCTGTGTGCTTGCGCGATTTTCCTTCGGGTTCCTTCGGTTGGGGCAGATCAGCATACAACGGCGCCGCTCGTTCTCGAACTAAATCTCGATGGCGTGGTTGATCCCATCCTAGCCACCTACATTGACGAAGGACTCGAGGATGCCGCCCGTCGCCAGGCGTCACTGGTCGTGATCACCATGGATACACCGGGTGGATTGAGCGATTCGATGAAGGACATGATTCAGCACATCCTCGCGTCGCCCGTGCCGGTGGCAGTGTACGTTTCGCCGACAGGAGCGCGAGGCGCTTCCGCGGGATTCTACATTCTTCTCTCCGCTGACATTGCCGCGATGGCTCCGGCCACGCACACGGGCTCAGCCACTCCGGTCATTGCCATCGGCGGTTTGCTTCCCATGCAGATTGATGAAGCGCTTCGAAAAAAAATCAACAGCGACGCCATGGCGTTTCTCAGGAGTTTCACGGAGAGGCGCGGGCGCAATCCCGCGCTGGCGGAGAAAGCGATCACCGAGGGCACCGCTTTCACGGAGAAGGAAGCGCTCGAGGCGAGGATGATCGATTTGATCGCGAACTCGCCTGACGATCTGTTGAAACAATTGGATGGCCGGGCGATTTCGCGCTTCGACGGTACAAAGACTACGCTTTCCCTGAAGAATGCGGCGCGCATCCCCTTTGAACTCTCCACGCGGCAGAAATTTCTTGCTCGGATCGTGCAACCGGATGTCGTTTTCGTGCTGCTGATTCTCGGAGTGCTGGGCCTGTACACCGAATTCACTCATCCGGGTGTCATCTTGCCCGGCGTGGTCGGCGGGATTTGCCTCATCCTGGCGTTGTATGCCCTGAACTTTCTGCCGGTGCGTCTCGCAGGGCTCTTCCTGATTGTCCTGGCGTTGGTGTTTTTCATCCTGGAAGCAAAAATGCCCAGCCACGGCGTCCTGGCTCTTGGGGGAGTGATCTCGATGTTTCTAGGAGCGCTCTTCCTGATCCGCTCTCCACTCACGCCCGGAGGTGTCAGCATTGGGGTTGCCCTTGCCGGAACGGTGCCGTTTGCCATCATCGCCGTGTTTTTGATGCGGCTGGTTTTGCGCTCGCGGAAATGGAAAACGGCCACGGGAAGGGAAGAGTTGATCGGATCGCAAGGCGTCGTCGTCAAGCTGTTACAATCGGGCGCCGAAGGCTTGGTGCGCGTGCATGGCGAGCTTTGGCAGGCAGAAGCTGCCGAGCCCGTGCAGGAAGGCAAGACCGTCCGGATCGTGCGAGTCGAAGGACTAAAACTCTATGTGGAGCCGGCCGATGCGGCTGTCTCGATTGCGAAATAAGGATTTTCTGAGTTCAGGAGGAAAACATGGACGTCGGGTTTATCGGGATACCGCTGTTGGTTGTCCTTGGGGTTCTGTTGATCTGGATCTGGAATTCGATTTACATCATCAAGGAATGGGAACGAGGTGTCGTCCTTCGCCTCGGTCGGCTGATGCCCCAGGCGAAGGGTGCGGGCCTCCGGCTGGTCTTTGCGCCCATTGAAAAACTCTACCGCATCAACATGCGCCTTGAGACTCTCGACGTTCCGCCCCAGGACATCATCACGCGCGACAACGTGTCCGTAAAAGTGAACGCCGTTTGTTATTTTCGAGTGGTTGACGCGAACCTGGCGATGTCACAAGTGCAGAATTATCAATACGCGACCTCCCAGCTTGCGCAGACCACACTTCGGAGCATCGTGGGGCAGTTTGAGCTCGATGAAATTCTCTCCCAGCGCGACAAGGTCAACGCGAAATTGCAGATCATACTCGACACCGATACCGAACCTTGGGGCATTAAGGTCTCAAAAGTCGAGGTGAAGCAGGTCGACATTCCCGAGCAGATGCAACGCGCCATCGCCAAGCAGGCGGAAGCTGAACGCGAACGCCGCGCCAAGATCATTCACGCTGAAGGTGAGTTCGAAGCTTCTCAAAAACTGGCGGACGCCGCCAAAGTTTTGGAGACTCAGCCTTCCGCCATTCAACTGCGTTACCTCCAAACTCTGACGGAGATAGGTGTCGAGAAGAACACAACGATTGTGTTTCCCCTGCCTATCGATATCATTAATCAGTGGACTAGGAATTTAGGGGGACCGCAAAAGTAAGGATGGCATCTGGAGGAAAACGAGGGGGCGCCGGAGAGCGAGCCTGCCGCAAAGCGAGCAAGTAATTCGGCGCCTGCCGGGACTCCGACAGACACTGCTGCACCCCCGAATTCGGATTGGGAGTTTTATCACGCGGGAGACAGTAAGAAGTCCATGGACCACTTGAAGCCCGCCGTTCCCGCGTCAGCCACGGCGGAAAAGAATGCGCCTGTGCTTATCAAGTCCACGGCAGCGGCCAAGTCTGCCGGCAACTCAGCGAAATCCATGAACTCCCCGCTCATTCCCGGAGGCGCTTACACTTTGCAGGTGGCCGCAGTCACCAAGGAAGCGGATGCGCTGGAACTTGCCAGTCGCTTGCAGCACAAGAAATTTCCCGCCTTCGTGCTTTCGCCGCGCGGTGACAAGTACTATCGCGTGCAGGTGGGCCCCTATGCCGACCAGAAAAATGCCGACGCCGCCAGGAAAGGCCTCGAGAGCGCCGGATTCAAAGCCATCGTGAAACACTGATGCCCGGGGACAGCTCGCGGAGTTCCCATCGTCCCTTAGCGGGCGCGCAACTGCCTGCGTTGTTGCGCCTCGTGATCGGTGCCGCCTCCGGCGCTGCTCTTTCCCTCTCTTTCACCGGTCTCTATCTGAGTATTTACTCCTGGGTCTGCGTGGGAGTGCTTCTCTTCATTCTGTTCCGGGCGGAACCACGCATCGCGTTCGGGAGCGGATTTCTTCATGGGCTTTTTTTTGTTTTCACGTCAGTTCCGTGGATTGCCACGGTGCTTGCAGTTCACGGCGGCCTATCGACTATCGGCGGATGGGGCGTCTTGCTTCTCATCGCCATCGCCTGGGGAATTCTCACGGGAAGTTTTGCGTGGACCGTCCATCGATTGTCCCGCAGGAGCGTCGCGCTCGCTTGCATTGGCGCTCCATTTGCTTGGGTGACCTTTGAATTCGTTCGCGCACATCTTCCCGAGATCAGCTTTCCCTGGAATCTGCTGGGCTATCCCGCGGCCGCGAACGCCGGGCTGGTTCAGGTAACCACGATCACCGGCATCTATGGGCTTTCCTTCCTCGTGGCCGGATTCAATGCTCTGCTTGCGTGGACTGCCGCGGCAGACGCGTCAAGGCTGAAGCGTCGCGTTGCAATTTCCGGCGTCACCACCACCGTCCTGTTTGCCGCCGCCATACTCGGGCCGCGATTTCTACCGCAGGCAGAAGCACATCACTTCGCGCGCGCAGTGCAACTCAATTTTCCTGAATCGCAAGCGCATCCCGGCGATTGGTTTCAATTGCACGCCGCAGATATTGAAGAGTTACGGCGCATCAGTCTGGCACCCTCTGCTGCCAGGCCGGACCTTCTTGTCTGGCCCGAAGCGCCCGCGCCGTTTTCCTTTCAAGATGTGCAGTTTGCAACCATCGCCTCGAAACTGGCGATCGAGTTCCAGCATCCGTTTCTTGCTGGAGCGATTGAATGGAAGCACCCTGTCGATCCGTCGGACAAGGTGCCGCCTGGAAGGCTCGCGCCATACAACAGCGCATTGCTCTTCGACGCTCAGGGTCAGCGCGTTTTTGTCTACGACAAAGTTCATCTCGTTCCGTTCGGAGAGTACGAACCGTTTCCGCTGATTCACCGCGTGGTGACGAGTGTTTCCGATGAAGTCGGCGGTTTTCACAAAGGGAATCGCTACCTGGTGGGACGGCTTTCAAATGGCTATGCATTCGGTGTTTTCATCTGCTACGAGGCGACCTATCCCGGCGAGATTCGCCGGTTCGCCGCGAATGGCGCGCAACTCTTCATAAACATTTCGAATGACGGCTGGTTCGGACGCTCCGCCGCGGCCGAACAGCACCTGCACATGGCACGCGTGCGTGCCGTTGAAAACCGCCGCTGGATCGTGCGAACCACCAACAATGGATTCACCGTTTCGATTGACCCTTACGGCCGTGTTTACCAGCCGCTTCCGCCGGATGTGCGTGCCGCCGCCGACCTTCCCTATGACTTTCGAACCGACACAACGATTTACACCCGTTTTGGGGACTGGTTCGCCTGGCTCTGCGTCATTGTTTCCGTTATTCTAGTGGCGACTACTATTCGAAAGGGAAATTGACGCCCGCATCGCAGCGCGCGTCCTTTTTTATAGCAGATGATCCTCGAAGACCTGCAATACCGCTACGAAGGACTTAAGCAGCGCATTACGCTCGTGCGGAGCTATCTTTGACGCACCACAGTATCGCGAGCGCCTGAAAGCCCTCGAAGCTCGCGTAGCCGATCCTAATTTCTGGAGCAATCAGGAAGCGGCGCAAGGCGTCCTCCGCGATCGCAAGCGCGCCGAAGAACAGATTGCTGCTGACGAAAAACTTACTTCGTTCACCAGCGATCTCGAAACCTATATTCATCTCGCTCAGGAAGAGACCAACGCCGAGCAAAAAAATGATCTGCTCAAGGATTTGGATCGCGAACTTACTTCCGCGGACAGTTACATCTCCGAACTTGAGACGAAGACGCTCCTTTCCGGTGAGAACGACCACCTCAACGCCATCATGACAATCAAGCCCGGCGCCGGCGGCACCGAGTCGCAGGACTGGGCCTCCATTCTTCTTCGCATGTACTTGCGCTGGGCGGAGCGCCGGGGGATGAGCGCCGCCGTGCTCGATGAGACCCCGGGAGAAGAAGCGGGCATCAAGTCCGCGACGATTCAATTCTCCGGCGAAAATGCCTATGGGCTTCTCACCGGCGAGACGGGAGTTCACCGCCTCGTTCGAATCTCACCGTTTGACCAGGCGGCTCGGCGACATACTTCTTTCGCCTCCGTATTCGTCATTCCGGAAGTCGACGACCGCATCGAGATCAATATCCGGCCGGAAGACTTGCGCGTGGACACGTTTCGCTCTGGCGGCAAGGGCGGGCAAAACGTCAACAAGGTGGAAACGGCTATCCGCATCACGCACATTCCCACCAACATTGTCGTGGGGTGCCAGGCGGAGCGCAGCCAGCACAAGAATCGTGAACTCGCCATGAAAATGCTCCGGTCGCGGCTCTACGACCTCGAGATCCAGAAGCGCCAGGCGCACACCGACAAACTGGACGCCAGCAAGCTGGACATTTCCTTCGGGAGCCAGATTCGCTCGTACGTGATGCAGCCCTACCGCTTGATCAAGGACCATCGTACAAAATTTGAAGTCGGCGATGTGGATCGCGTGCTCGACGGTGATCTCGACCCCTTGATCCGCTCCTACCTGATGGCCAAGAAAGCCAAGGGGAAGCTCGAAGTCCAACCCGATGATGACGCGGATGCCGCCTGATCCCTACCGCTGAATGCGCGCAACTACCGTTCAGAGTCCAAATTCGACGGTTTAACGCACGCGCAAGCGATTTGGAATCAATGCGTTGATTCTTCTCGCAGCGAATGGTACTTTTGTAAAGTTAAGCGAAATGCTGACTCTATAAGGGTGTGCGCAGCGGCGCGTCCCCACGCAAACATTAAGAAGGAGAAATAGTTTTGAGCGAAGCCTTACGCAACTTTCTATTCACGTCGGAGTCCGTCACCGAAGGCCATCCGGACAAAATTGCCGACCAGATTTCTGACGCCGTGCTCGATGAAGTCCTGAAACAAGATCCCAAAGGTCGCGTGGGTTGCGAGACGCTGGTTACCACGGGCCTCGCCGTGGTTTCCGGTGAAATCACCACCAGCGCTCATGTCGATTACGACGCACTCGTGCGCAATACCATTCGTGGCGTCGGTTATGATCGCGCGAAGTACGGTTACGACGCGGATACCTGCGCCGTCATGTGCACGGTAAAGCGTCAGTCGCCGGATATCGCCATGGGCGTGGACACCGGCGGCGCGGGCGACCAGGGCATGATGTTTGGTTTTGCCTGCGATGAAACCGCAGAATTGATGCCCATGCCCATCCAGCTTGCCCACCACCTCACGCAGCGCCTCTCCGAAGTTCGCAAAGCCAATAAAGTTAATTTTCTCCGGCCTGACGGGAAGTCTCAAGTTACTATCGAATACCGCAACGGTCGCCCAGCGCGAGTCAGTTGCGTGGTCGTCTCAACGCAGCATAGCGAAAAAGTTTCCAACTCAGATCTCCGCGACGCCGTCACCGAGCATGTCATTAAGCCGATCATTCCCGCCTCGATGCTCGACGCCAAAACCAAGTACCACATTAATCCGACGGGCCGCTTCGTCATCGGCGGGCCGATGGGCGACGCCGGTCTGACCGGGCGCAAGATCATCGTGGACACCTATGGTGGCTACAGTCGTCACGGTGGCGGCGCGTTCTCCGGCAAGGATCCCTCGAAGGTGGATCGCTCTGCCTGCTACATGGCTCGATACATCGCAAAGAACATCGTGGCTGCGGGCCTCGCCAGCAAGACGGAAGTGCAATTGGCTTACGCCATCGGGGTTGCGGAGCCTGTTTCCGTAATGGCTGAGACCTTCGGAACCGCTACCGTCTCCGAAGAAAAAATCACGCCGTTGATTCGCGAGTTCTTCGTGCTGACGCCCAAGGGCATCATCGAAGCTTTGGATTTGCGTCGCCCGATCTACAAGCCCACGGCTGCCTACGGTCACTTTGGCCGCACGGGATCCGGGTTTACCTGGGAGCGCACGGACCGCGCAGATGCATTGCGCAAGGCTGCAGGCCTGGGCGCCGCGGCTACCGCTGAAGTCGGAGCGCGTCGTTAATCTCAGAATCCTGAAGAAATCAAGCCTGGCGTCCCACAGGCATTAAACGGAGCGGGTTGGCTCACTCCGTTCACAATTGAAATCCGTGTTTGAGGAGCAAGACCTTGGCTACCGCTGAAATGAAAAAAGGTGATGTGAAGGATATCGGCCTTGCCGACGCCGGCAAGCGCAAGATCGAATGGGCGGCGCAGCAAATGCCCGTGCTCGAATCGATCCGCAAGCGCTTCATCAAGGAGCAGCCGCTCAAGGGCCTGCGCGTTTCTGCTTGTCTGCACGTGACCAGCGAAACCGCGAACCTGATGATCGCTCTGCGCGATGGCGGCGCCGATGCGGTGCTGTGCGCCTCCAATCCACTTTCCACGCAGGACGAAGTGGCCGCCTCGCTCAATCACGATTACAACATTCCCACCTTTGCGATCAAGGGCGAGGACAACGACACCTACTATTCGCACTTGCGCGCTGCGTTGGAGCACAAGCCGCAGTTCACCATGGACGATGGCGCGGACCTCGTCACCATGCTGTTGACCAAGCGCACCGATCTCGTTCCGAATGTGATTGCCGGGACCGAAGAGACCACCACCGGCGTAATTCGTCTGCGCGCCATGGCCAAGGACGGTACGCTCAAGTATCCGATCATCGCGGTGAATGATGCGATGACCAAGCATTTCTTCGACAACCGTTACGGCACCGGCCAGTCCACGATTGACGGCGTCATTCGCGCCACCAACGTGCTGCTCGCGGGCCTCAAAGTCGTGATCGCCGGGTACGGCTGGTGTGGCCGCGGCGTGGCCATGCGCGCAAAGGGATTGGGAGCGGACGTCATCATCACCGAAATCGATCCGGTGAAGGGCATCGAAGCTGTTATGGACGGCTTCCGCGTCATGCCGATGGCCGAAGCGGTGAAGGAAGGCGACGTTTTCATCACCGTGACCGGCAACAAGAGCGTGATTCGCGCCGAGCATTTCGAAAAAATGAAGGGCGGGGCGATTGTGTGCAACTCCGGCCACTTCAATGTCGAGATTGACATCCCCGC
>WNFT01003060.1_pt1 | contig 14424 bp, 12 predicted proteins | sample 5400191 | NCBI WGS metagenome assembly WNFT01 (sample SAMN13153359, study PRJNA577476) | soil metagenome | isolation source: 80 cm saprolite under Madrone tree | place: USA:California | collected 2016-06-14
GTGATTGATAGCTGTCAGCGATGGGGATTCGCGTCGTCAACAAATGAGAGTGGGATCGATCATCTCGAAGTGGAGGTCTATGGAAATTGCATCTTCAACTCCGGAGCCAGTCTGGGACTGCACCGAAGCAGCCAGATTTCTTCGGTTGCACCCGAAGACAGTCAAGCGCATGGCCCGCAGGGGCCAGATCCCCGGATGCCAACTTGGGCGGCGATGGTATTTTCGTGCCTCGGATTTGGACGCCTTGCTGCGAAACGGTGTATGCTTTTCACCGAAGGCCAACAGGGTTGCGCCGCAACTCTCCTCTAATCCCAAAAGGAGAGCATGATGTTGCGGCTAACTCGCAATACGTATCAACACGGTTGGATTGAAACCCGGCCGTCGAAAAAGCAGGATCTCGTCTTTGTCTACCGCTGGCGGGAACGAAAGCCTGACGGCGGCTATTCAAAACGGACAGAAGTGATTGGTTCAGTCTCAGTGCTCAAAACCGAAGCGAATGCGTGGCGAGCCATCGAACACCGCAAGCTTGATGTGAACTCTGACCATTTTCAAGGACGCACGGTCACGATCGGCATGCTCGTGAACCGGTACCTCGAAACAGAGCTTCAGGAACTGCGGCACTCGACCGCGAATGCGTACAGGTCATACCTCAACAACCAGATCAAACCGCGGTGGGGCGACTATCCGATTTCCAAGGTAAAACCCTTCGCCGTGGAGCAATGGTTGAAGGGGCTCGACTTGGCGCCGAGAACCAAAGGGCATCTCCACAATCTCATGCGAGTGCTCTTGAACTGCGCCATGCGTTGGGAGCTCGCCGAGATTGGCGAGAATCCCATGAAGCTGGTGCGGGTTCGAGGCACAAGCAAACGACAGCGTGAGCCGATAGTTCTGAGTATCATTCAATGTCATCGCTTACTAGGGCAGTTAAACGATCCATTCCGCACGATGGTTGTCCTCGGTCTCGCCACAGGACTCCGTTGCAGCGAGCTCTTCGGACTCAAGTGGTGTGACGTGCTCTGGGATGACCTCACGCTCCTCGTGCGGAGGGGCATCGTCACCGGCATAGTAAGCGACGTCAAAACCAAATACTCCAACGCAGGCATCCCGCTCGATCCTGCACTGGCCGACGTGCTCTTGCGTTGGCAACGCACGACGGTCTTCAAAAACCCCGAGGACTGGGTGTTTGCAAGCCCGTTCGTGGGCGGCAAGCTGCCTTGGTATCCCTGGGGAGTGGAGCGGCGTCATATCATTCCCGCAGGCATTCGTTGCGGCATTGGACGTATCGGCTGGCACACGTTCCGGCACACTTTCCGGACCCTGCTTGATGAGACCGGGGCTCCCATGAAGGTGCAGCAGGAACTCATGCGTCACGCGGACATCCGTACCACAATGAACGTCTACGGCAAGGCCATGGACGAAAGCAAGCGCGCGGCGCACGGTAAGGTCGTCCGCCTCGTTTTGCCTTCGAAAGTGGCTTAATGCCCCTTAGTGCCCCTTGAAGTTTTTGCTATTGGACTGAAAAGAAAAGAATAAGTTGGTGGAGCCGATGGGATTCGAACCCACGACCTCCTCGATGCCATCGAGGCGCGCTCCCAACTGCGCCACGGCCCCACCGAGCTGCAGCGTCGTTAATTTTAGCACCGGGCCTTCGGATTCGTCCACCGAGCTAAGGGGGACCGCGCGTTCACGTTGGTCTTTTTTCCATCTGAATAATCGGCAGAGACTCGCCGTTTACTAGCGGGACTTCCAGATTCTTGACGGGGACATAGCCGCGTGCGCGGAAGAGTTTCGCGCCCGTCAGCGTGGCGCCCATCTCGAAGCCAGAGAAGCCGGCGGATTTTGCCGCGTTTTCGCAGGCGTCGAGGAGGAGAGTGCCGACGCCGCGGCGGGCCCAGTCTGGATGAATAAAGAAAGCGCGAATCTTGGCGGCGTCATGACGAGGGTCGAGCAGGTCGTCGTGGCGGTCTGTCCATTGATCGGCACCGTACAGGGTCTTGCGCTTGCTCCAGCCGCCGCAGGCGATGATGACCGGCGAGTCTTGCGATTCCGCCGGGCAATGCTCGACTACCAGGTATGTGCCGTCGGCAATGAGCTGGGTATCGACACCGAAGACGGTGGTCAGCGCACCTTCCATTTGCGCCGGGGTGTAATCCTGGGCCTGGAGGCGGCGGACAGAGGCGGCGATGAGAGCGCGGAGGACGGGAAGGTCGGCGAGAAGTGCCGGACGGATGCGGAAGTCGGCTTTCATGACGGACTCAGGCAGATTGTAGCGGCAAAGAGGGCGACGCGCTTTTAGTTATTTACTCCGAAGCCGAGGTGGGTATGATGCGGACGCGGCTTTTAGGGTTGAGGAGATGGACGTGAGGAAATGGATTGCGGCTTGCGTAAGCGTGGCGTTGCTGATTGCGGGCGAAACTTTGTGTGCGCGGCAGGGCGCAAGCGACGCAACTGCGGCGAGCACGGCTGCACGACAGACGGAAACGGACGAGTATACGAGGTACGAGTTGCTGGCGCCCGACAGCGCGAGCTTTCGGATCCGCTATGAAGTGACAGCGACGACGGCGGGCGCGAAATCCTATTACAACCCGATACGCAAGGGCAGCGCGGCCAGCGATGAGGTTGTGTACGACGCGATGAGTGGGGAGGCGCTGCAATTTGAGGTTGTGAGCGGCGAAGAGGCGCGGCAGGATCCGCTGATGGCGGATGCGGACGCGGGGACGAATTATATCAAGGTGCATCTGGCGCGGCCGGTGCCGACGGACGGGCAGGGGCGGCTGCTGATTCTGAAAACGTACAAGGATGCGAAGAGCTATTACCGGGATGGGGATGCGATCGTGTTTAGCCGGTCGCTGGGTATCAAGAGAAACAGCGTGGTGCTGCCGGCGGGTTACGAGTTGATTGGATGCAATGTGCCGTCGCAGATTTTGCCAGAGGCGGATGGGCGGACCGCGGTGAGCTTCATGAATGGAAGCGCGGGAGAGGCTCCGCTGACGGTGCGCGCGAAGTTGGGCGCGCAGACGGGCGCGGCCGCGGTGCCCCGGCCAGTGACAACGGCGGTGAGTTGGGAAGCCCCGTTCAGCGGGGAAACGGAGAAGCAGCGGCTTTCGGAGCGGGCGCATCAGGATCGCGACATTGTTTATTTCTTGAAGGAGCCGGAGACGCATGCCTTTCGTCTGTACCACGATTACACGGAGTCGCGGCCAGGTGCGGACAAGTACCTGAACGTGGTGCGCGCGGGCAGCACGGTTTTTGAGCCGTCGGCGTATGTGTTGGATACCGGAGAAAAGCTTGCGACGCAAATCATGACGGGAGATGAATTAGCGGCGGCGCAGATTGATGCGGGAGAGGCGCTCGCGCCCACGGCGCAGGTCGTGGTGATACGGTTTACGCCGGTGAAGAAGGGGCAGTCGATAAGGCTGCGAATTTCGGAGACGTATACGGCGGTTGGAAGTTACCGGCTGGAGGGAGACGATCTGGTGTTTGACCGGAGCCTGGGGCGGCCGCGCAATGCCGTCGTCCTGCCGAAAGGGTGGTACCTGACGGCCAGCGCGATTCCCGCAACGGTGAGCATACTCGGAGACGGACGCGTGCGGCTGGACTTCTGGAATGGGCGGCCGGATTCAGCGGATGTATTGATCAAAGGCAAGCGGCGGGTAGCGCCCGGAGAGAAGAAGTAGGAGACGTTTTGGAGTAGCTAGCGTCTTTGCTTGCGGTGGGCGGAGTTTGCGACAAAACGATTTGGAGCAGGCGAGGGGAGGCGTTGTGAACAGACTTGGTCGGTTGGTTTCGGTTGCAGCATTTGCGTTTCTTTGCGGCGGCGTGCTGCGCGCGCAGGCGAAGCATACGCCGTCGCTGGAGGATTCCTTGAGTTTGAGGACGATCGGCGGAGCGCGCATCTCTCCGGACGGAAGATTTATCGCGTATCGAGTGCGCGAAACGGATTGGAAGGAAAATGCATACGTGCGGCAGATTTGGCTGGTGAATGTGGCGACGGGAGCGAGCTTTCAATTGACAAGAGGAAAGAAATCGAGCGACGCGCCGGAATGGTCGCCGGACGGGCGCTGGTTGGCGTTTATCGGGGAACGGGAATCGAACGCGATTACGCCGGCGGGAGGCGCGGAGAAGAAAGAAGGGAAGGACGACAAGAAGGGAGCGAAAGACGAGGAGAAAGAGGGGGAAGGGAAGCCGGCGGCGCGGCAGATTTGGGTGATCTCACCGGAAGGCGGAGAAGCGTGGCAATTGACGCAGCAGGAGACGGACATTGGAGGATTTCACTGGTCGAAGGATGGGAAGCAGATTGCGTTTACGGCGCCGAGCGCGGAGAGCAAGAGCGAGAAGGATAGGAAGGAAAAGTACAGCGACTACGAAGTGTTTGAGGAAGATTACCGGCAGAACCAATTGTGGGTGGTGAATGCGGGGGAGGCAGAGGCGCACCAAGCGCCGGTGAAGGCGAGCCAGATCATGCATGACGCGAGCTTGAACGTGAATGGATTCGCGTGGTCGCCGGATGGGAAGCGCATCGCGTTCGCGGCGACGCACAATCCGATTCTGGCGTTCGGTGGAGATGAAGATATTTATCTGGCGGAACTGACGAAGGACAATGCGGTCCGCAAGATCATTGCGCTAGACGGGCCAGACAACGATCCGATTTTTTCGCCGGACGGGAAGCAAATCGCGTTTGCGACGGCGCTGGCGCAGCCTTATTTCTACTACGCGAACGGGCATATCGCCGTGGTCGACGTGGAGCGGGTGATTGCGCAACCGGCGACGAAATCTGTGGACGTGCAAGATTTGACGGCAAAATTTGATGAAGATCCGCGCATTGCGGATTGGGGACCGGACGGGATTTATTTCGAAGGGCTGCAAAAAACGTCCGCGCATCTTTTTCGGGTGAATCCGAAGACGAGGGAGATCGCGCGGATCAGCTCGCCGGATGCGTATTATCTCGATGATGTGTCGTTCACGAAAGATTTCAAGACATTGGGAATCGCGGCGCAAGACGCGACGCACATGAGCGAGGTATTTGTTTCGGGTACGCAGAAATTTGCTCCGCGGCAGCTTACGGACATGACCGCGCAGGTGAAAGATTGGAACCTGGGCAGCGAGGAAGTGATCTCCTGGAAGAGCAAGGATGGTGCGACCATCGAGGGGATACTGCACAAGCCGGCGAACTACGATGCCTCGAAGAAATACCCGTTGCTGGTGGTGATTCATGGCGGGCCGACAGGCATCTCGCAACCGACGCTCTCGCCGGTGGACGCGTATTATCCGATGCAAATCTTTATGTCGAAGGGCGCGCTAGTGCTGCAGCCGAACTATCGCGGGAGCGCGGGGTATGGCTCAGCGTTTCGGGCGCTTAACGTGCGAAATTTGGGCGAAGGGGACATGTGGGATGTGATGAGCGGCGTGGACTCATTGATCGCCCGCGGCATAGTCGATGGGACGAAGCTGGGATCGATGGGATGGTCGCAGGGCGGATACATTTCCGCGTTTCTGACCACGCACACCGATCGATTCAGGGCCATTCCCGCGGGAGCGGGAATCAGCGACTGGAGAACGTATTACGTGAATACGGACATCACTCCGTTCACCCGGCAATATCTCCACGCCACGCCGTGGGATGATCCGGAGGTTTATCAGAAGACGTCGCCGATGGCGGCGATCAAACAGGCCAAGACGCCGACGCTAATTCAAGTGGGCAGCGCGGATAAGCGCGTGCCTCCGCCGAATAGTTTTGAACTGTATCGCGGACTGCAGGACCAGCACGTGACGTCGAGACTGATTCTCTATACCGGCTTCGGGCACCCGATCACAAAACCGAAATCGAATCGCGCGGTGATGCAGGCGAATCTGGACTGGTTCAACCATTACATTTGGGGCGAGGAGTTTCCGAAAGATTCGGCGCTGCTGGGTTCAAGCGAGGTGGAGGGCGCGAAGTAGCGGTCTAGATCAGTGAATTCCGGGCGAATTCTGAAGAAGACAGGCGAGCGCTACTGCAATCGAAAAACGATGGTAATGTTCGCCTGTGTCTCGACCGGATCTCCATCGATGAATGTAGGTTCATAGCGCCACTCGCGCACTGCGCTCGCCGCCGCGGACGCGAGCAGGCCGGGCCCGCTCACCGGCGCCACCCCAATAATCTGGCCGGTGCGCCCTACACGCGCCTGCAACTCCACGCTTCCCTCGATACGCTGTTTGCGGGCCTCCACGGGATAGAAGGGGTCGCTGTGCGATTTTAGTCTTCCAATGACCACTCGCTCGGATCGGCCCGATGCGCTCGGCGAGATCTGCAATGTTCTTCGTGCACTGATGGCGATCGCCGGGGAGGCGCTGATTGCTTCTGCTGGAAGATTGACGTAGAAAGGCTGCCCTCCCAACCCCGGCGGGTTCACCAGAATCGAGTGCTCCGTCGCCGTCCTGCTCGGCTCAGTGTCCGTTTCGAGGCTGTTGCGCGGCATTGCGTTTTCTGCGGCATGTCGTGGCCGCGATTCATCGGTGCCTGGAGCTATTGCGCTCCGGGACGTGGAACCCGCTGCGCTCCCTCCGCCCGCCGCCAACCCAGCTCTCGTTTCTGTTGCACCCTTCAGCTCTTCGTCTTTCTTCCCTGTGCCAGGCATATTGGCAAGCTGCGAATTCGCCGCCGGCAGAGAGATCGGATTCGTACCTTCTGCCCCTTTTGGCTGATCCCCATCTGGCGCACTCTTCGTGTCCGTCTGATCCGCGGCGCCTCCAGCCATGTCAGCCTGTTCGGGCGGCGCTGGCGGCGTCGCCTTCGGCGCCGGGGCGAGTTGGTTCTCTGCCACGCTTGTCAGGTAAGCGATCAAGCGGTCTACGCTTCCCTGTCCAACGGTCGAACCCAGTGTGAAGAATAGCGCTGCGACCAAGAGAACCAAGAGCGTTGTGCCGCCCCATCCTCTTCGACGCCGCGTCGGTTCAATCCAGGCTTCTTCTTTTTCTGGCTCCGCAGCAAACATAGAGTAGTCCGTGAATCGAAAAGTCTGCGTCGGCCGCTCAGCCGCTGCTTCCCCCAGCGTCGGCACCTGTCCTCTTTGCGTTTGCGTCGCCTGTGCCCTTGTTTTGTTCGCGATCGCGGGTTCGCGAGACTCTCCGCCGTCGCGATCACGCGTATCATGAATTTGTTTGGAAGGTTCCCAGCTTACCTCGGATGACGCCGGAAGGTTCGCACTGGCATCTTCGGGATCGCCGTCGGCCGAAACCCATTTGTGAATCTGCTGCCGCGCTGCTCCCGGCAGTTGCGTGAATTGAATTCCTCCTTCTTTTTTCGAATCGTTCAGCCAAACCATGCGACCGCTGGCCGTCAACCATGCGTGAGACGCCGGTGCTTGAAAGCGAATGCCGGTAAACTCGCGCGAGCCCAGAGGCAGCGCCGAGCGCACCGCCAATCCGCCTTCGCTCAGGTTGAGGAGAATTCCGCCGTTTTCCTGCCCCAATTCCACATAAGCGATGGGCAACATCCTTCGTCGCGCATGGGCGCGGTTTCCGTGCTGCTCCGTTTTTGTCATAGCTGTGCCGGCTGCGCTGGGTGGGTGGAGCGCAACGCGCAAACGCTCAACTACTTGGCTACCTTAGACTTGCAAGTTCATTCTACCTCCGGCAGGAGGTGCCCCTCAAGGATTCTCCAGCCGGCCGCGGGCTTAGCCTTTACCCCTTACCTTAGCAACTCCGTCGCATATCGCGCGGGCACCGCCAGGTTCGATCCCCCAAATCCTTTCAGTATCGCGAAATTCACGCCGATCACTTTGCCATCGCGATTGAACAGCGGTCCGCCCGACCCCCCGGAAGTAGTCGCCGCGTCGTAAACAATTTTGTCCTTCAGGACGTCGCCGATATGACCCTGTGTCGTCGTTGGCCGTATCAGCTTCTGCGCCGCCAGCTGCGAAACCATTTGGTTCACATTCTGCGTGCCGTCGGCGATTTTCTGCGCGACATCCGCTCCCGCTCGCGCCAAAATCCCCTCGATCCCGGTCGGGTATCCGATTAGCACCACTGGCTCGCCCGATACACTGGCCTCGCTGCGTTCATCCAGCTCCAACAGCGCGGCGTTCGCCGGCGCAGTCGCTTCCAATTTCAGAGTGGCCACGTCCGCGCTGGACGAGACTTTGTCCAGCTTCGCCGCAATCCCCTCGGATCTTCCCGGGAAATACGCTTTGTACTGCAGGACATAGGCCGCTGCTCCGTGATCGAGCAATTCCTTCAACTCGTCGTTGCTCCACCAAGGTTCCGCCACGTGGTGGTTGGTCAGAATGCGTCCATCCCGCCGGACCAAGAACCCGGTGCCAAAAACGTCGATCTGCAAATGCGGACCTGCTCCGCCCGATTCCAGCCGCACCATTCCTTTGTCATCCACCCGCGGCTTGCCGAGCGCGTCCACCGCGAGCTGGATCGGCCTCCCGCTTTCTTTGTCCAGAAACTCCACCACCACGTGCAGCAAGCACACGCTCGGTCCATAGCTGTGCACAATCGTTTCGGCGATCTTCCCTTCATTTTCCAGTGATTTCAGCCGCTTTTGGGTGTCCACCAATTGCTGCTTCAGTGATTGCGCATCCGAACCCTCCGCGCTCGCCATCTTCTTGCGCAAATCATCCGATTGCGCCCGCAGCGTATCGCGCGCCGCAGAGTCGGATTTCGCGCTGGCATCCAGCGAACTCCTCGCCTGTTCAGTGCGCTGCAAGAGTTGATCGTGCAAGCCGAGCCCGCTGTTCAGCCGCGCAATGTCCGCCCGCAGTCGCAGCGTTTCCCTCTGGCTCCGTCCCATGGTGATCACAATAAAAGCCGCGGCTAGAATCGCCGCGGCACTCACCACAAAAATCGCCGGTATCAGCCAGAACCGGTGCTTGCCGACCGCCCCGCCGCTCAACGATTCCACCGCGATGTCCGCCATCTGTTCGCGCTGCACCGCGTACTTCAACATCGTCTTCAAGTCTTCTTCCGGCTGGCGCTCCCGAAACTGTGTGCGCACGCGCGCGGCAAACTCCATTCCTTCGAACGGAAACGTGATGACATCATCCGCGCCCAAGTCCAGCGCGCGCACTCGTTCCAGCGCTCCCCCGCGCACCACCATCACAATCCTCACCGACCCGCGCGTGTCGGACCGCGCCTTCAACTGCGAAATCATCCCGCAGCAGCTTAAATCGGTTGGGGAAGCCTCGGTAACCAGCACCTCAGGCGAAAGCGCAAGCACCTCGTCCACGGTCAGCCCGGATTCGGTCGTGACGTCGTAGCCTTGGCCCGCAAGGGCTGTGCTTACCAGCTCATTGGTCTCTGGATTCAGGTTCAGCAGGAGTACGCGCATAGCTCGATAGTCTACCACCGCTCCGCGACGTCTCTGGGTTCCGCTGCGCCGCTCCGTCTTTAGGTTATCTTTATCCTCGTCTTGGCCGGTATCCGGCGACCCGACACAAGCCCATTCCCTTTTTCTCCGTTTGCGTTTATTCTCCAATCCCGTACTTCAGGCGCGACTAGGCCGCCGGTCTTTCTTCTTATGCGTCAGCATGATACAAAGGGCGTAAGCCTCGCGTCAGATGACGGATTTTTGCTAAAGCTCGAATTGTTTAGCGATCCCAAATTGCTCTGCGTTGTGCGTGGCGCGCTCGAACGCCTTACTGAGGTCTTCGGGTTCTCTCCGCCGGATCGCCGGTCCGTCACCCGCGCGGTGGACGAAGCTCTCACCAATATCATGCGCCACTGCTATAACGGACGGACCGACCAACCCATCGAAGTGTATTGCCGGCGTCTCCGCCCACGCGCTGCCGAGCGCCCCGATGGCCTTGAGATTTTGCTCTGCGACCAGGGTCCCGCAGTCGACCCCGCAAAGTTGCGTGGCCGCCGCCTCGACGAAATCAAGCCCGGCGGCCTGGGCTTGCATTTTATTCGCCAGAGCATGGATACCGTGGAGTATCAGCGTACCGGCAGCACTAATCAGTTTCGGCTGGTCAAGTACCTCCAGCCATCGACGCAGTCGCGCTGTTTTTGATTACTCAAAGGAGGGTTCCGTGCAGATTTCCGCGCGGCATACCGATAACACGACGATTTTCGACGTGTCGGGAGACATCGACTTGGCTAACTCGCCGGAGGTGCGCAAGGCTCTTCTACGTGAGGTTCGCGAGAAGCGTACCCCTCGCGTGGTCATGAATCTTAGCAAGGTGCGCTACATCGATAGCTCCGGCGTCGCCTCATTAGTCGAGGGCCTCAAGGCCAGCCGCGACCTTAATTTACGTTTCATCCTGTTCGGCCTGAGCGCCTCCGCGCGCGAAGTCCTGCAACTTTCGCGCCTGCTGAAGATTTTTGAAGTTTACGACAACGAAGATCAGGCCTTGTCCTCCTGAATCTGTGCTTCGGCTGTAGCAGGTGTCATCTTCAGGGTCCGGTCTTTTTTGCCGGTCCGAAGGACCTCACCGTGACTATTGTCGTGCAGAGTACAAGATGGAACTGCTCTCCCAAGTCGGTGGTTCGGTAACCAACGGCCTCGCTTACCTCGGTTCTCTCGCTTCCCTCGGTGGCCGCGCCGCCTACTACACGTTTGTCGCTCCCTTTCAAGGCAAACCTGTTCGTTTTCAGCGCGCCGTCTCGCAAGCCCTCGACGTTGGCGTCCGCGCTCTGCCCATCCTTTCCCTCATCACTTTCTTTATCGGCTTGATCCTCGCTCTTCAGGCGGCCTACGAGCTCCGCCGTTTCGGCGCCATCAGCTACGTCGCCGCCGCCGTGGCCATCTCCATGTCACGCGAACTGGGTCCCCTCATTACCGCCATTGTCGTGATTGGCCGTTCCGGCTCCGCTTTCGCCGCTGAAATCGGCACCATGAAAGTCACCGAAGAAATCGATGCGCTCGAAACGATGGCCATCAGCCCTGTCCAGTTCCTGGTCACCCCCAAATTCATCGCCATGGCCGTGATGTTGCCCTGCCTTACTATTTGGGCCAACGCCATGGGCATTCTTGGCGGGTCGCTCTTCGGCGTCGCGAAAGCCGACTTCACCTTCACGCGCTACATTTGGGCCTCTCTTGACTCGCTGTTCCTCCGTGATATCGTCACCGGACTGATCAAGAGCGTCATGTTTGGCATCACCATCACCGCGGTCGGCTGCCTCGAAGGACTCTCCACCGGAGCCGGCGCCGAGGAAGTCGGCCGCTCCACGACCCGCGCGGTGGTCATGTCCATTTTTCTGGTCATTGTGGTCGACCTGGTTTTTACCGCACTGTTCTTTTTTATGAGCCAAGGCTAGGAACTCGCCCATGGAAGCATCACTCACAGATTCGCTGGAAACCACCGCCACGATTTCCGTGCGCGACCTCCGCGTCAATTACGGCGAGCGCGAAATTCTTCACGGCATCAACTTCGACGTCAATCGCGGCGAAACACTGGTAATCCTCGGCGGCTCCGGCTCCGGCAAAAGTACGCTGCTGCGCACTCTGGTCGGCCTCGAGAAGCCCACCTCCGGCCAGATTTGGATCAAAGGCCAGGACATCGCCGCAATCTCGGCTTCCGAGATGGACGCCATCCGCAAGAAAATCGGCATGTCTTTTCAGGGTGGCGCGCTCTTCGGCTCCATGACCGTCGGCGAAAATGTCGCTCTGCCGCTTCGCGAGCACACCCGTCTCGAAGAATCCACCATCGAGATCATGCTGCGCTTGAAACTCGAGCAGGTCGGCCTGGAGGGCTTCGAATACTACATGCCCTCGCAGCTCAGCGGCGGCATGAAAAAACGCGCCGCCGTCGCTCGCGCTCTGGCCATGGACCCCGAAATTCTTTTCTTCGACGAGCCTTCCGCCGGCCTCGATCCCATCATCGCCGCCGGCATCGATCAGCTCATCCTCGAGCTCAAGCAAGCCTTCCGCATGACCATCATCGTCGTCACTCACGAGCTCGCCAGCGCTTACTTGATCGCCGATCGCATGGTCTTGATCGACAAAGGCAATATCGTCGCCATCGGCACCACCGAAGAGATGCGCGCCAGCACGCAGCCCCGCGTCCGCCAGTTTTTCGACCGCGTCGCCGAACCCGAAGTCTCTCGCGAATTGGATTATTTGCAAATGCTAACGGAGAATCGTCGCTCCAGGTAATCGCTGGAGCAGGGAAGGGAACCAATGAAACCAAAAAGCGAACAAGCACTCGTCGGCCTTTTCGTCATTGCCGCCACCGCAGTGCTGATTTTCATCGTATTTGCCATTAGCGGCGCCTTCGGCCGCTCCACGCACACTTATCGCGCCTATTTTCCGTTCGCCGGCGGCATCGAGTCCGGTTCGGGCGTCCGCTACTCCGGCGGACCCAAGATCGGCCGCGTTGACACCGTGCGCCTTGATCCGCAAAATCCCGCGCGCATCGAGATCATTTTCAAGGTCCAATCCGACCTCCCGGTGAAAACCGATAGTCACGTCAAAATCATGAGTCTGAGCCCGCTCGGCGACAATCACCTCGAAGTTCTCCCCGGCACTCCCAAGGCTGCCATCGCTCCCGACGGCGCACAACTCACTGCCGAAAACTACGTCGATTTCAACGCTCTCACCGCGCAAATCAACGAGTTGGGTCCCCGCGCCACCCAGCTTCTCACCACCTTGAACGACCGCGCCACGGAGCTGAAAGTCACCGTGGACCGCGTCAACGATCTCCTAAACGTTCAGAATCGCGCCAATCTCTCGGCAACCCTCGCCAACGCCCGCGGAATGATCGAAGAAAACCGCCCCGCTCTCCACTCCACTCTCACGCACATCAATTCGGTGAGCGAAAAGCTCGAGCCTCTTTTGTCGGATTTCCGCAAGACCTCCGAGGAAGCCAACAAGGCCATCGATCACATCGATTCCCTCATCGGGGAAAATCGTGCCGATATCCGCCAGGCCGTCGCCGAACTTCGCCGCACGCTCACCAACATGACCGATCTCACCGCGCACCTGAATCAGACTCTTGACGTCAACTCTGAAAATATCGACGAGCTGCTCGATAATTTCCGCCACGTCTCAGAAAATCTCAAGGAATTCACCAACACCATCAAGTCTCGTCCCTACACCCTGATTCGCTCCTCTAATCCCCGTGAACACAAACCCGGTGAACGCCAATGATGACGCGTTATTCAATTATTTTTCTGCTTTGCGCAGCGCTGCTCGCCGGTTGCGGCGCCGCGCGCCCCTCGAAGTACTATCAACTCACCGTGCCAGGCAACGACAGCGCCGACCCCCCCGGCGACGCCTTCCCTGTGACGATCGTCATGGGTCCGCTAATGTCCTCCCATCTCTATCGTGAAGATCGCATCGTCTACAGTTCCAACGGCGAGGCCATGGGCGCTTACGAATACCAGCGCTGGGCCGAGCCTCCCACGGAAATGATCCAGCACGTACTTTTCCGCGCGTTGCGCTCGTCCGGCCGCTACCGTTCCGTCTATGCTCAGCGCAGCAGCATTCGCGGAGACTACCTCCTCCACGGCCAACTCTACGATTTCAAGGAAATCACCGGCTCCTCCATGTCCGCGCGTCTCGCCCTCGAGCTCGAGCTTCGCGACACCAAAACCGCTAGCACCGTCTGGACCCACCTCTATAACCACGACGAGCCCGTCGAGGGAAAAGATGTCTCTGCCGTGGTCGCCGCTCTCAACCGCAACGTACAGCGCGCCACCAACGAATTCACCGCCAGCCTGGTGCAGTATTTTTCCGCTCGCCCGCCGGCCCCGCTGGCATCCCCGGCGCAGTAACGCAGCGCCGCGCCGGCTCTCCGCGTCAACTCACGCGCCGCAGCGTCAGCAACGTGACGTCGTCCTCCAACTCCGCCTCTCCCCGATGCCTCTGCACTCCCGCGAGCAGCGCGCGCGAAAAATCCGCCAACTGCACCGGCTCCGCCAGTCGCCTCAGCGTATTCTCCGCCAGCGCCAGAAATCCTTTCGCCGTCAATTGCTCCCCCTCCGGCGAGTGCGCCTCAGTCGCCCCATCCGAAAACGCCAAAATCATGTCCCCCAAATTCAATCGAATACTCTGCTCGTTGTACTGCTCGCCGGTAATGAAACCTAACGGCAAATTTTCCAGCCCTTGCCCCAGCTCGTAAAACCGACGGTCCCGTGCTCGCCACACCAACATCCGCGGATGCGCCGCATACGCGAAATTGAACTCCCCACTTGTCCCGTCGTACGTTCCCGTGACCACTGTCGTCAGCCGCAGTTCCTCTGCATCGTTCGCTGCTCCCAGCGTGAACTCGTCGTTCAGCGCTGCCAGCAGCCCCGCGGTATCGCGAATGTCGTGAAACTTATGCAGCAGCTTATGAATATGACGCGCCACTCCGCTTGCCACATAGCCGTGCCCAACGCAGTCCGCCAGCACCACCCGCGCAATATTATCGCTGCACGAGAACAGTGCCGAGAGATCCCCGCCTGCATCGCCGCCGCTGGGCACCGCAATCACGTCGCTCTCTAGCCCCGCCAGCTCCA
>WNFT01013121.1_pt1 | contig 14414 bp, 10 predicted proteins | sample 5400191 | NCBI WGS metagenome assembly WNFT01 (sample SAMN13153359, study PRJNA577476) | soil metagenome | isolation source: 80 cm saprolite under Madrone tree | place: USA:California | collected 2016-06-14
GTTCGTTACGACGATTCATCGAAGCGGATTTACGTGGGCTTTGGCAGCGGAGGAATCGGAATCATCAGCGCGTCAGAGGGCAAAATCATTGGAGCAATAAAACTCCCAGAGCATCCGGAAGCGTTCGAGCTGGAAAAAAACGGGAAACGTATCTTCGTGAATGTTCCCAATTCTCGTCAGGTGGCAGTAATCGATCGCGACAAAGGCGAAGTGATTGCCACTTGGAAAACTGACGGCGCATTTGGAAATTTTCCGATGGCATTCGATGAAGCTAATCACCGATTATTTGTTGGATGCCGCCTGCCATCAAAGCTCGTTGTGCTTAATACGGAATCAGGCAACGTGGTCGCGAGCATCGACATCTCCGGCGATCCCGATGATGTCTTCTACGACGGCAAACGCCACCGCATCTACGCGGTCTGTGGCGCAGGCAAGATCGACATCATCGAGCAGACTGATCCAAACAACTACAAGGCTCTTACTAAGATCGACACGGCGGATGGCGCGCGCACCGGACTTTTTGCGCCGGAGCGAGACAGCCTGTTTGTAGCAGTTCCTCATCGTGGCAGTCAGTCAGCGGAGATTCGCCGTTACCAGATCAAATAATCTGTCGGAAGTTGTCGACTCAGTTACTCAGTTTCTAGTCTTTCGGTTCGAAGATCGCGAGCATTGCGGGCAGGACGATTAGCACGAGCGGTAGCGAAAAAATCAGCCCCGAGATAATGGCAATTGCCAGCGGTTGCTGCATGGCGGCGCCGCGGCCGATCGCGAGCGCAAGCGGCAACAGCGCCAAGATGGCGGCGAAAGTTGTCATCGAAATCGCGCGCATCCGATTAATTCCGGCGAGGATCAAGCGATCATGGCTGGCGGGCAACGAGCGAAATTCTGAGTAATAGAAAATTGCGATTTCGGTGACGATGCCGACGATCATGGTCATGCCCATGCGTGACGTGATGTTGAACTCGGTGCCGGTGATCCAGAGGCCGATGAAAACTCCGGCAACGGCGAATACCGGGACGAGCAACATCGCAAAGGCGACACGGAAACTTTCGTAGAGAAAGAGCAGAAGCAGAAAAACAAGAATGATGGCGGCTATCAAAATGATGGTGAGACCGCGGAAAGCGATTTGTTGTTGTTCGTAAAGTCCGCCGAAAGTGTAGAGCACGTTGTTCGGAATCACGCGCGAGCTCGCAAGTCTGCGTTTCACTTCGCCAACAGTCGAGCCGAGGTCGCGGCCGCTGATGCGCGCGGTCACCGCGACCATGCGTTTGAGATCGTCGCGCATAATCTCAGGTTGGCCGCTCAACGGAATGAGCGTGGCCACGCGTTTTAGCGGAAACAAATGACCGTCCGGCGCGCGCAAAAGGAGATTGTCGATGTTGCGCATGGTTTCGCGCGCGTCGCGCGGAATCCAAACGCGGATGCCGATTAGTTTCGGTCCCTGTTGAACGTGCGTGGTTACGTTACCGGTTAAAAAATCGTTGAGCGCTTTAGTGACCGCCTCCGGATCCATGCCTTCGAGCGCTACCTTGACTCGGTCCACCTGGATGTTGAGCGCGTCACCTGCCGGCACGATGCCGTTTTTCACTTCGACGACGCCGCGAACTTTCGAAATCGTGTCGGCCACTTTCGGCGGCAATGTGTGCATAAGTTGTTCGTCATCGGAATAAAGTTTGATTTCAATCGGTTGCGGCACGCTGGTCAGGTCACCAATCAAATCTTCCATCAACTGCAAAAGTTCGACTTGAAGACCGGGAATATGTTTCTCGATCTCATCACGAACGTCGTTCATGACTTCTTCAATCCCGCGCCGCGGAAATGGTTTTAAACGAATGAAGAAGTCGCCGATGTTGGCTTCGGTAATGCCGCCGCCGAGCTGCAGTCCGGTTCGGCGCGAGTAGGTCTGCACTTCGGGGGTGTTCTGCAAAACAGATTCCACCTGACGCAACAACCGGTCGGTCTCGGCCAGTGAAGTGCCGGGCGGAGAAATGTAGTCAAGAATGAAACCACCTTCGTCCATTACCGGCATGAATCCCGAACCAACATTTTCAAATGCGATGAAGCCAAGCAATAGCAGCGGCACCAAAAAGATGATGATGAACCTCGGCTGGCTAAGAAGCCGCGACATTTTCTCGCGATAAGTTTCGTGGACACGACGCGTGAAAGATCCGTGCTCCGCGATGTCAGCGTCTCTCCTTTTCAAAAGAGTCGCGCACAAAATCGGCACCGCGAGCCACGCTATGATAAATGAAATGATAAGACTTGCTGCCATGGTCAGGGAAAGCGCCTTGAAAAAAGCGCCGGCAACTCCGCTGAGAAATGCCAGCGGCGTGAAAATGATGATGGTTGCCGCGGATGAACCAGCCAATGGATTCGTGAATTCGCGGGCGGCGTCGAGTACTCGCGAGCGCGGATCGCCTTCGCGCACGCCTCGCACGCGACGCACGATGTGCTCAACCATGACAATTCCATCGTCAATGATCAGTCCAACGACCGCCGCCATTCCACCAAGGGTCATGATGTTGAAACTCATTTTCAGGACGTAGAGGAGAACAATGGTGGCGGCGAGCACAGCCGGAACGGTCAAGATCGCAATCAAAGTGACTTTCCAGTCACGAAGGAAAATCAGCAGAACGATGGCCGCCAGAAACATTCCGATCAGGATTGCATCACGCGTGCTGTGTTCAGACGCGACGATCAGATCGCTCTGGTCGTACCAGTCGGCGATCTTCACTCCCTCAGGAATTTGCTTTTTAATTTCGCGCAATTTGGCTCTGATGCCGCGCGCGATCTCCACCGTATTTCCCGAGGGCTGCTGATAGACTTGGAAAAGAACCGCGTCGTGACCATCGGCGGTCACGCGGACCCATTGCGGCTCGGTTGAATGTTCAATCGTAGCGACATCGTCGAGCAAGACCACCCCGTCGGGCGTCGAGCGCAACACCGTGTGCTCGATTTCGTCGAACTTTTTGAAACGCGTGTCCGAAACGACGAGATAAAGTTTGTCGTACTGCTCAAGGCGGCCGACCGCGACCAAAACATTCGAGGCGGACAACGCGCTGGCAACTTCGGCCAGCGTCATCTTAAATGATTGCAATTTATCTGGATCAACCGTCACGCGGTACTCTTCCACGCGACCACCTTGAACGCCGACGCGCGCAACTCCCGAAACCGTGGAAAGCGCAGGACGCAACGTGTAGAGGGCGAGATCGTGCAGCTCGACCAGTGAATGTGAATCGGAAGTCAGACTGTAGGCGATCACCGGAAAGACGGTCGGATCCATGCGCTCGACTTCGAACGAACTGCCCGGCGGCAGGTTCGGGAGAATCTTGTTCACCTGCGACTGGCATTGGAGCATGGCCGAGATCATGTCTTCGCCCCAATCAAAGTTGACCGAGATCTCCGACGTGCCGCGACTGGTTGTCGATCTTAAGTTGCGCACGCCGGGAATGGCGCGCACTGCTTCTTCGACCGGTGTCGTAACTTCTACCGTCATCTGCTCGGCCGGACGATCGCCGGCATCGAGCGTGATGCGCACGCGCGGGAAGCTCACCTGCGGAAAGAGCGAGACTGGTAGCGAAAAGCTGGCCACCGCGCCCGCCAGGGCGAGCGCACCGAGCAGGAACAAAATAGAACGCGCATGGCTGTGCGCCCACGCGGTGAAGCTCATTTCTTGATCTCGACGGCCATCCCGTCTTCCAGCTCGTAATTTCCAACCGTCACAATCGGGTCGCCTTCGTGCAGGTCGTCCGCCACCACTTGGATTTCCTTTGGATTCTCGGCGCCGATTTTCACGGTGTGCTTGGTGGCGCGATTGTTGGCCACTGTGAAAACCTCGAACTCGCGCGACTCGTTAGGCAAAACGGCCGATCGCGGCACGACCAGCGCGTTCTTCTCCGTGCGCTGCATCTCGCCGCGCACGTAGCCATCCAATAATAGTTTCGTTCCTTGTGGCAACGCGACGTAAACATCGACAAGGCGCGTAGTCGGATCGATCCGGCGCGTGACCAGACGGATTGAGCCTTCCACTTTGTCGGCGGTGGGATCATTCATCGGCACAATGGTAATCGGTGCACTCTCTTGCGCAGCGGACAGATCCTCCGCTTCGACGCCGAGTTTTACTTCGATCTCATTCTCGGCAACGATTTCGACCAGCGGACCTCCCGGCGGAACGATCTGTCCGTCTTGCGCGTCCACTTTGGCAATCACGCCCGCCATATCGGAGTGAATGCGGTTGTCGCCTCCCGCCCCGGCGCGCTGCAAAGCGCTGAGTTGCGCCTCCGCGTCGCGCGCCGTTTTTTCAGCTGCGCTTAAGTCCTGATTTGTCGCGAGCTTCAAATTAAAACGTTCCTGTGTCTGCTTGAGTTCTTTCCGTGCAGCCTCGGCCGCGTTCTTGGCTTGTTGGAATTGCACCTGCGCCCCCGGGCTCAGCTCGATCTCGATCAATGGATCGTTTTCCTGCATGAATTGACCGGGCGCCACCAGGATGTGTCGCACGCGCGTTTCAAACGCGATCGATACGGAATGCGTCTTGCCCGGCTGCGCGACTACGCTTCCATAGACGACCACTTTTTCCGTGATCGTTTTTCGTTCCACTTTCGCGACCTGTACTTCCGGAATCGGACCGGTCTTTTTTTCCTCTTTTCCAACCCCGAATCGCTGCGCGACCCAGACGAGCCCTCCGACGATCAACACGAGCGCGATCGCGCCGATGATGATTCGTGTTTTTTTCATCTTGGCTGCAATGTCTTGTTCATTGGGAAATAACGCCCAGAAGCGATCTCCAGCGCGGTGTGCGCCTCGAGCAATTGCTCCTGGAGCTTGATCAACTGGATTCGCTTTTGTAGCAAGTTACTGCGCGCAGTGTAATAACTCAGCACGTCAGCATTATGCTGCTCGATCGCAATTTGCGCGGATTCGACCAGTTTTCCCAGTAGTGGCAACGCTTCTTCGGCGGCAGCTATTTGTCGATCTAACGAACGGATGTCCGCAACCGCGGTCGCAATATCGGAACGCGCCTCGAATGCGCGTTGATTATATTCATCGAGCAATTTTCGACGGGTGGCGCGCTCGGTCGCGATGACACCCTGATTACGATCGAAGATTGGGACATCAACGGTGACGTTGAAGCCGGTAGTGTGCACGTTCCCGGTGTCGGTGGCTGGCACGATCGCGACCGACATTTTGGGAAATTGCGCGAGGATGGCTGCACGCACAGTGGCGTCCTGACTCTCGAACCCTTGTCGCAATCCAAGAAGATCGAGACGCTGCGATTCAAGATTATCAAACAACTCGTGTTCCGCCGGCGGAACCAAACGCGTTGGCAAAACCAGGCCGGCGCGCAAAACGACTTTGGTTTCCGGTTCCACTCCCAAAATTTTGTTCAAACCGAGACGCTGTTTGTTGAATTCCTGATCGAGTGCCAACATTGTTGCCCGCGAGTCCTGGCTGGCCGATTCGACCGCCGCCAGTTCGAGCACTGTTTTCTCGTGCGCATCAATCGCTTTTCGCATCGCATCGGTGCTCTGTTGCAAGCCGTCGGTAGCCTCGCGGGCGCGCGCGACCTGACCATTTAAAGCGAGGACCCGATAAACCGCCGTGCGCGCGTTCACTGCGATCTCCCATTCCTGCCAGGCCACATCCAGGTCAACCGAGCGGAAATTTTTTCGAGCCGCAGTTTGTTTTGGCAAAAAGGGGATGAGCGCGCTGAATTCCCAGCCCGCACTCAAAGTGTATCCCGTCTTCGTCCCAAGAGTATTGCCGCCGGTGACGTAGTCGCGCTCGTAGGAAACGACCGGGTTCGGCAAAATTCCCGCCTGGATCAATTGCGCAGATGCCAGCCCGCGTCGATCGCGAATGGACCGCAACGCCGGATTAGAAAACAGCGCAATCGTAGCTGCATCATCCGGACCGATGCCGCTCCGAAGATCGACAATTAATTCCTCGAGCGATCGATTGCTAAAACGGGAAGCCGGAACCCTGAGCATCCTCTCGACCGCAGTTGTCCCCTGGATCGGAGACTCGGCGCGAAGTGAAGCTGACAGCGCGATGCAAAAGAACAGTGCCATCCAACCATGGAGCTTCGCGTTCACATGTCGCACGATAGGAAACAAAGCGTTAATTCGCTTGAGATAATCGAACATCGTCGGCGAAACAACCGCGATAGGTTGGATCGGATCGCAATTTCTGACAAATTGAAGAGGAAATTGATTTCAATTTCCATTTGCGCAGCAAAAAACAATCTCGCGATGGCAAGGGCCAACCAGCCGTACGATTACGACGGCGATTCACGAAAAATAAAATCCCGGCGATAGCCATGACCGCAGGGGTCACGTACAATCTCGGCGCAACCTGTCGATCTTCTCCGGCAGCGTGCGAAACTCCTCACTCATTTCGAACAGTTCTTGTCAGTTATTGGTCAAAAAAATAAATACCTATGAGAACAACCAAATTAATTGCAGCGATGGCGGTGAGCGCGAGCCTGGCTTTTGGCGTCGCCGCGCAAGCGCATGGAAAGCATGGAAAGAAGGAAGAAACGGTCGACATGAATAGCGTGCCGGCGGAAGTGCAGAAAACCCTGAAAGACAAAGCCGCGAATAGCGAGATCGTTCGGGTCGAAAAAGAAACCAGACACGGTCAGATCGTTTACGAAGGCATCGTGAACAAGAATGGCAAGGAATGGGCCATTAGGGTCGATACCAACGGAAAATTCCTGAAAGAGCGCGAAGAGAACAAAGAGCACAAAGGAAAAGGCGAGAAATATTAATCGAAGCAGAGCGGTGCGGGAGCGCGCAGCCGCTCCAGGACCGTTCAGTCGTAGTGCTGTTTCTGGCTATCGACGCAGCAAAAACAAACCGGCGATCGCGAGAACGATGCCGCTGAGCCGCTGCCACGATGGCGGTTCGTGAAAAAATAAAATCCCGGCGATTGCCATGATCGCAGCGCCCCCGGCCAAAATTGCAGGCACAGAAGAGAGCGGGCCGCCCTTCTGAAAAAGCAGAAAGAACGCGATGGTACCGGCGCCACCGTCCGCTCAGCCAGAGGAACGCGAGATAAAGCAATATCGACAATGCCGCACTGGCCTCGACCACGAAGCCACCGAGACCGTCACCGATGCGCTCGGCTGCCAGACGGGTAAAGATTTGATGCGCACCATAAAGGATAGCTGCTACAACGGCGTACCAAAACCAGGGAGCCATGGCGTCAGATCGTAACCACCAATCTGCGGGCGAGGAAGGACAAACTGGAAAGCGCAGCAATCGTTGGGTTGCGCGCGCGACGGATTTCTTCGGCCTCAAGCGCAATCTCGTCGTCCTGCTCGTCGCCATTTTCGTGATTGGCGCCGGCGAAGAACTCTGGATGCGTTTCGTGCCCAAATACCTGCAAGCACTCGGCGCGAGCGTTTTCATCATCGGTCTTTACGATGGGCTGCGCACGCTGCTCGGCGCAGTTTACGCTTACCCCGGCGGCGTCCTGGTCGATCTTTGGGGACATCGCCGCGCGTTTCTCGTTTTCAACCTCGTTTCAATTCTCGGCTACACGCTGGTCTTGCTCATTCCGCATTGGGGCGCGGTGATCGCGGGAATGTTTCTCTTTCTTTCCTGGACCTGCTTTTCGCTGCCCGCGACCTTTTCACTGGTCGGCGCAACCCTGGCCGCGAATCGCTACTCGATGGGCGTGGGCATTCAATCAGTGATCAAACGGTTGCCGATCATGATCGCACCAATTTTCGGCGGAATATTGATCGATCGCTTCGGGATCATCCCCGGAGTGCGCCTCGCGCTGATCATGTCGATCTTTCTTTCCGGCGTAACGATTTTAGTGCAGCGCCAGTTGCGCGAGGAGCCAAAGGAAAAAATTGAGAGAAATGAGCGCTGGAGCCTTTGGCAAAGCTTGCGCGAGTTCAACGCGCCGATGCGCCGTTTGCTCTTGAGCGATATCCTGATCCGCTTTTGCGAACGCATTCCGTACGCCTGGGTCGTGATCTTCGCGATGGATTACATCGGTGTGAGCGCAAAACAAGTCGGCCTACTCACGACGGTGGAGATGGTCGCGGCCACGCTGTGCATTATTCCGGCGTCGCACTACGCTGATCGGCATGGCCGAGAGCCTTTCGTCATCGTGACCTTCATCATGTTTACATTGTTTCCGATCAGTTTGCTCGTGTCGCGAAGTTTTTCTGCACTCGCCATAGCGTTCGCGATTCGCGGTTTTAAGGAATTTGGCGACACTTCACGCAAGGCGCTCATCATCGGATACAGCGAATCGGAGCGGCGCGGACAAATGGTCGGGACGTATTATCTGGTGCGCGATTTAATCGTTAGCCCCGGCGCGCTCGTTGGAGCATATCTTTGGAAACTGGGAGCGGCGCCGAATTTTCTCGGTGCGACCGTGCTTGGAGTGATCGGAACGATTTTTTATATAAGAACCATCCGTCAGGAGCGAAAGTCATCGCTGAAAGACTTAAAGGAAGAGATTTGACTCGTTCGTCTCCCGACTCACTCGCCGCTACCCTTGCGGCGTTGCCGTCCATGTCGCGGCTTCCCCAGCCGCTCCATTCTCGACTTCGCTCGAAATGACAATAATTCGAATTGCCGCCGTGCTCTGCTTTCTGGCCGTCGCGTTGGGCGCATTTGGCGCTCATACGCTAAGATCGACAATCGAAAGTCACGGCATGGCCGATGCCTGGAACACGGCCGTGCTCTATCATTTCATTCACGCCGTCGCGCTCTTCGTGCTGGCGCTTTACGGTAGCGCAAATCGGGGCGCGTGCTGGTTGCTTTTTGCCGGTATTTTCCTTTTCAGCGGCAGTTTGTACACGATGGCGCTAACAAATTTACGCTGGCTCGGCCCGATCACCCCGCTCGGCGGCCTTTGCTTTCTCGCGGGCTGGGCGTGGCTGGTCATCGCGCCACGCGATAAATTGTAGGGCAATCGCTCCGGTTGCCAATTGGTAGATGGCAGGCGAACCGTACGCCCAATAACGCCGACTTCCACAGTCGCCCGTTTGCGTTATATAATTGCCGCATCGCTTGATCACTTGACATGGACGCTGCCGCTTTACGCTCGGTTCCGCTCTTCGCGTCGCTCGACTCCAAAGCAACGGCGCGACTGGGTCAGTACCTGACCATCCACGATTACCCGCGATCGGCCGCGATCTTCCGCAACGGCGATCCCGGCGATGCCATGTATCTCATCGATTTAGGCAAGGTTCGCATCAGCGTCACCGATGCGGATGGGCACGTCGTTACCCTAGCCGAGCTTGGTTCGGGCGATTTCTTCGGCGAAATGTCGCTGCTCGACAGCCGCGGGCGCTCGGCCAACGCGACCGTGATTCAGGACGCGCGGCTGGCCAAGCTGACACGCGACGATTTTCTCTCCTTTATGGAAAGCGATCCTCGGATCGCGCTCGAACTGCTGACGGCGTTGACGCAGCGACTGCGACGCACCGACGATCTTTTGCGTCACCGCGTCTCGCGGAACGTGAACGAGGAAGCAGCGGCTCGATTCACACTCGCGGACCGCGCGGCCGATGTTATCGCGGAATTCGGAGGCAGTTGGAAATTCATCAGCTTTTCGGTCGGATTTTTTCTTCTCTGGGTCGCGTTGAATACCTGGCTGCTCCACGACAACGGATTCGATCCTTATCCTTACGTGCTCTTGAACCTTGTCTTGGGAATGATCGTCGGTCTCCAGGCTCCAATCATTATCATGGCGCAAAACCGGCAGGCGGAGAAAGATCGGCTCAGAGCTAACCTCGATTACCAACTGAACCTCAAGAACGAGCTCCTCTTGAGCGACATCATTCATCGGCTGGACGAGCTCGCAAAAAAGAAGCTGCGGGAATAGCTTCACCAAGATCGACATCTTGTCAGATCGCCAATCGCTCGCGCTTGTAGCCACCGGCCCCGGGTTAGACAAACCAAGTCCGAAACTCGACGGCTGATAGAGCCATGGTTACAACCCTTGTCGCAAACCCTGCGTGTTGATATGTTCGGAGCGAGTCAGCCGATGTTTACCACGTTGCTTGAGACGCAAAAAGCGGCCGTAACGATCGTAGTTTTCATCGGGACGTTTTTCGTCACGCTCTCGATCGGGCGTTTCTTGAAGCGCCGCGCCGGCGTGCGACTCGGCCTTCTCTTTCGCCTTTTCTGCCTGACCCTCGCTTTCTATGCGGCCATCGCGGCCTACGGACTCCACACAAACTGGCGGAACCACGTCGGCGCAGCCGTGGTGCTTCTCAGTACTGCATTCGTCGTCGCGTTGGTGAATCGCTACGTTTGGGACCTTTACTTCGAGCAGCGAAGGCAGACGCCGATTCCACATTTTTTGCGTGAGGTCATCGGCGGGATCATTTTTCTCGTTGCACTTCTATTTGTCCTGAGTTCCGGCTATCACGCCGAAGCGCAATTAAAAGGGGTGCTCGCCGGCTCCGGCGTAGTCGCGATCATTCTCGGATTCGCTGGGCAGAATTTTTTCGCCGGGATCATCGCCGGCATATCGATCCAACTTAACCGGCCCTATAAGGTCGGGGACTGGCTACAGGTGGGTGAACGGTTTGCCGAAGTGATGGAGATCAACTGGCGTTCGACGCGCCTGCGTACGAATGACGCTATTTATCTCGACATCCCGAACAATGAGATGGTCAGCCACGCGATCGTCAATCTTCACTATCCGACGGAAGTCCATGCCATGCGCATTCGCGTCGGAGTTGAGTACAAAAACCCGCCCAATCGTGTGAAGGATGCCCTCTTCCGAGCGGCCTCCACAGCGGATGGTGTTCTGGCGGAGCCGAAGGTAAAGATTTTCCTGGTCGATTTCGCGGATTTCGCCGTGATCTACGAGATCAAGTACTACATGGGTAACCATGCCAGAATCAACGAAATCAACGACGCCGTTCGCACGAACGTTTGGTATGAACTCAAACGGCAGCGCATCACAATCCCCTTCCCGATTCGCACGTTGCATGTCGAGCGCCGGTCGGCACGAACGGTACAGGAAGACCAGGGGGAGGCACGCACCATTCTTCGAGACGAACCGCTCTTTGAGTGTTTGTCGGATGCCCAGATCGAAAATCTGGTCCAAGAGGCACGTCTTAATCATTTCGGACGCGGCGAGCGCGTGATCCAGGAAGGCGCCGAGGGCGATTCGATGTTCATCCTCTTGCGCGGGACAGCAAACGTTTCTGTTAGCAAGAACGGATCGCCCATTCAGGTGGCCGTCCTGGGGTCGGGCGATTGTTTCGGTGAGATGTCTCTCTTAACCGGCGAGCGGCGCAGCGCGACCGTGCGCGCTGATGGCGACTGTTACGTCATGGAGATCGGCAAAGACGTGATGGGGGAAATTATTCGCGACTCGCCCGATTGCCTCAGTCAATTAAGCGAGATCCTGGCCAAGCGAAAACTGGAGACCGAAGGAATTATCAAAGGCGCGACGCTGCCCGCCGACCAAGCCGCCAAGGAAAAAGAATACCGCGCCACTTTTTTGCACCGGCTAAAGACCTTTTTCGAATTATAACGCGACAGCGTGTAGCTGCTGCGTTTCGCGATGCGCGGCGCGCTCTCCAAATCTCACGCGCATCGCGCCGCTCCGAGAGCGGCGACTAAAGCATTGCACGGCTACAATAGCCTTTGCCAGCTGGCCAATTCTTCATAAAGTCCTGCGCTTTATTGCGCAATGATCACGGTACTTCTCGCTTTCTCTCTCCTCGATTCCGGCGTGCACTTGTCGATGTTGTGCGCGGCCATCGGACTGGCCTTCGCATTTTTCCTGATCACGACGGTCATTCGAAAGTCGGCCGGCAATGAGCGCATGCAGCAAATTTCGGCGGCGGTGCAGGAAGGCGCGAAAGCATACCTGAACCGGCAGGTCGTCACGATCAGCGTGATCGCGGTTGTCATTTTCACTCTCCTCTTCGTTTTCAAAGATCATCCGACGGCGATTGGGTTTGTGATCGGCGCGTTCTGCTCGCTCGCGGCCGGTTTCATCGGCATGCGCATCGCCGTGATCGCAAATGTGCGCACGACGCAAGCGGCCAGTCAGTCGCGCACGGCGGCGTTGCGCATCGCATTCAATGGCGGGGCGGTGACCGGCTTGCTCGTGGTTGGTCTTGCGCTGCTCGCGGTATCGATCTTTTACACGATCGCGGGAAAGATGGTCGGGCATGACATGGCGGTACGGAGCCTGGTTGGATTGGCCTTGGGCGCGAGCTTAATTAGCGTGTTCGCGCGACTCGGCGGCGGCATTTATACGAAGGCGGCCGATGTTGGCGCCGACCTGGTGGGAAAGATCGAGAAGGGCCTGGAGGAGGATGATCCGCGCAATCCGGCAACGATCGCGGACAACGTGGGCGATAACGTGGGCGATTGCGCGGGCATGGCGGCGGATGTTTTTGAAACGTACGCAGTCAGCCTGATCGGCGCGATCCTGGTGGGCGCGCTCACGCTCGCGGCGGAGCCGGCCGCGATCGTTTATCCATTTGTCCTCGGTGGCATTTCCGTGCTGGGCGCGATCCTGGGAGTTCTGTTTGTCAACGTCGCCAACGGCAAACCGGCCAGCATGCTGATGGGCGCGGTGGGAGCAAGCGCACTGGTGTCCGCGATTTTGTTTTGGCCGGCGACGCACCGTCTTTTTCCAAATGGACTCACAGTCGGTGGTCTGTTGCGAACGCCCACTCAACTTTACTTCGCTTCGGTGATTGGGCTGGTCATGACCGCGGTCGTGGTGGTGATTACGAACTACTACACCTCGATGCGCTATCGGCCGGTGCAGAAAATTGCGCGCGCATCCGAGACCGGCCATGCCACAAACATCATAGCTGGGCTGGCGGTCGGGCAACATGCGACGGCGTTGCCAGTCGGATTCATCGGCATCGCTATTCTACTCAGCTTTCATTTCGCCGGCCTCTATGGAATCGCGATCGCCGTGATGTCGATGTTATCCATGGCCGGAATCATCATCTCGCTCGATTCATTCGGTCCGATCACAGACAATGCGGGCGGCATCGCGGTGATGAGCAACCTGCCGAAGGAAATTCGCGCGGTCACCGACGAGCTGGATGCGGTCGGCAACACGATGAAAGCGGTGACGAAAGGCTACGCGATCGCTTCGGCCGGGTTGGCGGCGCTCGTGTTGTTTGGATCGTATGTCGAAGAGCTGCGCGATCACGTGACCGCGCGCGGTGACGTGTTTACGTTTCAATTCTCGCTCACGGAACCGAAGGTGATCATCGGACTCTTCATCGGCGGATTGCTGCCGTTCATCTTTACCGCATTCAGCATGGACGCGGTCGGCAAAGCAGCGGGCGCGGTCGTGCGCGAAGTGCGCAGGCAAATTCAAGCGAAGCCGGGAATTTTGACCGGGCAAGAGACGCCCGATTACGGCACTTGCGTTGATATCGTGACGAAAGCGGCGCTGCGCGAGATGATCATTCCGGCGCTGTTGCCGTTGGTTTTTGTCGTCACGGTTGCGATCATCCCACAGCTCGGCCCGGTCGTGCTCGGCGGCCTGCTCGTTGGCACGATCGTGACCGGATTATTTGTCGCGATCGCCATGACGTCCGGCGGCGGCGCGTGGGACAACGCGAAAAAATTTATCGAGGAAGGAAACCTTGGCGGTAAAGGTTCCTTCGCGCACGCCGCCGCAGTGACCGGCGACACGGTGGGCGACCCGTACAAGGACACCGCCGGTCCCGCGATCAATCCGATGATCAAGGTGGCAAATATCGTCGCGATCCTGATCATTCCGATTTTCTTTTAAGTAGGGACATCGCGCTGCGATGTCCGCGGACGGCGCGGCGCGCCGTCCCTACCATCAAAATTTAGCGGGAAAAGGTTAGCTTCATCTGTTATAAGATCGACATGGCAGAGGATCGCGATTTCCAGATCGTCACAACCGAGCAAACCGGAGCGAGAAAGCAAAGTCTCGCCAAGGCCGACCCGGGCGCGACGCCATTTAAGGTCGTGGTCGATCCGAAATTGCGGCTCGATTTGCGGCGCGCGCTGATCGACCTGATCGATTATCACGACGACGCGCTGGCGGAACATTTCGCCGAAGGCAAGCTGGCACTGGAATCTTACAAGGAATACATCGAGCTGTTTGCACGCAGCTTGAAAGAAACGATGGAAAGCCGCGAAGGCGTTTCTTATTTACTGCGCTCGGTTGGTTTCGATGTGCGTCCCGACGAGATCAATCTGGATCCGGAATTGCGCTGGAAAAAAGGGCCTGGTGCCTTTGGTTCGAGCTTGCTTTAAATGAAGGCCCCAATCAGCCTGCAACCCATGCCTCGCGTCTTAATCATCGAAGACGACGCTGAAAACCGCCGCGCAATCGCAGGTCTTTTCATACGCGAAGATTGGAAGGTCCTGGAAGCGAATGACGGTGACGCCGGACTCGAGCTAGCGTTGCGCAATCGG
>WNFT01003061.1_pt1 | contig 14413 bp, 13 predicted proteins | sample 5400191 | NCBI WGS metagenome assembly WNFT01 (sample SAMN13153359, study PRJNA577476) | soil metagenome | isolation source: 80 cm saprolite under Madrone tree | place: USA:California | collected 2016-06-14
ACACTAACAGATGGCATCGCAGCTGCACGCTTCGAAGTAGGGCCCGGCGATCCGCCACCCGGTCACGCCAGTAGCGTAAAGGTCCGTCTAAGCCTGCGCGGTTGCTACCATCCCGCCACCGATGCCGCGTCGCGCCTCGACGTCCCGCGGGCCGAGCTTCGCGCCGCAGGTCTCGCACATGCGGTGGTCGCTCACAGCCCCGCCGCAGCCTTTGTGCACTAGCAGGACCGGCGCCCTCCCCGGATAGATGTGGCGGTCGCCGAACTGCACCAGCGCGACGATCACCGGCCAGAGGTCCAGGCCCTTCTCGGTCAAGCGGTACTCGTACCGAACTGGATGCTCCTGGTAGGGGACCCGGAGGAAGATGCCGTCCTCGACGAGCGTGTTCAGGCGGTTGGACAGAACATTGCGGGCGGCGCCTGTCCTGCGCTGGAAATCCTCGAAGCGGCGCGCGCCCATGAACGCGTCGCGGACGATGAGCAGCGTCCAGCGCTCGCCGACGAGCTCGAGCGTCCCCGCCACGGAGCAGATCTGGGCGTCGTAGGTTCGGCCGAGCATAGGTGGAGCATAGCCGATAAAGTTGCATGACGCAACTCTTTGTGCTAGGGTACGTAGCGTCAAGCTACTGACCAGCTGAGGGAGGCGCCCGTGCCGCACCGATACCGGGTCCTGGTGATCGTTTCCGTGGCCGCTTTGGTGGCAAGCCTGGACCTTTTCATCGTCAACATCGCTTTCCCGAGCATCAAGCACGACTTCTCGGGCACGAGCGACGCCACCCTTTCGTGGGTCCTCAGCGCCTACGCGATCGTCATGGCGGCGCTCCTCGTCCCGGCCGGCCGCCTGGCCGACCTCCTCGGCCGTAAGAGGTTGTTCATGGGCGGCTTGATCACTTTCGTCGGCGCCTCCGCCCTATGCGCCGCGGCGCCCGGACCTGGGTGGCTGATCGGAGCGCGCATCCTCCAGGCCGCGGGCGGCGCAATCCTCATGCCGACCTCGCTGGCGCTCTTGCTCGCCGAATTCCTGCCCCAGCAGCGCGCGCTCGCCGTTGCGGTCTGGTCTGCGACGGGCGCGGTCGCCGCGGCGGCCGGACCGCCCGTCGGCGGGCTCCTGGTCCAGGCCAGCTGGCGGTGGGTCTTCCTGGTCAACCTCCCCATCGGCTTGGTCACGGCCGTGCTGGCGGCGCGCGTGCTTCGCGAGTCGCGCGATCCGGACGGCAAGCGATTCCCTGACCTCGCCGGCGCGGCGCTGCTCGTGCTCGCGTCGAGCGCCCTGATGCTTGCGATCGTGCAGGGTCAATCGTGGGGCTGGACCAGCGTCCGCGTATTGGGCCTGCTGGTGGGTTCAGCCGTTTTGACAGCCGCGTTCCTCTATCAATCTCTGCGCCACGGCGCGCCGGTGCTCGAGCTCGGGCTGTTTCGTTCTCGCGCCTTCAGCGCGGCGAACATCGCGAGCACACTCTTCTTCGCCGCCTTCGGCGCGATGCTCCTGTCGAACGTCCTCTTCCTGACCCGTGTCTGGCATGAGGACATCCTCACCGCCGGGCTTCAGATCTCACCCGGTCCGATCATGGCCGCCGCCTTTGCGGTGCCTGGAACCATCCTGTCGAGCCGCTACGGCCAGCGCACGATCGCATCCATCGGCGCGCTGCTGTTCGCGAGCGGCGGCGTGTGGTGGCTCACCCACGTCGGGCTCGAGCAGCATTACGCGACCGACGTCCTGCCTGGAATGTTGCTCGGCGGCGCCGGAGTCGGGTTCGTGATTCCGACCCTCGCGAGCGCCGTGGCTGCGTCGCTGCCACCGGCGCGCTTTGCGACCGGCAGCGCCATCTACGGCATGACGCGCCAGTTCGGCGCCGCCCTGGGCGTAGCTGTCCTCATTGCAGTGCTGGGCACGCCTCGCCAAGCTGCGATCCTGGGCTCGTTCCAAATCGGCTGGGAGGTCATGGCGGGCTTGGCGTTCGCGAGCGCGATCGCCGCCGCCGGCATCGGGCGGCTCCGCGCCGCACCGGTTCAGGCTCGCCCGATCGAGCTCGAGCAGGCAGTGTGATCGAATGAAGGACGTGGAAACGAAGCCTCGAACTCGAACGATCACGTGGGACGATCCGATGGAAGCGCTGACGCGAGGCGCCGGCCTGAATGGCCTCGAGTTCATCCAAGCGATCTTCGAAGGCAAGCTGCCGGCGCCGCCGATCACGGCGACGATGGGCTTCACCGGGGGCACGGCCGAGGAGGGCAAGGTCACCTTCGTGGGGGAAGCGGGCGAGCACCTGTTCAACCCGATCGGTGTCATCCACGGCGGATTTGCGATGACGATCCTCGACTCCGCGATGGGCTGCGCGGTCCACACGACCATGGCGGTGGGCGAGGCGTACACGACCCTCGAGGTCAAGGTCAACTTCGTGCGGCCGATCACTCTCGAGACCGGGCCGGTGCGCTGCGAAGGCACTGTCGTTCATCGCGGAGGCAAGGTCGCGACGGCCGAAGGCCGCCTCATCGCCGAGCGGACGGGCAAGCTGCTGGCGCACGGCACCACCACCTGCCTGATCTTCAAGCCCCAGGCCGGCCTGCGTGGCCGGCCTTCTCTTTGATGACAAGCACCGTGGTCGGCGGCCGCCGCTTGTGGCTCCGCCTACTCGAGCCTGGCGACGCCAACCTATTACGCCGATTCTTCTGGCGGCTGTCGAGTGAGTCCGTCTATCGCCGGTTCATGGCTCCGATCAAAGCCCCCTCGAATGCGCTCGTCGCAAGGCTCGTCGACGTCGACCACTGCGATCGCGAAGCGCTGATCGCGCTCGATGAGCGTGGCATCGTGGGCGTCGCGCGGTATGGCACTGTGGGCGCCACGCACGATGTCGCTGTCGTGGTCGCCGACGACTGGCAGGGCCGTGGTATCGGCGCGCTGCTGTTGCGGCGACTCGCGAACATCGCGCGTGCCCGTGGCATCAAAGAGTTTCACGCGACCATGCTCAGCGACAACCGCCGCGCGCAGTCGCTGGTGCTCGGCCTTTCACCGAAGACCAAAATCCGTTTCGAGGCAGGTTATCTCGAGGCTGACATCCCGCTCAAGAGCGCGTAGGAATTGTCGGAGTTGCCTGCCGGCGTATCGATCCGCGTGATCAGCAGCATCCGGCGCTGCCGCGATGACGAGCGCGCCGCCATCCTCGACATCGTCAACTCCGCCGCGGAGGCCTATCGCGGCGTGATGGGCATCCAGCCCGTGCGCGAGGTCGACCTCATCCGCCATGCGTACGTCCGGGCCGAGACGCAGCGGCGCGGGGTGGGCGGCGCGCTCCTCCTTCATCTGCGCGGCCTGACCGCGCGGCGGATGCTGGTCGGCACCTGGGCCGCAGCCGACTGGGCGATCCGTTTCTACCTCCGAAACGGCTTCGAGCTGGTTGCTCCCGATCGCAAAACCGAACTGTTGAAGACCTACTGGACGATCCCAGACCGGCAGGTCGAGAACTCGGTGGTCCTGGCCAATCCGGCGTTCGACGAAGACTAAGCGCTTCTCGTCGCGGCTTCGCGGATCCCGTCGAGCACTTTCATGTTCGCGACCGACTCACTGGGAAGAATCTCCACCGGCCGGTCCTCGAAGACGCTCGCCGCAAACGATTCGACCATCAGCTGATACGGGTTGTCGGAGTCGCGCGGGGTAAAGGGCCGCTCAATTTGCTGTGCGCCCTCGCGCTCTACGACCATAAGGCCCTGCTGCTCCGGCGACTCGAAGCTCGCCCAGACGGAGGCGGTCGCGCCGGCTGGAAAGTGCAGCAGCGCGGTCACCGACATGTCGACCGCTTCCTCGCTCGAGGCTTCGCCCCTGAACTTCGCAAACACCTCGTCGGGCTCGCCCAGGATCCAGCGCGCCGCGTTGACCGCGTAGCAGCCGACGTCGAGGAGCGCCCCACCACCCAGCGACGACACCAGGCGGTAGTCGAGCGGGGCGTCCAACCGAAATCCGAACCGGGCATGCACGTAGATGGGATCGTTCACGCTCTCAACAAATGCGCGGATGCGCGGATGGAAGCGATACATGAACGCCTCCATCAGGTGGAGACCTTCGTGCTGGGCCGCGCCCGCCATCTCCTCGGCTTCCGCAGCATTCATCGCCAGTGGCTTCTCGCACAGCACATGCTTGCCAGCCGCCAGCGCGCGCAGGGTCCACTCTCGGTGCACCGAGTTGACCAGTGGGATGTAGACCGCATCCACCTCACGGTCTTCGAGGATTGCGTCATACGACTCGGCGACCCTGGCAAAGGAATGCTTGGCGCCGAGCTCGCGCGCGCGATCCGCGTCCCGGCTCGCAATCGACACGAGCCGCCCGTTGCGCGAAGCAGCGATGCCTGGGATGACGGAGCTGTCGGCGATCCGCGCCGCGCCCAGGATCCCCCATCCGATGCGCTCGGTTATATGTCCACCTCGAGCTGAGCGCCGCCGCGAGCGATCGAATGGGTGGCCGCTTCCATGACGGCAACGGTGCGCCGGGCCTCGGCTGCCGTCACCGCCAGCGCCTCGTCCCAGGCCAGGTGGTCGGCGAGGTTGCGATAGAAGCCGTGCTCGTCACGAGCCGGCAGCCCGAGAATCTCCTCGTTCGGGCGGGCGCCGTCAACCGGCCGGAGGACCTTGAGCCGCGCGGGGAAGTCCGCAGGCACAGGCTCGTCCCGCCACTCCCCCACCACCGAGCCGCGCGTTCCAAGCAGGTACCACTTTGGCTTCATGGCCCCGGCGATGTCGGATTGCAGGAAGCTCGCCTGGGCTCCGTTCGCAAACGTGAGGTCGACACGCACCTGGTCCGAGTTCGTGACGTCATGCCACACGCGCTTGTGTGCGTGAGCCGAAATCGCCCTCACCGGATCCGAGAACAGCTGCAGGATCCAGTCGAAGTAGTGCGAGCCCCAGTCGTAGATCATGCCGCCGGAGATAGGTTCATGGCTGTGCCAGAAGTCGCAGGGGTGCGAATAGCCGCCGATGAAAGACTCCATGTAAAAAAGCTCGCCGATGCCGCCTGAGCGGACTACGTCGCGAAGGGCCAGGTAATCCGGATCCCATCGCCGGCTCTGGTACACGGTGAGCACGCGATCGTGGGAGGCTGCCTCGTCGATCATCCGGTCGACCTCGTCCACCCGCAGCGCGAACGGCTTCTCGCACACGACGTCCCTGCCGGCGGCCAGCGCTGCCAACACCGCGTCGCCATGAGCCACCGGTGGCGTCCCGACGACCACCAGGCCGACCTCCGGGTCGTCCAGCATCGCGCCCATGGTCGCGTGGGTCGGCACACCCCATTCGCGCGACGCCAGGTCCCTTCTCTCGTCCGAGATGTCGCAAACCCCGCTCAGCCGCAGCCCCGCTACCTGCGAGATCGATGCTGCGTGATCGCGCGCGATCGCCCCATAGCCGACCAAGCCCACGCCGACAGGAGCCGGCGGCCTTTGCCCCGCCGCAAACAGAAGGGAGCGGTGGACGAGCTTCTGAAACGACACGTCTTCGTAAGTCGACGCTGAGTTCCCCAGCCCGAGGTTGATGAACCTGCCCTCACCGACCTCACGCTCGTAGGCAACGACCTGATCCGTGAACTGCCACTTCGTGCGCAGCAGGACCGACGCATCTGCCGGCGGGCCTTCGGACAGGTAGAGCTGGTCGGTGAGGCTCAGCTCTGGTCCGAGCCTGGCCGTGATCGGATGCAACGGCTCGATTGCAAGCACCAGCTCGGTCATCGGACCGGGACCGCTGGGGGCCCAATGCGCCAGCGCGCCGAGCGAGCCCTGCGTGTTCCACGCGGCCAGCGTTCCAGCCATGAGCACCACACCGCCGCCTCGCCTGACGAAGCCGGTCAGCTCTTCGGCCTGGCCCTGTGCGAGCGCCTGATCAGAAGCCGCCAGGATCACCCCGGCGCGAGTCAAAGACAGGCCCTCCGGATCCGTAACCACCTCGAGCGCGAAATGGTGTGTGAGCTCGAGTGAGCGCAGCAGCGGGCGGACAATTTGCAGGTAGTCGCGGCCGCGGCCGGTCGTGAGGGCCTGCACCAGCACTCGATTTGGCATCCGGTTGATCCTACGCGCCGATGCGGCGCAGGATGTCGAGCGTCGAGGCGGCCGCCTTCTCCCATGTGAAACCGGCGGCGCGTCGCTTGCCCGCCGCACTCAACTCGTTTCTCAAGCCTTCGTCCGACAGCAGCTTTTCGAGCCCCGCCGCAATGTCATCGATGTCTTCAGGGTCGACCTCGATCGCGGATCCGCCCGCCAGCTCGGGCAGCGAGCCCGCACCCCCGATCACGGCCGGCACGCCGTGGGCCATCGCCTCCAGAAGGGGCAGCCCGAAGCCCTCGTAAAGGCTCGGAAAGGCAAGCACCGATGCGGATTCGTACAGCGACGCCAGCGTCGGCTCGTCGACGTGGCCGAGGTAGCGAACGCCAGGCTCGGCCTGGATCCTGTGCAGCGTATCGCCATACGCCCAGCCCGGACGGCCCGCGATCACGAGCTGGGGCACCCCCACTCGGTTTCCGATGACGATTGGGGGCGCGTCCCGCCGACTGCGGAGCGTGCGGTAGGCATCCAGCAGGCGCACGTAGTTCTTGCGCGGCTCGACGGTGCCGACCGCCAGGATGAAGCCGGGCTCGATCCCCTCCGGTAGCGCGCCCGCTTTCGCGGGCGCACTCAGGCCCTCCCTGACCACTGTGACCCGCTTTTCCAGACCTGGTATCGGGTAGGCGGATAACAGGTCGGCGCGCGTGGTCGCCGACGGCACCAGCACCGCCGCCGCCTGCTTGAGCGCCGGGCCGAGGACGGTGCCCAAATACGCCCGCTGCTGCCACGGCACCTCGCCGGGACGGAGGCGGAAAGCGAGGTCGTGGACGAAGATCGCGGCCGGCGGCGCGCCGCGCCTGCGTCGCGGCGGGCTTGGCCAGTAGGGGTACAGGATGGCGTCGCAACCGAGCTGAGGCTCGACCATCGGCAGCCAGCGGGCCTTCAGAAGGACCTCGTGCCGGTATGGCGCCAGCACCGCCTCGCATTCGAGATCGGCTAAAGCCGGCGGGCGCTCGCGGCTGCACAGGAGTGTGAAGTCGTCGTTTGAAGCTGCGCCGGACTCGCGCCGGGCGCGGCCCCGGCCGCCGACCAGGGCCCGAGCCAGCTCGACCGCGACTGTGACCATGCCGACTCGCTGGGGCCTCCAGCAGGCGGTGACGTCGATCGCGAAGCGGGACACGAGCGGACTGTATCCAAATCCGGGCCGCAGCCGGACCGACGGCGGCCTGTTAACACAGGGTTTCCCAAAAAGGCGCCTCGGGTTAAGATCTGAGAGCGGGGCCGCCCGCCTCAGAGCGCCCTCCCTCCTTTCTGAAGGTCCTTCGCCGCAAGGCGGAGGGCCTTCTCATTTACGTCGCGGATGGGACATAGTCCCCTCCGCGCACCGAGAACTCGGGCGAGAAGGCCTACGCTTAGCGGACATCGGTAGAGCGGTGGGATGTTCGCCTCCGGCCGTCTCCCGTGCATGCCACTTTCCAGACCCAACCCAGGAGAGCGTCTGGCTTTGAGCCATCCAGAGGTCCTGGTCGCGCTGCGACGAGCGCGCGACCTCACCGACCGCGACTTCGCCCAGCCCCTCACCCTCGACTCGATGGCGCAGGCGGCGCATCTGTCCAAGTTCCACTTCGCACGGGCGTTCACCAAAGCCTACGGCGAGCCTCCGAGGACGTATCTGACCCGGCGCCGGATCGAGCGCGCCAAGGACCTGCTGCGAGCGGCCAACCTGACCATCACCGAGATCTGCTTCCTGGTCGGGTTCGAGAGCGTCGGCTCCTTCAGCTCGCGCTTCCGCGACCTCGTGGGCATGTCACCAACCGAGTACCGGAGTGCCTCTGCCAGCGCGCCGCCCATCCCGGGCTGCTTCGTCCTTATGTGGACGCGGCCGGTCTCGCCAGAAGTCAGCAATCCGGAAGAAGCACCGACGACCGGCGCGCGGTAGCGTCGGGGCCATGATCAAGAAGCTCTCGCACGTGAACGTGTTCGTCGAAGACCAGGACCGCGCCAAGGCGTTCTACACGGAGAAGCTCGGCTTCGAGGTGCGCAGCGACGCGACCATGGACGGGTTCCGCTGGCTCACGGTCGGCCCGAAGGACCAGCCAGACCTCAACATCCTCCTCGCCCGCCCTCAGCCGCCGATGTTCAGCGAGGAGGACGCCCGGACCCTCCTCCGGCTGGTGGCCAAGGGCGTGATGGGCGCCGGCGTCATCGAAACCGACGACATCCGCGCCGCCTACGAGGAGTTGAAGAGCAAGGGCGTCACCTTCCTGCAGGAGCCGGCCGAGCGGCCCTACGGCATCGAGGCCCTGTTTCGCGACGATTCCGGGAACTGGTTCAGCCTCAATCAGCACAAGCGGTATGGCAGCTGAGCGGACCGTCGACGCTAGGTTTCGACCGAGCGGATCGCGAACACACAGTCGAAGGTGCCGGTCACGCACCCGCACTCCACCTCTTCCACATACCAGTCGTTGGCCAGGCCGGCCCAGCGCAGGATCGCCTCGATGGTGGCGACCCAGACGTGGCACGACTTCACCGTCTTGATCCGCCCGAGGGCGAACATGTTCGAGAAGTTCACGAGCCAGAACTGAAACTCGTCGACCTGCAGCCACGCGTGGGTGTGCTCGCCCCGGACGTTGTCCATGGCCTCGCTGAATGACTTGACGATCCCGGCCAGCTTGCGCTGGCGGCCGGGCACCAGGCGCCGGGAACCGCCCATACCGTGCCTGCCTTCGGCCAGCCAGCGCTCAGTAGCACGCCGGCCCCACGCGCGCAGCTGGTCCTCGGCTTCCGCACCGTAAATGGTCTCGAAAGCCTCGTTCAGGCGGCCGAGATATTCGACCGGCGTCGCCAGCTGCTCGTCGTTGGGCGGGTCCTGGTCGACGTACTGGGCCAGCCCGGCGGTGTAGGCGATCTCGGGCCAGCGCACCCCCGTCACATCGCGGGCCACATGGATGAGATTGGCGACGTGGGAGTTGAGGATGAACCGGCCGCGTGCGCGCGCCGGTTTGACGCCCATCATCTGCAGCGTCCGGATGGCCGACGAACCGCTCGAGGAACCCGTGCTCGGCGGCGGAGAGCCGTGCAGAATTGGCGGCGGCGCGGCTATGAGCCTCATGGCAGCCGTCTCGGCAGGCTGCTGGTTGGGTGCCTGCTGGAGCGGTGGGCGCGTCACTCCCGCGCCGGCCGGCGCACCCGCGGCCGCGCGCCGCTGCGGCAGCCTGGCCATCTGCGCCAGCAAATCCTTCACGCTCTGCGGTCGCTGCGCCGGGTCCTTCGCCAGCACCTTGGCCAGGAGCACGTCAAGCTCATCCGGCAGGACCGCATTGAGCTTGGCCGCGGATGGAATCGCTGCGTTGACGGTCGCGTACGCCACCTCCATCCGGTTGGCGCCTATGAACGGAAGGCGGCCGGTGAGCATCTCGAACGTGAGCACACCCATCGCGTAGATGTCCGCGCGGCGGTCGACCTCGTGGCCCATGACCTGCTCGGGCGCCATGTACCCGGGCGTGCCGATGGCAAGGCCGATGGTGGTGAGGTGTGTCGGCTGCCCGGCGCCGCGCGCCAGCCCGAAGTCCGCGAGCATGGCCCGTCCATCGGAATGGATCAAGACGTTGGTCGGCTTGAGGTCGCGATGGACGATGCCGGCGTCGTGGGCGTGCTGCAAGCCGTCGCCGATCTCGCGCAGGTAACGCCACGCGGAAAGCGTGTCCAGCGGCCCTCGGTTGAGGATGTCGCGCAGCGTGCCACCGCGGATCAGCGGCATCGTCAGGTACGCCATCCCTTCGGTGAGCTCGAAGTCGTAAATGGGCAGGATGTTCGGGTGGTCGAGCTTGGCGAGCGTCTTCGCCTCGGCCTCGAATCGCTTCACGAAGCCGTCGTCCTGGAACAGCTCCGGTGACAGGGCTTTGAGGGCGACCTCACGGCCGAGCGGCTGCTGCACAGCGCGGTAGACGACCGCCATGCCGCCACCGCCCAGGCGCTCGACGATCTCATAGCTGCCGACCCGGGTCCCGGTGAGGTCCTTCATCTTGTTCGACCTATGCGCTGGGCTTCGCCGTCAGCCTGGCCACCACCGCGACCAGGTCACCCAAACGAAACGGCTTGCTCAGGACGTCGTCGGCACCCGCGGCGAGGAAGCGCTCGCGGTCGCTCGCCATCGAGTGGGCGCTGGCGATGACCACCCTCATCTCCGGCCGCGCCGCCTTGATCTGCCGCATTGCTTCGAGGCCGTCCATGGTGGGCATGGCCACATCCATGAGGATCAGGTTCGGGTTCTGCGCCAGCGCGATGTCGACCGCCTGCTGACCGTCTCCTGCGATCAGCACCATATACCCGGCCTTCTCGAGCACGCGGCGGCAGAGGCGCTGTGCAACCTCGTTGTCGTCCGCCACGAGCACAACGGAAGAGCTGTAGCCAACTGAACCCGGTTCAGGCATGGCGGCGCTGTATCGGCGTCGCGTGCTCCGCTGCGAGTGGAACCGTGAAATGGAACGCCGAACCATGACCAACCGCGCTTTCGACCCAGATCTTGCCGCCATGCATCTCAACGATCTGCTTAACGATCGTGAGGCCCAGGCCGGTCCCGGGGATGGACTGGGCGGCGCCGCTCCTGACCCGCCGGAATCGCTCGAAGACATGTTCGATCTCGTCTGCCGGGATGCCCAGGCCGGTATCGGTCACGCTGATCAGCGCAAATCCGCCGTCTGCGCGGGTAGACAGGGTCACCGTCCCGCCGTCCGGCGAGTACTTGACTGCGTTGTTGACCAGGTTGGTCACCACCTGGACGAGCCGGTCGCGATCGCCGGTGACGATGGGCAGGCGAGGATCCAGGTCGGCCTTGAACTCGGCGACGACCGCCGATGAGGATGAGGCCCTGGTCATCACGTCGCTCATGACCTCGTTGATGTCGACGTCCGCCAGGCGGATGCTCATCCGGCCCGACTCCATTCGGTCGAGATCCAGCATGTCCCCGATCAGCCGGTTGACCCTGTCCGCGTCATTGAATATGTAGCCGCCGTAAGCGCGCACTTCGTCTGTCTCCAGGCCGCCGTCCCGGATGAGCTCGCTGAAGCCCTGGATCCCGGTCAGGGCAGTCCTGAACTCGTGGCTGACGATGGACAGGAACTCGGTCTTGGTGCGGTCCAGCTTCTCGAGCGTGGCGAAGGCGCCGCGTTGGGCGTCGAGCGCCTCGGCGAGCCGGTCCTGGGCTTCGCGGACTGTGGTCACATCCTCAACCATGACGAGCATGTGCTCGGGACGGCCGCTCATGTCGGGGATCGAGGTGGCGGTCATCTGGAGCCACAGCCAGCGTCCGCCACCGGTGGCGGCGCGGATCTGGACGCCGCGCTGGTCTGTGATTCCCGCCAGCAATGGCGCCAAGCGTGCTCGGCCGGCCGCCTGGTCATACGCCCGGAGCAGGTCGGGCCACGCCTGCGAGCGCATCGTCTCGATGTCGTGCTCCAGCATCTGGAGGAGAGCTGGGTTCCCCTCGAGCAGCTCCCCTTCGCCGCTCACGCGCGCGATTCCGATCGGGGAGCGTTCGTAGATCGCGCGATGGTCCGCCTCGCTTCGGCTCAACGCCTGGGCGATGGCGGCACGCTGGATGAACTGGCCGATCTCGACCCCGATGGTCGACAGCATGGAGAGGAGATCGGATTCGGTGTGCCGAACCTCGCGCGCCAGCAGCTCGATGACGCCAAGCGTCGATCCCCCGCCGATGACAGGAAAGGCAACGGCGGCCCGCAAGCCGGCACGGCGTTCAGCGCCCGCCTGCTCGTAATCGTTCGCCGCCAGGTCGTCGAGATAGGCGGCGACGCCCGACTGCCAGACCCTGCCGACCAGGCCGCCACCAACCTGGATGGAAAGGTTTCGAACCGGGTCGTCGAGGTCGAGGTTCGAGCCTTCCTTGTGAGACGACGTCTGCAGGCTCAAAGACCGTCGCTCGCCGTCGGCGGACCAGTACTGCGCCAGGTCCCAATCGAGGTGTGCGCACAGGGTGCGGAGCAGCGTCGGCGCCGCTTGCTCCCAGCTGCCGGCGCTGACGATGACCTGGCGTACCCCGACCACCGCGTCACGCATGGCGTCGAGGCGCTTGCGGGCGGAGATGTCGGTCTCCTGCACGAGCAGGAGCGGCTCGCCGGCGCCGTGGTCGGCGATCGCGGCCATCGCGAGCGCGACCGGCGACCGCCGGCCGTCGGGGCGCGCCTGGTCGACCTCGCTTTCCCAGCGCACGATCTCGCGACGGCCGAGCTGGCCGAGCGCGTCATCGACCGCGCGGCGATCAGACTCCGCAGTGACGTCGAGCAGGCTCATCTGCAGCAGCTCGTCGCTGCCGCGGCCGAGGATCGCGGCGAGCTTGTCATTGACCTGAAGCCACCGGCCGTTCGCCGCCACCGTGCCGAGTCCGATGGTCGCGGCTTCAAGGGTCATGCGCAGTCGTTCGTCGACAGACTCCAGGTCTTCGGCCTTCCTTTTGGACTTGGCCTCGTCCTCGCGCGAGTGACGCACCACTTCGTAGACCGCCCCTGCGACGATCCCGAGGACAGCCACCTCGAAGACAGCGATGGCGAGGTTGAACATCTGGCCGGGCTGAGTGAGGGCCAGGCCCAGGATCGCGAGCGCCGCCGCAAAGCCGATCGCCACCAGCTGAGCGCGATCGTCGAAGAGCGCCACGGAAAGGACGAGGATGAGGAACAGTGGAAAGGCCAGCAGCCCGGGCGCACCGGTGGCGAGCGCGACGGCCAAAACCGCAGCCAGGCCGGCGTACGGCGTGGCTCGATGGACCAGTCCTCGCGTCCTTGAAGGCATGGCCTCAGGCCGCGGACGTCCTGGCAACACCCCGTGTGCCTCGCCCCCCCTGGCGGGATGGAAGGTGCGCAGGACGCAAAGTCTAAGGGCGCACGGCCCGGGCAGACCCCCCTTAAGTCACCGGTTCCATGGCCTAAATTAGCGGCCAGGTTGGAGACATGAAGACACCACTTCAGGCGGACGGATTGGCCCGGCGCGTCTATCCCTTCTTGGGGCTCGCGATCGTCGGCCTGGTCAGCCTGCGCGGCTTCGGCTCGATCATTGCCTCGCCCCCTCTGCTGGTTGCGACCGCCCTCGGCGCGCTGCTCGTGCTGGCGCCGTTGGTTCCGTTTGAGCCGCCATCGGTGGGGAGGCTTCCGAGCGCAATCCCGGTTCTGCTCGGCTTCGGGCTCGCCCTCTACCCACTGTGGGGGTCGGGATCTGTCGTCGGCATTGTGATCTCCGCAATCCTGGCGGCGCTGGGCGCGGCCCTGATCTTGCTCCCGTGGGAGCGAATCCCGCGGCCCCTGCACGCCATCTCACCAATCGGAGGCATCGCGATTGCCTTTGTGCTGGAAGCTCAGTTCGGATCGAGCGTGCTGCATGCATTTCCTTTCCTGCTCTTGCCACTGCTGTTCCTGGCGCTCTACTACACAACCGTCGAATTCGCTATCGGCGCGGCCCTGGCGGTCGCGAACGTCATCGCGGTGGCGCTCGCCAATCCGGGCGCTGCAGACTCCGGGCTTGGGCTTCTCGCCGCCCTCGTGCTCATCGCGCTCGGGACCCTAGTGCGCCGGGTCGTGGCCGACCTCGAGCGCAGCCGCGCCGCCGCCGCGGCCGCCGAGGCGGGGAGGACAGATGTGCTGTCCGATCTCGCCCTGCGCAACCAGGAGCTCCAGGAGCTGACCCGGTTGAAGTCTGAGTTCCTCGCCACCATGAGCCACGAGATCAGAACGCCGATGAACGGCGTGATCGGCATGACAGGACTTCTGCTCGACACAGACCTCACGCCCGAGCAGCACGACTACGTGGACACGATTCGTACGTCCGGCGACACGCTCCTCGACATCATCAACGACATCCTCGATTTTTCGAAGATCGAGGCAGGGCGAGTGCGCATGGAGACGATCGACTTCAGTCCCAAGCACGTGACCGAGGAGGCGGTGGAGCTCTTCGCTGAACCCGCCGCCAACAAGGGGGTCGAGCTCATCCTGGACGTCGACCCCGCGGTCCCTCACAGCGTGATCGGCGACCCCGGCCGCCTTCGTCAAGTGCTCATCAACCTGGTCGGAAACGCGATCAAATTCACGGACTCCGGTGAGGTCGTCGTCCACGTCGACCGGCTCGACAGCATGACGCCCGGCGTGATGATCCGGTTCGAAGTCGCCGACACCGGCGTGGGCTTGACCGGCGACGAGCAGAGTCGCGTCTTCTCCACTTACGCGCAGATCGACAGCTCCACCACGCGCAGGCATGGAGGCACCGGCCTCGGCCTCGCCATCGCCCGCATGCTCACGCAGCTCATGGGCGGCGAGATCGGAGTCGAGAGCGAGAAGGGCGCCGGCAGCCGTTTCTGGTTCACGGCGTTGTTTCGCGAGTCCGAGTTCAAGA
>WNFT01003919.1_pt1 | contig 14413 bp, 7 predicted proteins | sample 5400191 | NCBI WGS metagenome assembly WNFT01 (sample SAMN13153359, study PRJNA577476) | soil metagenome | isolation source: 80 cm saprolite under Madrone tree | place: USA:California | collected 2016-06-14
GCCGCGACGATGTAAATCACCCAACCAGAGAATGAATGAAAGAAGCCATCAGCGACGCGGGTGCCGTAGTAGTGGGCCAGCACGCCGGTGCCGCTGACTCGCAAAGCATTCGTCAGGATCGCGATTGGTACGGCGGCCACTACGAGAATCATTGAACGCCAGAAAGAAAACTGTCCGATAAACTTTAGTTTGTCGCTCTTCTTCGCCGGCTTACCCTTCGCAGGCGACCGCAAACTGAAGTCTGTCGGACTTGGTTTCGACCTCGTGAAGTACGCGTAAACAACCGCCAGTGTCACCAGCGTCATCAACGAACGGATGCCGCTGCATCCCTCGACCACTGCCAGCCGCTTGGGTTCGCGCGCGCCGAGCGGCATCAACTCGATGACGTTGCCCTGACGCAAGACTGGAATTTCAAAGAAGGACATCGCTGTCACTGCACATTGTGACGCGAATAGCTGCAAAGGGAACGCGATTCGATTGAAGATGATCTGCGGAATCGGAATCGAGAGCAGAAGCAGCGATAGAGGCACGGCGATCATGCGCAGCAGATTAAATCCCCAGAAATAGATCGCCACACTGGCCAACATTACGACCAGTGCGATCCGCTGCACGAAGAGTTCCGCGCCCACCGTTCCCGCGAACAGCGCCAGCAGCGCAAATCCCACACCGAACGCACCGAACCATATCGCCGGACGTTTTTGCGTCTGCTGAAATTGTTTCCGCTCTTGCCACAAGATGTAACCGATGACAAAGGGAATCAGCAGACCATGCGAATAGTTCTCGTCGCTCCACCAGTCACGGCCCAGCTTTGCCAGCACACTCGCGAAAACGAATGTGAGCGCCGCGACAATGGCAGCGGCTTTGTAGAATTGACGGGTGATGACGACACTCATGCGGATTCTTTGACGCTTCGTTACTGAGGGGCAATCTCTGCTAACGAAGCTTTATTGGTGCGGGCCGGAAAGTCGGGTGAATAGCCAGAAAGACCGGCACGAAAACAAGGGGGGCAACCAGGACTCTTGGCCCGCCACGGTGAAGAAAGGGGGAATCTGTTTGGTTTTCCACACTTAGTGATTGAAATTCACACAGAGCGAATCGATCCTACCGGCTCGGTTGGCCGCTCAGCGCATTGTGTGAAAGCCCGCAGCTAATCGCCTTAATTCTCAATGAGTAGCCAAAAAAGGCGCAACCCAGAATCCGTTTGACGAGTGGTATCGGAGTTGCCCGAAAGAGACATCATCACCTCAAAACAAGGCTGCTTGAAGCGTGCTGTAGATCGGTACGTCTTTAGTGAGAAGCCTGAGCAGAAAGGAATCCGAGAATGCATAGCCAAAATCAACCCCAACAACGAACGGTTAACGAGATGTCGATCCGCTTTCGCACTTATCTGCTAGTGATCGCTTTCGGTCTGTTTCTTGGTAACCTCGGCCCGCCCGCATACGCACAGGCTCAGAGTATTGTCTGGACGAACAAAGTTAACGTGACGTCGACTGGCGTCACCTTACAGAAGACGAGCGGTTGCGACGGTTGCTACGACGCGGGTGCGGTAAGTCAGCAGCAAATGACAAGCGGCGGCGGATACATTGAATTCAGTGTTTCCACTGGCGCGCGCACGTTTGTTGGATTAAGCACAGACACGAGCACATCTACAGACTACGCGAACATAAATTACTCTTTCACCTTCTGGCCAAGTGGCGGCTGGGATATCCGAGAGGGCTACGCGAATTGGAGAACGGAAGGGAGCTTCGTCACCGGTGATCTATTTCGGATTTCAATTGAGAATGGTGCGGTTAAATACTACAAGAATGGCGGGCTTCTCTATACCAGCACTGTCGCGCCAACTTATCCGCTGGTCATGGACACTAGCTTAACGAGTCTCAATTCGAGTGTTAACAATCCCGTAATAAGCCTTCCTACTCAGTCTTCGTCGGTCGTTTGGACAAACAAGGTGAATGTGACCGCGACTGGCGGCACCTTACAGAAGACCGGTGGCTGCGATGGTTGCTTTGACGCTGGCGCGGTAAGTCAGCAGCAAATGACGAGCAGCGGCGGATACATTGAATTCAGTGTTTCCACTAGTGCGCGCACCTTTGTCGGATTAAGTACCGACACGAGCGTATCCACAGACTACGCGAACATAAATTACGGTTTCACCTTCTGGCCAAGTGGCGGCTGGGACATCCGAGAGGGCTACGCGAATTGGAGAACCGAAGGAACCTTCGTCGCCGGTGATCTGTTTCGGATTTCAATTGAGAATGGTGCGGTCAAATATTACAAGAATGGCGGGCTTCTCTATACCAGCAATGCCACGCCAACTTATCCGCTTGTAATGGACACTAGCTTAACGAGTCTCAATTCGAGTGTTAACAATGCCATGATAAGCGTTCCTCAGTCTTCCTCAGTCGTTTGGACGAACAAGGTGAACGTGACCGCGACTGGCGGCACGTTACAGAAGACCGGTGGCTGCGATGGTTGCTTTGACGCTGGCGCCGTCAGTCAACAGCAAATGACGAGCAGCGGTGGGTACATTGAATTTAGTGTTTCGACTGGTGCGCGCACCTTTGTCGGATTAAGTACAGACACGAGCGCGTCCACAGACTACGCGAACATAAATTACTCTTTCACCTTCTGGCCAAGTGGCGGCTGGGACATCCGAGAGGGCTACGCGAATTGGAGAACGGAAGGGAGCTTTGTTGCCGGTGATCTGTTTCGGATTTCGATTGAAAATGGTGCTGTCAAATACTACAAGAATAGTGCACTGCTCTATACAAGCAATGTCTCACCAACTTATCCGCTCGTCATGGATGCAACTCTGAGTAGCATTAGTTCGAGTATTAATAATGCGGTCATGGTTGCGCCGTCGACGAACGTGGGTATTAAGACCGATCTAGGAACTTACCCTGAGCCGCCGCTGCCGGCGCTACCGCCAGCCGGTGGGAAATTTATTGATCCAACCTTTGGCACCCAAATAATGAGGGTCACTGACGAAACAGACGGGCAGAGTAACGGAACCTTTTACTCTTACTGGCCCACCTTCAACATGAATAATACGAAGCTTTTAGTGAGAAGGGGTTATGGTGATGCGATATATGACTTTGACCCAGTAAATTTCACGCTAGGAGCTAAACAGACGCTGCCAGCTCTGCCCGAGGGAGACTCGTTTACCACACAGGGCGCAATCTGGAGCCCAACCGATCCGAACGTATTGTATGGATTGAGTTACACTAAGCCGCGCATCTGGTCTCTTAACGTTGCCACACGCTCTTGGAATCTCGTTAAAGACTTCAGCAGCAACTTTTCTCCAGGTGACTATCCATGGCAGATGAGCATGAGCATGGATGGCGATACATTTGCGTTTACGCGCAAGGCCAGCACATCACAGGTTCTCGGTTACGTTGTATACCGTCGTTCTACTGATCAGGTTTTACTTAACGTAACCCAAGCTTTAGTAAACGAGGTACAACTCGACAAGTCCGGTCGGTATTTAGGCATTCCCCTAGATCAAGTAGATGCCAGTGGCAATATCTACTATGTTCGTGACTTGCAGACTGGTTCAAATACTGGCTTGGTTGACGGATCTCCTGACTTCTCGCCCGGGCACGGGGATATTGGGACTGGTATGCTGGTAGGTTTTGACAACGACAACAACCGCCTACTGAAGCGAAATATGTCTACACCACACGAGTGGTCACTGGTCTGGGACATCGGCCCTGTCTGGCAAAGCCTCCATATCTCGTTGAGGGGAGACAATGAAGGGTGGGCATTAGTTGGCTTTTACGGCACACCCGCTCCCAGCCAGTCCCAGCCTTTTCCACTACAGAGAGAGCTTGTTTTGGTAAAGACTGATGGAAGTCAAGCTATCAGACGTGTCGCACACCATCGTTCCATCTATTTTGAGGGAACCCCACAAGCAAATTACTGGGATACGCCCCGAGGTAATTTGAGTCGAGACGGCACTTTGATTGCCTTTACCTCTAACTGGGGAGGGACTACTAGGCAAGACCTTTTTATCGTCAAGATTCCGCCATCTCCCTGAAGGTGCGCGAGTCTTATTTGCTTCTTAGTCCGCTCGGCCGACCCAAAGCGCGGCGCACTTGTAGGCTTCGTAGTAAATCTGGCGAAAGGCGGAGTAGAAGTCTCACGAACTTTAGCTTAGCGCTTGGCCGCAACAGGTCAGCCTTTCTGAACGACTCGCGGGCCTCTGCGAAATTTCCGTCTTCAAGCTGCGCCTTTCCCTCGACCAGATTCAGTTCTCTTTGCATGCGGACGATCGCACCCTCGACCTCCGCTCGCTCGTCTGGCCTCAGCTCGTAAGAGTCGAGTACCTTCTCGTACACGCGAAGTTCCCTCATTACGCGGTTCACAGCGTCGCCCGAAAGGCTCTTCGCATGGTAGCGATAATGCAGAAGCAGCTTTCGCTGATAGGCCAGTCGCGAACCATTTCGCGCGAGGCGTAGCCAGAGATCGAAATCCTGGGAGTTGCGCAGTGCTTCATCGAAAAGCCCGACTTTGAAGATTGCTTCCCGGCGCGCTACCAGACCGGAAGTAATCAAACTCTGTTTGCCGCTTATCAAACCTTTGAAAGTCACCTCACCGTTTGAAGGCGCATCAGCCATCAAGACATCCATGTAGGTGCGCCCGTCGAACGGCGAGCCGCCGAAGTGCATCGCATCCGCGCAAACCATATCGCATCCCTGCTGCTCGATAAACGCGAGCTGGTCTCGCAAGTACGACGGCAGCCACACATCGTCGGCATCGAGAAAGGCCACGAACTCGCCGCGCGCTTTACGCAGCCCCGCGTTGCGCGCCGCACTGGCGCCGAGATTCTCTTGCTTGAGGTAGGTTATGCGGTGCAGGTAAGTCTCGAGCACGCGCTCAAGCTCTGCGGTGTCCGGCGAACCGTCATTGATGACAATCACTTCGTAGTCAGTGGAGGTTTGCCCGAAGACAGACTCCAACGTCTCGCCAATATATGGCGCGGCGTTGTAAGCAGGAATGATGACACTGATCGTTGGCATTGGAATTCTTGCGGGTTCAGGCGGCGCTCTACCTCGGCGTGCTCCGGCGTGGCAGAGCCATGGATATTCCCGTCAACCAGCTTTCGAATTCGATTGGGGATAAGGCCGAGACATCAACCAGGCGCGGGAGTAAGAAAGGGTTGGAACTACGCGACGCCAAACCAAACTCGCACGTAGTCGCTGACTCGATTCCGGCTTCTTCGAGCCAAGGCAGAAATGCCTGATCCCAAACGCCACTGGGATAGCAAAAATGCGAAGGCGATTTACCAGTCATTTCGCGAATGCTCTGGCGGTTGTCTTCGATTTCGCGCAGAAACAATTCGCGGTTCATCGGTGTGCGGTGACGATGAGTGTGTAGCTGTATATCCACTCCCTCAGTTGCCAACGTTTTTATTTCATCGGGCTGCATCAAGTGCAGAATTCTCTTCTTACACAGGTTTCCGTAATCAACACTAAGTTGTTTCGCGAGTGAACCCGCGAGCGCATCCTTTTCTTCCGCACAGAGTTTTTTCTCATCCGTAAACCGAACGATTTCTTTCATCACCGACGCGCCCACCTCTTCTGACGAGAGATCGATCCGCACGTCCCGTCCGGTGAGTAACCTCAGATCGATTGATTTCTCGCGTCCCTTCCAGAGCAGGTACGAACACATAACATTGAAAACCGGCCGGTTGATTTGTGAATAGAAGGTGGTCAAGTAAAGCGTGGCCGGATAATCGAATTCTCTTAAAAGCGGATAAGCCTGTGTGTAAAAGTCATAAGTGCCGTCGTCGAAAGTTATCGCCACCGACCTTTCCGGCAGATCGTCTTCATATAACCGTGTAAGCGCCTCGGAGAGAGGAAGCACTGTGCAGCCGTTCTTCCGAAGCAGATCCAATCTTCCCCGGAAAACCTCCGGCGACATGAACTGCCCACCGTTCCAGAGATGCTCATCAACCAGCGAGATTCCGTGATACGCAAGAATCAAAAGACGGCGCTGCCGCCAGCCGCTGCTCTGAACGAGCGTGAACACGCCGGACTTCTTTAGTGTGCCAAGCGTCGCTTGCTTGAATGTCTTAAGCATCTTGCTAAGGTCTACGCACGCGGCCTTCCAATGATTGCCGCTTGATTGACACGTCTTTGACGAACGGTTTTTGCGCGCGCGCCAGTCGGTGCAGGAAGCGCCCGCGGCATCGAAAGACGCGGAGCGGGATCGATTTTAGCAATGAAGAGGTCATAGCGGCCGGAGTTATCCCAATTTGAAGTGAAAGCGATGAAGCGGCCATCCTTGGAAATGGTGGGTTTGGGCATGGCCCAATAACCAGTCGTATTAGTCCGGTTGTCTATTGATGAGCGCGTGTGGCAGATGCGGCGCACGCGACCGCTGCCATCCAGCGCCGCTTGCAGAATTTCATCTTTGAAGACTCCGGTCCGTGGCAAGGTGATGCTCGGATCATCAAACGTTCCCACGGTAACCCAGTCCTCGTTGTCGGCCAGCATCGAACCATGAAAATCATTGGTCCAGTCCGAGACTCCCTCGGCGCTGCGGAACAGAAAGACGTCTTTGAACTGATGCACCGCGTCCAGCCGACGCCAGGAGATGCCGTTATTATAGTTATCAAAGCCGACGATCGTGCCGGTTCCCAAATCGCCGTGCCCGGGCGGATGGTCTACGGCCCTCGTTAGCAGTTGATACTCGCCGGTTTGTAAATTCAGAAAACGCGTACCGGTGCCATCAGGCTGCGGCGTTGGTATCACCACGTGCAGCCACTGGCCGGACTTATCAACATGAACTTCATCAACGCCGCCGACATAAACCGTGCAGGAGTTGTGGAATAGGACTTTGTTAGTCGAGCGCTGATAGACCAGATAGAATATTGGCTCACCCTCGTTCACTCCGGAGCGTATATGCAGCCAACAGAATATGTCATCATCAGCGCTCATGTACATCTGCCTGAGAAAGTCTTTGCCGCCGGAAAGAAAACCGAAATCTTTGATTAGGCGAAAGATGCCAGTCGAGACATCAAAGCGATAAAGCTTCATCCCGCCATCGTAGTAGCCGGAGTAAGTGTAAATGATCTGCGGGTCATGATTTGACCAGATGGAACTCTCCCAACTTGGCGCGCCTCCTCCGGGCAGGGAAATGGGCAACGGTCTGGAGGCGCCAATCCTGAAGTTCACCGGGTCAAAGTCCTTAATGATGGCATCGCCAGTATCGCCCTTGCGAATGAGCAGTATCGTGTTATTGCAGTTGAAGGTGGGCCAGTGTGAGTAGTACGTCCCAAGCCCCGGTGCCGCCCCGTCACGTTCGTCCGTAGCCCGCATGATCTCTGTGCCAAAAACCGGATCGCTAAACTTTCCACCGGCCTTTGGCAAAGGTGGCAATGGTGGTTTTGGATAGGTTCGGCGTGACGTGATGAATCGTTCATCTGATGCTTCAATCAGTTCACGTGCAGGCAAGACATTCAAGATTGTTGAATGCCACTCCGTATCTCGTCTCTCATTCGCTTTACTTCGAACAACAGCACGCACCAAACTGATTCCGGGCAGGCACATCACAACAACCAAAACGGCATACGCAATCAGACCAGGCGCATGAGAACGGGTTTGTTTGAAGTCTTGAGGAGTCATGTCGTTGTTTTCACCGAGACAAGCTAAGCAGTTGTCGCGGGCATCACGTATGTTCCCTTACAGGCTCTCCAATAAGAATGATAAGTGTGTGCGGCCTTGATGACGTGCTCGTAATCGCGCCAACCCTTCGCATGAATCCAGGCGGCCAAACGGAGATTTCTCTTACTCATAATTTCTCCGGGAAAATCGAGGGCGCTCAGAAGTTGCGTGGCCTGCTTCACGGCTCTTTCCTTCTGCGAGGCGCGCTCTGTGGCCTGATGCTTATCGTCCCACTGATAAACAAGCTCGGAGGGAATAGGAAGTGGACAGGGCTCGTGTCCGGGATAAGTCTGCCAGGGAACACAAGTCACCGCGGAAGGAAAATGCGCCAACCATTTTGTATAAAATCTATGGTAGAGACACCGATCTACCGGCAAGGCAATGATTGAAGCTATGAAAGCGCTATCGAAAAAAGGTAACTGCAATTCGATGCGATGCAAATCAATATTCTCGAAGTGGGCCGCCAGCTTGCGCCGTTGATCGTTCAGCATCAGGAAGAGATAAAAGTCGCGCGCCGGATCGTTACCATGCAATTCGCTCAATTCGTCCTTGACTCCTTCTTTGATAACGCCGTCGATAAGCTTGAACGCTTTCGCCTTAAAGAGTTTCGAAGGAACGTGCACATACTCGCGGCGGAAAAACTCTTCGATGGCGCCGTCGGTGTTGCCTGCGCGCATGAGGTCCACAATCGCTTGATCCATGTGCACGTGGCCCAATAAAACACTTCCGCCTTCCCCTGACCAGGCCAGCAGAGGGCGCGTCGCAGGTTCCGTCAGCCGTTTGAGCGTCGCGTTCCAGACTTGCGCAAGCATTGATGAATAGTCAGGTATCTGATCACCCGGCTTCTTGGGAATCGCCTGATGAATAGCACCGATTTTTTCAGCAAAGTTATTGCCAAAGAAATGATCCTGCGTGCCGGGACGCGCGAAATTGAAGGTATGAACGCGCAGACCCTGATCGGTTAGGGCCGCCACGACGCAGCGAGAATCAAGACCGCCGCTCAGATAAGCAACAGTCGCCTGATCTTCCCCGACCCGGCGAGTGACGGCCGCTTGAAAGCATTCGTAAGCTTCATTGAAAAGATCCTGCTCTGAGCCGAGTGAAGATTCGATTTCATCCCAACGCCAGTAACAGCGGCGAGAGACATTTGTCCTGGTTACGCGCAGAACTTCAGCAGACTTTAAGAGTGCAATGTTCGCATAGGGTGTGCGCTTGCTGAGAGGAGCACCGAGGGCAACGATTTCTGTTACCGCGCGGACATCCATTGTCTTCGGTACGATTGAAAGGTTTTCCAGAATGCGCAGCGCGGTGGCAAAGACAACATAATCTTCATCAATCCAGTAGTACAGTGGGCGGGTGCCCAGCTTGTCAGCAATCAGAGTGAGCGTCCCAGAGCGAGGCTCAAACGTGACCGCGCAAAAGGTTCCTTCCGCCTTCCGTAAGATCTCACAGTCATCTCGTATCAATCCTTCATGAATTAGCCTCAGGTCCTTCTCGCGGCTCTGGCATGACGTGTCAGGGAGAATGGAGAGTAACGGCTCTCCCGCCAGCATCGAGAGTCCGCCGTTTGAGTCAACAAACACACCTGGCTCACCGAAAGCTCCAATGTCAACCTTCAGAAAATAGCTGCGATAGTCTATGAAGACATCGATCTCGTCATCGCTGTGTCTTGAGATCGATTGCCTCAGGTTCTCACAGGCCTCGACAGGGATCAGACGGTCTTTACGGCTAAAGATTCCCGCGATTAACGTCATGTTTCATTCCTTGATGCGGCGAGCCTGGTTTTTTTATTGCCGCGCCAATCAGCCCAAACCTCAAGCTTCCCGCGCGACGGATTCTTCGTTCCTTCTAATCAGCAGCCAGAGCGCCTCTTTGGCATTTTGCATCGCCAGTCTGCTTGCGGGGAGCACGGCGAGGACCAGCAACGAAACCGCCAGCGCAATTCCAAAAGCCAGTGCGAGGCGAACGACTGGATGCCCGTATATCTCGAGCCATGCACGACAGAAGAACAAAACGGCCAATACAGCCAGAGAGGCACAAACGAAAGGTGCGATGGTTCGATAGAAATCACTGGTACGAACAGGCCCTTGTCTTCCAACGTACCAGAACAGTAGTGGTGTCGTAAGACAGAAATCGCTAACCGCATAGGTTGCGGCAACACCGAGGGCACCCCAGGGTAAGCCGGCGATGATCGACAGCGTAGCAATCGCCGCAGAGATCAATCCCCAGCGAAATAGATCGCGCGTGCGGCCCTGCGTAGAGAAGAGCCACCAGGACGTTTTGGTCACCGGCTGCATGATGGCCGCAACACCGAGCAACATGAAAATGCGCCCTGCTTCGCGCCATTGAGGACCCAAAAGAAACAAGACGAGCCAATCTGAGGTGGCAATCATAAAAGCGACCAAAGGCATGGTCAGCATGGCAATCTTCTGCAGAATTCTTAGATATGCGGCGCGATAGCGTTCCGGAGAATCTGCCAACCGACTCAAAGCTGGTACGCCAACCGTAGCGAAGGGCGCGTTAATCTGTTGCATCGGCATCAGCAACATCTGATATGCTCGCGAGTAGACGCCGAGCTGATACGCTCCCCAGAATTTACCTATCAGGGCATTGTCCAGATTGCGAGCAAGATAGGTGGAGACGTTGAAGCCGGTGAGATTCGCGCCGTAAGACAATATTGATCGCATGCCGGCGCTGCGCACGGGCCACCCGGGTCGCCAGCCGCACGCCGTCCAGACGCCGACGATCGTAACCAGAGTCATAACGAGTTGATTGAGAACTAACGACCAATAACGCAAGCCATACAACGCTGCTACGATTGCCGCGGCAAAACCCACGAACATCGCAGCAACTTCAATTATGGCTATTGCGCTAAATCGCATCTGCCTGCTTAGAATGGCTTCGTGCTGTATGTACAGACCAGTCAGTAGAATCGTGAGCGCATAGCCCATCATGATTCCAATTAGACGCGGCTCATGATAGAACCACGCCAGGAGCGGCGCGCAGCCAACCGTAACCAGCATTACCGCCGCGCTCATGCCGACGTTAACCCAGAAGAGTGTGCTGACTTGTTGATGATTGAGTTCGGACCACCGCATAGTTGCCGTGGACAATCCCAGAAAGGGAAACATACCCACGAAATTTACGACGATTGCCACCATGCCAATCAAGCCATAGTCCTGCGGCATCAACAATCGCGCGAGCACAATTGTCGCAGCGGTGGTGATCAGAAACTTCAATACTTGCGCGGCTAAAGTCACGGCACCGCCACGCACCGAGCGGCCGGCGAGATTGCTCTGCAAATGATCGGTCTCGAAGTGACGATTCTGGTCGTCACAGAGCGACTGCTTATTTGGGGCTTGGGTCTCCAAAACTTCGTTGTTTTCAGAATAGGAGCGTTGGCTAGGTCTCGGTGAGGAGTGGCTTCTGCCGGCAAGCATTATACAGAAAAAGTGGGTCCGCTGTGCATAAAATCTCTCAATGGCTGCTCCGATTGGTCTTAACTCCTCGAAAGCACCGAAAATCGGCAGATTTCGGACCAGCTTTCTGAGGCCCGGCCCGCGTTTCGATTTTTTAAGCTGATTAAACTAGCCCACTTGGCAGACTGCTCGTTCCGAAAAACGCTTCGCTCGAACGGTACATTACCCAAGACGAAAGAAAACTCACGCGCGATCTCCAGACGATCAAGGCGCTTTGCCCAGAGATGTCGGTCCAGCGTTTTAAACTCTTTTCCCGATTGGATGCGTTCAATAAGAGACTTGCCACGAACGGTAGACCGTCGGCGATCGAGAAATTTGACGCGCGCGTCTTTCAACTATTGCCGTTTATGAAAACCTTCAGTGGCGATGTCGTTATGTCTTTGAAGAAGGCATAGTGTCAGAACCGCGAGCGGTAGCGACCGGATCCTCAACGTACTGTTGTTTAGTCGACGGTCCGGCCGCTACCGCTGCGGTACTGACACGACGATCCGGTCGCTACCGCTCGCGGTACTGACACGATCACCATTGCTCGAAGCGCTTCCGATACTCGACGGACGAGAGGAAGGCTTTGACCATCTCGGCGCTGCGGTACTCTCCGCCGGCATTGTCGAGCTTGATAAGCCAGTAGTTGAATCCGGCGGGATCCGGGTCGCGCCGCAAGTAACCGAAGTATGACATTGTGACGAAAGCCGGATCGAACTGTTGGTGCGTGAACTCTTCATTGTCAACGATACGTTCGACGATTTCAGCGCGCGAGACGCCGCTCTTCAAGTCCGCTACCAGCGAATCGTGCTCAAAGGAAGATGGTGTTACGCCCATCAAGGCGAACATCACGTCGACAAACTGGTTAGTCGTTAGCGCATCGTAGCGACTACGGAAGTCCGGCCGCTGGACCCAGCCCCGCAGGAACGCCTTCTTGTTTGCGGCCAACACGTCCTGCCAACCCGCCTGCCCGACGATCAAGCCGTTCTCGATCTGCTGTGTGTCGGCGAGGAACTCCTGGAAAACCACCGGGCGACCGAACGACGCGCGATAGAGTCGATAGACGAAATAGCCCGTCTGCTGAAACTCAATCGAAAGGAAGTAGGCGGCGCTTACGTCGACCCGCATGAGATCGACACAGGCCGCGTCATTGCCACAGTCAGTAATCTGCTTCGTCCAGAAGGTGCGTCCTGCGTCGTCAGGCTCGCGCCCGAGAAAATCAACATAGTGCTGTCGCACCATGAACTGGGCATAGTCAACCGGATTGGTAACGTCGCCGTAGAGCATCAATACGTCCACTAGTTCGAGGTAGTCGATGGCCCGTTGCAGACTGCTCTTGACTGATATTATCTGATTCTGCGCAGCCAGAGCGGCAGCGAGATTGGCGTAGTCAATAGCGTTCATCAAAGCCTTGTCGATTCTCGGCGACGCCGTGAAGGATCCGCGCTCCGAGCCGAACGCGTCATACGCTTGCTCCAGGTCAGCAATAACCGAGAGGATTCTGGCCACGGGATCGCTCGTTGACGTACTCGCCACCTGCACGCTGTTTGCCGGCAGGCCGAGCTGGTTGCTGATGTCCTGAGCGTCGCGCGTCGCCTTGCTAAGAATGTTCAGTGCGGTTCCCGGCATGGTTGATGGGGTTGGCGATGGGGTCGGGGATGGTGTTGGCATCGGGGTCGGTCTTGGGGAAGGCGTTGGAGTTGGTGTGGGCGTCGGGAACGGTGTAGCCTTCGGCGTCGGAGTTGGCGTGGGCGTAGGTGTTGGAGTCGGAGTGGGCGTCGGGAACGGTGTAGGCTTCGGCGTTGGAGTTGGCGTGGGCGTTGGTGTCGGCGTAGGTGTTGGTGTCGAGAACGGTGTAGGTATCGGCGTTGGAGTTGGCGTCGCGGACCGATGTTGAAGTAGGCGCCTAAACTTCTGGCTGCCGTCTAAAGCCACCTGTAATATCTCGTCCCTGAAGACGCCCGAGGAGGGCAGGTTGATCGTTGGGTCAAAGAAGGCCCCAATGGTGACCCATTTCTCATTATCTGCCAACATGGTTCCGTGGAAGTCTTGTGTCCAATCTGCCACGCCGCCATTCGGCCCCTCTCCCGTACGGAAGTAAAAGACTGTCGACACTGTGTGAATAGCATCAAGTCCGCGGTTCGAGATGCCATCATGGTAATTATCAAAGCCGACTATACTTGCGTGTCCGAGATCACCGTGCCCGGCTGGCCTATCCGCTTCGTTACCATACAGAAAATCGATTGCTCCGGTCTGCAAATTGAGAAAGCGCGTGCGCGAGTTGTCGGGTTGAGCCTGATTGAGCGCAATCTGTAACCACCTACCGGTCTTGTCAACGTGAACCTCATTGATGCCTCCGAGATAATCGCTCGCAGGGTTGTTATAAAGGACTTTGTTCGTCGATCGTTTGTAGACGAGGTAAGAGACCGCGTCGCCGTTGTTGGCGACGCGCATTACGCTCCATGAAAAAACATCGTCGTTGGCAGACATGTTCATTTGGAAAAGATAGTCGCGACCAGTCACGTTCAGATTGTTGAAGTCGGCAAGCAGCTTGAAGCTGCCAGTTGCTACATTGTAGGCGAAGAGGCGCATGCCGCCGTCATTGTAGTTAGGGAACGTGTAGATGATGTCAGGGTCAGTGTGTGACCAAATTGCGCTTTCCCAACTCGGTCCGCCGTAACTGACACTGTCCACTCGTATGCCATTTGGCAATTGCCTGGATGCTCCGACTTTGAAATTAATTGGGTCAAAATCCTTTACCAGCGCGTCGCCGGTTTCGTCTTTGCGGATCAGCAGTCTGGTGTTGTTCGCGTTGAAGGTGGGCCAGTGCGAGTAGTATGTGCCGCAGCCTTGCAGCGGACAGTCCAACTCGTCCGTGGCGCGCATAATCTCGGTGCCGAAGACCGGGTCGCGATAAGTGCCGCCAGCACGCGGGAGCACAGGCAGCGGCGGCTTCGGATAAACGTTCCTGTCCGAGATGTAGTCGGAGGTCTGCGCCGACACCGAGTGCCTATCAGAACAGCCGATCCCAGCTACGAACAAGAAAGCTAATGTTAAAGAGAAGAATGGAGTGGAGAGTCTGGAGCAAATTGTCAAAAACATCGATGAGCCTCACTTCGGTAACCGGACGATCTCGGCCGGTCGCGGTCGAGACTCCTGGCTTTGCGAACCCGCATCACTGCGGGGGTGCCTTTAATCGGTGATCGCTACTGGAACTGCGGCGCGAACTGTTCTGATCGGGAGGCAGCTCGGCGGGACGACAATCCACGACAGCGTCGATCGCGG
>WNFT01003196.1_pt1 | contig 14408 bp, 7 predicted proteins | sample 5400191 | NCBI WGS metagenome assembly WNFT01 (sample SAMN13153359, study PRJNA577476) | soil metagenome | isolation source: 80 cm saprolite under Madrone tree | place: USA:California | collected 2016-06-14
GTGCGGGGGGCGTCCGCGAGGTGGACCTGGACGCCGACATTCGAAACTGGCGCAAGGTTGTTGCTTCGCAGGATCCGTCCCCGAATCGCGCCGCCCCCCGGCGCGGGATTGATGTTGATGCTGCTGACCGTGTTGGCACCCACGATGCGCACCGGGGTTGACGTCCCGTTGTCCGTAGCGGGGTTGTCCGCCTCGCCGCTGTAGTAGCCGATGGCGTATGCCAGATTCTGCGGCTCGACGCGCACGATCCAGTCGCCGTCACGCAGGCCGTGGAATACGAAGGATCCGTCGCTTCCAGTCGTCACGACGCTCGGATTCCGGAAGAGGAAGGAGTTGGCCGTGGAGCGAAAGATGATCACCGGCACGCCCGCAAGCGGCGTCGATGTCCCGCGAGCGTGAATGAAGCCTGAAATCGTCCCGCCTAGTGGTAGAGCGATATTGATGTTCTCGAAGACGGTGTCTGTCACTGTGACGGGCGTGGCGGTCGAAAAGTCAATCCCGCTCAGGCCGCCAATTGCATAAAACACATCGATGAGCCCATCGAAGTGGGCTTTGACCTTGTAGGTGCCGGGAACAAGGGGTAACGCATAGTTGCCGGACGTGTCTGTGGCGACAGTCGCCACGAAGGCGCCAGTGGCTGCGTTGAACGCGTCCACCGCGGCGCCTGAGAGTCCGACACCCGCCCCGGTGATCTGACCAGAAATCCCCGTTGTTACTGGTCTGTATACGGTCTGAGTGAAAGCCTCGGAATCGTTTACGAGACCCAACGGCCCCTCAACATCGCCCAGGGTCACGGCGAAGACGTAGCTCCGACCGACCTGAAGCGTTCCCGGAGGAATTGTGAACTGCGTCTGCAGCGCTAGCAGGTTGAAGTTGGCCAGCGACTGAGCGCCCGGCGTGTCAGCACTCCACACCGTAACCGACGTAGCGTTAGCTGTCAGGCCGGATAAGTCGGGGAGACTCCAGGTGAGCGTCGGCGTCAATCCCGTTCCGATGATTTGGAGACCTTGTACGAGGGGGAGAACTTGAGGATGGGGGACCACATTGGTCAGGACCGGTCCCGCCGCGTCGGCACCGCGCGTCGCTGTGATACTCCACGCGCCCGTCAGGGAGGGATCAAAAGGGAGAACGCCCACATAGTTGTCGGGCAGCGTGGGACTCCCTACGAACACAAGAGAGACAGTCGTTCCGCCTTGCGTCGCCGTAACTATTGTCGGAAACCCGGAGGGGGAGACTTGCGCGCCAAACACCAGGCGTACGCCCGGTGTTATTCCGATGGGATTGGGCCCAAAGTTTCGAACGCTGTTAAAGATTGGGTTGTAGATCACGAGGGCGAAGGCATCTTCTGCCCCGAATCCCAATATGGGCATCAGGCCCAATGCCGCCGCAGCGAGAAATCGTCTCATGCTCGGGTTTTGATTGGAAAAGCTGACAGAACCTGCCGCGCGAACTCAACCCGGGCCGTCGCTGAAAACTGCTCCGTAAGCCTCACCATCGACGCCAAGTTGGACAAACCGGCAGCACGCGCCACAACAGAGGACTCGCAACGCCGTTCGCTACACATCTTATGTTTCCGGAAACTGGTTCCGGAAGCCTCCGATGCCGCTTGACAGGGCCAAGCCTGGGTGTTCTGTTTAGGCACCTAAGTCCCGGATGGCTGGCTCGTCAATACGTCGTTTGCCGTACCCCTGGGGATCGGTGGATGTTGCGGTTACAGTCGCGAGAGCTACGGGCGACCCTGGAATTCCTACGGGAAGTCTATGTGCTACGCAACCTCGAGACCTTCGCCCGTTATGCTATCTCGGCCCTCCCCAAGGTAGTCGCCTCTGACCACACCAGTTACAACGAGGTCAATCCGCGGACCGGACGCGACCACTTCCTCTGCGAACCCACAGACTTCTACCGCAACCTGATTCCGACCTTCGAGCGTCACATGTCCGAGCATCCGCTGATTGCGCACTACACGCGGACCTCCGACGGGCGTGCCCTCAAGGTCTCGGACTTCCTCACGCGCGACCAGTTCCACCGCCTGGCACTCTACAACGACTTCTTCCGCATCGTCGGCGTAGAGCACCAGATGGCGTTCGTTCTACCCGCGCCGCCGCCTCTGGTGGTGGGCGTCGCGCTCAATCGGGGCCGGCGCGACTTCAGCGAACGCGATCGCACCATCCTGAACCTGCTACGTCCCCACGTGGTGCAGGCCTATGAGAACGCCGAGGCCGCAACGAGGGTCGAGCGAGAGCTGATGCTGCTCACCCAGGGCGAGGAGGAGTCGGGTCGCGGTGTCGTGCTCCTGAACACGAGCGGCAAAGTATGCCGGGCGACCTCGCGCGCGCGGCAGTGGCTCGCCGAATACTTCGAAAGCGCGAGAGGAGATGCCCTGCCGGAGACACTGTGGCGGTGGGTGCGACACGAGCAGCGCCTGCTTGCCAGGGGCGACGATGTGCCGCCGCCTCGCCGACCGCTAGTGGTCGAACGGGAGGCCAAGCGGCTGCAGGTCATGCTTTTGTCGGACAGGCAGGGCAGCTTGCTCATCTTCGATGAGCGGATCGAGCCGACGCCGCCCGCGCTCGAACCGCTGGGCTTGAGCCGGCGGGAGGCGGAGGTACTGAGCTGGATCGCGCATGGCAAGACGAACCCCGAAATTGCGACCATTCTAGGAACGCGGCCGCGGACGGTGGGCAAACAGCTGGAGCACATCTACCGTAAACTGGGCGTTGAGAACCGCACGGCTGCCGCCACCCTCGCGATGACCTTCCTCTCGTCCTAGGACGCGGGCGCCCATTTGGCGAAGAAGGCGCCCTCCGTCCCGTCGACGACGCGGACCTGATTTCCCCCGACGCGTGTCTTGTTGAGCCCTGGGTTGACGGTGACGGCCCCGGTCGAGATGTTGGGAAACGGAATCTGAGCGACGACCTGAGGGTGAGGACACTTCCGCCCGCCCCACGAGCCCGAGGGCAGGCCGCGCGCTCTACCGCCTTATCAACGACAAGCGAGACAGGCGAGCTGACTGCCGCCGCACTCGAGGGGCTGGCTGAGCACCGTGTAGGCCCGGATCGGGCTCTGCTTCCCGTTCGCAACGTCCAGCCTGCTCAGCTCAGCGAAGGCGAACGAGCGGTCCGCGAGAGCGCGGGTGTTGTCGCTCACGACGATCTCATCCGCTCGGGCGAGGCTCAAGAGCCGGGCGGCTACGCCCGTCGTCTGCCCCGCCGCCGTGTAGTCGGTCCGGAGGTCTCCGCCGATGACCCCCAGCACGACGGAGCCGGTGTGAACGCCCATGCGGACGCGGAACTCGAATCCGTGCTCACGGCGCACCACCTCACGGAGTGGCTCGAGCTCCTCCTGGATCGTCAGGGCAGCGCGGAGCGCACGACACGCGTGATCCTCCAGCCTTGCCACCACGCCGAAGAGAGCCATGACCCCGTCGCCGAGGAACTGGTTGACGGTGCCGTCGTGGGTGTGGACCGCGTCCTCGATGACCTCGAAGGCCGGGTCCATGATCGCGCGGACCTCCTCCGGGTCTAGACGCTCGGACATCGCCGTAAAGCCCGAGACGTCGACGAGGAGAACGCTGACCTGCCGTCGCTCGCACCGCGCGCGGAGCGGCGCCCCGCACTCCCCACAGAACCGGCCGCTCGAGGGGTTCTGGTAGGAGCAGCGCGGACAGCGCGACCGGATGTCCGTGCCGGGGTCGAACGAGGTGCCCGGACGCTGTGGCGTGAGCAGTCCCACCACCATGTCGTCTCCCCCTTCGGAGCGACGCGTGAGCGCGACGCTCCTCTCGCTCTTCTGGAAGGGGCAATGCCCATGCCAGAGCCAACGATCCGAAAAGCAAGGGATTTGCAGAAATGCTCACCCGGGTCTTCTGCCCTGTGGAGGCGGCGTTGAGGCATTGCGCCCGACAACGCGGGGCTCGGCGCCTTCGACCGCGGTTTTTCCGGAAAATGAGGCTTCCTCGTCGAGGGCTTCCTCGGTAACGTGGTAAAGTACGCGCGACCGAAGCGGGGAACATCTCCCAAGAGTGCCGCTCCAAGGAGGTTCCGGGATGCAGTGTCCCCGGTGCCAGCACGAAAATCCCGCGGGAGTGAAGTTCTGCGGGGAGTGCGGCGCCCCCCTCGCGTTGCTGTGCCCGGCGTGCCGTTCATCCAACCCTGTCGGCAACAAGTTCTGCGGCGAGTGCGGTGCGCCCCTGGGAGGCGACCGGTCACCGCGGTCCTCCGTGCCGCTCGCTGAGGTGGTCCCAACCCCGCTGGAGTCGAAGTACGCCACGCCCCAGACGTACACGCCGAAGCACCTCGCCGAGAAGATCCTCACCTCGAAGAGCGTGATCGAGGGCGAGCGAAAGGGTGTCACCGTCATGTTTGCCGACGTTTCCGGATTCACGGCGATGTCCGAGCGCCTGGATCCAGAGGATGTTCACGCCATCATGGACCGGGCCTTCGAAGTCATCCTGGGCGAAGTCCACCGCTACGAAGGCACGATCAACCAGTTCCTGGGTGACGGCGTGATGGCGCTCTTCGGCGCGCCGATCAGCCACGAGGACCACGCCCATCGTGCCCTGTGCGCCGCCCTCGCGATCCAGGAGGGACTGAAGCCGCTCCAGGAGGATGTGCGGGGCGCCCACGCCATCGACTTCCGGGTGCGGATAGGCATCAACACCGGCCTCGTGGTGGTGGGTGCCATCGGAAAAGACCTCCGCATGGACTACACGGCCGTCGGTGATACGACGAACCTTGCCGCACGACTCTTGAGCGTCGCCAAGCCGGGACAGGTCGTCGTCAGCCGGCGGACCCAGCATCTGAGGGAGGGGTTCTTCGAATTCGAGGACCTGGGAGAGTTCCAGCTGAAGGGCAAGACCGAACCGGTTCGGGCGTATGCGCTGATCCGTGAGATCCGCGGGCGGACCAGATTAGAAGTCTCGAAGGAGCGCGGGCTCACGCCGTTGGTCGGCCGTGAGCGCGAGATCCAGCGCCTCACGCAGGCCCACCAACGGGCCGCCGCCGGCGAGGGCGCCATCGCGCTGCTCGAAGGTGACCCTGGCGTCGGCAAGTCGCGCCTGCTGTACGAGTTCTTGCGCCGTCACGAAGGGCTCGGATTCCTGGAGCTCGAAACCACCGGCGTGTCGTACGGCCGCTCCATGCCCTACCGTCCCATCCTGGAGCTCGTGCGACGGTGTCTGGTTCTCTCCGAGGGGGTGAGCGGCGAGGAGATCCGGACGCGTGTCGGCGAGCGGCTTCAATTGCTGGGACTCGACGGAGACGACGGGGCCATCCTGCTCGCCCACTTCCTCGGGGTGTCCGCTTCGCAGGAATTCCTCTACCGCCAGTCGGCTGCGCAGCTCAAGGCACGGACCCTCGATCTCCTCCGCGATCTGTTCCTCCGGGCGAGCGAGTCGGGGCCACTTGCCCTGATCGTCGAAAACGTTCACTGGTTGGACCCGAGCTCTGAGGAATTTCTCGCGCATCTCGCAGCCGGTCTGGCTCACCACCGTGTCCTCCTGGTGCTGAGCACGCGGCCGGGCTTCGCGGCGCCATGGCTCGCTCCTCCCCTGGCGGAGACGATCAGGATCGAAGGTCTCGATCCTGGCGAGATCGAGGGCATGGCCCGCAGCCTGCTCGCGTCCGAGCGGGTCTCCGAGCAGCTTCTCGGGATTCTTGTCGCGAGGAGCGAGGGCAACCCTCTGTACGTCGAGGAAATTCTCCACCAGCTCCGTGAGACGGGCGGGTTGCGCCTCGAGGACCGTGAGGCGGGGCTCAGGGGCGCCGAGGTGAACGTCCCTGCGACGATCCAGGACATCATCGCGGCCCGCGTCGACCGTCTGGCGGAGACGCTCAAGCGAACACTGCAGGGCGCGGCGGTGGTGGGTCGACGCTTCGGAATCTCCCTCCTGACGTCCGTCCTCGAGACCTCCCGGGATGACGTGGCCGGTGACCTGCGAGAGCTCCATGGCCTCGACTTCATCTTCCCGAGCGCGCACGACCCGGAGCTCATGTACAGCTTCAAGCACGCGCTGACCCAGGAAGTGGTGTACGCGGGCATTCTGGAGCGGCGGCGACGCCGGCACCACGCGGCGGCGGGTGTCGGGCTGGAAGCGCTCTACTTCGGACGGACCGGTGAAGTCACCGAGCTCCTCGCGTACCACTTTGGGCGAAGCGAGGAGGCCGAAAAGGCCGTCGATTACGCGATCCTCGCGGCCGAGAAGGCGCAGCGCCGGTGGGCCAACACCGAGGCGCTGGCCTACTTCGATGGCGCGCTCAAGCGTCTGGGGAAGATGCCGGACTTGCCGCTGAACCGGCTGCGCCGGATCGACGCCACCGTCAAGCAGGCGGAGATCAAGTTCGCGCTCGGCCAGCACGCGGAGCACGTCCATGCGCTGGAAGAGATCCGCGAGGTCGTGGAATCGACCGCGGAGCCACGGCGGCGAGCCTCGTGGTACTGCTGGACCGGCTTCCTCCACAGCCTCACCGGCGCCCGCCCCGAGTTGCCCATCGAGTATTGCCAGAAAGCCGCGACGATCGCCGACACAGAGGGCCTCGATGACCTTCGAGCGTTCGCGGAGTGCTGCCTGACGCACGTTTACTGTGTCGCCGGGCGTCCCCGGGAAGCGCTGGCCGCCGGCGAGCGCGCGCTCGCGATCTTCGAGGCGCGCGGGAACATCTGGTGGGCGTGCAGGACACTCTGGGGTCTTAGCATGGCGGCCAACGCGTCCGGGCTGTGGGCGCGAAGCCTCGAATACTGCCGGCGCGGGCTCGAGCACGGGCAAGCCGTCAACGACCTCCGTCTGAAGGTCGTGGGGTGGTGGCGGACCGGCTCGACCCACGTCCAGCGTGGCGATCCAAAGACGGGCCTGCGGTGTTACGAGGAGGCCCTCGCTCTCAACCCGATCCCGTTCGACGCCGCCATGGCGACGGCGGGGCGAGCGTACGGGCTGGTCAAAATCGGGGAGGTCGCGGCGGGGATGGCGCAGCTCGCGGAGACGGTGGCATGGTTCGCTCGTTCAAACCTTCATTACACCCGTTGCTCCTGGGCCCTCCGGCTGGCCGAGGGATTCCTGCGCCAAGGTGAGCGATCTTCGGCTCGTGCTGTCCTCGAAGACGTTCTCGCGACCAGTCGCGAGCTCGGCTATCGGCACCTCGAGGGGTGGGCCGCGAGACTCCTCGGCGAGGTCCTGGCGCCCGACGACCCGAGCGCGGCCGCGTGTCAACTGGAGCTCGCGACGCGGATTCTCGAGGAGGTCGGGGCCGAGGACGAGAGGGCAAAGGCGCTCGCGGCTCAGGGCGGCCTCCGTCAAGCCGCAGGGGACGTCGCCGGAGCTCGAGAGCTGCTCGAGCGGGCCGTCACCGTCTTCGAGACTCTCGGAACCATCGACGAAGCGGTGCGGATTCGTGCGGCCCTGGCGGACCTGGACTCGGCTGGAACCCGACGGCTGCTCATCGTGTCGCGGAATCATCTAGACGGCTAACGACGACCGTTCCGGGCTCACCAGCCGGTGACGAACCTCTCCCGCCGGATGTCTGCTGCGCCGAACACGGTCTCGTGGCTGGCGTCGAAACCTGCGAGGGCAGTCCCGGTGTCCATCATGAAGGGCCCCAGAACTTCGATCCTGTGTCCGAGGCGTTGAAGGGCCTCGACGGTTCCGGCCGGAATACGGTCCTCCACTTGGAGGACCCCTGCACGGCCCTCCTTGTCGCCGAAGCCGTGGCGACCGAAGCTCCAATGATGGTGCAGCGAGTTAAACCGGGGTGCGTCAATCGCCTGCTGAGGGCGCATGTTGAAGACGGCGATGTTGAGCAAGACCTGGAGCGCCTGCTGGTCCTGACTGTCACCGCCAGGGCTGCTGAAAGCCAGGAACGGCTTTCCGTCGCGGAGGGTGATGGTCGGGGTCAACGTCGTCCGGGGGCGCTTTCCTCCCTGGATCAGGTTCGGGTGCCCATCCTCGACGAGGACGAAGGCTTGCATCCGATTCCCCAGGGGCACTCCGGTGTCCCCGGCGATGAAGACCCCACCGAAGAACCAGGCTGACGAGGGCGAGGCCGAGAAGAGGTTGCCCTTGGCGTCCGCCACGTTCACCGTGGTCGTGTCGGGCGACTCGCTGCCTGGGCCGGCGGCGCGGCTGGAGCCGAGCGAGACGACTTGCCCTCGCCCCTCCGCTCCGCCCCAGGTCGAAGCTCGCGGCGCACCGTCCTCCCACCCGGAGCGAGGCTCGAACTTTCGCGGGTCTCCCGGGCGCACGAGGTTGTTGGCTGCGGTGGGGTCGATCAGTTTCCGACGGTCAGCCGCGTAGGTGGAGGACAGGAGACCAAGCGCCGGAACCTTCGCGAAATCCGGATCGCCGTAGTAGGTGTCGCGGTCGGCGAGCGCCAGCTTTAGCGCCTCCGTCACCGTGTGAATGTATTCCGCCGAGTTGTGCCCCATGCGTTCGAGGCCGAACCCCTGGAGGATCATGAGGGCCTGCAGCAGCACCGGCCCCTGTCCCCAGAAGCCGGTCTTGAAGACCTCGAAGGTGCCGTGACGCGTCTGGAAGACGGCGTGCGTGGGGCGCTCGACGCGCCCTTTGTACCGGCCGAGATCCTCGGCGGTGAGGAGACCGCCGGCCTCCTGGACTGCCCGGACGACTCGCTGACCGATGTCGCCCCGGTAGAAGCGGTCGCGGGCGGCGTAGATCGCAGCCTTGCGTCCCTGGTGAAGGTGTCGCTGCTCCTCCTCTTCGAGCGCGCGGAGCGTTTGGGCCAGGTCGCGCTGCCGGAAGAGGCTACCCACCGGGGGAATCGTCCCGCCAGGGTCTTGGAGGTAGACTCGCGCTCCGCTCGGAATGCGCCGGACACTGTCGAGTTCCCGCGTGAGGTACCGCGTCAGGAACTCGTACCAGGGGAAGCCCTCCCCGGCCAGGTCGATGGCGGGAGCGAGGACCTCGGACAGGGACAGCGTGCCGAATTCTGCGAGCGCGATCGCCAGCGAGTCAACGACCGCCGGGACGGTCCCGGCTGACGGCCCGTTTGTCGGGATAGCGCCTTGACGCCGGAAGTAGCCAGGTGAGGCCGCCGCCGGCGCGACGCCCTGACCGTTGATCACGACCACCTCGCGCCGGTCGGCCAAGTAGAGGAGGATCGGCACCTCGCCACCCAAACCGAAGTGGGAGATCTCTGTGACAGCCGCCGCGAACACGCCGGCCACCCCTGCATCGACAGCGTTACCGCCGCGAGCAAGCATGCGCAATCCCGCCCCGGCGGCGAAGTGACGGCCCGCCGCCACCACGCCGACGCGGCCGACGACCTCCGGCCGGTAGGTCGCGGGGCTCTGGATCTCCTCCGCGCCCGCGGACTGTAGACCGACGCTCAACGCGGCGACCAGGGTCGAGAGAACGGCCAGCCCGCGGAGGGAGTCAGGCGCGCTCACTGGTGTGGGGCTCGGAAGAAAACCCTGCGCCCGGCTGTCCCGAGGCGCAGGGTTGGCGACCGGTACCGTGTTTCCCGCCTACTTCGTCGGGTCCTCGAACTGAATCACCGCCGTAAAGGACAGGATGTATTTTGTCCCGTTGAAGTCTGAGTCAACGACGGCGGTGCAGACGGGATTGTTCGCGTCAGTGATCACGGGGAGGTTGTGAGCGCCGAGCGCGATCCCGAGAGGCGCAAAGAGACCCGTGAGGACGCTGCCGGGGATCCAGCTCCTGACGCGGGTGTTGACGAACCGCAGGGCTGTAAGCGTATTCACATTCAGCTCAGGATGCGGACTTGCCGCGCCATGGGTGCCGTCGCAACCGAGAACCCACCCGCCTGACGAGACCGGCAGTGCCGCCAGGCTGTGGACGAAGATGGCCCCCGAGAAGGAGGTCCCCTTCTGGAGGCTGAGCCCGGTTCGCCCGATGGTCGGGCTCCCGGAGGTCGGGTCGATCACGATCGTGGCGCTCACGGCTGGCCCGCCGATCTTACCCGTGGCTGGGTCCCCGGCTTGGCCCCCCCCTCCCAGAACCTCGGGAGCGTGAAGCAGAAACAGCAAGAGGACCAGGGTCAAAGCTATTGCCGATCGTCTCATCGCCCCCTCCTTCCAACTACTTGAGCTTGTAGTTCTGTAGATCGGTGGCGTTGTAAAGCATCGGAATGTAAAAAATGTTGTTCGTGCCCCCTTTGGTACTCAGCTTGTTCGTGATGGCCTGGTCGAGGTTGGATCCTGTGCCGGGCGCGTGATGGTATCCGTAGGAAGTCCGCGAGGTGCCCTCCACCGTCGGGGTCAACTGGATCGAGTGGCCGATCTCCATCGCCAGGTAGAACTCGGTCGCCCTGGCGATGAGATCGGTGAAGTTGATCGCGACGGGCGTGGTCCAGGCCCCGCTCTGAAACGTGGAGTACAAGCATGGAACGGTTGTGCACGTCGCGCCGAGTGTGCCAATAAGATAGTTGACGATCCGCTGCGTGAAGATAATGGAGTTGTCGGGCCCGTTCGGCGATCCCAGCGACGCGAGTCCCAAGGGAGTCAAGGCGCTTACATCGAGGCACTCGATGATCCGCAGGCCCTTCTGCGTCGGCAGTGGGTTACCCAAGGAGTCGGTCGTGTAAATCCTGTTGGGGGTGACCCAGCGATCCCCCGCCGGCGCTGTCGTGAGATTCCCGTCGCCGAAGCGGACGCCATCGGTGACGGAATAATGATGAAAATTGTCTACCCATTCGTTCATCGGTGACAAGTTCGTCCCGCCCGGGACGTAGCCGAGTGTGTGGATCTGGGTGCCGGAGATGAGAGTGTTCAAGTTCGTGAAGAGGGGAATGCCGCTGGCGAATGTGGCGCCGACCAGAAGACTCGAGGTGCCGCACTGAGGGTTTACGAGGTGGACAAACAGGTCTTTCTGTCTCGGGTCGGTCCGGATGTGCGTGCCGGACACGATGAAGCCTCTGTACTCGTCAAAGGCAGAGATGCCGTCTCCGGTAACCGTGCTCCCTGCGCTGGCGTCCGCGTCCTCTCTCCCCGTCGGGCAGGGGTTAGTCGCCGAGCAGAATGTGCCCGCCCAAATATCGGGGATCCCGCTGATTCGAGTTGTGGAGTTAAGTCCACCACTAGACTGAGGAAGAATGAACGTGTGGGTGAACGTACCACTGCTGACCGTCGCCGTTGCCGAGATCACGGCCATGCCCCCGCAGTCGAGCGGCGTCAATAGGAAGCCTGTCTTCGAACCCGTCGTGGCAGTGAACCCCACACCGGTCGTGCTGAAGGCGAAGTCCATACTGAAGTCGGTTGGCGATCCGAAATTGGTGCACTGCCCTGGGTAGGCCGTCGTGCTGAGAGGGCTGAAAAAAGGATTGGTGGTACCGGTGAAGGCGGCGGCGCTCGCCTGAGCCGCCGTCGGGGGTATCAACACAAGGGAAGTCGGCGTGATCGATACACCCGACAGGTCATTAAACACAACGTAGACCGGCGTACCCCCATTTATGATTGGCAGCCCTGCGGCTGGCGGTCTCCACTCGGGTAGCCATGAGTCAGTGATATCCGCGAAGGTCACAGCGTTGAAGACGGAGACCCTGAATTTGATGTCGGCCGGGTTGAGCAGCTGACCGGTGGTAGTGTCGACCGGGGAGATCGCCCCGGCGCAAGCAGCGCCCAGACCCATCCCGGCCCAGATCACCAGGCCAAACGCCGCCCGAACAACCCATGTCTGGCTCTTCATCGTCACTCCCTCACCTCTTCGGTTTCGCCTCGGTACCTCGGCGCCGGCGCTCCGGTCCGGCTGCCGCCCATGGCATTACTCGACGCGCATCAGTACGCCGCCCGTGTATCCCTGGAAGACGCCGTTCTTGAAGAGCTTGGTGATCACGATGTTCTCGACCGCGGTGCCGTTCACGAAGTCCGCGGGTCGCTTGATGTCGCCGACGTAGACCGTCTGGCCTCGATCGGCGTCGACGAACTTGACGACGATGAGGTCCCATGCCGGCGCGGGCTGGCCCGCGAAGCAGACGCCGGTGGCGTCGGTGACACAGGTGCCGATGCGGCCCTTGTCGGCGTCGAATATCTTGCCGAGAAGCGTCGAGAGCAAGGCGAAGGAGATCGTGGGCTGGCTGCTGCCGACGACGGTCTTGACGGCGCCCAGGGCCGCCGCCTGGAAGTCTCGGTTCATGAGATCGAAATCACGGATCGGTGTATTCGGCAGTCGCGTCGAGGAGGAGGCTCCCGTCACGATGTCCAGCTTTCTCAGCGTCACCGTATTTTTGACGGCGACCGTGTTTCCCGTCGTGAAGGTCACGGAGCCGGCCGGCTTCACGCCCGTCCAGATTGGGCTAAAGCACGTGGCCCCGGCGGGACAGGCCCCGGTTGGCCCCAGTTCGGGATCCCTCACGAGGTTCACGTAAGTGAAATCGACGCTATCACCCGGGGTTGGATTCCATTGTCTCAGATCAACCGTGGTGCTGAACGTCTTGGCGACGGCGCAGATCTGGGCGAGATTGCCGGGAACCGCGACGATCGGTCCCTCGGGCACGGTTGTCGCATTCGACGGGATCACGTTGTAGGGGTTCGGGGGAAAGACAAAGTAGCAATCCGGGTTGCCGTCACCGGTGAAGTCGATCGGAGCGAAAGCGACAGCGACCGTCACCAACGGTCCTCCGGTAAGGTTCACGTTGGTGATGGCAGCGTTCACCGCCGTTGCCGCGCCCGCCCCCACCGTGATCTCGAACGTCCGAGAGAACGTGTTCTGGCCGCCGTTGGCGGTGTTTCCGCTGTCCTGAGCCGTCACCGTGATCATCGCCGAGCCGCTGTTGCTGCTCGCGCGATGGTAGGTGAGAGTCCGCGTCGACCCGGCGCCGGCCGGGTTTCCCTCCGTCGGGTTCCCGGAGATCGTCGGATTCGGGATGAGCGCTGGGTTGTCCGACGTCGCTGTCAGCGTCACCGTCTGCCCGCCCGGGACATCGCTAGACGGTCCGGATGAAACGCCGGAGATGGAGACATTCTGGTCCACACTCAGTGGTGGGTTCGCGAACTGGTCGGCGATCGGGTCGAAGAAGGGCGGCTGGTTCGCCACGAAGCACCCGACTTCGTAGGCGGTCAAGGGCTGGTCGGTCCCGAACCGATTCGCCCAGACGGCGCACTTCGGCGCAAAGGTCACGCCGTCGAATTCCACGTCCTCGATCCCAGGTGTGTCGGTGGTCAGCGCGACGAACGAGTCGACGACGGTCGAGGGATCGCTCTTGGACACTTTCACGATCACGTGGGGTCCCAGATCTGCGCCCCTCTGCAGCGCCAGCTCGACGAATCCGCCCGGCGCGACCGCGATGCCAGTATTACAGCCCAGACTCTCACTGCCGGGATAGAACGGCACAGAGAACACGCCGATCGACCCGCCCGCCGTCGTCACATGGTAGAGCGTCCGAGCCGCGTCGCCGCTGAGCCAGAGCGTGCTGTCCGACAGGTCAAACGCGAGGCCGTCGATGGAGGCGCCTTCGCCTTCCGCCCCGTAGCAACTGTCGTTCGCGAAGGCGTGCGTGAACTGCAAAGACGCGAAGCCGGTGCCCGGGTTCACCGTGTACACGTTGCCCGTGCCGTTATAGGACCCGCACCAGAGCTGTTGCGCGGTGGAGTCCCACGCGAGGGCGCCGCATTGAACCCTGCCCCCCTCCTCGGGCAGCGGAATCGGACCGAGGGAGGCGCCTGAAGTCGTGGCCCTGTAGATGTTCACGTCTCCCAGCCGCGTGTAGTACAGGGTCGTGCCGCCGTCGAACGCGACAGCCCGCCCGTTTCCCGTTGGACTCGGCACGAAGCTCCGGAGGACTGTCCCCGTCTGCGCGTGCACCGAACCGGGCGAGGGGATCCCGACTCCGGTCACCAGTCCAATCAGCGAGATGAGCACGGCGAGTCCCGAGTGGTTCCGCCGAGGCGCCCGTGTTGGTTCCGACGTCTTCACGGATAGACCTCTCTCTCCTGACAAGGAGTTTCGGGTCTGGCCAGACCGAACGCGCCCCGGTGGCCTACCTGACGTTTCACCTGACGGCGATGACGCCGGTTGCTGCCGTACCATCCGGCGCGACGCCGGTCGTCACGATCGTCACGTTGGCGTACGCGTATTCACTTCCTCTCGGCGGCCCTCCGCCAGACAGCGGAAACTGCGCGGCCAAGACCGAGCCGACATAGAGGTCGTAAGAAGGCAGCAGTGAGGACGAGCAAGACGCGCGTGAGGCTGGTCATGAGAGCCGCCTCGCTTCCAGTGGACTTAGGTGTTGGCGACAGGGCTGCTGAGACTGGGCTCGACCGCCCCGGACTGCGTGTGGCCATCTGCCGTTCTCCGCGCTCGGCCAAAAGGACTGCCTGTGGATCGCTGAACGCCGCCTGCGACACGGAATTATTAGTGCAAAAGGGAGCGCGTTGTCAATAGAGGAAAAGCCCCGATGGCGCGTGTTTCCGGAAACTTCCGCGCTGGTTCGGGCGAGAAGGCG
>WNFT01003062.1_pt1 | contig 14406 bp, 10 predicted proteins | sample 5400191 | NCBI WGS metagenome assembly WNFT01 (sample SAMN13153359, study PRJNA577476) | soil metagenome | isolation source: 80 cm saprolite under Madrone tree | place: USA:California | collected 2016-06-14
ACCTTTGTGGAGAAAATCCATACCCCGATCATGTTCATTGAAGGAGAAGATGACCACGTCGCGCCGTCCTATGCCGGAGGCGAGCAGATGTTTCGCGCGCTGAAGTATCTAAACCGGCCGACGGTGATGATCATTTTCCTGCGCGAGGGCCACGGCCTGCATGCTGCGGGAGAGCCTTGGCACCGCGTGGAGAGACTGCAACACATCATGGCCTGGTTCGATCAATGGATGATGGGCGTGTCTCATCCGGAATACGGACTGTCCGCAAAGGATATGGCTGGCGAGAAATGACGGCTTGTATCTATCGACTATGGCGACGCCAGATATTGTAAAACGCCGGACGCTAGGACCGACGTGATCATGATAAGTATAAGAACCGGCTTGTTCAATGGCACCGCAAACGGTGGAAGGACAAGCTGAATGGCTAAGAATAATTTAACCCGTCGCTCGTTCGTTAAGTTCGCGGCGAGTGCTGTTCCCGCTTACAAACTCGGTTCGTTGTCGTCGTTAGGTCTGACGCACAACCAATCGGCGATCACATATATATGCCCGCCCTGTGGTTTGAATTGTGACACGCGAGAGTTCGATAAGCCGGGAACTTGTCCAGTCTGCGGCATGACGCTGATTAATAAGCAAGAAATAAAACCGGGCGAGCAAGTCAGCATCGAGAAGTTTATGGAGTTTTACAAAATTCCCGGTCTAAGCCTTGCGATCATAGACAACTTCAAAATAGCTGCTACTAAGACCTATGGAGTTACTGAAGCAGGCGGGTCGACTCCAGTGACTACGCGGACTCTTTTTCAGGCAGGCTCCGTCAGCAAACCTGTCGCGACGCTTGCGGCATTGCATCTTGTCGAACAAGGAAAACTTTCCCTGGATGAAGACGTTAATCGGAAGCTCAAGAGTTGGAAACTGCCCGAAAACGAATTTACGAAAGATCAGAAGGTGACACTCCGCCGGATCATGAGCCACAGCGCCGGGACGACCTTGCATGGTTTTCCCGGTTACGCAGTGGGCGACCAGATGCCAACATTGGTTCAGGTTCTCAATGGCGAGAAACCGGCGAACAATCCGCCTGTGTTCGTGGATATCATCCCCGGAACTAAGTGGCGCTACTCAGGCGGTGGCGTGCTCATCGAGCAGCAATTGATGATCGATGTAACTAGCAAAGCATTCCCAGAACTCATGCACAAGATCGTTTTCGAAAAACTGGGCATGAACGACAGCACGTTCGAGCAGCCGCTGCCCGCGTCGCGAGCCGGGTCGGCAGCGAGCGGGAATACCTGGAATGGAAAAGTTGTTCCGGGAAAGTGGCACATCTATCCAGAAATGGCGGCGGCTGGTTTGTGGACCACACCTTCTGATCTAGCGAAGTTTGCGATCGAAGTCGCGCTGTCAAAGCAAGGCAAATCAAATCGCGTTCTATCACAGAGCATGACGCGCGAAATGCTGAAGCCACAGATGCCGCGCGTCGAAGAGATCGCTTTGGGAAATATGGAACACCGGGATCGAATGGGTCTCGGATTCTTTTTAGGAGACGAGGCGAGACCCGATCTCTTCGGACACATTGGTGACGACGAAGGTTTTCAGGCGATGCTGATGATGTACGGCGATTCAGGAAAAGGCGCGGTAATCATGGGCAACTCACCTTCGGTCATTCGATTAGGCGATACGATTCTCGATCGCGTCTCGGGTGAATATGGTTGGAAGGAATACGTCTCGTCGCATCGTCCCCACGCGAGTTAAATTTTTGAGTTGAATGCGGAAAGGTAACTACAAAAATGATCCACAATTTTAAGCTGATAGTCATCGCGATTCTTGTAATGGCATATGTTTCTTCAACTCCAGCGCATGCCCTGAAACTCAATGGCATGCAAACGGAAGAGAAAAAACCGACCGTCGCGATTCTTCTATTCGATCATGCCGAAATTATTGACTTCGCGGGACCTTGGGAAGTATTCGGCGGCGCAGGCTATAAAGTCTTCACCGTCGCTGAAAAGACTGATCCAATCAACGCGGTCTTTGGTCAGAAGATAACCGCGGACTACACGTTTGAGAACAGTCCGAGAGCAGACGTGCTGCTGGTTCCGGGCGGTGGCGTGCACGATGCGACGAACAATCCCAGGTTGATTAAGTGGGTGCAAGATAATGCGAGAGATTCGCAGTATGTAATGTCGGTTTGCACTGGAGCATTCATTCTTGCCAAAGCCGGCTTGCTTGATGAATTGTCTGCAACCACTGTCCGCGGAGGAATTGATCGTTTGGCGACGGCGGGCACAAACATCAACGTCGTTTACGATAAGCGCTATGTAGATAACGGCAAGATAATAACGACCGCCGGCTTGTCGTCAGGAATTGACGGAGCCTTCTATCTGGTTTCAAAAATGATGGGGAAAGGGCGCGCCCAACGAACTGCTTTGAATATAGAGTACAACTGGGATCCGGAATCGAAGTTTGTGCGCGCTGCTTTGGCCGATCGTTACCTGCCCGATTTCGACGGCTTCGAAGTGAAAACAATTTCAATCGGCGGAGACCGGGAGCGTTGGGAATGGAAGACATTGGTTTCCAGCCCAGCTTCGATCGCCGAGATTCTTGAGCTGAGCAAGAAACAAATTGCCGCTAAAACATCGAACGTGAGTTCCCAGATTGTCTTCACGCCGCGAAAGAAAGCGAATGAGTTCCAATGGGACTTCACCGACGAGCGGGGAAGAAGGTGGATCGGCTCAGAGGTGGTTGAGCCGTCGACAGAAGGGCAGTCAAAATTCGTCCTTACCGTCCGACTAAATCGCGCGCGATAAATCTCTGGTCCGACTTAGAGAGGAAGTTATCGCGGCGAGAACGCGGCCTCTTAGTTGAGATGCGATTATCAGCTTCCAAATGACCAATATGTGACCAAAAAAAACAGGACGGGACGTTTACGGGATGGCAAGGAATGGGAAAGAATGTAAGAACCTTGATTTTCTTCGGTGGCTGCAACTTTGGAAAAGGCAATAACTTAGCGTTTTGCCAGTTGGGTAATTCGCAATGCGGAGGTCAGGGGTTCGATCCCCCTCTCTCCACCATATAAGCCTCTATCCTTAGTGATTGACCAAAAAAGGCTCTCAGAGCCTGAATTTCCATATGACCAATATATGACCAGTTTTCCCGAAACGACGCTGAGTCGTTCGTCCAGAGTTTGATGAGACTCCACGTTTCTCATTGACCGTCGCGAGCGCTTTGACGATCTGTAATGAGTTGAGCGGTGAGTCCGCGACGCGGAGGTCAGGGTTCGAATCACGTAGAATCCCCTTAAGGGTTCGGTTCAAGACGACCCGTCAGAGAGGTGGGAATGCTTTTTAAGAGATAAGTGCGGTAGGACTCCGATGGGTTGTAACCCTCCCGAAAAACCGGACCATCGAAGAGTAAAGGTTTTCGCTTATTCGCGATTATCGATAAGGGTTTGGAGATCGGATCGAACTCTATCGTAAACAAAAACATTCAATGGAGCTATGAAAATGAGCTCACGCCGGATCCATCGGGAAAGGACGACGACAAATATTCAGGATCGTCACGCCTGGAGCTTCCGAGAGCCGGCGCGAAGCGACACGCCCGCTTGCGAGAACATTATTCATTTCAATAACGCCGGGGCTGCGCTGATGCCTCAACCCGTGTTAGAGGCTGTGGTCAATCATGTGCAACTCGAAGCAACAATCGGCGCCTATGAAGCGAATGAGCGCGAGCTTGAAAAAGTTGAGCATGTGTATGACGCGGCCGCGCGGCTAATAAACTGTGCCCCGGACGAGATCGCTTTCATGGAAAACGCGACCCGAGCCTGGGACATGGCCTTCTATTCCATCCCATTCAAGCCGGGCGATCGCATCTTAACCGCGAAAGCCGAATACGTCAGTAACTACATCGCTTACTTGCAAGTGGCGCAACGCGCCGGCGCTCAAATTGAAGTCATACCCAACGACGAACACGGGCAGACATCAGTGGAAGCACTGCGGCAGATGATGGATGAGCGCGTCAAACTCATCAGCATTACACATGTGCCCTCGCACGGAGGACTGGTAAATCCGGTTGCGGAAATCGGCGAGATTGCTCGCGACGCCGGCGTACTCTACCTGCTTGATGCTTGTCAGTCGGTTGGACAGATGCCTATCGACGTAAAGGCGATCGGGTGCGACATCCTCTCAACCACCGGTCGCAAGTATTTGCGCGGCCCGCGCGCGACGGGTTTGTTGTACGTCAAACGCAGTCTTATCGAACAACTTGAACCGCCGTTTCTTGATATGCATGCGGCCAGATGGGTAACCAGGGATCGATTTGAAATTCTGCCGGACGCGCGGCGGTTTGAGAACTGGGAGATGTGCTGCGCCGGAAAAGTCGGACTTGCTGTAGCGATTGATTACGCGCTTGGTTGGAGTCTCGAGGCAATCTGGACTCGCGTTCGAGAGTTAGGGGACTTGCTGAGGGGCAGCTTATCGAATCTTGGATTCATCACTGTCCACGACTTGGGCGCGATCAGATGTGGCATTGTCACCTTCACAGTGCAAGGGGTCGATTCCGACGAGGTCAAGCGCATCCTTTCAGAAAACAGAATTAACGTAACCGTTTCGCCGGAAGAGATTAGCCGGCTGGATCTAAGCGAGCGCAATCTGCCGCATGTCGTGAGAGCATCGGTGCATTACTACAACACCGAAGAAGATATTGAGGAGTTCTGTAATCGATTGAAATTACTCTACGGCGGTGGCGATTAAATCGCATAGTTCTTTGGATGATGCGCCTATTGACTGACCGGGTTGCTATGACAACTGTTACGACGAGAGTAGGAACGTTCAAGGGGAAACATAAACGATGAGAAAACTCCGATATCGCCTGCTTGATGTCTTTACCAACCGGGCCTTCGGCGGAAATCAGCTGGCCGTTTTCACTGATGTCAGCGGTCTTTCGTCGCAGACGATGCAGTCTATCGCCAGGGAGTTGAACCTCTCCGAAACGACTTTTGTCTTGCAACCGGAAGAACGGGCTAATGACTATCGTGTGCGCATTTTTGCGCCAGCCCTCGAACTGCCGATGGCCGGGCATCCAACCATCGGAACCTCATTTGTGCTCGCGATGGATCGCCTGGTTGAGCGCTCCGAGCGGATAAATAGGCTCAAGCTGGAGGAGGGAGTAGGCACAATTGCCGTCAATCTTGAATGGGAAGACGGAGAGATTTCGGATTGCGAAATTCGGATTGCGGATTGAAAAGCGAGCCAGGTTGCCTAGATTCTCGATTCGCGAATTGCGAATAAGCGTACCGTTGTCTTTTTCTTTCCAAGCCGATTTGCATTCAAGTTTCACGATCCACTCTCAGCGAGTTGACGAAACAATGGATGCATCCAGGTTGGTGCAAGCAGAAGGTTGCTCGCTCGCGATATGATCAAGTCATCGAGTTGTGTTATTGATTTCTGGAATTGATGAATGAAGCGATGCGGGGAAGAGAACCACTCTGGAAAGTTAACGAGCAGGGAGCGAGGCTGACTGAGCTGGTAAGCGACGCCGGCGATCTGAAGGAAGCGCCGCTGCGTCGCGATGTCCGCTCGCTCGGTCGTCTGCTCGGAGAGGTATTGAAAGAGCAAGCAGGAAACGAACTCTTCACCGCGGTTGAGGAGCTGAGATTGTTGCTAATCGAACATCGCGAGCTGCGCGCGCGCCGCGAAACTTCTCCCGAAAGAGTTATCGATGAACAAGAGTTGATGGATCGCGCGCAGCAGATTGTCAACGCTCTCAACATTGCTGAGGCGCATCGGATGACAAAGGCTTTCGCCATCTACTTCGAGTTGACGAACCTCGCTGAGACAAATCATCGGAAACGCCGGCGCCGCGCAGCGCAGGTTTTGCCCGAGCGACCGGCCCAGCCAGGCTCATTCCTTGGGACCCTACGCCGGATGCGAGCTGCGGGCATCACCGCGCCGCAGATTTTGGAATGGTTGCGACAAGTGGAAGTCACGATTGTCTTCACGGCCCATCCCACAGAGGTCGCCAGGCGAACGGTTCTCTTCAAGCGACAACGCATCGCCGAGGAACTCGAGCACCTGGATCGTCTGCCGCTTACTGAGCGGGAAGCTGAGAAACGCGAACAGGCAATCACCACCGAGATTACCGCGCTGTGGCAGACCGACGAAGTGCGTCGCCGTCACCCCACCGTTCGCGACGAGATCAAGATGGCGCTCGATTACTATCCCAGCGTCCTGTTGGAAACCCTGCCGAACGTTTATGAAGAACTGGCCGATGATTTTCGCGAAGCTTACGGCGGCGAGTTCTGGGGACACGAGCTGCCGCGCCTGCTTCGCTTTGGTTCCTGGATAGGCGGAGACCGCGACGGCAATCCATACGTAACGCCGGAGTGCACGCGCGATGCTTTGCAGATTGCCCGGCAAACCATCCTCGATTACTACACTAAGAGGATCGACGATTTGATTTGGCGTCTGAGTTCCTCGACCCTTCAGGTAAGAACCTCAGAAGCACTTCGGCAGTCGCTCGAGGATTATGCCAAAAACATTTCCACCGGCCTCAACCTGGAGAGACACTCTTCGAATGAGCTCTATCGCCGATTCCTCGATAATGTTCTGGCGCGTTTACGCAGTTCTCGATCCGAGCCGGCAAACGGGAATGCTTACGCGGAATCGGATGACTTTGCCGCGGATTTACGTATTGTGCGCGAGAGCCTCGCGACGAATGGCGGCGAGCGTTTGGCCCGCTCGCTGCTTGACCCGTTGCTGCGACAGGTTGAGACGTTCGGCTTCCATCTGCATACGCTTGATATCCGACAACACTCGCGCGTACACCGCCGCGCGCTTGAAGAGATTTCCAGGATCGCTGTGCTGGAAGGAGCCCGGGCAAGCGATGGGCGAACAATCAACTTGCCGGAGCCGCCTTCAAGCGAGACTGCGACCTTGCTCGACTCCCTGCGCATGGTGAGCGAGCTGAAGAGCTCATACCCTCCGCCGGCCGTTAGGAGTTACGTGATTAGCGGGACGCGCTCAGCGGCCGACGTTCTGTCCCTGATTTGGCTCGCCGAGTTAAGTGGCGTGCGCGTGGCGGCGTCGGACGATGGGACTGATCCCGGATTAATGCCGGTGCCTCTCTTCGAATCGATCGAGGACCTGCGCAACTGTCCGGCAATCTGTCGCACTCTCTGGACCAGTCCCGATTATGCTCCGTTGCTTGACTCATGGGGAAGGCAACAAGAGGTGATGCTTGGTTATTCCGATTCAAACAAGGATGGCGGAATGCTGACCAGCACTTGGGAGATTTTCAAGGCCCATCGCGCCTTGCAACTGGTCGCTCACGAGTGCGGTGTGCAGTTAACGCTCTTTCACGGGCGCGGTGGGACTATCGGACGCGGAGGGGGCCCGACGCATCACGCGATCGTTGCCCAACCAGCGCACGCATTCAGCGGCAAGCTCAAGATCACCGAGCAAGGCGAGGTCATGAACTGGAAGTATTCAGATGCCGTCCTGGCAGAGCGCAGTCTCGAAGTGATGGTCGCCGCCAGCCTGGAAGTTCTTTGGCGCTCGAGCGACCCAGCTCACAACCTGAAAGACGAATGGCAAGCGACGATGGGAGTTCTCTCCCAGGATGCGTTTGCATTCTATCGAGAGATGATCGCCGACAATCCAGATGTGCTGTCATATTTTGACGAAGCAACGCCCTTCAGGGAGTTGGAGCTTGCCAGAATCGGCTCGCGTCCGGCGCGGCGCGACCGGGGGCGCGGACTTAGCGACCTGCGGGCGATTCCGTGGGTGTTCGGCTGGATGCAAAGTCGCCATGTGTTGCCTGCGTGGTTCGGTGTTGGCTTTGCGCTCGATCGGTTCGCGGGCAGTGGAACAGAGCAAGAGCGCTCACTTCAAGAGATGATAGAGCAGTTCCCACTTTTCAATGATCTGATCCATAACGTTGAGATGGGACTGGCAAAAGCCGATCTGTCCATTGCCCGTTTGTATGCCGGTCTCGTCGCTGATGAATCGCTGCGCGAACGCGTGTTCGGCATGATTGTCGAGGAGTTCGAAAGAACAAAGCGCATGCTTTTGCGCCTGACCGGGCAGACCCGGCTGCTCGAGAAGAATCCGGTGCTGGCGCGCTCAATCCGTTTGCGCAATCCTTACGTCGATCCGCTCAGCCTGATTCAGGTTGCGTTGCTCCGCCGTAAGCGAGCCGGTGAAGACGACCTGAATCTAAATTATGCCTTGGCAGCGACTATCAACGGCATCGCTGCGGGTTTGCGGAACACTGGCTGAGAGAGCTCATGAGCTTCGCGGTTAACGCTCGACAAGCCAAACTTGTCGGGCATCAATACCTTCAAGAAAGCGACGCAGCCGAATCGAAAACAATTTCGAGCGTCGCCTCATCCGCCAAATAGACCATGCGAAAATACACTGCCAGAACTGTCATTTGGTTTCTTCATTAAGGTATAAAAACTATTCTGTTGACCTGCGTTGCATCCTCAAGGTATAAATGCTAATAATTAACTGGACATGAATTCAAAACTCGCTAAGAAATCGGAAATTCGGTTCGCGACTGCCTTGAGCGTCGCAACAGACTGCTGCTGTACTTGTATGTGTTGTCCGTTCAGCGAGCGGAGCGAGTGTATACCCTAGGATCTAAGTAATTATGGTAACGCCGCAGCCGCTCAACTCGAGCGGCTTTTTTGTTTTTTGCAGGTTCGTTTTCTTGCACCACGAGATTGAGAGAGATCGAATGAAGGAACTAACCATCGACATTGCGCAGCCCGAGAGTCAGCCCTTGCCTTCGTACATCCGCGAAGAGTTGGCTAATTATGAGGAGCAGATCGGTAAATACCGCGCGGGTGAAGTCGACGAAACAAAAATGCAGAAGCTGCGTCTGCACTTCGGCACCTATGCCCAGCGCCAGGAGGGAGTGCAAATGCAGCGCATCAAGATTCCTGGCGGGTTCTTGACTGCGGATCAGCTGGCGTGTCTGGCTGATGCCTCCGATCGGTTCGGCAGCGGCTTCACTCACTTCACCACGCGAGAGGATGCGCAGATCTATTACGTGAAGCTGGAAGAAACGCCCAAGCTCCTGCGCTTTCTGGCCGGAGCCGGCATCACCTCTCGCGAAGCCTGCGGGAACACGGTACGCAACATTACCGCGTGTTATCGCGCCGGCACCTCGGCGACAGAGAGCTTTAATGTTCAGCCATACGCCGACGCACTATTTCGTTACCTGGTGCGCAACAAGTACAACCAGAACCTTGGTAGAAAGTTCAAGATTACCTTCGAAGGCTGCACCCACGACCACTCCGGGTTGCGAATTCACGATATCGGCTTCTGGGCCGTCAACAGGATCGAGGATGGCCAGCCGCGCCGCGGTTTCCGAGTTTACCTGGGCGGCGGCTTGGGCGCGGGGCCGCAACTGGCGCATCTCTATATGGATTTTCTTCCCGTGGAAGATCTATTCAATCTAGCTGCGGCTGCCTTGCGGCTCTTCGACAGATATGGCGAGCGCAAAGCACGAATGAAAGCGCGAATGAAATTCCTGATTCAGACGTTAGGTTGGGAGTCGTTTCGCGTAGCGCTCGACGAAGAGCGCGAACGAGTAGGCCCAATATCGCTGGAGCACTACTTACAAGATACCGAAGTTTTTGTCCCTGAATATGCTGCAGAGTCACGAGTCTTACAGGTATTGGATCCGCGAAACAGTGACCCTCACTTTCAGTCTTGGGCGCGCGACTCTGTGATCGAGCACAAGATCGCAGGCTTTCGCGGCGTCCACGTCCGCATCAAGCTAGGCGACTTGACCGCCGATCGTGCGCGTAAACTCGCTGACCTTGTCCGCCGGTTCTCAGCTAACCAACTGAGAATTTCGATCGCCCAGAACATCTATCTCCCGTGGGTGCGCGCCGAGAGTCTCTGGGACCTTTACATGGCTCTTGGTGAACTTTCACTTGCGGAGCGCGGAACCGGAACGATTACGGATGTGACCGCTTGTCCGGGATCTGACACTTGCCGTCTGGGTATTGCTTCGGCGAAAGGTTTGGGCAGCGCGATCAGCGACGCCTTCAATAATCGGTTGGCGAAATATTCCGAGCTGGCGCGGCCGCTGCGCGTGAAGATCTCCGGCTGCCCGAACGGATGCGCGCATCACTCGGTCGCCGACATCGGATTCTATGCGGCGGCGCTTTCAAAGGACGACCGCAGCGTGCCCGCCCACTTTGTGACTGTGGGCGGTCATGCCCGAGGAGATAACGCGCAATTCGGCGCGCTGATCGGCAAATTCCCGGCAAAGAACTGTGTGACGATAGCGGAAACTCTGCTGGAACTTTACGAAAGAACAAAACTGCCGGCTGAGAACTTTGACTCGTTCGTCGCGCGCACGGGGACAGAGCGTCTGAAAGAGATCCTCGAGCCGCTGCGGCAAGTTCCTTCGTTTGAAAAGGACCCTTCGTTCTACGAGGACTTTGGCCACGAGCATGAGCGCTTCGCCGTGCGGAAAGGCATCAAGGGTGAATGTGCCGGCTCGACGGTTGCAGAGACGATACCAACGATTGACGCGGCCAGAGAATGGCTGGCCCAGGCGGAAGCGTTGATCTACCACAACGAACACGAGCACGCGGTGCTCGCGGCTTATGAAGCGGCCGCAGCCGCCGCCCGTGTTCCGCTCTACCGGAAGCTTGTCGATCCCTTCACCGCAGATGAGGCTCTTTGGGAATTCGAGAACTTGTTTGTGTTATCGGGCCAGACTCGGGGAGCCTGGCAGGAAGTTTCGTCAAGGTTTGAAGCGTTGAGGCAAGATGCGCTTGAAGACGTCCGACAAACTTCAGTTTGTCGTGACTCAGCGGGAAGAGAGTCTGATGAGACCAGACGACAAACTTCAGTTTGTCGCACACCGAATGAGGTCAGCGCACGAATGATTCTCGACGAAGCTCGAAGCTTTGTCAGTTACTGTGCGCAGGAGAAGTTCTCGGAGGCAGGAGCGGCCGGATGAAAGAAGTAAATCGCGGCGTGTTGGTCGTAGGTCACGGCAGCCGGCGCCAGGAAGCAAACGATGACGTGCGCGAAGCGGCGCGGCGCATCGGTGAGCATTGCAGCTTTGCTCTGGTTGAAGCTGCCTTTCTGGAGATTGAACATCCGAATATCAGGGGAGGGTTCGCGAGATTGATCGAGCGCGGCGCGAACAAGATTACCGTTCATCCCTATTTCCTTTCACCGGGCAGACACACGCGCGGCGACATTCCGGTCGAAGTTCGTGAAGCCGCCAGCCATCACGCTGGCGTCAGCTATCGAATTACCGAGCCGCTTTCGGCCCACCCGCTCGTGATTGACGCGTCCGTGCAGCGCATACTCGAATCGATCGATCGTGAGTCAACTGAAAAGGCGGCCAGCGCCCGGCATTACCGAGCAAAACACGGCACGGTCTATCTCGTTGGCGCGGGACCGGGCGATCCGGGACTTCTGACAGTCAAAGCGCGCGACCTTCTTGAGTCTTGCGACATCGTGATTTACGACTATCTGGTCAATCCGGAAATGCTTTCTCATGTTCCACGCCACGCCGAGCGCATTTACGTCGGGAAGGTTGGGGGCGGCCGGCAAACTTCGCAGGACCAGATCAACTACTTGCTTATCAAGCACGCGCAAGCGAGAGCACGGGTTGTGCGACTCAAGGGCGGCGATCCTTTTCTGTTCGGACGCGGTGCGGAAGAAGCCGAGGCATTGCGCGCTGCTGGTGTTTCATTCGAAGTGGTGCCGGGAATCAGCTCGGCTCTGGCCGTTCCAGCCTACGCAGGTATCCCGCTAACAAGACGCGGATTGTCGTCTTCGGTGGCCGTGGTCACCGGTGCGCGCGGTGGCGACGGGACGCCTGAGAACGTTGCTCTTGCGAGTCTCGCGTCAGCAGACACGGTCGTCGTTTTAATGGGAGCAGCGCATCTGCCCCAGATTGCGAAAGACTTAACGGCCGCGGGGCGTTCGCCTCAAACGCCTGCGGCCGTCATTCATTGGGGAACTTATGAGGGCCAACAAACAGTTACAGGCACACTCGAAACGATTGCGGTTGAAGCAGAGCGTGCTGGTTTAAGAGCGCCGGCGGTGATCGTTGTGGGCGAGGTGGTCCGGCTGCGCGAGCGCCTCAGTTGGTTTGAGCAAAGCCCCGAGCGCATCGATGACGAGGAATTGGAAATCATGTTAGCGCTGGCTTGATGGTCAGTTTGAAAGAGTGGCACGGGCGTCCCGCCCGTGAATCCACGCGCAAGATGCGCGTGCTACGCTTGCTGAAGGAAATTGATATGCCGGTTGGTGCGTGGTCACTTGCATACGAAATGACGGATCAAGAGCTCAAAGCGATCTCGGATGAGTTCGAGACCGCGCCGCCACGCAAGTCGCGGGACTGCCGCAAACTAAAAAACCCCGCACGCTCTTCTTCGTTCCTCTAAAGCACACGCTGGGGCATGGCCTTCTCGAAGCTTTCGTGAGAATACATTTTTGTCGGCGCCATGGTGAACTGCTGACAAAGATGTCTGGGCACGGCCTACGCAGAAGCCTACCTGGCTTCATCGGTCGAGCCGCCTCCGACTCAGCTTAAGTCAATAACTTTCGCTACTACTTACCTGATCGAAGAGTTCCGGCAATTTCCTGCTCACTGGCACGGAGATTGTTATTTGCAAACTTCGAAGCTGAGTGAATCTCAGGGTCGCAAGCTTGATCCAGGCAAACAAATTCGCTCTCGACGAACGGTCATGCTCAAGCAAGTCGGCTGCAATAACGCCCAAAGAGCGACCGGATGAAGGAATTATCAGAGGACTGCAGCGCGTGTGATTGATCACGACTGACCATTAATTTCCCGGATGTCGTGACCATCAACAGATATTAGAAACCAGGGCACTAGCTTAAGGAGGCAACTTGCAGATGCACATGAAGAAGAGACTGACGCTTTCACAAAAAATTTCGCGTTTGCGCGGTCGGTTCCATGATCGGGAATGGCGGCGATACGGCTGGCTACTTTTGATTGGGAAGGGGATCGGCGTGGCTTTGCTAATCGCGGGCGTCGCTTTTCTTCCCGGTTTGGTCGGCCTTAACGCATTAGCCGCCGATGGCGAGGTCAAGCCTAATGATATCGTCAACCCGCTTAACACAGTGTGGACGCTGCTGGCTGCCTTTCTGGTTTTTGCTATGCAGGTAGGTTTCACCATGCTGGAGGCCGGCTTCTGCCGCTCGCGCGAGACCGTGAACGTGTTGATGGAGTGCATCGTCGACACCTGCCTTTGCGGTGTCCTCTTTTTCGCCTTCGGATTTTCTTTCATGTTCAGCCACGGCAACGGCCTTATTGGCTATCACTGGTTCTTTTTACAGGGCGTGCCGGCGACATATGAGACGACCGGCGTAGCGTTTATGGCCTTTTGGCTTTTCCAGTTTGCCTTCGCCGACACTTGTTCGACGATCACCTCGGGGGCCATGATCGGACGCACAAGCTTCGTCGGTGACCTGCTTTATAGCGTCGCAGTGTCCGGCTTCATCTACCCAATCATCGGTCACTGGGCCTGGGGCCCGGACGGATTCCTGGCAACCATGGGGAGTGAAGGAAAATTCTTGCCATCGCTGGGGACGGGCTTTCATGACTTCGCCGGTTCTACAGTCGTACACACGATCGGTGGTTTTATCGCGCTCGCGGGCGCCATAGCCCTCGGCCCTCGTCTCGGTCGCAAGTTCAAGCGAGATGGTGGCGGCCCGATGCTGCCGCATGATCTGACGATCGCTGCGGTGGGTGGGCTGATCCTTTGGTTTGGCTGGTACGGTTTTAATCCTGGCAGCACGCTTTCGGCAATGGACTTCGAGGGCATCGGGCGCGTTGCTACCAACACCACACTCGCGGCCTGCGCGGCGGGCCTAACGGCCCTTGCTTACGCCTACGTTCTGAGTAAGAAATGGGACGTTAGCTTTACCGTGAACGGCTTTCTGGCCGGGCTCGTGGCCATCACCTGCCCATGCTACTGGGTGAGCCCGGTTGGCGCACTCATCCTGGGGGGAGTTGCTGGTCTAGTTGTCGTCTTAGGGGTGGAGTTCCTGGAATGGTTGCGGATTGACGATCCTATCGGCGCCGTCCCCGTACACGGGTTCGCCGGCATCTGGGGAACCCTCTCGCTGGGCCTCTTCGCGTGTGGCAGATACGGAGCGACTGGTCCTATAACGGCTGACAACTCTGTTCCACTGACAGGATTCTTTTACGGCGGAGGCCTGACGGTGCTCAAAGCGCAGGCGATCGGAAGTTTTACGATCACCGTTGCTACATTTGCCGTTTCGCTGGCGGTGATGTATTTCCTCAAGGCGATTAAACAACTCCGCGTCTCGGCCGAAGGAGAGGCCTACGGGCTCGATCTGTATGAACACGGAATCCCGGCCTACCCTGAATACCTAATCTCCCCAGGGG
>WNFT01008523.1_pt1 | contig 14406 bp, 13 predicted proteins | sample 5400191 | NCBI WGS metagenome assembly WNFT01 (sample SAMN13153359, study PRJNA577476) | soil metagenome | isolation source: 80 cm saprolite under Madrone tree | place: USA:California | collected 2016-06-14
GCAAGCACACTGAGTAATAACTCGGAAGTAGTTGCTAGCGGATGACGGGTGCCACAGAGCCACTGCTGGCAGCCATTCGTCTCGCTTCAGTCTGACGTTTGCAGATGACGAGCGTGATGTCGTCGGCGGCTTGAGTGCCTTGTGAGAATTTTGTCAACGCTGATTCGATGCGATCGCGAATTCCGGCTGCCGATGCATCCACGTTGCGTGAAACTACTTCATAAAGTCGCGTGGGACCAAACTCTTCTCCAGTTGGGCTGGCCGCTTCCGTAACACCATCCGAATAGATTACGAGCACATCGCCCAATTGCAACTGCGTGCGACCTTCGCGGTATTCCGCGTCTCGTTTAATTCCCAAAGGCAGACCGCCGGAAGCGAGCTGCTCGACGGTGCCCGCGGCGTGAACGATCAAAGGCGGATTGTGACCGGCGTTTAGAAATGACAACGCACCTGATTCAGGATCGAGCTCAGCATAAAAGAGCGTAACAAATCGATTAGGCGGTATGTTGTCAGCGAGATAACGATTAACTGCAGAGATCGTTTCCACCAGCGTGTCGTGCGAGCCCGTTTGCGCATGAATGGCCGCGTGTAGCGACGACATCAGCAACGCCGCGGCGGTTCCTTTGCCCGAAACATCGCCGAGCGCGATTACCAGCCGCCCGTCGTCTCGCTTAATAAAGTCGTAATAGTCGCCGCCAATCTCATAGCAGGGAAAACTGATCCCCTGAAGCTCATAGCCAAACAGTTGCGGCGGACCGGCCGGCTGAAAACGCTGCTGGATCTCCATGGCCAATTGTAGTTCGCGTTCGAGCCGCTCCTGTTGTATTCGCGCTTCACCCAGCCGCGCATTCTCAACCCGAATCGCGGCGACGGAGGCCAGCGTCGTCAAAACTTTCAAGTGGTCCTCGGTAAACCGGCCTTCGGCGATTGGTGAATCGGCATAGATGATGCCAAACACTTTTTCTGAAACACCAAGCGGCACCGCGAGAACCGATCTCACGCCCTGCAATACCATCGTGCCGCTGGCGAAGCGCGGATCGTGCTGGGCGTCTGAAGTTAGTACTGATTTGCCGCGCATGATCACTTCATCCATAACGTTGCGGCTGACGCGAATTTCTCCGACCTCGCCCACTCGGTCGCGCAATCGTGCTACGGCTACCTTCATTTCATCGCTGCCTTCGTCGCGCATCATCAGTAAGCAACGATCCGCAGGCACTGCTTCAAACACGAGCGAGACAATCTGTTCGAGCGTTTCGTTGAGAGTCGCGGCCGCAAGCAGTGTGACTCCCACCTTGCTAATCAGAGCGAGCAGATCGCCTTCGCGCTCGACCCGCGCGGCGGCAATCTCTTCCGGCTTGGTGCGCGCACCTTCGATCGCTTCCAGCAGGCCCGAGGTAGTGCGATCGCCCGAAGGCAAAGCAATGGTCGCTTCCGGCATCGGCGTGTGATTGTCGGTGATCATGGTGGCGCCCATGCCCGAGCTGTAAGTGCCGTCGTCAAAAACGATTTCAGTTTCGCCGATTTGTATACGGCCGCCGGGACTCAAAGGCACGGTGCCTTCAACTGTGCCGCCGTTATAAAGCGTGCCGTTTGCCGAACCCAAATCCTGAAGGAAATACTCTTCGCCTTCGCGGCGCACTTCCGCATGCACGCGCGAAGCGAATGGATCGGGAATGCAAAGGTCGTTGCGGGCGGAACGGCCCAGTGTGATTCGCAGTCGCCCCAACGGAAAACGATCCGGGGCGCGGTCGGGGTATTTGACTATTAATTCAGGCATTCGAGATTTCAGACTTCAGATTCCAGATTCCAAATTCAGATTTCAGATGTCAGCATTCAGAGGCGGCGGCGCCGCTTCTCGACTAGCGCGGCTTCGCGTACGACGATCGTGCCGGCAATCAAATCATGCAGACCGCGGCCCCGCGCGTTGAGGGCAGCGATAATGAATCCCAGACCAAGCGTCAAGGCCGACAAAGGGTAGCCAACGAAGTGGCGCAAAAATGCGCGCCCAATTCCCAAGTCCGTGCCATCGCTTCGCCGGATGCGCAGGCCGGTTGCCCACTTACCGATCGTCAAGCCGGTTAGCCCGGGAAGAACACCCAGATCCAGCGCCGCCACCGCGAGCGTCAGGAAAGCTCCGACGGTTAAAGAAGAATTTCCCGCGGTGCGCGCGCCACCGCCGAGTAAACGGCTGACCAGCGTGCTGAACGCCAGAATTGCGACCAGGACTATGTAGTCGATCAGGATCGCACCACATCGCAATGAAAATGGCCCGCGAATTCTGGCGAGTTTTTGGACAGGAGGGCCGGGCCTCACGCTTCTTTGCACGGAAACTGTTTCAGCGCTCATCATTTTGGTCAGTTGTTGTTGGTCAGTGGTCAGTAGTCAGTGGTCAGTGGTCAGTGGTCGATTGTAGCAATGATCTTTTTAGACAATAGCCATTCTTCGAATAACCACTCAAGGGTGTGCTACAAACAACTGACAACGAACAACTGACCACTGACTATCCCAAAAGAAAATGCAGCGTCGTTTCTCCCAGCCGAATTTTGTCGCCGCTGTCCAGCACGCGCGGTTGTCGCGGCGCCAGTCTCACCGAATCGTTAATTACTGTCCCGTTAACTGAGCCGAGGTCTTCCACTAAAAACGTTTCGCCTTCGCGCCAGATGCGCGCATGCCGGCGAGAAACTTTTGTTTCCGGATCGAACCGGGAAAGATCAATTTCCGGAAAGACATTTGAATGCGGATCGGTGCGGCCTACAAGGTTGTTATCTTTTTGCAGCACAAACGAAGCATCAAGCTCCGTGGTGCCGGCTACGACGAGTTTTGCCGTTTGCCGCGCCGCATTCAGCGCCGCACTCGAACCAGCTCCGGCCATCGGCTGGCGCGCGCCGCAATGCGCACAGAAAACATCGTCGGCTGCAATGCGGCCACCGCAAAAACCACAGAAGACTGTTTGCACCTGCGTAGTTTCGCCGCCGACCTGCGGCGAAGTGCCGTAGGTTACCTGTCCGTTCATCAGTTTCTCCAGATGAGAAGCCAGCGCGTCGCGCATCTGACCGGCGGACGCGAAACGATCTTCAGGTTTGTATTCAACCGAACGCATCAGGATCTGTTCCATCTCGCTGGAGATCGAGGGTGCTATCTGGCGTGGCCGCGGATTTTTCTGAAAGTCAAAAATCAAAAGCGGATTGTCCTGCGGATCAGATCCGGTAACCAGGTGAAACATCGTCGCACCCAAACTGTAAACGTCGGAGCGCGGCTCGACTCGTCCACCGAAAAGCTCTGGTGGCGCATAACCCATTGTGCCTACTGCGGTCACGCCCTTTTCTTCCTGTTTCACCCAACGCGCAATGCCAAAATCGATAAGCATCACGCGGCCACTGTTGCCGTCAATCATCAGATTGGCCGGCTTCAAGTCGCGATAGATGATCGGTTTCGGTCGCGTGTGCAGGTAATGCAGCACGTCCGCCGTCTGCATTCCCCAATCGGCCACAGTTTTTTCGTCGACTTTTCCGCCCGGCGCACTTCTCAGCCGGGAAGCGAGATCACCGCCGGCAATAAACTTCATCACCAGATAGAATCGCCCGAGCGGTTCGTCATAAAAATAATCGTAGACGGTTGGAATCGATGGGTGTTCGAGCGAAGTCAGTAACAACGACTCGCGTTTGAAATCTGCGATCGCTTTTTCATGCTGAACCGGATCGAGATGCGCTTCCACCATCTCTTTGACAGCCCGCGGCGCATCGCCGAGGTTACGGTCCTTGGCAACGTAAACTGCGCCCATGCCTCCGCCACCGATGCGACGCACAATTTCGTAGCGATTATTCAGGACGCTGCCCGGATCGAGTTGTTTTACCGTCGGCTGGCGGCCGCCAGTGGTGCCCTTCTTAACGGTGTGCTTTACGAGATCTTGCACGTCCGCAGTGGAACTGCCGCCAAGCGAGTCTAACGAAACGGGCTCACTCGCGTTTTCAACGGCTACGTTTTGCGGCTCGGATATAGAAACATCTAACGATGGTTCCGCGGCCGGCGTTTCCGCAGGTTGCTGCGTGCCGCAGTTGCGGCAGAAGCTTTCACCCGGCGTCACCGGAGTTCCACATTCGAGACACTCAGCCATTTACTTAGAACCTATATTGAAAAAAACGGCACCGCATGTTACCCAACCAATAACTGAATTATTTAACGAGGCGGAAGCGCAGGAACGTTTTTCCCACGATGATCTCGTCGCCATCAGTAAGAGCCTGGCGCGTGCCGGGCGATAATCTCCTGCCGCGGTTCACAAAAGTACCGTTGGTCGAGCCCAGATCCTCCAGCAAATATTGCCCGTCGCGAAAGGTGATGCGCGCGTGACGTCGCGACACCTTCGCTTCCGGATCGTCAGAATCCAAATCTACGTCAGGGAAAATTCCGCCGTCGGCGTCCCAGCGTCCAATTTGCGATTCGGCCGCACTCAACAGAAACTGCTTGCCGGCAGATTTTCCGCGCTCGATAACCAGCTTGGCGTGTGGCTGGTCGCCGGAGGCAGGCGACGAAGCGAGATTCATCGCCGCCGCGGCCTTACCGGCCGCCTCTGGCTGCGGCGCTGAGACCGGAGCCCGCGAACCGTTCTGACCGTCATGGTTGGGCTTCAACTGGCCAACATTCCCCGGCGCATTCCTCGGCGCATTCGCGCGCGAATTTGCATTCGGTCTTAAGGCAGCACCGCATTCATCACAATACTGTGAACCGTCGAGGTTTTCGGTTTTACACCTTTCACACGTAATCATCGTTTTTCGGAGGTTTGCGACTCGCAGCCAATTCGCGATAGATTCTCAATCCGGACGGCCAGGACTAGCAAAAGATTGGCGGGTCATTCTATCCCGAAACTATTGGCATCGCCAATCTTGCAGCCCTGAACGCGCGCTTAACGCGATGATTAATGGTTACAAAATAACGTCAACCGGAAAACAGCGGATCAGCTCGGCCGGCAACGTCCTTGCAGGCCGTGAAACTCCGTATTATTGAAACTGTTTACCGTTTTCTGACGTAAGAGTTACTCGAACCAAACTTGGTTTTCGCATCAGCCCATTTTTGTGCAAGATTATTAGTCCGTAACAGACAAGAGACTTAACCCCCTGAGCGAAGGAAGAATTTATGGCTTTGACCCGAAAGAAAAAAATTATTATTGCCGTATCAGCCGTCGTGGTGCTCGCGCTAATCATAATCATCAGCGTATTTGCCAGTCGTAAAGAGGTAGCTGAAGTAACGACCGTCAAACTGGAAGTGAAACCAGAGCTGCGCCAGACCGTAACGGCGTCAGGTGAAGTCAGACCCATTCGTTACATCAAGCTAACCAGCGAAGTCCCCGGCCGCATCGAAGAGATTTACGTCAACGCCGGCGATCAGGTAACTCAGGGCAAGCCTCTCGTGCGAGTCGATCCGACGCAACTCCAGTCGAGTCAGGAAGCACAATTCGCAGCGGCCCAGGCATCGATGAATGACATTCAGAGCGCACGTAACGCGGTGGCTTCCGCACAGCAGGGATTGGTAGTCGCAGAATCGTCAGTCTCCTCCGCACGGCAGCAGTTAGTCGCTTTGCAGACCTCTGTCGATCGCGCTCAGGTGGATTTGAATACCGCTCAGCGGGAACTGAAACGTGCCAGCGATCTCATCGAGGCGGGTGTTGCCTCGCGCTCTGACTATGACGCGGCGCGGGATCGTTTCGACCAGGCGAAGATTGCGTTACAAACCGCCAAAGCAAACCTGGAATCGCAACGCATCGCTGTAAAGGAGGCCCAGGAACGGGCCAACGGTCAAAAGCTTGCGGTCACGGAAGCCAGGAACGGCATCAAGACATCGGAAATGCGTGCGAACCAGCAGCAGGCTCTGCTGCGCGGTCAATCGAGTCAACGATCAAAGGCGACGCAGTTGTCGCCACTGAATGGCGTGGTCGCTGACATCCCGACGCGCGTGGGCGAGTATGCCGTTGCTGGTCTGTCAACTACGCCGCTTATGACGATTGCCGATATGTCAACTATCAACGTGGAAGTGAACGTTGACGAAACGGAAATATCCAACGTTGAAGTTGGACAGCAGGCGAAGGTCAAGGTTGATGCACTCGGCGATAAAGAAATCAACGCCGTAGTAACTCAAAAAAACCCCTTGGCGGTTTCCAAGTCAGACACACAGGGTGGACTGTCAAATCGCGTGAATGTTCAGGAAGCGAAGGAATTCAAGGTTACGGTCGAGTTGCGCAACATGCCGGATGAAGTACGCAACGCGCTGCGACCAGGCATGAGCGGCACCGCGACCATAACAACCAAAACAAAAAACAACGTGATAGCCGTTCCGCTTGAGGCAATCGTTGAGAAAGCGCCGCCGGCTCCTTCGCCGGGAGCGACTGTTGCCGGCAATGCACCAACGCCGGCAAGCGGCGAAAAACCAAAGAGCCTCAAGGGCGTTTATCTCCTGGAAGGAAACAAGGTGCGCTTCATCGAAGTGACAACCGGAATTACCGGCGAAGCCGACATCGAGATCACCAGCGGTGTAAAAGCGGGCATGGAAATCGTCAGAGGTCCGAGCCGCGTCTTGAAAACATTGAAGGACGGCATGGCGGTCAAACGCCAGGAACGCAAGACCGGCGCAAACGCTAACGCAAACGAGGGCAGCTAATGAGCGACGTTACCCTGGCATCTCCACCGGCCCCAACCGTGCTGCCCGAACAGGCCGTTAGTGCGCACGATGCGAGCGCGCTCATCTCCATGCGCAACATTTGGAAAACGTATGAGATGGGCACTGAGCAGGTGCACGCGCTTCACGGCGTTTCGTTTGATGTGCCTAAAGGTGAGTACATTGCGATCACTGGTCCATCAGGTTCGGGCAAGTCCACTTTGATGAATTTGATCGGCTGTCTGGACACGCCCAGCAAAGGCGAGTACTGGCTGAACGCCAAGAACGTTTCCGAAATGGATGATGATGAACTCGCGCGCATACGCAATCAGGAAGTCGGCTTTGTTTTTCAGACTTTCAATCTGTTGGCCCGCGCGACTGCCTTGCACAACGTGGAGCTGCCGCTGATCTATGGCGGCATCGGTTCCAGCCAGCGTCATGAGATGGCCAAAGAAGCATTGCGCGCCGTCGATCTCGCGGATCGTGTTACGCACCGGCCAAATGAGCTTTCCGGCGGCCAGCGCCAGCGGGTGGCGATCGCTCGCGCTTTAGTCAATCATCCTTCAATCTTGCTCGCGGACGAGCCCACTGGCGCGCTCGATACGCACACCAGCATGGAGATCATGGATCTGTTCGAGCGGTTGCACGAAGAGGGAAATACGATCATCGTGGTAACTCACGAGCACGACATCGCCGCGCGGGCCCACCGGGTAATCTCCATTCGCGACGGTCTTATTGAAAAGGACGAGAAAATCAGGTAGGAGGCGCATGCAGGCGGCGCATTTTTAAACTGTTAGGGCGGGTCCTGTGCCCGCCCATTTTGTTATGTCACTGATTTCTTGCCCTAAGAGTCCTTCGTTGGTGCATCTCCGGCTTTGCCGTCTGATGTGCGGCGGTGGCTATGCCCCGCCGCAGAGATGCCTTTTACATTTGGGCTATGCCCTTGGCGCGGCCTTTGGCCCAAGAAATCAGAAGGGCTAAGGCCGAACCAGGGGCATAGCCCCAGAATAATTAGGCTGCCATCGGCGGGGCATAGCCCCCGCCGCACATCAGGCGGCAAAGCCGAACCTAACGTGGTCCATAACACTTCAGGCAAAGGTATGTCACCAGTCATCGAAACGTCCGCACCGACAGCCGCTGCTTCTCCAAAAGGAGATAAGCAAACTTCATCGCACTTGAGAAAGGTTTTTAAACGCTTGCGCGTCGCCGCGTTATGGGAAGCCTTTCTCGTAGCCCTCGGCAGTTTGCGTGCAAATAAGCTGCGCACTTCCCTGACCTTGATGGGGATTGTTGTCGGCGTTGCCGCGGTGATCGCGGTGGTCACGATCATCAAGGGCCTCGATAAGACTGTTGCCACCACTTTTTCGTCCCAGGGCTCGACGGTTTTTACTGTCTCGAAACGTCCGCGCGTTATTACTTCGCGCGAGGACTTCATCAGGTTCAACAAGCGCAAGGACGTGACGCTCGACGACGCGGAAGTGATCTTTCGTGTGTGCACCTCGTGCTGGCGCGCCGGCGTCGCAGCCAATACCGCCGAAACAGTCAAACACAAGGATCAAAAGTCAGAGAACGTAAACATACGCGGGATTACGCCGAGCGCAATGTTTGATATTGACGCAGTGAATATTGACGTCGGCCGTTTCTGGACCGACAACGAAGGCGCAACTGCCCGCGAGATCTGCGTGGTGGGAACTGACATCGTCCAGAATCTTTTTGGCGGCATCGCGCCGGACCGAACGCTGGGTCAGACTGTTTCCATTGGCGGCCGGCCGTATCAAATCCTGGGAGTGCTCCAGGCGCAGGGCAAGATTTTTGGCGCCTCGCGCGACAATCTGATTTACATTCCCTATTCCACTTACCAGAAAAACTTTGGCGCGCATTCTTCGCTGGTGGTTTTCGTCAAAATGGCTTCGGCTGATCAACTGGAAGAGGCCGAGGACCAGGTACGAACGATAATGCGCAATCGTCGCGGCAAAACATTCGGTGACGATAGCGACGAGGGTTTCACATTGGAGACGTCGGATGTGTTCATCGACCTATACGGCAAAGCAACGTCGAACATCTACATTGTCACCTATCTTGTTGCCGGCGTTTCCTTGTTTGTAGGCGGCATCGTCGTGATGAACATCATGCTGGTTTCGGTAACTGAACGAACGAAAGAAATCGGCATTCGTAAAGCAATCGGCGCGCGCCGTAAAGATATACTGACGCAGTTCTTGATCGAGGCGGTCACGGTTGCAGCGGTCGGCGGCGCGATTGGCGTGCTTACCGGGTTTGGGCTGGCCTATCTGATTTCATTTTTGATTGGCTTCCCCCTCCTGGTGAGCATTGCCTCGGTGGTTCTCGGCGTTGCCATGTCTTCAGTTGTGGGTGTGATCAGCGGCCTGTGGCCCGCCTGGCGTGCGGCCCGGCTGCATCCAATTGAGGCACTTCGCGCGGAGTGAGACGAGCAAACAGCGAACAGCAGACAGCAAACAGCCCGAAACAGGAATGTGTAGTTGCAACACGTACCAAGGACGGCCAGATAACGTTTTCCTGGTTCTCGTTTTCACATCGAAGCAAAAACGTATTTGCAGGTCGCGCTGCAAGATTTTTCACGGCGATCTAACCAAGAAATTGGGTCCCTACTCACAAGCCGAAGCTGCCAAGGTGGTACCGACATTCTTTACCAAAAATGGCAATTTCAAAAGGTGGAAGATTCATGAGGGATGAAGAATTAAGACATCAATATTCCAACAGAGCCTGAACAGAGTGAAAGCAGCACTTCACCGCTACTAGGCGCTGATTGGTGTCTGCTGTTTACTGTTTGCTGTTTACTAACCCATGCACCTGGACGACATCAAAGAATCCGCCCTGATGGCTTTCGACACGCTGCGCGCAAACAAGTTGCGCTCGTTGTTGACCATTCTTGGAGTCACTGTTGGCGTGGTGAACGCCGAGGCCATTCGTAACGAAGCGCCTTCTGTGCTTAGTGTCTCACCAATTCATCGCAAGATCGCCGAGACCGTTCGCTACGCCGACAAACAATCCGACACGCCGATCGTTATTGGCGTCACGCCTTATTACGAGTTCACCCAATCGAGCTACGTGGGTCGGGGGCGTTTTATTACTGACGCGGACATGCGCGAGCGAGCCAACATCTGCGTGCTCGGCAAAGATCTCGTGAAGGCTTTGTTTCCATATGAAGAGCCAATCGACAAGGAGTTGAAGATAAACGGCAAGCCTTTCAAGGTGGTTGGCGTAATGGAGCCGCTGGGCAGTTTTCTGGGCCAATCACGCGACAATACCGCTTTCATCCCCATCACCACCTTCGACAAATACTATCCCGGCGAACAGCCGTTTCCGGAAGTTGTTTTCGTCATTATCGTGCGGCCAAAATCGAGGGCTTATGTAAAGTCCGCGATCGACGAAATTACAGACATCCTGCGGCGGCGGCGGCGTGACGCACCCGGCACTCCCAACACTTTCGGCATTTCATCGCAAGACGCGCTGCTGGATATTTACAATCAACTGACCGGCGCTACGGCTTTAGTGCTAACGGCAATTTCATTTGTCGCGCTGATGATCGGCGGCATTGGCGTGATGAACATCATGCTGGTTTCGGTTACCGAGCGCACCAAAGAAATTGGCATTAGAAAAGCGGTAGGCGCGACACGGCTGAACATACTCTCGCAATTTCTGATTGAGGCTGTGGTGCTAACAGCGTTTGGTGGCGTAATCGGTCTCGCGCTGGGCGAACTCGCGAGTTTACTAACTAACAAATACTCGCCGCTGCCTGCCTTTGTGCCGCTGTGGGCTATAGTCGTTGGCATAGGCATCTCGGCCGCGGTTGGAATCATCTTCGGTTTATGGCCGGCGTGGAAAGCTGCCAGATTGGATCCAATCGAAGCCCTGCGTTGGGAATAATGGTTTAAGATTCAAGACTTCGTTTGCTTGTTGCGAGTAAATCAGCGAAAGTTCTAACTTCACCGCTCCCCCTGCAACCAAACCACGGATCGAGCCGTAATACCTTGTAAGTGAAATTTATAGAGACTCTAAAACTTGCGGTCGCCGCCATTTGGGCGCATAAGCTCCGATCGGCGTTCATCGGTTCGAAGTCCTTCACGGTGCAACGGTTCAACTTTGAAGACTTCAAAGATCTCGACACGATTGCCGTCGCGCAACGAAGAAACAAGGAATTAACACTCGATGACTACGAGTACTTGAAAGCACGCGCTACGCTCATCGACAAAATAGGCGCCAAGGCCCGCGCCAGTCGTTCGCTGGTTAAGCGTGGCTCGAAACTGGTGGAAGATGTTCCGGTTGACGGCTCGATGCCGGTTATTAGCGAGATCGACAACATCGATGTCGCTGAAGGCCGTTACATAACTGACGCCGAAAATGATGGCGGCGTGCGCGTCGCCTTCATTGGCATGGACGTCGCCAATGCGCTTTTCCCCGCGGGCTCGGGCACCGCTATCGGTGAAGAGATCAACGTGGCGGGTTTACCGTATCGAGTGATTGGCGTCGCGGTTGCGAAAGGTACGGTGTTTGGCGTTCCGCAGGACAATTTCGTGACGTTGCCGCTTAAAACTTACGGCAACAACTTTGGCGGCTTCACGCGCAATCGCCTGCTCTACTTCGAAGCAACCTCAAAGACTGACGATTCTTTTAAGGACGCCGTCGATGAAGCGCGGTTCTTGTTGCGTTCGCGCCGGCATATCAAAACCGATGAGAAAGACAATTTCGGCATCGTAACGCCGGATGCGATCACCGGTTTTCGCGATCGCTTACTTGGGCCAACCTACATCGTGGCGGTTGCAGTGCCGGGCATTGCGTTGGTAGTTGGGGCCATCGTTATTATGAACATCATGCTGGTGTCGGTTACGGAAAGAACAAAAGAGATCGGCATACGCAAGTCGCTCGGCGCGCGCAAGATCGATGTTCTCAAACAGTTTCTGGTTGAAGCGGTAACGCTGTCAGCGATCGGCGGGGCGGTGGGAGTACTGCTGGCATGGATCATTGGCATGATCATGACGGCCATCTTCTTCCCCACGTATTTATCGATTGGCGCGATTCTGTTTACGATATTTGTGTCCGGTGGCATTGGCATTCTGTCGGGTGTGTTCCCGGCATGGAAAGCAGCGCGGCTCGATCCGATTGAAGCGCTAAGGGCGGACTGAAAGTGCGACAGACATTCTTGTCTGTTGATTTGTTGAGATAGGCAGTACTTATGAAACTAATCCGCAGCGACATCTACGAAAATCTCAAGATGGCCCTGGCCACCTTGCGCGGCAACAAACTGCGTTCATTCCTGACCGTCTTTGGCGTGATGATTGGCGTGATCACCGTGATGCTGATCTCTTCGATCATTAGCGGCGTGGATACCGCGGTGAAGAAAGAACTCGAGTCATACGGCACCAACTCGATCTTCATAAGCAAGTATAATCCGGGCATTCACATTGGCCGTCTTTCGCGCGAAGAGCGAATGCGAAAGGATCTCACCTACGACGATGCGATGGCACTGACGCAGTTGCCGGCCGTTGAGCTTTCAGTTCCCTTTCTCGACATCGGCAATAACTTCTTCGGACAGAAAATCCTAGTATCGAGCCCGGGAAAGACTTCCGCTGCCGTAGCTTTGCAAGGCACGCTGCCTGATTTCGAACGTGCCGGAACGCAGATCATAAAAGAAGGCCGATTCTTCACCCAGTACGAAAATGATAACAACGAAGAGGTTGCCGTGATCGGCTCGTCTGTGGCGCAGGACTTTTTCTCTTTTGGCTCGCCGGTCGGCCAGGAGATTGCAATTGGCGGACGGCAGTTTCGGGTTGTTGGGGTCCTGGAAAAGCGTGAACAGTTTCTGCTAGGCGGCGGCGACGACGATCAGAACAACGTCATTTACGTGCCCTTCAATGTGGCGCGCAAACTCAAACCTGGTTCAAATGACGTCTACATTCAGGCCGTGGCACGCAAAGGCATGATGGACGAAGCACAGGATCAGATCACAGATCTCTTGCGCGTGCGCCGCCAGGTGCCTTTCGGAAAGCCCGATAACTTTGGACTGCAAACAGCGGAGCTGTTCCTTAGTAACTTTCGTTCGATCCTCAGCGGTGTGGCAATCGCGATGGTGGTTGTTTCCTCAGTTGGATTAATGGTTGGCGGCATCGGCGTGATGAATATCATGCTTGTTTCCGTTACCGAGCGGACCCGCGAGATTGGCGTGCGCAAAGCCATCGGCGCCCGCCGCAGCGATATCATGTGGCAGTTTCTGATTGAGGCGGCGACGCTTACCGGTTTCGGCGGGCTGGTTGGTCTATCAATTGGCTGGCTGCTGACTTTTCTATTGCGCCTATTGCTTCCCTCTTATGTACCGCTGTGGGCTCCCATCGGCGGCTTTGTGGCGAGCGTTGGTATTGGTTTGATCTTTGGGCTGTGGCCGGCATGGAAGGCAGCGAGGCTCGATCCTATAGAGTCGCTCCGGTACGAGTAGGACAGGCATTCCTGCCTGTCCTTAGTTTTTTACCCGAAACGGCCGTTGAAAGAGAAAAGCAGATTTTCCATTTATCATTTTCCAATTCTCATTTTCCATTTAAGAACTTCGCCCCGAATTAAATGGCAAATGAAAAATGTTAGATGAGATATGGAAACTTTTCTTTTTCTTAGTTAGTGCACCGGACAACTGGACAAAAGGACAGACAGGAATGTGTGTCCTACATCGCGCCGCCGGTAATGCCTGCGAAAGCGCAGCGCACGATCACTCCAATAATCCAAATCGTCAGCACAATTCCCCAGGCTGCGCCGGAAGACATCTTACCGACCTTCTTCAATCCCAAAGCCGCCAGGAACAAGCCGTAAAAAGCGAACAGGTCGATCGAACTCAAAAGCGTTCCCAGCACCGGCGCCGCTTTCATGTCAATCAACAATCCCAGATTTGCCTGCACCAGGCCGCGCCGCGACGCGCGCACAATGTCGTAGTCGTCCGGCGACTTCAGGAACAGCAGCACAATATTCAAAATCATTGAGACAACGCCGCACCTACTGCGATGATGAGTGCTACCACGATGATCGGCGAGCAGTAGTAGATCGCCTTCACCACGGGACTGCTTTGCACCCGGATGGCCTGCTCCTTCTGCTCAGGAGTCATTTGTTCGGCGCGCGGCGAGCTATCGATCGCTTCAGTGATCATTCGTTCATAACCGACGCGTTGGAAGAACAGCGTGGTGAACGCCAGCAGGGCAATTGTGGAGATGATCGCGGCCGCGAGAAAGCGCGGTCGCTCGCGCAGCGACTCAAACACGCGGCCCGGCTCGAAGAAAATTCCGGTTAAAGTTTGTCCGGTGGACATTGCTGCCGCGTCCGTCGTCTCAGAGACAGGCACGGGCGGGGGCGGTGGTGGCACAAAGTCATTGCTGTTGGGATCGCTCATTGTTGTTGATAGAGGACGGGGAGATGTTTTCCGTCCGCATCAGAAAAAGTTTCGGCAGAGATACGTCCTGGCCAAGATCTTTGTTTCGTCCACAGATTACGCAGATTCCACAGATTTAGACAAGACAGATAGAAAACATTACCGCCGCGACTCGCCCTTGCTTTCATGCTGGTTTTCGAATCTGTGTAATCTGCGAAATCTGTGGAGAAGCTTTGTCCCAACCGGGCACGCGAATGCAGGCCACACTATGTCCCGGAAAGATTTCGCGCAACTCCGGATCGATCCGCGCACACTCGTCAACAGCAATCGGACAGCGCGTGCGAAAGTGGCAGCCGGACGGCGGATTAATAGGCGTT